>Ga0164242_10001789_pt1 | contig 25228 bp, 18 predicted proteins | sample OricomgcompostMG_FD_108783 | JGI IMG/M metagenome (GOLD analysis project Ga0164242, IMG submission 108783) | Miracle-Growth compost microbial communities from Emeryville, California, USA - Original compost - Miracle growth compost (MG) ...
CAATACATCGGCGTTTTCCAGCGCGCCGCGAATGGCGCGCACGATGCGTTCCAGATTATCGCCCACAGTTTGCTTGCGGCGCAGGCTGATGCCATAACGTGCCAGTTGCGTTCCGATATAAGCGGCGTTGGTGTCCACAATTTGCCCCAGCAGCAATTCACTGCCGACACATAAAATTTCAGATTGCATGATTAGGTTCTGGGTTCTCGGTTTGAAATAGCGGTAAAAGTACTTTTACTGGATATGCGCAACCGACGCAATAAGCGATTATTATTTTACATCGATAAACAAATGGACAGGATAAAGCAATCTTATCCCAACCCTGTTCATCCTGTTTATCGATGTAAAACAAATGCCGTAAAAGTACTTTTACCTTACAAACTGGAATCTAACTCAGCAGTTGCCGTGGAAATTTGATCACCGCACGAAGGCCCGGAGGATACGTTTTTTAGTCCAAAGTCGGCAACGCAAATGCTGTCGTGGCGCCGCCATTTGGCGTGTCCATCCGCAAAAACCAAATTGCCGCCATCGAAATGATTGCTGCTGTAAGTGGAGTTCAGCCATGCATAATACTTAGAGGTGGAAGTGGAATAATAGGGCCGGAAATACGAATAGCTGCGCGTTTCATAAAATTCCTGGATAACAATTCTGCTGGCCGGCACATTGATGGAAGCCATCGAAACCGAACTTCCCACGTTATTGATGACGGTGCCGTTTAAGAAATAGGAGGTGGCGTTTTTGGTGCTGGTAATCGCCATTGTCGCCGAAGGGCACACCAAAATTTGCCAACTTTTGAGATACGGGTATAATTCCTGAAACGGACTGGGCTCGGTGGTTTCTGTTGCAAAATTATTGATCTGGCCATTTATCGCCATCGGATATCTTTCATCGTAATCCTGCGTATACATCATCAATCCCAAGCCGATTTGTTTCATGTTGCTCATGCAACTGCTGCGGCGCGCGTTTTCCCTGGCGCGGGCAAATACCGGAAATAAAATCGACGCAAGAATTGAAATAATGGCAATAACGACCAAAAGTTCTATGAGTGTGAAACCTGTTACCCGTTTTGATTGCTTGTGCATTTGATTATCTCCTTTATTGAAATCGTAATATAAGTATGCCCCGAAAATCCAGTTAAGAAACAGGGTTACTGCCGATTTCCGCTCACATTACGGCGGTTTCCGCTCTTGAAGATTATTACTTTCATTTTTCGTTTGACAAAAGTACTTTTAGGACATTCGCCTGCAGCTGCGCAGGAATTTGCTGACTTCGAAGAACCGCACGCGTAAGCAAGCGGGAAATGCGTGAGACTAAAAACCTTCGCTTGCTTACGCGTGCGGTTCTTCAAAGCTAACGGAATTCGATTGAGATCAAGCAAAGTCATTACCACGAAGGTGGGAGCACTGCTGTTAGTTCCTTATTTTTAGGACATTATTTAATTTGTAGATGATGCACAGCTTTCTGTCCAGTCAAGCCTTCTTCGACTTCAATTTTCCACTGACCAGGAACATCATTAGGAGCAAGCTCCAAGGTTAGTGACAGCTTGCCATCGGCAGCACCATAATACCCGCTTTTTTCGGCAACACGATTTTGCGAGTCTAAAATTGTAACCTTCAAAGGAACAATTGCTGACATTGGCTTCTGGCCTGTGTCATTTAGCAGAATGGAAACGGCAACACTCTGTCCCGGGTTGGCAGCTTTGGATGCGTTAATTTGTAATGTGCCAACTTTCTGCTCTGTAATAAGAAACAAATTTCCCTCGCCCCCAGACAGGTTTACATCAAACTGTAATTTACCGTCCTGGCGATCGCTTTCGATTTGACGTTTGTTCACCAGATCGTAAATATAACCACTGTTACGGGCAAGTGAAACTCGGCTCTGGGAGGGCAACCCCTTTTCCATTACCTTTTTATACTGCCCCACATAATCTCCATAAGTGCGATGGTCATTGATCGCGAAAATGTATTCAGCGTTCTTGTAAGGACGAGAGCGCACAAGCACTTCCGGGTTACTACTAATTAGAGTGCGCTCATAGTAGCCCGACAGTTGCTTGAGCAGATCAGCTGCTTTTTGTTGATGCAGTTTTTTGGTCTTATCAGGTGTCGTGCGGCGGATGCTGGGTAACAGGATATCAGGTTGGATCGCGGGAGAAAGAAACTCATCAGCAATTATAATGCCGCCTTTCGCCTGAAATTGCTCGATTCTCTTCACTACGCTCTCTGTCAGAACATCGCAATGCATTAGGAAAAGTACTTTATACTGATCCAATCCTCGTTCGGTGATTGTTTCATCATAAACAATGTCTGGCTGCAAGCCAGCATAATTTGCAATCAGATAAGCATCCAACCCCCAACCGTTACCCCAGCCGTAAGTTCCGCGGCCAGCAAATATCTGTGAGGCAAAGCTCTCCAAAAACGCGACATCGGTTTTGCGATCCGGGATTTGCAATAGCGTCGGGCCAAGGGGTTTTACGATTTTGTGAGTCAGTTCGGTTAACCGCTCACGTGTCTGCGGATTGGTGAGTTTATAACTTTTGTGTGGTGCACCTGTAAGCGATCCCCAGCCGTGATACATGATGCCTTGCACTGGCCTTGTGAGTTCTATCCAAAACGCTTCACTGAGGTGATCGGGCGCAATGGAGATGAACTTTGCTTCGGGTTTCTCCCACTCCTGGGCCTCTCCTGGTTTAGGATCACTGGTGGTTTGGGTGCGATACCAGATAATCTGGGTCATATTCATCACACCTTGTCCAGGGCGACCTTCTGCCATCGCAAACAATTCATCGCCTGCTAAACCGATTTTCAGAGGATCCGGATAGGTGTACGTCCATTGCGAAAGATAATCGACATTGCCACCACTACCCCAAATACTGGGCGCGCGGACAGCCGGATCAAAGAATGTCCAAAACCGATCTTTTCCGACGGTTTTTAATCCGTCGTTGACCAGGCTATTCAGTTTGGGCCAGGCGTCGCCTTCCTTCCAGAACCAGCGGTAGAATTTGAGGAAACGCTGATCGTCGGGAATAACCCGGTCAACGGGAAAGTCTGTGATATTTTTGTAACTATATCCGCGCGCTGCAGTTAATTCGGTGGGGATATCTTCTCCGCTAAAGTCATGATAGGCTTTGCGGCTGACATCGGTGAAACTGATCTGTGTGCCATCGCGAACTTCCGTATGGATAAGCGCGCCTTGTAAGCCGGGAGAATCCGCAAAAGTCTTGGCCACGGCTTGCCCAACCTCACGGGCAAACTCTTGAGCACGCGGATATTGGCCTTCGACATTTTTACGAGCGTATTTTTCTCCATTCCGATCGACGCGAGGAAATTTTTCTGTGTCGCCAAGATAACGTCCGGGGCGCAACGTCCCTACACCGCTTAAACCCATCGCGAACATCTCATCGAGCCTCTGCGTTAATGATGTAGCGGATCCTTTGGAGAGCGAACCGCCTTCAACACCATTTCGCCAAACATGACCATCGTTTGCCGGATAAACGATCTGATGTGTAAAGCCGATATCTTTGAGATCTTTCAACGCGCCGCTACCCCAAAGTATTACAGGCAATTGATGGGGTAATTGCCGAGGAACAATCGTCAACGAAAACGACGCCGGATCGCTCAACGCCTTTTCGTTTGCGTCCGTCACTTGAATCACGCCAGAGTAACTCTCTGGGCGGAGCTGCGTATCTACTGGTATGGAAACAAAAGTACTTTCGCCAACTTCGAGGCGAGGGAGCTCGCGCCGCAAGTTAGGAATTCCAGAAATATCAACGTTCAAATGCGCATTTAGTAACGGTTGGAAGGCATCGTTAATTACCTGAACTCGTAGCGATGCGTCCTTCTCCATCCGCGCGAACGCAGTGCGCCCAGCCTCCATGCCCAAAAGTACTTTTCCTGACACGAAACTCAGCGCTGTATTTGATAACCGCACTTCAAAGATACGCCCGATAAAACGCTCGCCCACGCTTCCGTAACGATCACCAATTGTTAAGGCATACGAACCGCGAGACACGCCCGCGCGATTCTCCAACTGCTGACTACCAATATTTTCTCCATCCAAGAAAAATGCGGCGTTTCCTTTTCCGTCATAGCTAAATGCGATGTGATATTTTTTCCCAACCTCTAACGCTTGTGCGCTTGAGCGGAGCACTTCGGAATCTTCGCCGAAACCAAGCTGGATTTCAAACTGAAAATTCTCGCCAACTTTGCGAATCTTTAACGAATAGTCTCGGTTTGCTGTTGGCCTTTTGTCTGTTCCCAAAATATACTTTTTGTCGAGCAGATAGCCTGATTTCTTTTCGAGAAAAGCTTCATCCAAAGCAAACCACATTTCTAACGTAAAAGGCCCCACGGGCGTTAAGTTGAGCTTGTTGGAAGCAGCTGCCCCCGCACGTTTATCACCGGGTTCCTGCTTTTCTTCAACCACAAGCGCGCCGTTCTCGAAACGACTATCTTGACCGCGTAATTGCAGAGGAATTTTCTTCTCAGAAAGGTCTTCGTCAGGATTTGTACTATCGAACTTCCAGTGAGCGATATCGCCCAGATTAGAAACTCCCTGATAATTACCATCAGCGCTATAAATAACTCTCGCTGTTTGCGCGAGGGCTACATTCGCGGCAAAGGCCAGATACAATAGGAAAAGTACTTTTGGTAAATGTTTCATGATTAGTATTTTCAGTTTTAAAAGACGGGTTTATCTGTGTTCGATTAATCCTTGAGCGCTTCGATATAGACCGGTTTCCAGATGCCGCCCCCTTGCGCGCGATCTAACACGCGAACCGTAATCTGGTTTTTCTCTCCCCACTTGAGTGAATCGTTGGCATCGGCAGCAAACTGTTTGTTCCAGCCCTCCGGGCCAATATCATGTGCACCGACATATTCTCCATTGACCCAAACCCAGGCGCTTTCATCCACTCCTTCGAAAACAAGATCTGCGCCATCGATATCAGGCTTGGTGGGAAGCTCGAACGAATAACGGTACCAGGCCACGCCATCGTAATTTGCATGTCCCTGATTTTCCCAATGATCTTCAATAGCGATTGATTCCCATTTGGAATCATCGAAACTGCGCTGGAACCATTCGCTTAAATGGCCGGATTGGCTCACATCAATCTGAAATTTCCAGCCTTCTTTAGGCAGTAAGATTTTTTGAACAACGGTGAGCTGATGGTCTTTGTGCTCGGGGCGCTCCCTCAATGAAACCGCTTCTTTATGATAAGGCCACAAAGCCTGTGAAGCGATTTGGCTGACGTTAGCATCTTTGTCTTGCTGAGCTTTGCGCAACAAAACAATTGCCTCTTCCGAATACGGTTTCAGCCCCGCCAAAACTTCTACCGCCGCTGAACGCACCCAGGAATCAGGATCAGTCATTCCCCGTTCCAAAGTGTGATTTGCATTAGCAGGATCGATTTTTAGCAAGAATCGCATCGCCGAACGTCTCGTCAATGCATCTGTATCGTTGCTTAATGCAGAAGTTAAAGCGGGAATAGCTGGCTTTCCGATTTTCCCTAACGACAGAACCGCAGCTCTTCGAATAAGAACTTCTGGATTTTTGAGCGCGGCAGTTAATGATGGAATGCCTGCCTCACCTTTGCTTGCAGCTTGCAAAATTTCCGTGCGCTTCTGCTGCTGAGGAGATTCCGCAAACGCGATTCCTACAGGCAAGAGCGCACTTAAACCACACAAAAGTACTTTTGAATAATGTTTCATAATGAATGACTGAGAAATAGCGCTTAGTAATCATAGCAACTTACGGTTGCGATGGTGAATAAGGATTCCAGGCGCTAACAGAAGTCGCCTTTCCGGTATTACGCCACTGACAATATCCACCACACGCTGCTGCTTGGCGGTACACAGTGGAAGTTTTTTCCCATTTCGCATGGCCGTCTGCAAAAGCAATGTTGACTCCCAGAAAATGACGTCCGTTAAGATAATCACTGCGCAAGGCGCTGTTGTTGGATATATTACTGCTCTCGTCAACAATAGACCCCGAACCCGGCAAGTATTCTTGTCCGCTTCCATGCAGAGCGCTGAGGGTGCCGCCATATGCTATTGCGTCATAGGATCCCGAATCCATAATCATATAAGTGGAAGCAGGGAAGTTGATTGCTGCAAGCTTTGGTGAGGGAATATAGTAATCATTTCCCGGTATTGAAATCGCGTTCCAAATGCCACTTTTCCCCGTTGGCCTTTGGAAGATCATCGCGTTGGCGCCGTATCCGGCGCGATAAATCGCCAAACTGCTTTCAGAAGCAGCTCTGGAAAAAGAAGGGCAATAATACAGTTGATTGGATTTAGTATATGGTTGCAGCAAAACCATCCAGTTGCTATTGGCTACAGCGTCCGTGAACGAATTCGGATATGTCTCATCATAATCCTGCACATACATCATCGTTGCCAATCCCATTTGTTTCAGATTACTCAAGCAACTGGCGCGCCGGGCGCTTTCACGAGCACGCGCAAAAACAGGAAACAGGATCGCAGAGAGAATGCTAATTATAGCAATGACAACAAGAAGTTCAATCAGTGTAAATCCCTCTGTGCTTTTCTTCGATGATTCTTTTGACATCCTTTTGCCTCCTAAAAGTACTTTCCAATAAGGTTATTCCACCGTGTCACTCGTTTCTAACGCTACGGTCGGGTCTTACTTGCTATGATCAGACTTTAATTGGCATTTTCGATATTCGTTGGGTGAGCAGCCGTAGTAATGATGGAAATATTTACTTAATTGAAAGTACTTTAATCCCACATATTCGCCTATCCGGCTAATTTTAAGATCGGTATCTCTTAACAAACTGGATGCAAAATCGATGCGTTTTGAGGTGAGATGATCGTGGAAAGTAACGCCGGTAGTTTGACGAAATAATTTTTTAAAACTCGTGGGAGAAAGCGCCACCTGGCGAGCCACCAAAGAGATAGTTAACGGTTTATCGAGATGAGAATCGATGTAAGAAATGGCGTACTGGATGGGATCCTGCCCGCGTTCAACAGGTTGATGGAGAGAGCTTAAGTGTGGCTTAAACACACGGCCTTCATGAATAGCACGTTGTAAACAAAGAATTAATGTGCGTATGATGTGCAAGATAATCCCAATATCTTTTCCGTTGACCATTTCATCGTTTAATTGGTCAAAAAGCACTGCTATGAAAGAATCCTTTACTAATGCTCCATTGCGATTTTCTCTTTCGATGGGTTGGGTTCCACGCGAAGACGAAAGCCAGCATTCCAATCCTTTGCCCAGTAGATGGCCAGGTGAAAGATACACAATATCACATGATCGCCGCGGATTTTTATCTGCTATATTGGAAAGATAATCGCCTTTTGGTACACCGGCAGGAATAAGGACAAAATCCCCAGGGGCACAATGCAAAATATAATCCCCAACGAAAATATCCGCCTGCCCGCTGCTGACGCACAACAGACAGGGCGATGTGTTTTCATTCATCTGATCTTTCGGCCAGCGCGCCAAGGTGCGGTTGGTTTGATGCAGATTGCGTGCGGCACGAATTGCCACGCGTTTTCCCCGCAGTGGGCGCGATGTAACGCGCACGTGATCAGGCAAATTCTGCTTTTGCAGATCCTTTTCTTGCGCCGTGGCCACGATCACCCGCGCGGCGTTTTCTCGTGTCAACCAGAATTCTATCGATTTTAATGCTTCAAGCAGCGGCGTGGCGGAAGTTGTTTTCATCACAAATTTTTCATTCCAATAATTTCCGCATATCCGCCAGAAAGACTTGCCGCGTGCCATTCGCAAAAGCACCAAACACCACGTAACGCCAGGAACGATCCCAGGCCGGATGCGGATCGCAGCGCATTGTTACGTCAGAGGAAAGTACTTTTGAGTGGATGCGCACGGCGGTTTGTTCGGTTTCATTCGCAAGATCAATCCAGCGCAGCGGGATGGTGCCGTCGCCAAATGCCACCGGTTCGAAAGTATAGGTATCTGTTACCAAATGCCGTCCATTAGGATGAACGGTGGGATGTCCGGAGCCGATTATTTGATCGCTCATTGTTTTCAACTCGCTGCCATCGGCATTCACTTGCACAAAACGCAAAGTCTGACGGTCAAGAGTGAGATTCATGGAAATGCGCTTGCCATCGGGAAACCACGTGGCGTGATGCCCGCCTTTTTCCCATTACTAGTCTGACTAAGAATGTGCTTTGTCGCATACATTGAATGGTGCCATTTCAACGGATACGAGGAGCGAGCGTATACGATAGAAGAAACGACAAGATTCCTCGACTTCGCGCGCAATGACACTGCTGAATCATTCCGCATCGTAAATATATACGCTATGTTCGTAAAAGTACTTTTATCGTCTAAAGAGTTGAATGTAACAATAAGAAAAGCCTCCGCAGATGCGGAGGCTTTTTTATTGTTCTTTAGATTCAACATCTAAAAAGATTCATCCGCGAAGAATGAGCCGAATCGGTTTTTGCCCGTCCATTTTACATGTCCATCAGCGTATGCAATGTTAATTCCATCGAAGTGACGCGTGGCTTCCCAGATGGGATCTCCGGCAAAGCCTACTGTAACTCCACCGGTGGTGTACCAAGTGCTGTCGAAGAAGGCGAGTTTAGTAGCTGGTGAAGTGACCGACGCCAGTGAAGCGTCTTCCAGATTGGTGTTCATTCCATAGCTTCCCGTTGATGTGGTGTGCCAGTCACTTCCCGCCACTACTTGCCAGTTGTGGTCGCCAGCAGTACCTGACGTTGTGACGGTTGTTCCTGTTGCCGACGGACAGATGAAAATTTGCGTGCTTTTGATGTAGGGTTGTAGCATGGAGACGAATGTTTCGCCTGAACCAGGAACCCCAGGACTAAATTCGCTTGATATCGGCAATTGAGATGGCAAGTACTTCTCATCATAATCCTGGGAATACTGCATTAGCGCTAACCCAATTTGCTTCAAGTTACTCTGACAACTGGCACGGCGGGCGCTTTCGCGGGCTCTTGCGAAAACTGGGAAAAGGATCGAGGCGAGAATTGCTATAATTGCGATCACAACCAAAAGTTCGATCAATGTAAATGCCCGATCCTTACGAGACTGTTTATTATGTCTCATATTTGTTCCTCCTAAAATAGATTTTGCTGCGCAGATGAAATAATTAATACAATAATCTTTGCAGCATCTACATTATACCTCAAAAATCGATTTTTTAAACATTTATTTTCAAATTGCTGTGATAAAGGGTGAAAGACTGTCACGGGCAGCTTTCATCCATTGAAAATGCAAGCCATGACCGGCGCGAATGAGGATAAAATGCGCTTGCAACAAAGCGCCTTGCGACGATGTCAACAAAGACAAATCTCCCAGCGCATCCAGTGCCTTGTGACGCGCCAGTTCCTCCGGGAAACGCAACGCGGAAGATGCTTCCTTTTCCCCCAGCACCAACGCGTTCTCCGTGGAACCGCCTTTGATGAGACCTTGCGCGCGCAGCGGCTCAATCCATTGTTCTAAAGTAAAAGTTCGAGCTGGCGCGATTTGTTCCGAAAAAGAAATCTCTTCCATCTCGAAATCCACCAATTGCTGCGGCAAATAGGAAATATCAAAATCCGTTGCTACGGTGAGCCGCAGTCCTGGATAGGGCAAAGCCAGCATCATTGCGCCATGATCCTCCACACGCAAAGGCTGTTGGATTTTCCAGATGGGACGTTTTCCTGGTAGTGGAACGATTCCGGCAGATTTAATTAAGTCACACCAAGTTGCTGCGCTGCCATCCAAAATGGGAACTTCCGGGCCATCGATTTCAATATCGCAATGAGTTATTCCAGTTCCCCACAGCGCTGCCAGCAAATGTTCGGGCGTGGAAATGATAGCTTCGCCTTCACCCAAAACGGTGGCATGAAAAGTACTTTTGATGTGTTTGAAATCGGCGGGAATGGAAAAATGATCGAGATCTGTGCGGATGAAAGTGATGCCGGTTTGGGAAGTGGGTTTAAGCGTGATATTGACTTGACTGCCGCTGTGTAAACCGATGCCATCGATGTGAGCTTTTTGGGCAAGTGTCTGAAAAGAATGATGCATGAAATGTGAGAGTAGGGGCATGGCGCACCATGCCCCTACGAACTTCGTGGTTAATTACCGTTGCGCACTCTGACCAAAAGCGAGGCTTTGACATCGGGATTCTTTCCGGTGCGATCATGAACGGTCACTTCAATACGGTAATTCTGTTCCTGGTTAGGAAAGTTGTGCGTAACGACCATTCCGCGCGCATCCACAGGTGGTCCGGCAGGTACTTGCGGTGGACCGCCAAAAGGCATAGCGTCCGGTGGCATAGCATCGTCCATTCCGGGCATTTGTTGCGCTACGGGTGGAGGCGCTGTCACATTATCAGCATCAAAATTCCACGTTACAAGCGGGTCGCCATCGCCTGCTGCCACATCTGCGACCAAAGTTAAACGCCCTGGTTTGACGGTGATTTCTCCTTGCTGGGTTCCAAGCGGTTCGCCTTGACGGCGGATGGAGACTGTCATTTTGTCAGTGGCAACGACAATTCCCAGTTGGGAGACATAATAGGTATCTTCGTTGTCGCTGGTCAAAATCACGCGTTGCAGATTGCCTGTCGCGCCTGGGGTGGTCTGCAACGATTTGAGCGGCACCAGAAACAGCATCCAGCCGTTATCGTCTGCATGTGCTCGGCGCATGTCCACATTGGTATCTGAACCGCGGCTTTTGGGGATATCGATTACTGAGGACATGATACCTTTGTCTAACACCAACGTCAGCTGCAAGTGATCAATTTCAGTCGTTTCACGCGGCGGCCCTTGTGGAACAGGATTAAATCCTTCCATTCCCGGGACATCGCCTGGCGCTCCGCCAAATGGAGGCAGCATTTGCGCAGCAGTTTGCGTGTGTGGTTGCATGAGCGGCGCGGGAGGAGCGAAAGCGCCACCGCCCCGTCCTCCTCTTCCAAATCCGTCCGGCATATCGCCAGCAGCCGGATCTTCTGGGCCGCCACCGCGATTATAACCCTGGTTTGAGTTAAATTGAACACGCAAACGTAGAAAACCCTGATCCATATAAGGCGTGATGTCTAAGGGCTTTTTGAGATCAAAACGCACGCCTTCGCGTAGATTGCGCGTGGTCACCTGCAAGGTTTCCAAGGTGTCAAAACGCACTCGTCTGCTGACGCTAAAACTTCCATTCCCCCATTTCGCGGGAGATTTGACATATTCCGCTCCGCCGCCGCTGTTCCAAAAGAAAATGCTGGGCGGTGGTGGATCTGCCGCAAATGCAGCGGAACCCACAACAAGAACGCCCGCTAAAAGTACTTTTACTGAGTGACGCCAATTATTCATGACAACTCCTTTTTTGCAATGTTTCGTCTTTTAACAGAGAATTTTTCTTGCGATCGCATCCGTGACATTGATATGTTTTGGAGGCACTCGCAAGGTTATTTCATTTGAAAATAACAGTTTCTCAGAAATGAGATCATTTAGCGAATTATTGAATACCTGATTTTTTGACAACCCAAATCGATTTAAGTTTTTCCAACGAAAGCCTTCCTTTAGGCGCAGGCCTAAAAGTACTAATTCTCTGGCGCGTTGCAATGCCGTTAGTTCTTCTTCGCCCGCTTTTGCCGTATTTTGTTGTTCCATCATTTGGACATATTTTGAAGAGTTCCGCTCGTTCCACCAGCGATGTCCATCGCGATGTCCATGTGCGCCACATCCCGCCGCGACATAATTTCCGCCGCGCCAGATGGCCAGATTGTGGCGGCATTCAAATCCGGGTTTTGCCCAGTTGCTCACTTCATAACGCGTGAAGCCAAAGGCGCTTAAAAAACTTGCCGCAATATTCATCATTTTTGTCGCCATGTCATCATCCACATCCGGCATGCGTCCTTGTTCAATCCAGTTTGCAAAGGGTGTTTGCGGTTCGATGGTTAAGGCATAACACGATAAATGATTCGGCTCCAACGCTTCCGCGTGTTGCAACGTACTTCTCCAACTATTCAGGCTTTGGCCGGGAACGCCGTAAATCAAATCCAGGTTGATGCTCACAAATCCCGCTTTGCGCGCGTTTCTGAAAGCGGAATCAATTTGTGCCGGAGAATGCGCGCGCCCCAACTTTTTTAATACGACTTCATCAAAACTTTGCGCGCCAAGCGATAATCGATTCCAGCCCGTTTCACGCAACGCCTGTAATTTTTCTGCGTCGAGAAATTCGGGATTGCCTTCGATAGAAATTTCCGCATCAGACGCGATGGAAAATAAACCTCGCAGCGTTTGCATCAAGTCTTGCAATTGCGAAATACTTAATGCTGTTGGCGTTCCACCGCCCAGATTGATAGTTTGGATTTTCGTGAAAGTACTTTTAGCGTGAGTTTCCAATTCCCGTTTCAATGCCTCCAGATATTGTTGCTTAAAATCATCCTTCGCTCCCACGCTAATGGCGAAATCACAATAGGGGCAGCGACGGGCGCAAAAGGGAATATGGATATATAATCCTAAGTCGGGAAGCATGAAAGATAGTTTATGTGTTTCAAAGGAGAAGCATGAGCAAAGAAGATTCCTTCCATAATGCCGCAAATAAGATGACGCGGCGGCGCATGTTAAAATATTCCGCCGGCATGGCGGCGACAGCTTTCGCGACCAGCTTTATGCCGCCTAACGTGCGGCGTGTCCTGGCGCGCGAACCGAAGCGGCATGCTTCGCTGAAAGATATCAAGCATGTCGTGCTGCTGATGCAGGAAAACCGTTCGTTCGATCATTATTTCGGAACCATGGCGGGAGTGCGTGGCTTCGACGATCCCCATGCGTTGACATTACCCAATGGCCGGTCTGTTTTCTATCAGCCCGATCCGGAAAATCCTGACGGTTATCTATTGCCATTTCATCTTGATACGAGCAAAACCAGCGCACAAGTCATTCCTTCCACCAGCCATAGCTGGAACACGCAGCATGCGGCATGGAACAAGGGCAAAATGGATAATTGGGTTCCGGCGCACCGCAAAGCAGACGGCGCGCACGGCCCTTACACGATGGGACATTACGAACGCGCCGACATCCCTTTTCAATTCGCCTTGGCGGAGGCTTTTACTTTATGCGATGCCTATCATTGTTCCATGATGGGGCCCACTCATCCCAACCGTTTATTCTGGATGACCGGCACCGTTGATCCGGACGGCTTGCATGGTGGCCCGCAAAGCAATAATCACAGGCCGCCGGATGGCTACAGCTGGACGACATACGCCGAGCGTTTGGAAAAGGCGGGTATCAGTTGGAAAACCTATCAATCCAAGGGTTCCGGCATGGGTTTAAATTGCCTGAGAAGTTTTCAGCAGTTCAGAAACGCCCCCATCGATTCTCCGTTGTACCGCAAGGGGATGGCGCTCAGTCCGGAAGGGCAGTTTGAAGAAGATGCAAAGAACGACCGACTTCCCACAATTTCCTGGATTTTTCCAACCATGGAACAATCCGAACATCCCAAACACATCCCCGCCGATGGAGCGGCATTTGTGGCAAGTAAAATCGACGCCATCGCCGCCAACCCCGAAGTGTGGGCAAAGACTGTGTTCATTTTGAATTACGACGAAAACGATGGTATCTTTGACCACGTGGCGCCGATTGTGCCATCGCCCGGGACAAAACAGGAATTCATCGGAGACGTTCCCATTGGCTGCGGTTATCGCGTGCCGTGCATCATCGTGTCGCCGTGGACGGCGGGCGGTTGGGTGTGCAGCGAACCGTTCGATCATACTTCCGTTTTGCAATTCCTGGAAAGATTCACCGGCGTGCGTGAAGACAACATCAGTGACTGGCGGCGCGAGACGTTCGGCGATCTGACTTCCGCTTTCCGCTTCGACGGTACCAAAGCCGGACGCCCGGATTTGCCCAAAACGGATGACATCGTCAAAGCCGCGCAGTATGAGATTTCTCATTTTCCCCAACCGGTTTTACCCGGCGCCCACCAAACCGTGCCAGCGCAGGAAAAAGGCGAACGCAAACGCGTTCCGGCTAAGAGGGGCGAAGGATGAAGGATGAAGGTTGAAATATGAAAAGTACTTTTACCCGTATTTCATCCTTCATACTTCAACCTTCATCCTTATAAAAAGTCATGTTGGATTTTTCGATACTCCCCCATGTTTCGCTGCAAATCGGCTGGGTTAATTTGCATCGCTGGTCTGCGGGTAGGATTGATGAGCGCAAACCTGCCCATTCAAACCTGACGCCGCTTTTTGATTGTGCGGTGTGGCTGGTGCGTTCGGAGGGGATTGAAGTCAGCGAACTATCACCGGATGGAACAGTGCGCCGCACCTGGCGGTTGAAACCCAACAGTATTTTCGTCTGGCCCATGGACGAATTCCGGCGCATCGCCACGCCGGTGGGCGGAGAATGGATTTCCGTGGGAATGAAGGCGTATCTATTTAACCGCATCAATCTTTTTAAATTGCTCAAAGCGCCACGCGAGATCCTCTTGGATAAGGATCAATTAGCATTGGCGGAGAGTTGTTTTCGGCAATTATTAGTATTGACGCACGGCGCCAATCCTCCCGCGATGGATCAGGAACACGCGCGCTCGACGTCTCACGCGATGTATATCAAAGCACGTCATGCGCCGCAGACCGCCTTCACCCGCTGGACTTCACAGGCATTGGCGGAAACGATTTTTGGACTTTGCTGGATGGCCTGCGCCGACCGTCACGAAATGCAACTGATAGAACAGGAAGTGCCGTCGTGGTTGATGAAAGTACTTACGGAAATCGAAGACCGCCCGCAGATTAAAGTGACGGAAATGTCGGGAATCGCTGGTTTTAGCGAAGCGCAATTCCGCCGTTTATTCGCCAAATGGATGGGACAGCCGCCGCAGCAATATCTGCACGCGCACCGTTTGGAACAAGCGCGGCAGTTATTGGAAACCACCGATTTCGCGATTTCCGGCATCGCCCATCGCGTGGGATTTTCCAGCGCGTCACATTTCGCGCGCATCTTTCGGCTCACTTTCGGCAACACGCCGGAACAGTACCGCCGCAGCGTGCTGCAAGCGCATTTTTGAATTCCCCTTTGTTTTGAAGAAGGCGAAAGCAAGGGCTTTTTATATTATTATTTTATACGGAAGGATTTGGATTTGTTCAATGAGATATGAAACCGATAGTGCAACTTTTGCGTTCCAAGATCATTCCCTGGACAATGCCCTCCAATTTTCCACAGCGGCGCATTGTTGTGGGGCGGGACGTGATGCGCCAATCTGATTTGCCGGAAGGCGTTAGCATCACTACCCGCAAATTAAATGGCGAACGCAAAATCCTACGGGCGCAACGCAAGCATGGCAACCAGCGACTTTACGTGGCAACTTGGCCAAAGGATAACTTACAGGAAACCACTGTGCCGCGTATATCTTGTGTGGTTCAGGGCAACGCCGATCATTTGCATGGAAAGTATATCTTGCGTTGTGGTCCAGGAAATTTCCTCATCTTGCCGCCAGGAATTCCGCATCAACAGTTTGGCCCTTTTTTGCAGGGAAAAAACCGGGAAGATGGTTATTGCGTTTTGGTGCATGCTTACGCCTATAGTCACGGCATTTTGTTTTGGCTGACGACAAGCCGCGGCAAAGAGCATGTTAATGACAAAGCCGATAACTATTTAATTTCTAACTTGGCGATGGTGCAATTGATGCACTTACTGGTGGATGAAGCGAAAGAAAATCACGCCGAAATGGAAATGGTCTGTAAGAATTGTCTTTCTTCCTTGTTCATTTTGATCGCGCGCGAAATTGAAGCGGGCAATTATGTGCATCCTGGGCCAAAAGAGAATATCAATGCTTCGTCTCCCACGGCGAGCTTTGCCGATCAAGTTCAGGAATACATTGACGCGAATTGCCACAAAAGGCTAAAAGTCGATGATGCGGCCAAGCACATGTATTTATCTAATTCTCAGTTCTCGCGGCATATGCGCCGAGAATTTGCAATGACATTTGTTCAGCTCTTAACGCAAGCTCGTATGAAACGGGCCAAGCGTATGTTGCATGATACCGATCTTACCGTCTCAGCTATTGCCGCATCAATTGGTTTTCGCTCCACCACTCACTTACAATCTCTCTTTCATGCGCAAGAGGGCTGTACGCCCATCGAATATCGCCAGCAAAATCAGCCAAAAAACGACTGAATTTCATAGCCAATGACAGAATAATGATGTTATGATCCTTCAAATATTGGGTATAATAATGTATAGCGCTCTAGTAAAAGTACTTTTGCACAAAGACGGATGAAAGCACCTTTATAGAAGAAGCTGAACTTCATTTTTAGGAGGTAGTCAAAATGACTACACATACTGGGCAGAGAACGAAGAAACAAGCGTTTACTCTTATAGAATTATTGGTTGTAATTGCCATTATTTCAATATTGGCAGCAATCCTGTTCCCGGTTTTTGCGCGTGCACGTGAGAGCGCGCGGCGTGCCAGTTGTCTCAGCAATTTGAAGCAGGCTGGCTTGGCCACGATGATGTATGTACAGGATTATGATGAATTTTATCCGGGGAGGTATTCCCAGAACAACTCGATGCCGCCTGGCGGACATGATTGGAGCAGCGGAAGAAATTATTGGTATTGGCAGCAGCTCTTATATCCTTACACCAAAAACGTGCAAGTTTTTATCTGCCCCTCATCCAAAAACCAAAATATCGCAGGGGATCTAAGAGCCGAAAACTATGCTGCTAATTTTTATCTTTTTGTGGAATGGAATGCACCGCGTATTTCGATGGCAGCCGTTCAATCTGCATCAAGCACTTATATGATTATGGACGCAGGCCAATTTGCGATAACTGCACCGTCAGCACACACATACAACGGCGGCCTCTATTTGCCCGGTATGGGAACGGCTGGCGGCACTTGCACTGGCGCAGGAACTCACATGGACGATTGCATGAATGGACGCCATTTTAATGGGGTTAACATGGCATTTGCGGATGGCCATGCCAAATGGCTTAAAAGCTCCATAGTGGTAGCTGAAAGCAAAAAGAGTTCCTCTGTAAGCGCATTTTATCCTGGAGCGAATCATTCCTAAAGTTAGATTATCTATGATGAATAAAAAATTCGTGGTATTGTTATTGACTTGCCTACTCAGCCTCGTTTCTGTATCAGCGGCTCCATTAAATTTGGTAAACGATGGTAAAAGTACTTTTACCATCGTCATGCCAATGCAATCGCATAAGGCAACCTGGCGCGCGGCAATAGAGATTCGCACTATTGTCGAAGCGGCATCCGGCGCCAGATTATCCATCAAAAAAACGGACGTCATTGATCCTAACGCGTCAAATATCATCAGTCTCGGTTCCACCCGGCAAGCTGCGGCTGCGGGCATCAGCGCGAAGGATATTCCTGATGAAGGATTCCGCATTGTCACGCGCGGAAAGAATATCTATATTGTCGGCCCTGATACGCTGGAAACGGAACGCACCAAGGATGGTGGCACCAGCACGGGAACGGCAAATGGCGTCTATACATTTCTGGAAGATTACTTGAATGCACGATGGTTGATGCCTGGCGATTTGGGACGCGATGTTCCCAAAACCTCATCAATTACCATCCCCGAGATTAACCGCACCGAAGCCCCGGCTTTTAATTTACGGGAATTACCTTATACCTACGAGCACCTGAGAACTGTGCAGGATTGGCAAGAGGCGCAAAAAGTGCGCTATGAATCCATGAATTTCTATTATCAACATAGCTGGTCTAAGATTGTGCTTCCCAGCTTATATGAGAAACATCCTGACTGGTTTGCCTTGGTAAATGGTTCGCGCAAACCCATTGGAACAAATTATAAGCTGGAAACAACCAACCAGGAGTTAGTGCGTTATTTTGCAGATCAGGTTATTGCCAAATTAAAAGCCGATCCGAAATTGGTGGCATATTCTTTATCGCCCACCGACCTGGCTGGCTGGAGTGAAAGTCCGGAAAGTAAGGCGTTATATGATCCCGTTCCCGCTGGTTCCAAATCAGGACGCCCCAGCGTCACACCGCTTGTTCTTAAGTTCTATCATGACGTGGCACAAATCGTGGCGCAAGAATATCCGCAAGGGCGCGTATCAGGATACATCTACCATGATTATTTATTCCCTCCGCAACAGGGTAGTATGAAATTACCAGAAAATTTCATCCCGGTGATTGCTCCCAGTATCGATTATGGATTTAGGCTCTACCAAAAAAATACGCAGGAAACATTCACAAAATTAATGGACGGCTGGTCCAAAGTAGTGCCCACGGATTGGTATTTTTATGATTTGCCCAATACGTGGATGGATGCTGGTCAAGCGTCCCACTTTCAGGAGGGCAGCACCGGTTTGGTGATGCCACCGGGCACAAGAATTTTAGATTTCATTTTCCCGCAACTCGTCAAACACCATATTCGCGGCGCCAGGATTTATGGCAATCAATCATGGAGCAATACTGCTTTAGGCAATTATATTCTGGCGAAAATGATGTGGAATCCTCGTCTCAAAGCGAGCGAGTTACAAACGGAATGGCTCACGCGCGCTTATGGCGCCGATGCCGGAACCGTAATGAACCAGTTTTATCAAAAGTTAGAAGCTGCCTTTGAAAGCTATTCGCAAAAAGAGGCGATTAATTTCCGGATAGAAGATAGTTATCTTGAGGGAATTTACGGCGCGCATTATGCGGAATTAGAAAAAGTACTTTTAGAGGCCAAAGCCTGTCCCATGACAGAACTGCAACGAAAGCGCTTTGAATTAATCGAGGATAATTTTATTGTATTGCAATGGCGTTTGCGTAATCTGGGTTATCTCAAAAGTACTTTTGAGTCCCCCTTGCAGCGCACCGATGCACAGATCGCTGCCATCATCAATAAGCCTGGCGTGGGTTTTCCCCGATTTCCAGCCCTGGTAAAAAAGTATGAACGCCGCGTTCCCGATATCAAAGTCCAGGCAGGCCAAATAACCAAGCCACAATCCGCCACCCGTCCGCCCAGCTTTATGTTGCCGGAGACATATTTATTTTACGCTTCTCAAGACGGCACATTACATTTAACGTGCGAAGAGGCTGTGCACGGCTCTTATTTTGCCTATTATCAGATTCGCACCACCACTCACCGCCGCGTATTGGACAAAGGCGTTCTGTATGCTGGCGCTGATATCAGCGTTCCCGTCGAGGCTGGAACGGGGTATTATTTAACCATTCCCGCCAATCAGGGAATTGGCTATCGTATAACGATTCATGGAGCGGCACTTGCAGAAGGTGGCATGCAAAAAGATGTTTTGTATTTATACGGAAAAGATGCTCAACTCCGCGTGATGTCCGTATCCAAAAGTTCCGTCTCGATGCAGGAAGGAAATGGTTCTGTCACCATCATCAAGAGCTTGCCAGATCTGGGCACGGCGGGATTAGGAAAGATTCAGCTGCAGAATAAATATAAGAACATTCAATTGACAGAATTGCTGGACAGCAAATGGAATTTCCAAACCGATGCCAAAGACGACGGCTATCAAGCGGGTTTTGCGCAATTAGAATTAAACGATGCTTCCTGGAAAAGCATCGATGCCACTGATTGGTGGCAAAATCAGGGTTTTGCAGGATATCGTGGAACCGCCTGGTATCGGAAAAAAGTGATGACAGGCGATTTTGTGGATGACCAAAAAGTACTTTTATATCTGGGGGCCATTGACGGCAATGCAGAGATCTATGTGAATGAACGAAAAGCCGCTGAGCATCTAATCGGCACCAAAGCTCAAGGCTACAGCGGCTGGGATAGCCCCATCACGATAGATATGACGCCCTATATGAAAGCAGGAGAAAACGTAATCGCCATAAAAGTAACCAGCAAGGAAGTCGGAAGTAGTGGGATTTATAAAGGCGCCGCTTTGTTTGTGGCGGAGACAAAATAGAATTTAGTGGCGCTTCGATTAGTTGGCCGAACCATGGAAAGTCCTTGCGAAACAAGGGCTTTTTGCTTTATTATTTTATACGAGAGGATTTGGATTTGTTCCATGAGATATGAAATCGATAGTGCAACTTTTGCGTTCCAAGATCATCCCCTGGACGACACCGGGTTTTGCCCCGCGGCGATTGATCGGGACACGTTCGGTGATGCGCGTGGCGGATTTGCCGGACGGTGTGACGATCGCAACTCGCGAACTTATCGGTGAGCGGAAAGTCATTAAGGCGCGCCGCAAACATGGCAATCAGCGATTCTACACGGCTTTCTGGCCGAAAGATAATCTTCAGGAAACCACCGTGCCACGCATTTCCTGTGTGGTCAGCGGCACAGCCACTCATCTGCACGGGAAATATGTCGTGCGTTGCGGCGGAGGTAATTTTCTCATCATTCCACCGGGAATGCCGCATCAACAATTTGGCCCCTTCCTGGAAGGAAACGAACGGGAAAACGGCTATTGTATGTTAGTGCATGCCTATGCGTATCGTCATGGGATATTATTTTGGCGGACCACCAGCCAGGGCAGTGAACACATTAATGCTGCTGCTGACAATTTTTTGATCACTAACACAGGTCTGGCGCAATTGCTGACACAGGCTGTGGAAGAAGCCGTTGCCCATCAAACTGATGCGGAGCTGATTTGCAATAGTTGCCTGACGGCGTTCTTTGCAATAGTGGCGCGCGAAATTGAGGCTGGTAATTGTGCACCTCTCAATCCTCAGGAATTGCCACCCGTCAAACGGTCTCCTTCCAGCTTTACAGAAGAGGTGCAGGAATACATTGAAGCCAACTGCCACAGGATGATCAAAACGGAAGACGTCGCACGGCATGTCTATATGTCCAGTTCGCACTTTTTCCGCGAGATGCATAAAAATAACATCAATTTTACAGATTTACTGACTCGCTACCGCATGGAACAAGCTTGCCGTTTATTGCGCGATAGCGACTTAACTGTCAGGGAAGTTGCCTATAAGGTCAGCTATAAATCATCTACCTATTTCCAGAACCTGTTTCGTGCTCGCATGGGATGCACGCCACTGGAATATCGGCGTCAATCGCGAGGGGAAACGCCTTGAAAGTACTTTTCCGCATGCTCTTCTGGAGTATCGCGAAGATAAGTAGAAAATCATAGCCTGTGAGAGTATTGTTGTGTTTAAAAAGGGGAGTTAAGGGGTATAATAGAAGTAAGGTCATGAAGTAAAAGTACTTTTATGCATGTTCAAATGTGTCAGGCTGAGCAGAGTCGAAGCCAGTGTGAAAGTACTTTTATGAAGAACTTACAAAATAGAGTATTCAAAGGAGAAAAGATGAAACGCAACGCATTCACATTGATAGAATTATTAGTTGTAATTGCCATTATTTCAATATTGGCAGCCATCCTGTTCCCGGTATTTGGGCGCGCTCGTGAGAGTGCGCGGCGCGCCAGTTGTACGAGTAATTTAAAACAGCTTGGTCTGAGTGTTATGATGTATACGCAAGATTATGACGAAAAATATCCTATCCAGGAGAACGTTCCAACACCTGCAGGTTACCGCCCTAAATATGCTGAAACAAATGCTGTCAATTGGTTAGCGGCTATTCAGCCATACGTTAAGAATAAACAAATCTACGTTTGTCCCTCCGCAATACCAACTGCATCGACTAATGTTGATTATGTTCCCACATCTCTAAGCGCCGCTTCATATGTAGGAAATGGCGTTATTTTCAGAGATTACACGACTGGGGGAACTCCTCCAAAGGGCTTGACGATAGCGGCTGTGGACGAGCCCTCAAGTGTGATTATGGTCCGTGAAGGGTACAGCATTATGAGTGGCTCTTACATTCGTCCCACAAATATAAACCCAACTTCAAATACATTTCGCTACTTCGAATATAGTGGGGCAGGTATGGATCGGCAACATTTTGATGGCTCGAATCTGGCATTTGCGGACGGGCATGTCAAATGGAAAAAGCTCACCAATATTTGCATGACAGATTTCGGTGTGACAAAGTCGCCAGATATATGCGGTGACGGAACAAGTTCTTATAAGGCAATTGCACGCTTTTGATCTATTGAGACAAATCCAGGTTACGAGACCACATATTATAAATTATGAGAAATTTCACCTTCCTTTTTTGCTTTCTTACAATAGCACTTCCCGTCTTTGCGGCTGATAATATTACTATTGCTAATAATGGCAAAAGTACTTTTACCATCGTTGTGCCGCAGAAGAGACACTTTACTTTGAGCAATGCAGCACGTGAATTGCAAAAAGATATCCTTTTGGCCACCGAGGCTAAAGTGGATATTAAGAATGATAATACCATTGATGAAAGTGCCGTTAATATCATTAGCCTGGGCGCAACCCGCCAAGCAAAAGCTGCAGGGATCAACACAGTCGGGATGGCAGATGAAGGATTTAAAATAATTACTCGCGATGGTAATCTATTCATCATTGGGCCCGATACCCTGGAAGGGCAACATACCAAAAATGGCGGAAGCAGCACTGGCACTGCGAATGGCGTGTATACATTTTTAGAAAACTATTTAAATGTGCGCTGGCTAATGCCGGGCGATTTGGGGCGTGATATTCCAACAATCAATTCGTTTACTATTCCAGAAATTAATCAAAGCGAAACGCCCGCTTTTGACTTGCGGCAATTACCCTACATTCAAGAAGATCTTAGCGCAGTCAAAAGTTGGGAAGAACATCAAAAGCTACGATATCATTCCATGAACATGGATTATCAACATAGCTGGTCCAAAGTCGTGCCGAGCAGTATGTATAAGGATCATCCAGATTGGTTTGCTCTGGTTGATGGTTCCCGTTATCCCAAAGGTTCTCATTATAAATTGGAAACCACCAATACGGAATTGGTGCGCTATTTTGCCGAACATGCAATAGCGAAATTAAAATCCAATCCTAACCTGACCGCATTTTCATTATCTCCTACCGATATGCGCGATTGGAGTGAGAGTCCTGCCAGCAAAGCGTTATATGATCCCGCGCCAGCCGGAACAGAATTTCCCAGCGTCACGCCGCTTGTGCTCAAGTTTTATCATGATGTGGCACAAATCGTAGCAAAGGAATACCCGCAGGGACGTTTGGCAGGGTATATCTATCAAGATTATTTATATCCTCCGCAAAAAGGAAGTATGAAATTGCCGGAAAATTTTATTCCGATGATTGCTCCCAGCATCGATTATGGCTTTACGCTTTATCAAAAAAACAAGCGTGATGCCTTCACAAAATTGATGGACGGATGGTCTAAAGTGGTGCCGACGGAATGGTATTTTTATGACTTGCCCAATACCTGGATGTTCGGCGCCGGCGAGTCGCGTTATCAAATCGCCAGCACAGGATTGATCATGCCGCCGGGCACTAAAATTCTCGATTTCATTTTTCCGCAACTTGTAAAACATCATATTCGCGGAGCCAGAATCTACGGAACGGAATCGTGGAGCAATGTCGCCATGGGCAATTATATTCTGGCGAAAATGATGTGGAATCCTAATCTCAAAGCCAGCGAGTTGCAGCAGGAATGGCTCACACGTGCTTATGGATCGCAGGCTGGAACTGTCATGGAACAGTTCTATCAAAAGTTAGAAGCTGTCTTTGAAAGCTATTCGCAAAAAGAGACGATTAGCTGGAGATTGGAAGATCAATATTTGCAAGGAATTTACGGCGCGCATTATCCAGAATTGGAAAAAGTACTTTTACAGGCCAAAGCCTGTCCCATGACGGCGACGCAGCGAAAACGCTTTGAGCTGATCGAAGATAATTTTATTGTGTTGCAATGGCGGTTGCGAAACATGGGTTATCTGAAAAGTACTTTTCATTCGCCCTTACAACAGGGTGATGCGCAGATCGCTGCCATCATTAACAAATCAAATCCTGCATTTAACAACTTTCCTCTCATCCCCAAAACACAGGAAAGAAAAATCCCGGCGATAAAAGTGCAAGCCGGGCAGGGCGCAAAACCGCAATCCGCTAAACGTCCGCCCAATTTCGTATTGCCTGAGACGTATCTATTCTACGCTTCCCAAAACGGTGCAATGCAGATCAGTTGTTCTCAGGTTAGTCAGGGTTCTTTCTTTGCCTATTACCAAGTGCGCACCACCACCGATCGCCGAGTGATCTCCAGGGGAATGTTGTATAAAAATTCCGCTATCGATATTCCCGTCAAAGCAGGAACCGCCTATTATTTGACCATTCCCGCCAACGAAGGAATCGGCTATCGCATTACTATTAATAATGCAGCACTCGCCGCAGGCGGCATGCAAAAGGACGTTTTGCATCTTTATGGAAAAGCCGCTCCGATCCAATTGATGTCGGCGTCAAAAAGTTCCGTAGTAATGCAGGAAAGTGCTAATTCCGTTACTATTATCAAAAGCTTGCCGAATCTTGGCACCGCGCAGTTGGGAAAAATACAATTGCAAAGTGAATACAAAAACGTTCAGTTAAATCAGTTGCTGGATGATAAGTGGCTTTTTCAAACCGATGAGGAAGATGGAGGAATACAGTCCGGCATCACGCGTTTAGATTTTAACGACAATTCCTGGAAAACACTAAACGCCACTGATTGGTGGCAAAATCAAGGTTTCCCCAGTTACCGCGGCGCCGCCTGGTATCGCAAGAAATTCACCGCGTCCAAGCTCAGTCAAAACCAACAATACATTCTTTATTTCGGAGCAATTGACGGCAGTGCCGAAATCTATCTCAACGGCCAAAAAGTCGGCGAACACCAAGTCGGCGCCAAAGCCCAAAACTTCGCCGGTTGGGATCAGCCGGTAATTGTGGATATTACTCCCTATTTGCAATCTGGAGAAAATGTTATTGTGGTAAAAGTTACCAGTAAGGAAGTGGGAAGTAGTGGGATTTATAAAGGTGCCGCGTTATTTGTGGCGGAGACAAAATAGCAAGTATGATTTGATGTTTCTGTAAAAGTACTTTTATTCCCGCACCACCAAATTAGCTTTTTCTTTCGCGGTATCTATCCTCGCAATAGCACCGGAATTAAAATGGATAAAATCGGTTTCGATGCCATCGGAAAAGATCACGCCTCTCTCCGGCATCAGCGATTCTATTACTAATGGCGTGTTTTCATCCAACAGACCCATTTGAATTTCAGTTTGCGAATGTTTGCTGTGAAAGGGTTCACGCACCGCGAATAATAATTGATCTTCAGCCAAAAGTGGTGGGCTATTTAAATCAGCTTTTGCCTTTTTAAAATTCTCAATTCCATTTGCCATATTAAACACAGAGCTCATCCAGCCGGTGCTACCTGCTGGCGTGGAAACGATGATTCCGGATGATGAATGTTCCTCGCTTCTTCCCTGATAGGAAATTGTATAACGCGCCG
>Ga0164242_10001790_pt1 | contig 25226 bp, 25 predicted proteins | sample OricomgcompostMG_FD_108783 | JGI IMG/M metagenome (GOLD analysis project Ga0164242, IMG submission 108783) | Miracle-Growth compost microbial communities from Emeryville, California, USA - Original compost - Miracle growth compost (MG) ...
CACCGCTGCCACCGCCTCGCCCACGCCGGCACCGACGACGACCACGCCGGTCGCGAGCGCCGCTGCGGTACGGACGGCGCTCGCCGCGGCGGTCACCGCTCCCGCACTCGGCGGACGCCTGCTTGCCCGCGTGGTCGACGTCGACTCCGGCACCGTCCTGTACGACCGCGGCGGCACGGTTGCGGCAGCGCCGGCGTCCACGGCCAAGCTGCTCACCGCGGCCGCGGTGCTCACCGTGCACCCGGCGACGTACCGGCTCACCACCACCGTCGTGCGCGGCCCGGACAACAGCGTCGTGCTCGTCGGCGGCGGCGACCCGACGCTGACCGCGGCGACGGGCAATGAGCAGCCCGCGTACGCCGGCGCCGCCCGCATCGCGGACCTGGCGAAGAAGATCATGTTCAGACCGTCCGAGATCGTCGTTGACGACAGCCTGTTCGCCGGACCGTCGGTCGCACCGCAGTGGGACGCCGGCGACGCACCGAGCGAATACGGTGCGCCGATCACCGCGCTGATGGCCGACGGTGGTCGCGCGACCCCGGCAGCCACCGTGCGCAGTGGTACGCCTGACCTCGCCGCCGGGCAGGCGCTGGCGAAGGCGCTGGGCGGGGGGATCCCGGTCGTACGTGGCACGGCACCGCACGCCGCGGCCGTGCTGGCGACGGTCCGGTCCGCGCCGCTCGAGACCCTGGTGACGCAGATGCTGCAGGACTCGGACAACGTGATCGCCGACGTGCTCGCCCGCCAGGTCGCGCTCGCCCGGCATCGGCCCGCGAGCTTCGCGGGCGCCGCCACTGCGATCCGCGAGGTTCTGGCGCAGGAGGGCGTCGCGGTCGGCTCCGGCATGGTCGACGGCAGCGGCCTGGCGGCGTCCGACCGGCTTACCGCGCAGGCGCTCACGGGCGTACTGCGCCTGATCGCGAGCCGGGCCACCGTCGCGATCAGCGGCCTGCCTGTCGCCGGCTGGTCCGGCACGCTCGCCGGCCGGTACGCCGGCAGCAGTGCGGCCGGAGAGGTCCGCGCCAAGACGGGCACCCTCACCGGCGTCTCGACCCTGGCCGGCTTCGCGCGGGACGCCGACGGCCGGTTGCTCGCCTTCGCCTTCCTTGCCGATCAGGTCACGCCCGGGGACGCCGGCACGCTCGCGGCGGAGGCGGCGCTCGATGTCCTCGCCACCCGTCTCGTCGTCTGCCACTGCAGCTGACGGCGATCACCGTCGCACAACTCCGTACTGCGAATTCCGTTGCAAACGCGGCTAATTCGGACGCGATTTCGTGCCATCCGCGTGCCTGGCCGGTCGCCTTTGCGTGAAGTCTCTGTGTAGTATCGAGCTGCGCTGGTCGCAGGTGGGGTGTGTATCGCATGCCCCGCCTGTACTCGGGGGAGTACGACCAGGGCAACGTCACTTTGTGGGGGAGTGGCAATGCAAGGGGGTATTCGCACGTCATGCGTGCGCCGTGGACCGGCGCGAGTAGTGGCGGTTGCGGCGATCTCGGGGGCGGTCGCGGCCATGCTGTGGCTGGCTCTCGGATTCGGTGGCAGCGTCGGTGCGTATCTCGCGCCGATGCGGGGGGCTGCTGTGTTGATCGCCGGACTCGCCGTCCTTCTCGTGCTTGGCCGTCGTGGACAGGACTCTGACGGTCAGGCTGCCGGTGATGCGGCCAGGCGTGACATCGGGGGAGCTCGGGTAGAGCTGCTCGACTCCGTCGCGTAGGTGGTTGAGGGGCCACGTACGCGGCTCCTCAACCACAGACGCCGGGTCTGCGACGGACTCCATCGGATCTGTGGGGGAATTCGGTGGAGTCCGTCGCTTTCCGCGTTCCTGCGGCGCCGGGTTAGGTTGGTCTGGTGAACGAGGGCCTGATCGACTGGGACGTTGCCGCGCGCGCGGCTCGCCGGTTCAGCCCGGCGCCGCCCCGCGTCTCGCGACAGACAGCGGACGAGGTCGTCGGCGCGCTCTACCGGAGCGCGGCCCGCGCGGCCTCCCATGTAGCTGAGCTGACCCGGCTCTCGGAACCCGACGTCACCGCCGCCACGCGCGTGGTCGATCGCGGCGCGTGGATCGACGCCAACGCCGCAGGCATGCGCAACGTCACCACCCCCCTCGTGGACAAGATCGGCACGGCCAACCCGGTCGGCCGGGTGTCCGGCGCCGTGGGTTCGCGGGTGGCCGGCACGCAGGTCGGTGTCCTGCTCGGTTTCCTGTCCGCCAGGGTTCTCGGCCAGTTCGAGTTCTTCGACCGTCCCGGCGGCCAACTGCTTCTCGTAGCGCCGAATCTGGTCGCCACCGAGCGACAGCTGGGTGTGGACCCCGCCGACTTCAGGCTCTGGGTCTGCCTGCACGAGGTCACGCACCGGGTGCAGTTCACCGCCGTACCGTGGCTGCGCCAGCACATGCTCGACGAGGTCGCGGCGCTCACCGATGCGATCGAGACCGATCCCGCAGTGCTGCGCCGCCGCGTCTCCGCGGCCGTGGGTGAGGCGGTGAAGGTCGTCCGTGGCGAAGGTGAGGGACAAGGGCTGATGGCGCTGATCGCCTCGCCCGAGCAGCGCGCGATCCTCGACCGACTCGCCGCGTTCATGTCGCTGGTGGAGGGGCACGCCGAATACGTCATGAATGCCGTCCCGTCGTCGGTGATCGCGACGCAGCAGACCATCGAGCAGCGCTTCGCCGAGCGCCGGCGCCGCGGCGGCAACCCGTTGGACCGGCTGCTGCGCCGGCTGCTCGGCATGGACGCCAAGATGCGCCAGTACGTCGACGGGTCGGCCTTCGTCCGGTCGGTCGTCGCGCGCATCGGCATCGAGGACTTCAACGCGATCTGGACGTCCGTCGACACGCTGCCCACGAAGGCGGAGATCGCCGACCCGCAGCGGTGGATCGCCCGCGTCCACGCCTGACGTGGGCCCCCATCCGGCGGTCGCGCTCGTACGTTCGGCCGTCCGCGCGGCACTGACCGCCGAGCGGGTGCTGGTCGCCTGCTCCGGCGGCGCGGACTCCCTCGCGCTGGCCGCGGCGGTCGCGTTCGAGGCACCTCGCGCCGGCGTCGCCGCCGGTCTGGTCACGATCGACCACGGGTTGCAGGACGGGTCAGCCGCGCAGGCTCGGCGGGTCGCGACGGTCGGGTACGAACTGGGCCTCGACCCGGTGCTGGTGCTGCCCGTCGACGTCGGCCGTCGCGGGGGACCGGAGGCCGCGGCACGGACCGCCCGCTACGCCGCGCTCGCGGATGCGGCCGCCGCGTGGGATGCCGAGGTCCTGCTCGGCCACACGCTCGACGACCAGGCCGAGACCGTGCTGCTCGGCCTCGGCCGGGGATCAGGCCCCCGTTCGATCGCCGGCATGGCGGCGTACGCACCGCCGTACCGCCGTCCGCTGCTGGCCGCCCGCCGCTCGACGACGCTCGCCGCCTGCGCGGCACTCGGCCTCGAGCCGTGGGAGGACCCCCACAACGCCGACCCGGCGTACCGCCGCGTGCGCGTTCGTACCGAGGTCCTGCCGCTGCTCGAGGATGTCCTCGGAGGCGGTGTGGCCGAGGCGCTGGCCCGGACGGCAGCCCTCATCCGCGACGACCTCGAGGTGCTGGATGCGTCCACGAGCCCGGCAGGGACGGCTCCGGAGGGTATTGATCTTGACGAGCTGGCGGCGCTACCGCGCGCCCTGCGTACCCGCGCGTTGAAGCGCTGGGCCGAGGGCAACGGGGCCGCGACCCTGACCTACGAGCACGTTGTTGCGCTCGACGCGTTGATCACCGGCTGGCACGGCCAGGGTCCGATCGACCTGCCGGGCGGTGTCAGCGTCCGGAGAGCCTCTGGGAGACTGGCTGCGACGAAGACCGCCCCCACTGGAAGGCTGTAGCTCGTGAGCGATCTGCATCCGGACATCGACGAAGTGCTCATCTCGCGCCAGGTCATCGCCGGGAAGATCGCCGAACTCGCCGCGCAGGTCGACGCCGACTACGCCGGACGCGAACCGATGCTGGTCGGGGTGCTGAAGGGCGCCGTCATGTTCATGGCCGACTTCTCGCGGGCGCTCAGCCTGCCGAACACCCTCGAGTTCATGGCGGTGAGCTCGTACGGCGGTTCGACCAAGACCTCCGGCGTCGTGCGCATCCTCAAGGACCTCGACCGGGACGTCGCGGGCAAGGACGTGCTCATCATCGAGGACATCATCGACTCCGGCCTGACGCTGTCGTGGCTGATGAAGAACCTCACCGCGCGCAACCCGGCGAGCCTGGAGGTGGTCGCGCTGCTGCGCAAGCCGGCCGCTGCCAAGGTCGAGGTGCCGGTCAAATACATCGGCTTCGACATCGCCAACGAGTTCGTCGTCGGGTACGGACTGGACTACGCCGAGCAGTACCGCGGGTTGCCCTACGTCGGCCGGCTGAAGCCCGCGGTCTATGGCGGCTAGTTGCGAAGGCATCGCAGCAACGGCCGCGCGGCGTTCGCGCCGACGAGAGCATCGGCGGTGACGTGTACCGTCCAATGGTGAAATTCCGGTCGGCAGCGAGTTGGAGGAACGCGAGCGGGCCCCCGCTCGTGATCACTATATGAACCGCAAGCGCATCCTTCGATCGTGGTGGCTCTGGGCCATCGTGATTATCTTCGCTGTCGTCTTCCTGCCCAGCTGGCTCTCCAACGCCGGTCAGTACAAGAGCGTCGACACGTCGGTCGCACTGGCCCAGCTCAACAGCGGCAACGTCACGAAGGTCGTACAGAAGGACAAGGAACAGGTCCTCGAGCTCGACCTGAAGAACGCGGTGCAGAATCACAAGAAGATCAGCGCGTCCTACCCCGCGCGGGCCGCGGACCAGGTCTTCGACGATGTCAACAAGGCGGTCGCCGCCAACCCCGACCTGCGCGCCAACGTCACCGTCACGCACGAGAATGCCTGGCTCTCGCTGCTGGTGAGCCTGCTGCCGATCCTGTTGATCGTCGGCGTGCTGTTCCTGGTCATGAGCCAGGTGCAGGGCGGCGGCAACCGGGTCATGTCCTTCGGCCGCAGTAAGGCCAAGTTGGTGAGCAAGGACACCCCAAAGACGACCTTCGCCGATGTCGCGGGGGCGGACGAGGCGATCGAGGAACTACAGGAGATCAAGGAGTTCCTGGCCAACCCGGCCAAATTCCAGGCTATCGGGGCCAAGATCCCCAAGGGCGTGCTGCTGTACGGCCCGCCCGGAACCGGTAAGACGCTGCTTGCGCGCGCCGTTGCCGGCGAGGCGGGCGTCCCGTTCTATTCGATCTCCGGTTCGGACTTCGTCGAGATGTTCGTCGGTGTCGGTGCGAGCCGCGTGCGCGACCTGTTCACGCAGGCCAAGGAGAACGCCCCGTCGATCATCTTCGTCGACGAGATCGATGCAGTCGGACGCCACCGCGGCGCCGGCATGGGTGGCGGCCACGACGAGCGTGAGCAGACCCTGAACCAGCTGCTCGTCGAGATGGACGGCTTCGACGTCAAGGGCGGTGTCATCCTCATCGCCGCCACCAACCGACCCGACATCCTCGACCCCGCGCTGCTGCGTCCCGGCCGCTTCGACCGTCAGATCGCCGTCGGAGCCCCGGACGTCATCGGCCGCGAGGCGATCCTGAAGGTGCACGCCAAGGGCAAGCCGTTCGCCGCGGACGTCGATCTCGGCGTCATCGCGCGGCGTACCCCCGGGTTCACCGGCGCCGACCTGGCGAACGTCGTCAACGAGGCAGCCCTGCTCACCGCCCGGCAGAACGGTCGCCTGATCACGACCCAGGCGCTCGAGGAGTCGATCGACCGTGTGATCGCCGGCCCGGAGCGCAAGACCCGAGCGATGAGCGACAAGGAGAAGCGGGTCACGGCATACCACGAGTCCGGACACGCGCTGGCCGCCTGGGCGATGCCCAACCTCGATCCGGTCCACAAGGTGACGATCCTGCCGCGCGGCCGTTCGCTCGGGCACACCCTCGTGCTGCCGCTGGAGGACCGCTACACGCATACGCGCAGCGAGATCCTCGACCAACTCGTGTACGCCCTCGGTGGCCGAGCCGCCGAGGAGCTCGTCTTCCACGAGCCGACCACCGGGGCGTCCAACGACATCGAGAAGGCGACCGGCATGGCCCGCGCCATGGTCACGCAGTACGGGATGAGCGCCAAGCTCGGTGCGGTGAAGTACGGCACGAGCGAGTCCGAGCCGTTCCTCGGTCGCGACTACGGCCACCAGCGCGACTACTCCGAGGACATCGCCGCCGACATCGACACCGAGGTCCGCGGGATCATCGAGGCCGCCCATGACGAGGCGTGGGAGATCCTCGTCCAGTACCGCGAAGTGCTCGACTCGCTGGTGCTGGAGCTGATGGAGAAGGAGACACTGGCCAAGGACGACCTGGAGCGGATCATGGCTCCGGTCCGCAAGCGCCCACCACACTCGGCGTTCACCGGCTTCGGCAAGCGCACCCCGAGCGATCGCCCGCCGATCGAGGTCCCCGAGTCTCTGCGTATGCGCAAGGCCGCCGAGGCGTCGGCGCGGGCCGCGGGCACGAACGGCGCACCGACTCCTCCCACGCAGGCTCCGGTACCGGGCGTGTTCGGTCCCGGTACCCCGCCGCCGCCCGCGGCGCCGCAGGGGTAGGCATGGGGGACGGAATCGACCTCGTGCGCGCCGAGAACGCCGTACGAGAACTGCTGATCGCCATCGGCGAGGACCCGGAGCGGGACGGGTTGAGGGACACGCCGGCCCGGGTCGCGCGGGCGTACGGGGAGATCTTCGCCGGCATGTTCGTCGACCCGGACGAGGTGCTGCGCACGACCTTCGACGAGGGCCACGACGAGTTGGTGCTGGTCAAGGACATCCCGCTCTACTCGACCTGCGAGCATCACCTGGTGACCTGGCACGGCACCGCGGCCGTCGGTTACATCCCGGGTGAGGACGGCCGGATCACCGGACTGTCGAAGCTCGCTCGGCTCGTCGACCTCTACGCCAAGCGGCCCCAGGTGCAGGAGCGCCTCACCGGCCAGGTCGCCGACGCGGTGATGCGCAAGCTCGAGCCGCGCGGCGTGATCGTGGTGGTCGAGGCCGAGCATCTGTGCATGGCGATGCGCGGCATCCGCAAGCCGGGCTCACGGACGATGACCTCGGCGGTGCGCGGCATCTTCCAGACCGACCCGCGGTCGCGCGCCGAAGCACTCGGCCTCATCCTGGGCAAGTAATCATGGGCGCTGCGGTGCCGGACAACGACCAGCGCATTGTGGTGATGGGCGTCCTGAACGTCACGCCCGATTCGTTCAGCGACGGCGGCCGGTACGCCTCGCTGGACGACGCGCTGAGCCATGCGCGGCAGATGCGCGCCGAGGGCGCCGATCTGATCGACGTGGGCGGCGAATCCACGCGACCGGGCGCGCGCCGCGTCGACGCCGCCGAGGAGGCCCGCCGGGTCATTCCGGTGATCAAGGAACTCGCCGCCGAGGGCATTGCCACCTCCGTCGACACCTATCGCGCATCCGTCGCCGAGGCCGCGCTCGCCGCCGGCACCCACGTGATCAACGACGTCTCGGGCGGCCTCGGCGATCCCGAGATGGCGCGGGTGGCGCGCGACGGCGACGTCCCGTGGATCCTCATGCACTGGCGGGGCCACAGCGAGCGGATGCAGGAGCTCGCGACATACGACGACGTCGTCACCGAGGTGCGCGACGAACTGTGTGCCCGCGTCGATGCTGCGCTCGCCGCCGGGGTGTCCTCCGAACGCCTGATCCTGGACCCGGGTCTCGGCTTCGCGAAGACCGGCGAGCACAACTGGGCGCTGCTGAGGCGCTTGGACGTCTTCACCGCCCTCGGCTTCCCGCTGTTGGTGGCCTCCTCGCGCAAGTCCTTCCTCGGGCGCCTGCTCGCCGCTCCGGGGGGCGTGCCGCGGCCGGTCGGGGAGCGCGAGTCCGCCACCGTGGCACTGACCACGTACACGGCTCTGGCGGGCGCGTGGGGGGTTCGGGTGCACGAGGTACGTCCGAACATCGACGCCGCACTGGCCGTCGCCGCGATTCGCGCTGGAGGAACGCCGTGAGTGACCACATCGCCCTGACCGGGCTCACCGTGCGGGGGCACCACGGCGTCTTCGATTTCGAGCGTCGCGACGGGCAGGACTTCGTGATCGATGTCGACCTCGAACTCGATACGGCGAAGGCGGCGACGAGCGACGAGCTGTCGGACACGGTCCACTACGGCGAGCTGGCAGAGGGCCTCGCAGCGGTGGTGGCCGGTGAGCCGGTGAACCTGCTGGAGACGCTCGCCGCCCGGTTGGCCGACGTCTGCCTGGCAGATGCGCGAGTGGCGGCCGCGACGGTCACGGTACACAAGCCGCAGGCTCCGATCCCGCTGACCTTCGGCGATGTCGCGGTGACGATCCGCAGGTCGCGATGAGCCGCGCTGTCCTGTCGATCGGGTCGAACCAGGGGGACGCCCTGACCCATTTGCGTGCCGCCGCCGCCGCCGTGTCGGGCTGGCTGCTGGCCACCTCGCCGGTGGTGCAGACGCCGCCGTGGGGGCCCGTGCCGCAGGACGACTACCTCAACGCGATCCTGATCGTCGAGGACGCCGGGGCCGCGCCACGGGACTGGCTCGAACGGGGCTGGGGCGCCGAGCAGGCGGAGGGTCGCGTACGCGACGTGCGCTGGGGGCCGCGCACGCTCGACGTCGACGTCGTCGCGGTCTGGGACGACGCGGGCGAGGTGATCAGCGACGACCCCGAGCTGACGCTGCCGCATCCGCGCGCGGCCGAGCGGGCGTTCGTCCTCGTCCCTTGGCTCGCCGCCGACCCCGGCGCGCGCTTGCGGGGACGGTCCGTCGCCGACCTGATCGCGGCACTGCCGGACGACGAGGTCGCCGCCATCCGGCACCGTCCGGAGCTCTCCTTGCGATGAGCAAGCTGACACGCACGCGGGTGGTCGACCTGGTGGTGCCGGCGGTCGTCGCCGGTGTGCTGGTCTACCTGCTGCTGCGGCGCTACTGGAACGATCTGCCCGCGCTGCGCTACACCACGGCCGTGCCGCTGGCCGTGCTCGCGGTAGTGGAGTTCGTCCTCGCCCACCGGGTACGCGCGGCCGTGCGCCACGACCCCGAGGCCAAGCCCATGGCCGCCATCGCAATCGCCCGACTGGTCGCGCTCGGCAAGGCGAGTTCGCTGGTCGCCGCCGGCCTGATCGGAGCGCTGATCGCCCTCGAGGTCTGGGTGCTGCCCGACTCCGGATCGATCGACGCCGCGCGGGACGACAGCCGGGCCGGCTTCGCGGTGATCGCGGCGTCCGCGTTATTGCTCGCCGCCGGGCTGGTTCTAGAACGATCTGGTATCGATCCGGGTGGCACGGGTGATCAAGATCAACGTCCGGTCGTCCAGCGATAGCCGACGAACAGCGCCAAAGCGGACCAATCGAGGCGCCGTTCAGCTTGACAATCGCTGATCATGAGGTTCGGTTCGACCCCCGCTGCCGGTTAGACTTGCGCGATGCCTCGACCCCCGGACGTTCAGCTCGACAGTCGCGCCACGGGCGCGACGGCCTTGCGGACGGTCGGCTTCGTACTGGCGATCGCGCTCGGCATCGTCTCCATCTGGCTGATCGTCATCGACGACTCCGCGAAGATGAAGACCGTCGGGGCGCTCGTCGGATTCTGGGGCCTGCTGCTAGGCGCGTTTTCGATCTTCGGGCGGTATCTGCAGCACCCCGCCGGAACGGCGGCGATGTCTGCCTCGGAACTCGCGGTCCGCGGCCCGAGCGCGCTCGAACGTCCCGAGGACGCCACCGCGCGCCGCGAGTTCGAACGGCAGCTGATGTCCATGCTCCGGCACGAGGTGCAGGCGACCATGACCTCCGAGCTGGCGCGGATGCGCGATGAGATCATCGCCCTGCGCCACGAGCTCGTCGAGAAATTCCACGGTGACCTGCGGATGGAGCGCATCGAGACGACCCGGGTGTTCGGTTCGGACATCGAGGCGCTACAGCAGGAGATCAACCAGCTCAAGGCCGCGCGCGGCGCGATGGAGGCCAGCCGCTGGTACACCGAGCCGGTGCGTACCGAGCCGGCACGCACTGTTGCGGCACGCGCCGAGGCGGCGCCGCCGGGGTCCGCTCCGGTTGTGGAGGCCCAGGTCGTCGAGGCTGGGATGGCCGCCGAGACTGTCCCCGCGGAGGTGGAGGCCGGCATCGCCGCCCGCACCGTCGACGAGCGGCCGATTCCGGCTGCACGTCCGCTGCAGGACTGGCCGACGGCTGAGATTCCGGCCCAGCCCGCCGAGCAGCCCGTCGGTGCCGACTTCGGTACGCCGTCGGTCCACGGCACTCGCGTCACCCCCGCCGCGGCACCGCAGCCCGAGTCCGAGCCGCGATCCGATCCGGAGCCGGTACCGGTCATCGAGCCGACGCGCCAGCCGGATTCGGTCCAGACCGAAGCAGCGCATCCGGTCCCTGCGCCCCCGGTGCACGCTCCGCCGCCTGACGACTTCGCCGACCTGCCGCGTATCACCCCGTTCACCGCCTTCCCGCTGGACTCGGCCCCGCTGCCGGTGCCGCCGGTCGGCGAGGCGCGTCAGGAACCTGCCGCGGTCGCACGCGGCGGTCGTCGGCGCGCGGCAGATGCCAACGGCGGGCACGATCCGCTCGGTGGACGCCGGCGTCGGGAGGGCGAATCGGCCAGCAACGACCTGCTCGCCCAGATCCTGGCCCGCGAGAGCCGGGACTAGCCCGCGCTAGAACGGCAGGTCGGGTGCGGCCTGGCGCCGAGCCCCCACGTGCTGTGCGGTCTGCGTGACCGTGGCGTTGAGATCGACGCCGGTCTGGTCGGCGAGCAGATAGACGCCGTACGCCAGTTCGCCCAGTCGCGAGGCCCAGCTTGCGTCTGGGCGGAACGGCCCACGGCCGCGGTTCGTCCCGGCCGTGAGTGTCGCGCTGAGCGAGCCGAGCAGCGTCTGCAACTCGAGAAGGAGTGTCGGGGCCGGCGCGTGGAGATCGGCAGCGTCCGCGCTGCGGTTCACCACCTCGTGCAAGTCGGTCACGCCGGAAACCTATAGCGTGCCTGTCATGACTGGTTCACGACCCCGGCTGCGCGTCGGTGTGGTCAGCGCCGGTCGAGTCGGCGCGATCGTCGGCGCGGCGCTGGCCCGCGCCGGTCACGACGTCGTCGCGGTCAGCGCCGTGTCACAGCAATCTCGGCGCCGCGCCGAACGGTTGCTGCCGACGGCCGAGGTGTTGCCGGCGGACGAGGTCGTCGCGGCGTCCGACTTCGTCCTGCTTGCGGTGCCGGACGACGCGCTGCGCCCACTCGTCGCCGGCCTGGCCGAGACCGGCGCGTGGCGTCCCGGGCAGCTCGTGGCACACACCTGCGGGGCGCAGGGTATCGGCGTGCTCGACCCGGCCGCCGCCCGCGGCGTCGGGGCACTGGCGCTGCATCCGGTGATGACCTTCGCCGGGCGTCCCGAGGACCTCGACCGCCTCGACGGGGCGGTGTGGGGCGTGACCGCCACCGAGGAGCTGCGCCCGGTCGCCGAGACCGTCGTGCTGGAGCTGGGTGGCGAGCCGGTGTGGGTGCCCGAGCCTGCGCGTATGACCTATCACGCGGCCCTGTCGATCGCGTCCAACCACTTGGTCACGCTGCAGAACGATGCCGTGCAGGTGCTCGTGCGCGCCGGGGTGGGCGACCCGGCGCGGCTGCTCGCACCGCTGGCCGGGGCCTCGCTCGACAACGCGCTGCGCCTCGGTGACGCGGCGCTCACCGGCCCGGTCTCGCGCGGCGACGTCGCGACGGTGAGTGCCCACCTGCGCGTGCTGGCCGCCGACGACCCCGACGTGCTGCCCGCGTACCGTGCGATGGCCCGGCGTACCACCGAGCGCGCGCTCGCCGCAGGGCGGCTGACCCAGGTCCAGGCCCAGGCTCTCTACGAGGTGCTGCAGTGAAGATCGTCCACCGTCGTCCCGAGTTCCGCGCCGCCCGCGAGCAGTTGGGCGCCCCGACCGGGCTGGTCATGACGATGGGCGCGCTGCACGACGGGCACGTCGAACTGATGCGGGCCGCGAGGGAGCATGCGCGGTCGGTGATCGTCACGATCTTCGTCAACCCGATGCAATTCGGCGCGGACGAAGACCTGGCGACCTATCCGCGCACCCTCGAGGCCGACCTTGCGCGTTGCGATGCGGCCGGCGTCGACCTGGTGTGGGCGCCGGCGGTCGAGGACGTCTATCTCGCCGGTCCGGTCGCGGTCAGCGTCGACCCCGGCACCCTCGGCCGTGAGCTCGAGGGCGAGTTCCGCCCCACCCATTTCGCCGGCGTACTCACCGTCGTGGCGAAGTTCTTCGGGATGGTCCGCCCCGAGATGGCGTTCTTCGGGGAGAAGGACTACCAGCAGCTCGCCCTGATCAAGCGGATGGCCGCCGACCTGGACCTCGGCGTCGAGGTGGCGGGCGTACCGACCGTGCGCGAGCCCGACGGCCTGGCGCGCTCGAGTCGCAACGTCTACCTCTCCGTGCAGGAGCACGCCACGGCGCTGGTGCTCTCGGGTGCGCTGCGGGCGGGCGCGGCCGCGGCGGACGGCGGGGCCGAGGCCGTGCTGGCGGCCGGCCGGGCCGTGCTGGCGACCGAGCCCGACGCGAAGATCGACTATTTCGAACTGCGGGGCGCCGATCTCGGGCCGGTGCCCGCGCACGGTGCCGCCCGCCTGCTCGTCGCCGCCCGGGTGGGCAGCACCCGGCTGATCGACAACATCGCCGTCGACCTCTGATTCTCGCTCGCGCGTCTCTCAGCGCTGCTGGCGAGCCGCTCGAGCGACGTTCAGAGATGCGCGAGCGGGTCTGAGAAGATCTGCGCATGCTGCTCGCGATCGACATCGGCAACACCAACACCGTCCTGGGCGTCTTCGACGGCGAGACGCTGGTGCAGTCATGGCGGATCAAGACGGACGCCCGCAGCACGGCCGACGAGCTGGCGCTCACCTTCCGGGGCCTGCTTTCCGACCTGCCGATCACCGCAACGTCCGCCTGCTCGACCGTCCCGGCCGCGCTGCGCGAACTGCGGGTGATGCTGGGCAAGTATTACGCGCACCTGCCCGCGGTGATCGTCGAGCCGGGTATCCGCACCGGGGTCAGCCTGCAGTACGAGAACCCCAAGGAGGTCGGCGCCGACCGCATCGTCAATGCGCTCGCCGCGCACCACCTGGCCGGCGGCAAGCCCGCCGTCGTCGTCGACTTCGGCACCACGACGAACTTCGACGTGGTCAACGAACGCGGCGACTTCGTCGGTGGTGTGCTCGCGCCCGGGATCGAGATCTCGGTCGATGCGCTGGCGGCCCGAGCGGCAGCGCTGCGCAAGGTCGAACTCGTCGCGCCCGCGCGGGTGATCGGCAAGAGCACGGTGGAGGCGCTGCAGTCCGGCATCATCTATGGCTTCGCCGGCCAGGTGGACGGGCTGGTGCGGCGCATCGCGGCCTCGCTGCACCCGTCCGACCCCTCCGGCGTCGAGGTGATCGCCACCGGAGGCCTGGCCACCGTCGTCATCGAGCACTGCGAGACCGTCACCCGGTACGAGCCGGATCTCACCCTCATCGGCCTGCGCCTGATCTACGAACGCAACGCCTGAGCGGTCGTAGGCTGAAGATCATGGACCTGCGGATCTTCACCGAACCGCAGCAAGGCGCGTCGTACGAGAGCCTGCTGCGCGTCGCCAGGGCAACCGAGGACTTCGGCTTCGACGCCTTCTTCCGGTCGGACCACTACCTCGCGATGGGCACCGACGGCCTGCCCGGTCCGAGCGACGCCTGGCTCACCCTGGCCGCCCTGGCCCGCGACACCTCCCGGGTACGCCTCGGCACGCTGGTCACACCGGCCACGTTCCGGCTGCCCGGGCCGTTGGCGATCTCGGTCGCACAGGTCGACCAGATGAGCGGCGGGCGGGTCGAACTCGGACTCGGGGCCGGGTGGTACGCCGCCGAGCACACGGCCTACGGCATCCCGTTCCCGGACACGCGCACGCGATTCGACCGCTACGAGGAGTACGTCGAGGTCGTGCACGGCCTGCTCAACACGCCCGCGGGGGCGACGTACGACTTCGCCGGGGAGCACTACCAGCTCGCCGACTCACCGGCCCTGCCGAAACCGGCGCAGAGCCGCGTGCCGATCATCCTCGGCGGTGCGGGCAAGAAGCGCGGGGCGACGCTGGCGGCGAAGTACGCCGACGAGTTCAACGTCGCCTTCGACCGGCAGCACACCGCTGAGATCATCGGCAGGGTGAGGAGCGTCGCCACGGCGCTCGGACGCACGCTCACGTATTCGGCGGCCCAGGTGCTCTGCGTCGGCAAGGACGAGGCCGAGTTCGTCCGGCGCGCCGCCGCGATCGGGCGCGAGCCCGGCGAACTGCGCGAGAACGGCCTGGCCGGCACCCCGGCGGAGGTGGCCGACCGCATCGGCGAGTTCGCCGAAACCGGGGTGAGCCGGCTCTACCTGCAGGTGCTCGATCTGACCGACCTCGACCACCTTGAACTGGTCGCAAGTGCGGTTGTGCCCCGGCTGGGTTGAGGTGAGCGGCCGGCCAGGGTAGACCTCAGCTGTGCTGGGACTGCCTGACGCGGTGCGCGCCTGCCTGTTCGACCTGGACGGCGTACTCACCGATACCGCCTCCGTCCACAAGGCCGCCTGGAAGGCGAGCTTCGATCCGCTGCTCGCCTCGCGCGGCCAGCCGCCGTTCACCGAGCAGGACTACGACGACTACGTCGACGGCAAGCCGCGCCTGGACGGCGTGCGCGACTTCCTGCACAGTCGCGGCATCGACCTGCCTGAGGGAGCGGACGGGGACGGGCCGGACGCCGCTAGCGTCCACGGTGTGGCCGAGACCAAGAACCGCGACGTGCTGCGCCGCATCCACGACGACGGTGTCGCGGTGTTCGAGGGCTCGCGGCGCTATCTCGAGGCCGCGCGGGACGCCGGACTGCGCCGCATCGTCGTCTCCTCCAGCGCCAACACCGGGGACGTCCTCAAGGTGACTGGCCTGGCCGACCTCGTCGAGGGGCGCGTCGACGGCATCACGCTCGCCCAGCAGCACATCCCCGGCAAGCCGGCCCCGGACTCCTTCCTCGCCGGTGCCGCGCTCGTCGGCGTCCCACCCGAGCAGGCGGTGGTCTTCGAGGACGCCACTGCCGGCGTGGAGGCCGGTCACCGCGGCCGGTTCGGGTACGTCGTCGGAGTGAACCGGCTCGACACCCGTCACGCCGCCGCGTTGCGCCAGCACGGCGCGTCCGTGGTCGTCGCCGACCTCGCGGAGCTGATGGAGGAGCGGGCGACATGAGCGAGGCACAGCGGATCAAGGCGGAGCTCAGCGGGCGACGTCGCGAACCCGCCGTCGGCAGTCACGTGGTGAGCGGCGGCCACCGGTTCCCGTCCGAGCCGTGGCACCTGCGCGAGGTCGGACTGGACCAGAACTACCTCGCCGAGACCGAGTCGCTGTTCGCCCTGTCCAACGGCCACATCGGCGTGCGCGGCAACCTCGACGAGGGCGACCCGCACGGGCTCCCCGGCACGTACCTGAACTCCTTCTCCGAGGCGCGGCCGCTGCCGTACGCCGAGGCGGGCTACGGCTATCCCGAGTCCGGCGAGACAATCCTCAATGTCACCAACGGCAAACTCATCCGGCTGCTGGTGGACGACGAACCACTCGACCTGCGGTACGGAAAGATCGTCTCCCACGAGCGGGTGCTCGACATGCGCCGTGGCTGCCTGGAGCGCACCGTGCACTGGTGTTCGCCTGCCGGCGCGCAGATCAAGATCACGAGCACCCGGCTGGTCTCGCTGACGCGTCGCTCCCTCGTGGCGATCGACTACCGGGTCGAGCCCGTCGCCGGGCCGGTGCGGATCGTGCTGCAGTCCGAACTCGTCGCCAACGAGGCGACCCCCCAGCAGTCCGGCGACCCACGGGTCACCGCGATGATCGAGAACGCGCTGGAACCGATCGAGCACCTCAGTGAGGGCCACCGCGCGCTGTTGCTGCACCGTACCCGCGCCAGCCAACTGCACCTGGCCGCGGGGATGGACCACGTCATCGAGGCCCCGGACCGCTACTCCACCGAGGTCACCGCCTGGCCTGACTGGGCACGGCTGACCGTCTCGACGGAGCTGTCCGTGGGTGAGCAGCTGCGAGTGACGAAGTTCGTGACCTACGGCTGGTCGAGCCTGCGTTCGGTGCCGGCGCTGCGTGATCAGGTCTCGGCCGCGTTGCTCAGCGCACGGGACGCCGGATGGGACGGCGTTCAGCGTGAGCACGAGGAGGCGTACGCCGAGTTCTGGTCCGGTGCCGACGTCGAGCTGGACGGTCCGGTGCAACTGCAGCAGGCCGTGCGGTTCGGGATCTTCCATGCCCACCAGGCTGCGGCGCGCGCGGAGGAACGCGGCATCCCGGCCAAGGGACTCACCGGCACCGGCTACGACGGGCACGCGTTCTGGGACACCGAGGCGTTCGTACTGCCGCTGTTGAGCGCCACCGCCCCGGAGGCCGCCGCTGACGCCCTGCGTTGGCGGCTGTCCACGCTGTCTCTGGCGCAGGAGCGGGCGCGGGTGCTGCGCCTGTCCGGTGCGAGCTTCCCCTGGCGCACGATCCACGGCCACGAGTGCTCGGCCTACTGGCCTGCCGGCACGGCCGCGCTGCACGTCAACGCCGACATCGCCGTTGCCGCGGCCCGGCACCTGTGGTGGACCGGTGACGAGGATTTCGGCCGCGATTGCGCCACCCCGCTGCTCGTCGAGACCGCCCGGCTGTGGCTGTCGGCGGGGTACGTGGGGGACGACGGGCAGTTCCACATCGATGGTGTCACCGGCCCGGACGAATACAGCGCACTGGCCGACGACAACGCGTACACGAACCTCATGGCGGCGCAGAACCTGCGCTCGGCGGTGGCGGCGGTACGCCGGTGGCCGCGTGAGGATGTCGGCGAGGAGGAGATCGCGAGTTGGCAGGATGCCGCGGACCTCATGGCGCTGCCGTACAACGACGACAAGCGGGTGCACGAGCAGGCGCGGGGTTTCACCGCGCTGCAACCGTGGGACTTCGAACGTTCGGCCACGCACGACGAATACCCGCTGTTGTTGCACGCGCCGTACTTCGACCTCTACCGCCGGCAGGTGATCAAACAAGCCGACCTGGTGCTCGCGCTGCACTGGTGCGGTGAGGCGTTCACCGCTCAGGAGAAGGCGCGTGCGTTCGCCTACTACGAGCCGCTGACCGTGCGCGACTCGTCGCTGTCGGCGTGTACGCAGGCGGTGGTGGCGGCCGAGGTCGGGCACCTGGAGCTGGCCGCCGACTACCTCGCCGAGGCGGCGCTGATGGACCTGGACAACCTCGAACACAACTCCCGCGACGGTCTGCACATCGCCTCGCTCGCCGGCGGCTGGCTCGCGCTCGTGGCGGGCTTCGGCGGCATGCGCGACGGTCCGGAGCACCTTCTCTTCCGGCCCCAGCTGCCGCCGGGCTGGCGGCGGCTGCGCTTCGCGGTACGCCCGCGCGGGCAGCGCCTCACCGTCGAGATCACGCCCGGCCTGGTGCGCTACGAGGTGGCTGGTAGCGAGCCGCTGGTGATCGTCCACTGCACGGGCGAGCGCCGCTCCGAGGTGCGGCTGCGGTCGGGCGTACCGGTGACGCGCAAGTGGCGGCCGGTTCGTCCGCGCACGCCGCGCCCCCAGCAGCCTCCGGGCCGCGAGCCCCTGGCCATCGGCCGCCTCGACTAGGACGGCGGCACTCAGAGCCAGCCGCGATCCTCGGCCTCGCGCAGTGCCTCGGCCCGATTGCGTACGCCCGTCTTGGCGATCGCGGCGGACAGGTAGTTGCGGACGGTGCCCTCCGAGAGGAACAGGCGCATCGCGATGTCCGAGATCGGCGCGCCGTCGCGACCGGCTACGAGCACATCGCGTTCGCGCGAGGTCAGCGGCGAAGGGCCGCCGGCCAGGGTCGCGGCGGCCAGCGCCGGGTCGACGACGCGCTCGCCGGCGTGTACTCGGCGGATGGCGTCAGCGAGCTGCTCGGCAGGCGCATCCTTCACCACGAAGCCCGCGGCCCCGGACTCCATCGCGCGGCGCAGGAAGCCGGTACGCCCGAAGGCGGTCAGCACGATCACCCGGCAGCTGGGTAGTTCGTGCGCCAGAGCCGCCGCGGCCGCCAGACCGTCCAGGCCGGGCATCTCGATGTCGAGCAGTGCGACGTCGGCCCGAGCCTGCACGGCGGCCGCGACCACTTCGTCGCCGCGGCCCACCTGCGCAACCACGTCGAACTGCGGTTCCAGGCCGAGCAGCGTCGCCAAGGCGGTGCGGATCATGGCCTGGTCGTCGGCCAGCAATAGCCGGATCATGCGCGGACCGTGGCCGGCGCCGGTTTCCGGCGTACCGGCACCTCCGCGCGCAATCGCCAACCGCCGGGGACGGGCCCGGCGCTGAGGCGTCCGCCGACGGTCTCCACCCGCTCCCGCAGCCCGGTCAGCCCGTTTCCCGCGCCGGCGGTGCTGCCCGCGCCGTCGTCCCGGATGTCGATCCAGTCGCGTCCCAACTCGACCCAGCAGCGCTTGGCGTGCGAGTGGCGTACGACGTTGGTGACCGCCTCGCGCAGCACCCAGCCGAGCACCTCGGACAACGCCGGGTCGACCACGTCCACCGAGCCCGGCAGCTCCGCGGCGATCAGCGAGGCGCGCAGAACCTCCCGAGCAGTGGCGAGCTCGCCGACCAGCGTCACCTCACGTTGCCCGGAGACCGCCGCGCGCACATCACCGAGTGTGCGTCGCGACAACGCCTCGACCTCGCCGATCTCGGCGAGCGCCCGCTCGGCGTTCCCGGTCTCGGCGAGCCGTCGGGCCAGGCCGGCCTTCACGGTGATCGTCGTCAACGAGTGGCCGAGCAGGTCGTGCAGGTCGCGCGCGATGCGGGTGCGTTCGTTCTCCGCGGCGAGGCGGGCCACCTCGGCGCGGGCCTTGGTCAGGGCGATGTTCGTCCGGATCGTGGTGAAGAACCCGACCATCGCGACCGACACCAGCACTACGGCCAGGGCGTTTCCCCAGTCCAGGCCCGCGTTCCAGTCCGTGACGATCCGAGGCAGCACCAGCGCGGCGACCGCGAGGCCGAGGCAGATCCCGGTGGCCCGGTCCTGCAGCGCCGCCACGGTCAGCACCGCGACGAAGACGAGCAGCACGGATGCGTCCTGGTGCGCGAACCAGTACATCGCGATCGTCAGCGCGACCGCCAGGGCGTAGAGGCCCCAGAACCGCGACTTCGCGAAGGCACCCCAGGCGCCGGGCAGGGCGGCGAGGTACGTGACGGCGAAGGCTGCGACCATCGCGTACCCCACCCAGCGCGCGGTCCCCGTCGAGTGGTCGTTGATGCCGCTGACGGTCTGGGCGAGGTAGATCAGCCACAGGCCGGGGAAGACGTACCGGCGCAGGCCGCCGCTCCATGTCTTAGCGAAGTCGATGCCGCCCGCGGGCACGTCATCGCGCGCGCAGCCGTCCTGGGTCATGCTCCGATCCTGCCGCGTCAGGCACGCTTGGTGTCGCGGCGGTACGCCCAGACCGCGAATCCGCTCAGCGCCACCGTCCAGAATGCGATCACGACCCAGCCCTGCACGCCCCACGGGTTCTTCGAACCGCCCAGTCCCACGTGGCCGGCCTGCACCACCCAGAACGACGGCAGCAGCTTGCAGAGTTGCACGAACCAACTGCTGCCCGTGAGCGGGAACCAGGCGCCGCCGAGAAACGCGAGGATCGATGTGCCGCCGCCCATGATCGGGCCGATCGCGTCGTCGCGCACGAGGTGTCCGATCGCGATTCCGAGAGCTGCGAACGGAACCAGCGAGAGGAGTACGAGCAGCGTCATCACGACCCACTCGGCGGCGCCGAGGCGTACGCCCATGCCGATGCCCAGGACGTAGAGCAGCGCGATGGACGAGATGACCAGCAGGTAGCTGATCGCGACCTTGGCGGTCAGGTACGTACGCGCGCTGAGCGGTGTGATCCGCAGTTGCCGGTTCCAGCCGACCTGCCGCTCGGCGGCGATGCGCGCCCCGCTGGACGTCGCCGCGATCAGACCGCCGAAGCCGAGCAGGCTGATCATGTAGTACTGCGGTGCCCAGAGGCCCGCCACGTTGGAGAAGTTGTGGTCGTTCTTGTTCGGCGCTGCGATCAGGAAGTAGAAGACCAGCGGGAACAGCAGCGTGAAGATGAAGTTCTGCCGGTTGCGGACGGTACGCAGCAGCTCGTACTTGAAGTAGGTGATCATGCCGGCACCTGCTCGTCCACGTGCGCGTCCTCGTCGCCGGTGAGAGCGAGGAACGCCGCCTCGATCCCCGCGCCGGTGACCTCGAAGTCCCGTGCCGTCGGGAACGCCCCGACGAGTGCGCGCAGCGCGGCATCCGAGTCGGTGCAGGTGAGCACGATCGCCTCGCCGAGGATCTCGACACCGACGACTCCGGGCAGTGCCTGCAGGGTGGTGGGATCGGCGCCGGGCAGCGTCGCTCGGATCGTGCGCTGTCCGACGGTCGCCTTGATCTCGGTCGCCGGACCGTCGGCCACGATCCGTCCGCGGGCCATCAAGATGATCCGGTCGGCGTAGGCGTCGGCCTCTTCCAGATAGTGCGTCGCGAAGAGAATTGTCTTGCCACGATGGGCAAACTCGCGCATCGTCGCCCAGAACTCACGCCGCGCCTCGACGTCCAGCGCGACCGTCGGCTCGTCGAGCACGAGCAGATCCGGATTGCTGATCAGCGCGATCGCCGCCCGTACCCGCTGCGTCTGCCCGCCGGAGAGCTTGTTGGTACGCCGGTCGGCGACGTCGCCGAGGCCGGCCAGCCGGATCGTCTCGTCCACGGCCAGCGGGTTCGGGTAGAGGGCCGCCACCATCTCGAGCAGTTCGTGGACCGTCAGGAACTGGATCACCCCGCCCACCTGGAGCATCGCGCCGATGCGCCCGGCGGAGACGGCCCCGGCGCCATCCAGACCGAAGACGGAGACGGTGCCGGCGTCCGGCTTGGTCAGGCCGAGGAGGATGTCGATCGTCGTCGATTTGCCCGCGCCGTTGGGTCCGAGCAGCGCGACGGTCTCGCCCGGTGCGATGGGTCGATGCCGCGAACGGCACGTACCGGGCCGGTGGGTCCGCGGAAGGTCTTGGTGAGTCCGCGCAGGGTGATGCCAGTCTGTGGAGCGGCATCGAGGGATGTGGTCATGCCGCCACCTTGTCGTGAATGACAGGCCGCGCAAAGTGTGCGGAACCATGATCTGGGCATGACATTCGTCAGACGGAGCGCCCGAAACGGCCCGGCCTGCGGCCGATATCCTGTCGCGGTGAGCGAGCGTGACGGAGCCGAGGAAGTCGACGACCTACCCGAGCAGTTGCGCATCCGCCGGGAGAAGTACGACCGGCTGATCGCCCAGCCCCGGGACGCCCCGTTCCCCGTCGGCGTACCGCGGACGAGTTCGCTGGCCGAGGTGCGTGCGAAGTATCCGGAGCTGAAGCCCGATGCGGCAACGGGCGAGCTGGTCGGCATCACCGGGCGGGTGATCTTCATCCGCAACACCGGCAAGCTCTGCTTCGCGACGTTGCGTGAGGGTGACGTCGAACTGCAGGTCATGCTCTCGCTGGACAGGGTCGGTGAGCAGTCGCTGGCCGCGTGGAAGTCCGATGTCGACCTGGGTGATCTGGTGTTCGTCCACGGCGAGGTGATCGCCAGCCGTCGCGGCGAGCTCTCGGTGCTCGCCACCGCCTCGACCCTGCCGGGCGAGCCTGCCTACGGTTGGCAGATCACCGCGAAGGCGCTGCGTCCGCTGCCGGTCGCCCACAAGCCGCTCTCGGAGGAGATGCGGGTTCGCCAGCGCTACGTCGATCTGATCGTCCGCCGCGAGGCCCGTGAGATGGTGCAGACCCGTGCGGCGGTCGTTCGCTCGATCCGGCAGACACTGCACGAGCGTGACTACCTCGAGGTCGAGACCCCGATCCTGCAGGCCGTGCACGGCGGCGCGGCCGCGCGGCCGTTCCACACGCACCTGAACGCCTTCGACCTGGAAATGTCGCTGCGCATCGCCACCGAGCTTTATCTCAAGCGCTGCATCGTCGGTGGTTTGGAACGCGTGTACGAGATCGGTAAGACGTTCCGCAACGAAGGCGTCGACTCCTCGCATTCGCCCGAATTCACCATGCTCGAGGCGTACGAGGCCTACGGCGACTACGACACGATGGCGGAATTGACCCGCACCCTGGTTCTGAACGCGGCCGATGCGGTCGGCGTGAGGAATCCGGTGACCTCCGATGGCGAGGAAATCGACATCCGCGGTCCCTGGCGCAGTACCACCATTCACGAGTTGGTCGCCGAGACAGTCGGCGAACCGGTCGGCCCCGATACCTCCATCGATGTGCTGCGCGCCCACGCGGAGCGGTTGGAGGTCGCGCTCAAGCCCGGCTGGGACGCCGGCGAAATCGTCCTCGAGCTCTACGAGAAGCTCGTCGAGCACACGCTCGTCCAGCCGACGTTCGTGAGGGATTACCCCGTTTCGGTCCGGCCATTGGCGCGTCCGCATCGCGACGACCCACGATTGGCCGAAGCCTGGGACCTGATCATTGGCGGTGTCGAGATCGCACCGGCGTATTCGGAGCTGGTCGATCCGGTCGAGCAGCGTCGTCGGCTGGTCGAGCAGTCGCTGGCGGCCGCGAAGGGCGATCCCGAGGCGATGGAATTGGACGAGGACTTTTTGCGCGCGCTCGAATACGGTATGCCACCCACTGGTGGACTGGGCCTCGGCATCGACCGACTGGTCATGCTCTTCACCGGCAAGGGAATCCGGGAAACCATCCTCTTCCCGCTCCTCAAACCGCTCTGATCGGAGTGATCGGCGCGGAGAAAGGGGTGCGCGTCGAAATCCGTCTGCCGCCCATGCCTTATTGGCATCTGCTGGCGCCATGAATTAACCTTTCCTCACCTTCACGAAATGAGGAACGGGAATGGCCAAGCAAACCATCGTCCAGCTCATCGACGACATTGACGGCGGACCGGCCGAGGAGACCGTGCAATTCTCGATCGACGGCAACGGGTATGAGATCGATCTGAGCGGCAAGAATGCCGCGAAGCTGCGCGACGCCATTGCCCCGTTCGTCGGCAGCGCCCGCCGTGCTTCACGCTCGGGCTCTTCGTTCGCGTCCGCTTCCCGCCGCCGTCCGGCCCGTGGTGACCGTGAACAGACCCAGGCGATCCGCGAGTGGGCCCGCGCCAACGGCCACAAGATCGGGGAGAAGGGCCGCATCCCGGCCACGATCCTGGAGGCGTACAACTCCGTCCGGTGATGAAAGACCCGACCTTGTGATACAGAAGCGTATGATGCAATTCTGTGTCACAAGGAGGCGGTGAATGGCGAACCCCTTCAAGTTCGGGGCGCCCGTCGGCGGCGACAACTTCACCGGGCGCCGGCAGGAGATCGCCGAGATCGTGGCACGGGTCAAGGACCACCTGAACGTCGTCGTCATCTCGCCCCGGCGGTTCGGTAAGACGTCCTTGCTCGACGCGGTCTGCGAACGGGTGGCCCGCTCGCGCGGCACCGTCGCGCGGGTGAATGCGATGGCGGCCAGCGACGACGTCGGATTGTTCGCCTCGCGCCTCGTCTCGGCCGTCTACGCCGGCAAGGGGCCGTGGCACCGGGCGCGGGAGTCGCTCACCGCTTTCCTCGCGGGTTTCCGGCTGCAGCCCTCGGTGAGCATCGGCGCCAACGGACCGGTGTTCACCTTCGCGGCGGAGATGGTGCGCCGCGACCCCGTCTCCGTGCTCGGTGACGCGTACGCCCTGCTGGCCACCGCCGCCACGCCGGTGCTGTTCATCGATGAATTCCAGGAACTCACCCGGCTGCCGGGCAATCTCCCGGGCGTCTTCAAGGGTCTGGCCGACCAGTACGCCGATGTCGCGCTGGTGGTGGCCGGCTCGAAGCAGCACATGATGCGCGAGCTCGCATTGGACGCCCGTGGCCCCCTCTACGGGATGATGACGGCCGTCCAGCTCGGGCCGATTCCCGCGGTCGAGATGGGCGACTTCGTGCAACGACGCTTCAACGTCGGCGGCAAGCCCATCTCGCGCGAGCTGGCCGACCGTATCGTGGCACTGGCGGGTCCCGTCCCGAACGACATCCAGCACCTGGCCTACGACGTCTACGCCGCCGTCGACTCCGGCCGGGAGGTGGCCCAGGCGGATGTGGACGAGGGCATGCAAGCCGCCTCGGAGCATGAGAGCAGCGTCTTCGCCGACACGTACGTGAACCTGACCAGCAATCAGCGCCGGGTCCTGGTTGCCCTGGCGACGCAGCCAGGAGCCGGCCCGCAGTCGCGCGAGTTCCTCGCCCGGACCGGCTACGCGAATCCGAGCGGGGTCAAGCGGGCGCTGGCCGCGCTCGAGGACGCCGGAATCGCCGCGATCTGGGACGGCAGCTGGACGGTGGTCAGCCCCTTCCTGCGCCGTTGGCTCGCGGCCCAGGCCTGATCGGACGCCGTTCGCTCCGGGCGTAACGCCCCCGGGCATGCTGGCCGGTTCCGCTCCGTTGGGACCTACGACTGCCGATTCTGTCGGGCGAGGTCCGATCGCCCGGCCCGGGTAGGCACAGCCGAAGACTAGAGTCGGTAGCAGCAAGAGCATCGGCGCGGAAGGAGCTGCCACATGTTCGAGAGGTTCACGGACCGCGCACGTCGTGTTGTCGTCCTGGCCCAAGAAGAGGCCCGGATGCTCAACCACAACTACATCGGCACCGAGCACATCCTGCTCGGGCTGATCCACGAAGGTGAGGGCGTCGCCGCCAAGGCGCTGGAGTCACTGGGCATCTCGCTGGACGCCGTTCGCCAGCAGGTCGAGGAGATCATCGGCCAGGGCCAGCAGGCGCCGAGCGGCCACATCCCGTTCACGCCCCGCGCCAAGAAGGTGCTCGAGCTGAGCCTGCGCGAGGCGCTGCAGCTGGGCCACAACTACATCGGTACCGAACACATCCTGCTCGGCCTCATCCGCGAGGGTGAGGGCGTGGCCGCGCAGGTGCTGGTCAAGCTGGGCGCCGACCTGAACAAGGTCCGCCAGCAGGTCATCCAGCTGCTCAACGGCTACAGCCAGGGCAAGGAGCCGGCCGGCACTGCCGCCGAGGCGACCCCGTCGACCTCGCTCGTGCTCGACCAGTTCGGCCGCAACCTGACGCAGGTGGCCCGTGAGGGCAAGCTCGACCCGGTCATCGGCCGCGAGAAGGTCATCGAGCGGCTC
>Ga0164242_10001791_pt1 | contig 25223 bp, 19 predicted proteins | sample OricomgcompostMG_FD_108783 | JGI IMG/M metagenome (GOLD analysis project Ga0164242, IMG submission 108783) | Miracle-Growth compost microbial communities from Emeryville, California, USA - Original compost - Miracle growth compost (MG) ...
CTTGACCTTGTAGTTGTTCGCGCCTTCCGTGCCCGACTTGCTGTCCGGGAAGTAGTTGCAGTGCACGGCGATCACGTTGCCGTGCTCGTCCTTGTCCGCGCCCGTGCATTCGATCACGAAGCCGTAGCGCAGGCGCACCTTGTTGCCGGGGAACAGGCGGAAATAACCCTTGGGCGGCGTCTCGTTGAAGTCCTCGCGCTCGATCCACAGTTCGCGCGAGATCGGGAACGTGCGCAGGCCGCGCTCCGGATGATGCGGGTGCACGGGCGCCGTGCAGTCCTCGCTCTGACCTTCCGGATAGTTGTCGATGATGAGCTTGAGCGGGTCGAGCACGGCGGCCGTGCGCGGCGCCTTGTCGTCGAGGTCGTCGCGCAGCGCGCCTTCGAGGATGCTCATGTCGATCCACGAATCCACCTTGGTCACGCCGATACGCTCGCAGAACAGATGGATCGCTTCGGGCGTGAAACCGCGCCGGCGCACGCCGACGATGGTGGGCATGCGCGGGTCGTCCCAGCCGTCCACGTGGCCTTCGGTCACGAGTTGCAGCAGCTTGCGCTTGCTGGTGATCGCATAGGTGAGGTTCAGGCGCGAGAACTCGATTTGCTGCGGCAGCGGGCGCGCGAAGACGCCGGCATCGGCGAGTTCGCCCAGCACCCAGTCGTAGAGCGGGCGATGGTCTTCGAACTCGAGCGTGCACAGCGAGTGCGTGATGTTCTCGAGCGCGTCCGAGATGCAGTGCGTGTAGTCGTACATCGGATACACGCACCATGTGTCGCCGGTACGGTAGTGATGCGCGAAGCGGATGCGGTAGATCACCGGGTCGCGCATGTTGAAGTTCGGCGACGCCATGTCGATCTTCGCGCGCAGCACGTGCGCGCCTTCCTCGAACTCGCCGGCCTTCATGCGGCGGAACAGGTCGAGGTTTTCGTCGACGGTGCGATCGCGGAACGGCGAATTCTTGCCGGGCTCGGTGGCCGAGCCGCGGTTCAGACGCATCTCTTCCGGCGACTGGCTGTCCACGTAGGCCTTGCCGCGCTGGATCAGCAACTCAGCGAATTCGTAGAGCTTGTCGTAGTAGTCGCTCGCGTAGAAGAGATACTCGCGGTTGTCGTTCTCTTTCTTCCACTCGAAGCCGAGCCAGGTGACCGCGTCGATGATCGAGTTGACGTACTCGACGCTTTCCTTTTCCGGGTTCGTATCGTCGAAGCGCAGATGGCACACGCCGCCATAGCTTTTCGCGACGCCGAAGTTCAGGCAGATGCTTTTCGCGTGGCCGATGTGCAGGTAGCCGTTCGGCTCCGGCGGGAAGCGCGTTTCCACGCGCTGCGCCCATTTGCCCGAGCGGTTGTCGTCGTCGATGATGTTGCGGATGAAATTGGATGCCGCAGGCGCGTCCGTGCGGTCGGCGTCTTTACGTTCGGTATTCATGCGAAAAGGGAAGTCGTTCGAGGGCGCGGTACATAAGGAAAATCGCAACCCGGCGCCCGGTGGTGCCTTCCATTCTACCTGACGAAACCAGGCCCGCCAGTCCCGTCGATCCGGCGCCGCTCGAACCCCCCGCCCGCGCCGCCGTTCTAGACGATTCCCTTGTCCCGCAGGGCCGCCACCTGCGCCTCGCCGTACCCCAGCACATTGCGCAGCACCTCCAGGGTGTGCTCGCCCAACGTCGGCGGAGGGCTGGTCACCGTGGGCGGCGTCTCGCTCATGCGGATGGGGTTGCGCACGAGCCGCGCCGTCGCGCCCGACGGGTGCGGCACGTCCACCTGCATGCCGCGCGCGAGCACCTGCTCGTTGTCGAACACTTCGGCGAGGTCGTTGATCGGCCCGCACGGCACGCCCGCGCCTTCGAGCGCGCCGATCCAGTCGGCCTTGGTGCGCGTGCGGATCAGGTCGGCGACGATCGGCACCAGCGTCTCGCGATGCCGCACGCGCGCGGGATTGGTCGCGAAGCGCTCGTCGTCGGCGAGCTCGGGGCGGCCCGCGACCTCGACGAACTTGCGGAACTGCCCGTCGTTGCCCACCGCGAGGATGATCCAGCTATCGCTCGTCTGGAACGCCTGATAGGGCACGATGTTCGGATGCGCGTTGCCCCAGCGCGCCGGCGGCGTGCCGCTCGCGAGGTAGTTCGTGTTCATGTTCGCGAGCATGGCCACCTGCACGTCGAGCAGCGCCATGTCGATGTACTGGCCCGCGCCCGTGCGGTCGCGGTGCGCGAGCGCCGTGAGCACGGCGATCGTCGCGTACATGCCGGTCATGAGGTCGGCGATCGCCACGCCCGCCTTCTGCGGGCCGCCGCCCGGCAGGCTGTCGCGCTCGCCGGTGATGCTCATGAAGCCGCCCATGCCTTGCACGATGAAGTCATAGCCCGCGCGCGGCGCGTACGGCCCGGTCTGGCCGAAACCCGTCACCGAGCAGTAGACGAGATCGGGCTTCACGGTGCGCAGCGATTCGTAGTCGAGCCCGTACTTCTTCAACTGCCCGACCTTGTAGTTCTCCAGCACGACGTCGCTTTGCGCGGCGAGCTCGCGCACGATGCGCTGGCCCTCGGGCGTGGCGATGTCGAGCGTCACCGAGCGCTTGTTGCGGTTCGGCGCGAGATAGTAGGCGGCTTCCGCCGTGTCCTGGCCGTCCGGCGTCTTCAGGTACGGCGGCCCCCAGTGGCGCGTGTCGTCGCCGGCGCCGGGGCGCTCGACCTTGATGACGTCGGCGCCGAAGTCGGCGAGGGTCTGCGCGCACCACGGTCCGGCAAGGACGCGGGTGAGATCGAGTACGCGGATATGGCTGAGAGCGCCCATGCTGTGTCGTCCAATGTCGTTCTGAGGCCTGCGGGTTCGCCCATGCGGGCGCCGGGGCGGCCGGTCCGGCCATCTTAAGCGATTCCGGCAACAGGTGGCGAATTTCGGTACAAAGTTCCGCCGTGCGGAACAATGTGGGGCGATGAGCCGGTGCGCAGGCAGGTTGCCGACTTGCTGTCGCGAGTCCGCACCCGGCCCGCGCAGGCCGCCGCGAGCGCGCGACGATCCCGTATAATCGGTCGATTCAGCATCGACGATTTCGCGCATCCCGGCAGATGCGGGCTTGTGCGCGGACCCGGACGATCTCACAAGATTGAGCACTGAACGCCCCCGAAGATACAGAAGGACCATACAGCACGCCATGAAAGCCGCCGAAATCCGCGAGAAATTCCTCAAGTTCTTCGAGTCGAAGGGCCACACGATCGTGCGCTCGTCGAGCCTCGTGCCGGGCAACGACCCCACGTTGCTGTTCACCAACTCGGGCATGGTGCAATTCAAGGACGTGTTCCTCGGCGCCGAATCGCGTCCGTACTCGCGCGCCACGACCGCGCAGCGCAGCGTGCGCGCGGGCGGCAAGCACAACGACCTCGAGAACGTCGGCTACACCGCGCGCCACCACACGTTCTTCGAGATGCTCGGCAACTTCTCGTTCGGCGACTACTTCAAGCGCGACGCGATCCACTACTGCTGGGAACTGCTGACCCGGGTCTACGGCCTGCCGGCCGAGAAGCTCACGGTCACGGTCTACAAGGAAGACGACGAAGCCTTCGACATCTGGGCGAAGGAAGTGGGCGTGCCGGTCGAGCGCATCATCCGCATCGGCGACAACAAGGGCGCGCGCTACGCCTCGGACAACTTCTGGCAGATGGCCGACACCGGGCCGTGCGGCCCGTGTTCGGAAGTGTTCTACGACCACGGCCCGGAAGTCTGGGGCGGCCCTCCGGGATCGCCGGAAGAAGACGGCGACCGCTTCATCGAGATCTGGAATCTCGTGTTCATGCAGTTCAACCGCGACGCGCAGGGCAACATGACGCCGCTGCCCAAGCAGTGCGTCGACACCGGCATGGGTCTCGAGCGCCTCGCCGCCGTGCTGCAGCACGTGCACAGCAACTATGAGATCGACCTGTTCCAGAACCTCATCAAGGCCGCCGCGCGCGAGACCGGCACCGCCGATCTCACGAACAATTCGCTGAAGGTGATCGCGGACCACATCCGCGCGTGCTCGTTCCTGATCGTCGACGGCGTGATTCCGGGCAACGAAGGCCGCGGCTACGTGCTGCGCCGCATCGTGCGCCGCGCGATCCGCCACGGCTACAAGCTCGGCCGCAAGACCGGTTTCTTCCACAAGCTCGTGGCCGATCTGGTCGCGGAAATGGGCGCGGCCTATCCCGAACTGACGGAAGCGCAACAGCGCGTGACGGATGTGCTGCGCCAGGAAGAAGAGCGCTTCTTCGAGACCATCGAGCACGGCATGTCGATCCTCGAAGGCGCGCTGGCCGATCTCGAAGCCAAGGGTGGCAAGACGCTCGACGGCGAACTCGCGTTCAAGCTGCACGACACCTACGGCTTCCCGCTCGACCTCACGGCGGACGTCTGCCGCGAGCGCAACGTCACCGTCGACGAACCGGCTTTCGACGACGCCATGGCGCGCCAGCGCGAGCAGGCGCGCGCGGCGGGCAAGTTCAAGATGGCGCAGGGCCTCGAATACTCGGGTGCGAAGACCACGTTCCACGGCTACGAGGAAATCGTCTTCGACGACGCGAAGATCGTCGCGCTCTATGTCGATGGCGCCTCGGTCAACGAAGTGAAGACGGGCCAGGACGCCGTGGTCGTGCTCGACCACACGCCGTTCTACGCGGAATCGGGCGGCCAGGTGGGCGACCAGGGCGTGATCTCGAACGCGAGCGTGCGCTTCGCGGTGACCGACACGCTCAAGGTCCAGGCCGATGTGAGCGGCCACCACGGCACGCTGGAGCAGGGCACGCTCAAGGTGGGCGACACCGTGAAGGCGGAAATCGACGCCGTCCGCCGCGCCCGCACGGCGCGCAATCACTCGGCCACGCACTTGATGCACAAGGCGCTGCGCGAGGTGCTGGGCCAGCACGTACAGCAAAAGGGCTCGCTCGTCGACGCCGAGAAGACGCGCTTCGACTTCGCGCACAACGCGCCGATGACCGATGACGAGATCCGTCGCGTCGAGCAAATCGTCAATGCGGAGGTGCTCGCGAACGCGCCCGGCATCGTGCGCGTGCTGCCCTACGACGAAGCGGTGAAGGGCGGCGCGATGGCGCTCTTCGGCGAAAAATACGGCGACGAAGTGCGCGTGCTCGACCTCGGCTTCTCGCGCGAGCTGTGCGGCGGCACGCACGTGAGCCGCAGCGGCGACATCGGCCTCTTCAAGATCGTGATGGAAGGCGGCGTGGCCGCGGGCATCCGCCGCGTGGAAGCGATCACGGGCGACAACGCCGTGCGCTTCGTGCAGGAGCTCGACGCGCGCGTGAACGCGGCGGCGGCGGCGCTCAAGGCGCAGCCTGCGGAGCTGACGCAGCGCATCGCGCAGGTGCAGGACCAGGTGAAGTCGCTCGAGAAGGAGCTGGGCGCGCTCAAGTCGAAGCTCGCGTCGAGCCAGGGCGACGAACTCGCGGGCCAGGCCATCGAGGTGAACGGCGTGCACGTGCTGGCCGCCACGCTCGAAGGCGCGGACTCGAAGACGCTGCGCGAGACGGTGGACAAGCTCAAGGACAAGCTCAAGAGCGCGGCGATCGTGCTGGCGGCTGTCGATGGCGGCAAGGTCAGCCTGATCGCGGGCGTGACTGCCGAGGCCAGCAAGAAGGTCAAGGCCGGCGAGCTCGTGAACTTCGTCGCCCAGCAGGTGGGCGGCAAGGGCGGCGGCCGTCCGGACATGGCGCAGGCAGGCGGCACCGAGCCGGCCAACCTGCCGGCGGCGCTGGCCGGCGTGAAGGGCTGGGTCGAAGCGAAGCTGTAAAGCGAATCGCCGAGATACGAAGCGCGGCTCGGGGCTCGGCCCAGAAACCGCTGCGATGCGAAAGGGTTGTCCTCACAGGGGCAACCCTTTTGCTTTTGGCGCGGTGTCGTGTCAGGCGGTCGTCGGCGAACCTTGGTTTGTAGCCGTATTGTCGCGAACGAGCGCTTCGCTTTGCGCATGCTCGAGCAGCGCCGTTTTCAATGCGTCGAGCGCTGGAGAGAAATGCCCGCGCCGCCACGCGAGCAGCGTCTCGATCTGGCCGAGCTTGCCGAGCGAGTGAATCGCCACCTCATTGGCGTTGCGTTGCAGCTCCAGCACGGAGCGCGGCGCGACGGCCACGCCGGCGCCCGCCGCCACGCACGCGACGATCGCGTGGTACGAGCCGAGCTCCAGCACGCGCGTGGGCCGGATGCCGTGCTCCAGATACCAGGCCTCCACATAGTTGCGGTAGGCACAGCCGCGCTCGAAGGCCACCAGCGTCGAGAGCGCCACGTCGCCCGGCGCCCGGATCGGCCGATGGCCGCGCGGCGTGATCATCACCAGTTCTTCGCGATAGACGCGCACGTAATCGAACACCTCGGCATCGGGCGGGCCGGCGAGCGGCGTCGCGATCAGCGCGGCGTCCACCTCGAATTCGCGCAGACGCTCGATCAGGTGGCCCGTGGTGCCCGTCTCCAGTTCGAGCGTGACCTCCGGCCAGTTCTGGTGGTAGTGCGCGAGCACGCCCGGCAGGCGGGTGGCCGCCATGCTTTCCATGGCGCCGAGCCGCAGGCGCCCGCACGGCGTGCCCGCCTTGATCGCGTGGCGCGCTTCGTCGGCAAGGGCGAGCAGGCGCTCGGCGTAGGGCAGCAGCGTCTGTCCGGCGGGCGTGAGCACGAGGCGCCGGCCGTCGCGCGTGAAGAGCGGCGTGCCGAGCTGGTCTTCGAGCTGCTTGATCCGCGTGGTGACGTTCGACTGCACCCGGTTGAGCTTGGCAGCGGCCCGCGTCACGCCGTTTTCGCGGACGACGGCGCGAAAGATCGCGAGTGCGGCGAGATCCATAATTCTCTCCTTGGGATGGATTCGTTCATCATAATTCATTTTTTGTGAACGTTATCGGCGGCTAAGATGTTGAAAACGGCGTCTTGCGCGCCGCCGCCCACCATTGCCTGCTGAACGACCACCGAACATGAACGACATCGCTTCCCGCACCGACGCCCCTCACGTGCTCTCCACGCAGCCGGGCCGTCGCCCGCACGCCGCGCGGCGTGCCGCGCTCGCGTGCATGGCGGCGCTGGCGGCGGCGCTCGGCGTCGGGCGTTTCGCGTTCACCCCGCTTTTGCCGCTGATGTTCCATGGCGGCGCGCTCGATTTGCGTCATGGCGGCTGGCTGGCGTCGCTCAACTACGCGGGCTATTTCGTGGGCGCGGTCGGGTGCGTCGCGTTGCGCTTCGCGCCCGCGCGCATCGTGCGTTTCGGGCTCGCGGCGACGGCGCTGCTTACCGTGGCGATGGGTCTCACGCAGTCGTTCTGGATCTGGGCGGTCGTGCGTTTCGTCGCGGGTGCGGTGAGTGCGGCGACCTTCGTGTTCGCATCGCAATGGGGCCTGCGGCGGCTTGCGCAGTTGGGCGCGAATGAGTGGGGCGGGGTGATCTACACGGGGCCGGGCGTGGGCATCGTCGCGACGGGGCTCATGGTGAGCGCGGCGGGCGGGCTGGGCGCGCGGGCGGGCTGGATCGGCTTCGGGCTGATCTGCGTGGTCGTCGCGGCGCTCGTGTGGCAGGTTTTCGGCGACGATGCGCGTGAGGCGGCGGCCCATGCGGCAGGCGGCGCTCGTTCGGCGGCAGCCGCGGCGCGTCCCACCGCTTCTGCCGCAACCACCGCAACCACCGCGTCCGCTACGCCGGGCACGCGTCACACGCCGACGGCGGCTTCCGCCCGTACCGCCGCGCCGGCGTCGCCATCCCACGGCGCTCGCGCCGACGCCTTCTGGCTCGTGCTGCTCTACGGCGTGCCCGGCTTCGGCTACATCATCACCGCCACCTTCCTGCCGGTGATCGCGCGCCATGCGCTGCCGGGCTCCATGTGGCCCGACCTGTTCTGGCCGATGTTCGGCATCGCGCTGATCGTGGGGGCGCTCTCGGCGGCGCGTCTGCCGCTGCACTGGGACAACCGGCTCATGCTCGCCGCGTGCTACGTGCTACAGGCGCTGGGCATCGCGCTCGGCATCGTCTGGCCGAACGCGGTGGGCTTCTCGCTCGGCAGCGTGCTGATCGGCCTGCCGTTCACGGCGATCACGCTGTTCGCCATGCGCGAGGCGCGCCTGCTGCGCGGCGAGCACGCCGCCGCGCTGATGGGCTATGCGACCGGCGCTTACGGCATTGGCCAGATCGCGGGGCCGCTCGTGGCCGCGCCGCTCGCCGCCTCGACGGGCTCGTTCTCGCCCTCGCTCTGGCTCGCGGCGCTGGCCTTGCTCGCGGGCGCGGCGGGGCTCGTGTGGCGCGCCGTGCGCGCGCGGGCGTGAACGAAGCCGTCCGTCGCTAGCCGGGACGGCCCGGCTCCAGGCCGGTCTGCACGTCTTCTTCGATGGCGCACTAAAATAGCGCTTTCGTGCTGTTTTTTGCCATTGCGTGCCGAACGGCCAGCGACCCGCCGGTCGCCGCGCCGCGCGTCCAGCGACCCCCACCGACTCATGAGCGACTACCAGTTTTGTCCGCGTTGCGCCTCGCGCCTCGCCGAACGCGCCGATCCTGCGCACGAAGGCGGCCGCCTGCGCCTCGCGTGTCCCGACCTCGCCTGCGGTTATGTCCATTGGAACAATCCGCTGCCCGTCGTGGCGGCGATCGTGGAGTACGAGGGGCGCATCCTGCTCGCCCGCAACGCGGCCTGGCCCGAAGGCATGTTCGCGCTCATCACCGGCTTCCTCGAAAACGGCGAGACGCCGGAGGCGGGCATCGCGCGCGAGGTGTTCGAGGAGACGGGGCTGCGGACGCAGAGTGTCGAACTGGTGGGCGTCTACGAATTCATCCGCAAGAACGAACTCATCATCGCGTATCACGTGAAGGCGGCGGGTACGATCGTGCTTTCGCCGGAGCTGCTCGAATACCAGCTCGTCGAGCCCGCGAAGCTGCGGCCATGGCGCGCGGGCACGGGCCCGGCGCTCGGCGAGTGGATGCGCCGGTGCGGCCTGCCGTTCGAATACGTCGAGCGGCCCGGGCAGTGAGCGGCTCGCGCTACGCGCCTTGTACCCCGAAGCCGGTCGCATGCCGGCCATCTCCCCGAATTTCGCTCCTTCGATGACTCGATCCCGCCGATGAACCGACCCGTCGCCCTTGCGCGCTCCGACTATCGCCACTTCCTGTCCATCACCACGCGCTGGATGGACAACGACGTCTATGGCCACGTCAACAACGTCGTCTATTACAGCTACTTCGACACCGTCGTGAACGAGTATCTGATTCGCGCCCAGGCGCTCGATATCGAACACGGCGCGACCATCGGGCTCGTGGTCGAGACGCAGTGCAACTACTTCGCGCCGCTCGTGTTTCCCGAACGCGTCGAAGCAGGGCTGCGCGTGGCGCGGCTCGGCTCGTCGAGCGTGCGCTACGAGGTCGGCCTCTTTCGGGAAGGCGAAGCCGCGCCTGCCGCGCAGGGACACTTCGTGCACGTCTACGTCGAGCGCGCCACGCGGCGCCCGGTGAGCGCGCTGCCCGCCGCCTTGCACGCCGCGCTCGCGCCGCTCGTGGTCGCAGGCGCCGGCGCGCCGCCGGCCTGAGTGCGAGCGCTTCGCTCCGCTCTTGAGCGCAAACCGGCGCACCGCCCGAGGCTCCCTTTCGTGCAGGCTTTCCTGATCGACACGCTCAACGGCGCAAGCTACGGCTTGCTGCTGTTCATGCTGTCCGCCGGGCTCACGCTGATCTTCAGCATGCTCGGCGTGCTCAACTTCGCGCATGCGAGCTTCTACATGCTCGGCGCGTATCTGGGCGTCACGCTCGGGCGGCTGCTGGGCTTCGGCTGGGCGCTCGCGCTCGCGCCGCTCGCCGCCGGCCTGCTGGGCGCCGCGTTCGAATGCACGCTCTTGCGGCGCACGCGCCGGGTCCGCGCGCTCGGGCCGGGCGGGGCGCAACAGGCGGGTAGCGCGCTCAATGCGCTGCTGCTGACCTTCGGCACGGCCTGGGCGCTCGGCGAACTGGTCAAGCTCGTATGGGGGCTGCAGCCGCTCGCGGCGCCGGTGCCCGCGTGGCTCGACGGCGCGCTCTTCACGCTCGGCGGCGCGGCGTTCTCGCGCTACCGCGCGTTCGCGATGCTCGTGGCGGTGGCGATGCTCGGCGCGATCTACGCGGCGCTGCGCGTCTCGCAGACGGGTCTCGTGGTGCGCGCGGCGCTCACGCACCGCGCGGCGGTGGAGGCGCTGGGCCATGACGTGCCGCGCGTGCAGACGATGGTGTTCGCGCTCGGCACGGCGCTGGCCGCGCTGGCGGGCGTGGTCGCCGCGCCGCTCTTCGTGGTCGAGCCGGCGATGGCGGAGTCGGTGGGCTCGATCGTGTTCGTGGTGGTCGTGACGGGCGGTCTCGGATCGCTCTTTGGCGCGTTCGTCGCCTCGCTCGCGGTGGGCTGGCTGCAAACCTTCGCCGTGTCGAGCGACGTCTCGCTGGGCGGCGTGGCCACGCATCTCGGCGTGACGCTCGCGCCTGCGTGGCGTGCGCTTACGCTCGCGCAGATCGCGCCGCTGCTGCCGTATCTGCTGATGGTCGCGATGCTCGCCGTGCGTCCGCAAGGCCTCTTCGGCCAGCGCGGCGAGGACGCGTGAGACGCCATGAAAGCCGATAAATCCCGCACGCGGATGGAAGCGACCGACCGGGGGCCCGCGCCGCACGTGCCACGGACGCCGTACGCTCCGGCCGCCCCCGCGCTCGCACGTTGGCCACGCTGGGCGCCCTGGTTCGCGCTGACCGCGCTGTTCGGCCTGCCGCCGCTCGTTTCGGCGTGGCTGTCGCCCGCCGGTGCGCCGCAAGGCTGGCTGCTCGCGTGCCTGGCCCAGGCGGCGACGATGATCGTCTTCGCGCTCTCGTACAACCTCCTGCTCGGCGAGACCGGGCTGCTGTCGTTCGGCCATGCGGCGCCCGCCGGGCTTGGGGCGCTCGTGGCCGCACACCTCTTCAATCGCTACGCGATCCCGTTGCCGCTCCTGCCGCTCGTGGGCGGCATGGGCGGCGCGGCGGTCGGCGCGCTGATCGCGCTCGTCGCCGCGCGCCGCGCGGGCACCGCCTTCGCAATGATCACGCTCGGCCTGGGCGAGCTCGTGGCCGCTGCCGCGTGGGCGCTGCCCGACTGGTTCGGCGGCGAGGCGGGTGTCGCCATCGACCGGGCGAGCGGGCCGGCCGTGGCCAGTTGGACCTTCGGGCCGGATCGTCAGGCGTACTGGGTGATCGCGGCGTGGTGTCTCGTCGCGAGCGCCGCGCTCTACGTGCTCTCGCGCGCGCCGTTCGTGCGCCTCGCCAACGCCGTGCGCGACAACCCGGTGCGCGCCGCCGCGTTGGGCGCGTCGCCCGCGCGCGTGCGGGCCGCGATGATCGTGCTCGCCGCGGGCATTGCGGGCGTCGCGGGCACGCTCACGCTCATCAACGTGGAGCTGGCCGCCGCCGAAAGCGTCGGCATGACGCGCTCGGCCGCCGTATTGATCGCGACGGTGACGGGCGGAAGCGCGTCGTTCTTCGGGCCGGTGCTCGGCGCGCTCGTCTGGGTGGCGTTCAGCGTGGGCGTGGCGAGCCTGTCGCGGGCCTGGATGCTCTACGTGGGGCTCTTTTTCATCGTCGTGGTGCTGGCGGCGCCCGACGGGCTCGCGGGCTCGATGGCGCGTCAGCGCGCGGCGCTCGCGCGGCACGGCTGGCGGCGTTGGGCCACGTACGGGACGATGGCCGCGCTCGCGGCCTCGTGCGGCGCGTGCGCGCTGGTGCTGGCGGTGCAATGGGTCTACGCGCTGCGCTTTGGCGACGACGATCCCGGCGCGTGGCTCGGCGCGCTCTCGCCCCGCGCGACGGTGGCGCTCGTAGTGGCGATCGTCGCGCTGACGGCCGTAGCGCTCTGGGCGGGCTGCCGCGCCCGGCGCGCAGCGCGCGCGCTCGAGCGACGGCGGGAGTCCGCATGACCTGCGCGCTGCGACTCGTCGGCATCGAGAAGCGCTTTGGCGCGACGGCCGTGCTGCGCGGCGTCGATCTCGACGTGCGCGCGGGCGAGCGCCACGCGCTGATCGGCCCCAATGGCGCGGGCAAGTCCACGCTGTTCAGCCTGATCGCGGGCGAGCGCCGCGCGAGCGCGGGCCGCATCGTGCTGCACGGCGAGGACGTCACGCGGCTTGCCAGCACGGTGCGCGCAAGGCGCGGCCTCGCGCGCAGCTTCCAGAGCACGAGCGTGTTCGCGCGCCTCGCGGTGCGCGAGAACCTGCGCTGTGCGGTGCTGGCGTCGTTGCGCGGCGGTGCGGGGCTGGCGGCGCGCTGGTTCGGCTCGGCGCGCGCCGATGCTCGCGTCGACGCGCTGCTCGACGCGCTCGGCCTCGCGCACGCATCGGAGAGCGAGGCCGCGACGCTGAGTTACGCCGAGCAGCGCGCGCTCGACCTGGGCCTCGCGCTCGCGGGCGGCGCGCAGACGCTGCTGCTCGACGAGCCCACCGCGGGCATGAATCGCGCCGAAGCCGCGCGCGCCGTCGATCTGATTCGCGCGACCACGGCGGGCAAGACGGTCTTGCTGATCGAGCACGACATGGATGCGGTGTTCGGCCTCGCCGACCGCGTGTCGGTGCTGGTGCAGGGGCGCGTGATCGCCACGGGCACGCCCGCGGCGATTCGCGCCGATGCCGCCGTGCGCGACGCGTATCTGGGCGCGCATTTCGATGCGCGCCTGAACGCCCCGGCGCCCACGAGGCGGGCGCCATGAGCGCGCTGCTCGAAGTCGGGAACCTGCGCGCGTGGTATGGCGCGAGCCAGGTGCTGCACGGCGTCGATCTGCGCGTGGCGGCGGGCGAGGTGCTCGCGCTGGCGGGGCGCAACGGCTCCGGACGCTCGACGCTCGCGAAGGCGCTGATGTCGCTGGTCGACGCCGACGGCGCGCGCCGTTTCGCGGGCGCGGATCTCGCGCCGCTGCGCACGTTCGAGATCGCGCGGCTGGGCTTGGGCTACGTCGCGGAGCAGCGCGACGTATTCCCGACGTTGAGCGTCGACGAGAACCTGCGGCTTGGCGCGCGCCCGCACCCGCGCGCCGCGCGCTTCACCATCGACGACGCGCGCACGCTCTTCCCGATCCTGCTGGAGCGCCGCCACGCGCGCGCGGGCGCGCTCTCGGGCGGCGAGCAGCAAATGCTCGCGCTGGCGCGCGCGCTCGTGGGCGAGCCGGCTCTGCTCATCGTCGACGAGCCTGCCGAAGGGCTGTCCGCGCAGATGGCCGCGCGCGTGGGGGCGTGTCTGCGCGCGCTGCGCGAGCGCGGCATCGCCGTGCTGCTCATCGAGCAGCGGCTCGAACTCGCAGCGGGACTGGCGGACCGCGTCGCGGTGATGGGGCACGGGCGCATCGTGTTCGAGGGCACGCCGCAGGCGCTCGCGCAGCGCCAAGACATCGTGCGCGACTGGCTGGGCGTGGGCTGATGGGTTCGGCCTGACCCGCCTGGCGCGAGGCGTTCAGGATGCGTCGCTCGCTCCCGGTCGCGCCGGTTTCGCGACGCGCGCGAGCGCCGTCATCGGCCCAATGCGCGCGAGCGCCTCCCGCTGCGCCGCGTCGCGCACGAAGAGCGAGCCCGCGAAGCCGAGCGCGTTCACGGAGATGCCCTCGACGCGCTCCGCCTCGCGCGCCACGACCAGCATCCAGCGGCGCGTGACGAGCAGGTTGTAGGGCGTGCGTTGATGCGGCACGCCATCGACTTCTTGCGTCCCGATATGCGCCGCGCGCAACAGTGCCCGATAGGTCTCGACTGCGCGTTGAGCGTCCCGTCGCACGTCTTCGTCGGTGGTTTTTCCGCTAGCGCTTGCGCTTTCATCGAAATCGAGCCGCGCGAAGGCGTGCGCGAAAGGCAGCCCCGGCACACATGCTCCGTCGGCCGGCGCCGCGTCGAGCAGCGTCTGCACGGGCAGCGCCGCGCCCGCCGTATCGAGCGGCAGCGGCACGGCTTGCAGATGCTTGTGCGGCTGGCTCGCGCCGGCCTGCGGGCCGCCGTTATAGAAACCCAGGGCGTCGAAGCCGCGCAGCGCGACGACGAGCGCCGCGAAGTCGGCTTGATCGAGCAGCGTTTCTTGCGGCACGAAGCGGCGCGTGACGATCAGCAGATGTTCGTCGAGCACGTTGTACTTGTTGAGCAGCGCGACGTGCGTCGCAGAGAGATCGCCCACGTACAGATCGTCGTCGTAGGGCAGGAAGGGGTCGCGCGGCAGCGCCTGAGGCTGGCCTTGCGAAGGCGCTTGCGCGCGCCGCGCCGCCTCCTTGCGCGCGAGACTCGACACCTCGCGAACCGCAAAGCGCACGCCGCCATCGTCCAGGTGCGTGAGCACGGTGTCGATGCGTTGCAGCGCGCCGCACTGCAACGCATGGCGCGTGCGCTGCGCGATGGCGTCGCGCAGCGTCCGGGCCGTGAGCGCGGCGGCGGCCATCGGCGCTCAGGCCTTGTAGCCGATCGCGCGCAGCAACTCGACGCGCCAGCGCACGTCCTCCCCGGTTTCGACGCCGAGCGGCGGCTCGCCATCCACCACGCCGATGATGCCGCGCCCCTTGCCGGTCTCGGCGATCAGCACTTCGGTCGGATTGGCGGTCGCGCAGAAAATGCGGCAGACCTCGGGCACGGCCTTGACGGCATTGAGCACGTTGATGGGGAAGAAGCCGTCGCCGAGAAACACGATGAAGCTATGGCCCGCCGCGATGCGCAGCGCGTTGTCGGTGGCCATTTCGACGAGCGCGTCGGCGGTGCCGGAACGGCGCACGAGCCGTTTGCCCGAGGCCTCGCAGAACGCGAGGCCGAACTGGATGCCCGGCACTGCGCCGTACAGCGCCTCGTGCAGGTCTTCGACCGATTTGATGAAGTGCGTTTGCCCGAGGATGAAGTTGGTGGCTTCGGGCTTGACGATCTCTACCGTGGACAGTTGCATGGCGGACCTCGCGCGGGGCGTCTCGAAGGCCGCCGCCGCTCGAGGTTTCAAGCGGGCGCGGCGGCTGGTTCAAGAAGCCTAGTACGAAGTCGCTGCGTGTCCAAGGCGGGCCCGGCTGGCCTCGGGGGGTGCCTCAGGGAGTGCTTTAAAGAGTGCTTCAGGCCGCCTTCTTCGCGTGCTTGCCCTCCACGTCGGGCAGGAACACCGTGAGGATGCCGATGAGCGGCAGGAACGAGCAGACCTTGTAGACGAAGCCGATGCTGGTGGCATCGGCAAGCTGGCCGAGCACCGCCGCGCCGATGCCGCCCAGGCCGAACGCGAAGCCGAAGAACAGGCCCGCGACCATGCCGACCTTGCCGGGGATCAGCTCCTGGGCGTAGACGAGGATGGCCGAGAACGCCGAGGCGAGAACCACGCCGATGATCACGGTGAGCACGCTGGTCCAGAACAGGTTGGCGTAGGGCAGCAGCAGCGTGAACGGCGCCACGCCCAGAATCGAGCCCCAGATCACGTACTTGCGGCCGATGCGGTCGCCTACCGGGCCGCCGATGATGGTGCCCGCCGCCACGGCCGCGAGGAAGATGAACAGGTGCACCTGCGCGGCCTGAATCGGCAAATGGAAGCGGTCGATCAGATAGAACGTGAAGTAGCTGTTGATGCTCGCGAGATAGAAGTACTTCGAGAACACCAGCAGCACGAGCACGCCCATGGCCATGGCGACGCTGCGGCGCGAGAGCGCGACGTGCGGGGCTTCTGCGCGCTTTTTCTTCATCGCCGGATGGGCCTTGTACCAGCGGCCGATCTGCGTGAGCACGAACATCGCGACGAGCGCCGCCACCGAGAACCACGCGATGCTGCGCTGGCCATGCGGAATGACGATCGCGGCGGCGAGCAGCGGTCCGAGCGAGCTGCCCGCGTTGCCGCCCACCTGGAAGAGCGATTGCGCGAGACCGTGGCGGCCGCCCGAGGCCATGCGCGCGACGCGCGAGGACTCCGGATGGAACACCGAGGAGCCGCAGCCCACCAGCGCCGCCGCGACGAGCAGCACCGCAAAGCTCGGCGCCACCGACATCAGCAGCAGACCGCACAGCGTGAAGCCCATGCCGACGGGCAGCGAGTAGGGCATCGGGCGCTTGTCGGTGAAGACGCCTACGAGCGGCTGCAGCATCGAAGCCGTGATCTGGTAGGTGAGCGTGATGAGGCCGATCTGCGTGAACGAGAGCGAGAAGTTGTCCTTGAGCATCGGATAGATGGCCAGGATCAACGACTGGATCATGTCGTTGAGCAGATGCGAAAAGCTGATCGCGCCGAGCACGGAGTACACGGTGCGCTGCACGCCGGCGGCGGCTGCCGCGGGTATGGCGGACGCAGGCGCGGCGCTACGCGCGGCGCGCTTGTCGAGGCTGGTTTCCATATTGTCGATAAGCAAAAAGGCTTCATGCGGGCGCGGCGCGCCAAATGGGGTCCGCATGCTTCGGGGAAGCATCGGGGACCCGGCGCGGCGATGGCATGAAAAGGTCATGTATAGGAGTTATGAAGCGCAGTGTAATGTGTCTCGACCGAATCGTGCGGACAAGTTTTGTCGAGAATCGGACAGGCGCGGCGGAGCCCTGCGCGCCCGGGCGCCGGAGCCAGCCCGTGTGCCGTGCGCGGGCGGCGCTAAAGAATGCGCCGCGCCGTGCCGTTGACCGGGGTTGAGGCGTTGCGCATACGAGTCGACCAGCGGGCGGGTCGAGGGTGTGCGGGCGGCGACACAGGAGACCGATAACGATGAGAGCAATGAAAGAGCCCGGCGGCCACGCGAGTTTCGTGCAGGAGGCGTTCGGAGCGCCGGCAGGGGCGTCGGCCGGGGCGAACGGCGCGGCGGGCGGCGGCAAGCGCCGCAAAGGCGGCCGGGGCGGGACCGGCGGCGAGAGCCGATCGCTCTCGGTGAAAACGATGCTGCGCGTCGCGTTCGCGGTGGTGCTGGTCGGCACCCTGGCCATCGGCGCGTTCTCGCTTGCGCAGATCAGCCGTCTGAACGATTCGACAGAGTCGATCTACGAGCAGGGCCATATCGCCAGCCGCGCTGCGGAGGAAGCGCGCGGCCACATGCTGCGCGCGAGCCGCGCGCAGAAGATGCTGCTGACCGCGACCACGGCGAAGGAGCGGGACGAACTGGGCGCTGGCATCGAGAAGGATCTTGCCGCGCTCGTGGCCCAGATGAAGGTGCTCGGGGAATATTCGTCGAAGCTGGATGGCAAAGCGGACAGCGCCGCGCTCGCGCAGCAAAAGCAGTTCGCGGCCGAAGCGCAAACGTGGAGCGGCCATTTGCGCGACTTCGTCGCGCTCGTGAAGGCGCAGCCGCTCGATCTTTCGCAGATGAGCTGGCAAGTCGGCACTCAGGACGTTTCGCTGCTGGTCGAAACGGAAAAGCTCGAGAAGCTCGTCGATCAGCTCGTCGCGCAGCGCGGCGCGGCCGCCAAGGCGACGATCGAGGCCTCGGCGTTCATCTACAAGTCGTCGTTCGTGATGATCGCCGCGGCGACGCTGGCGCTCCTCGTGCTCGCGTTCCTCGTGAGCGAATGGGTCGTACGGCGCATCGCGCACCAACTCGGCGGCGAGCCCGCGCACGCGAAGGCCATTGCCGCGCGCATTGCCGCGGGCGATCTCGCGCAGCCCGTCACGGTGCAGGCGCGCGACGCGGCCAGCATGATCGGTGCGCTGCGCGACATGCAGAACGGGCTTTCGGCGACGGTGGCCGAAATTGCCGCGAGCGCCGAAGCGATCGCCGCCGCATCGGGCCAGATTTCGACGGGCAACCTCGATCTTTCGCACCGTACCGAGGAGCAGGCCGTGGCGCTCGAGCGCACCGCGAGCAGCATGGAGCAACTGACGTCCACGGTGCGCCTGAACGCGGAAAACGCGCAGCAGGCGAGCGCGCTGGCCGGCAACGCCTCGCAGATCGCGCAGCAGGGCGGCGCCGTGGTGGGCCGTGTGGTCGCCACGATGAACGAGATCAACGACAGCGCGAAGAGCATTGCCGACATCATCGGCGTGATCGAGGGCATCGCGTTTCAGACCAATATTCTGGCGCTGAACGCCGCGGTCGAAGCCGCGCGGGCCGGCGAGGAAGGGCGCGGTTTCTCGGTGGTCGCGGGCGAGGTGCGCAATCTCGCGCAGCGCAGCGCCGCGGCGGCCAAGGAGATCAAGGCGCTCATCAGCGCATCGGTCGAACGCGTGGCGAACGGCTCGACGCTCGCCACCGACGCCGGGCAGACCATGGAAGAAGTCATGAAGGCCGTGAAGCGCGTGAACGACATCATCGGCGAGATTTCGGCGGCGTCGAGCGAGCAGCGCGCCGGCATCGAGGAGATCAACCTCGCGGTGACGCAGATGGACGCCGGCACGCAACAGAACGCGGCGCTGGTGGAGGAGGCTACTGCGGCGGCGCAATCGCTCGACGATCAGGCCAGGGTGCTCAAGCGTCTCGTGAGCAAGTTTCAGCTTGCCTGATACACGCGGGTCGCGTTGCGCATGAAAACGCCGCGCGGCTCGACGGCCAGCGCGGCGTTTCGCATGCGGTGGCTTGCTTCGTTCTACCTGGCGTCGCGCGCGATGATCCATTCGTGCGCGGGATCGTTGTGGAAGTGCCACTCGCGCGTGGGGCCCGCCATGACGTTCAGATAGTACGAATCGTAGCCGTAGGGCACGACCACCGGATGATAGCCGCGCGGCACCATCACGACGTCGCGATCCTCCACGGCCATGGTTTCGTCGAGATCGCGCGCGTCGGTGTAGACGCGCTGGAACGCAAAGCCCTGCTGCGGATCGAGCCGATGGTAATAGGTCTCTTCCAGCGCGCTCTCTTGCGGCAGGCGATCGGCGTCGTGCTTGTGCGGCGGATAGCTCGACGAATGACCCGCGGGCGTGCGTACCTCCACCACGAGCAGCGACTCCGCGGGCTCGGTTTGCGGAAGAATATCGCAGACGTAGCGCGTATTCGCGCCCTTGCCGCGCGTGGAGCGCGGCATCCGCGCGGGCTCGATGAGCCGCACGGGCAGCGTGCCTTGCGCGGGCGCGCTCGCCACGCCCAACTCGGCTTCGCGCGTGGCGCGCACGCTGGCCTTCGCGCCCGGCGGCACATAGAGCGCGTAGGGCGCGGCATCTTCGAATACGCTGTCGCGCGAGCCGAGATTCGAGTAGCGCGCGCCGTCCACGTCGATATCCACGGCGCCCGAGAGCACGACGATGCAACTCTCGCGGTCCGGCTCGCTCACATAGACGACTTCGTCCACGCCCATCCGGTACGCGGCGAAGCCGACATAACGCCAGCCCGCCGTGGCGGGCGTGACGCGCGCGATCGTCTGGCCTTCGCGCGCGGCCTTGACGAGCAGGCTCATGCGGCCACCTCCTTGCTGGAATCGATTGATACGGTATCCGAATCGACGAGCGTGCGCAGCGTGCGATAACCCTTTTGCGCGTACGCGTACGACGGCGCGATCACGGGGTCCTGCTCGGCTTCCACGACGAGCCAGCCGCGATAGCCGTGCCGTTTCAGGCGCGCGATGATTGCCGGAAAATCCACGGCACCGTCGCCGGGCACCGTGAATGCGCCCGCGAGCACCGCATCGAGAAAGCTCCAGTTGCGGTTGCGCGCGAGCTTCGCGACGGCGGGGCGCATGTCCTTGCAATGCACGTGGCACACGCGCGCGATGTGCTTGTCGAGTTCCGCGACGGGATCGCCGCCCGCGAACGCGATGTGTCCCGCGTCGAAGAGCAGGCCCACGGCGTCGCTCGTGCGCGCCATGAGCTTGTCGACGTCGGCGGGCGTCTCCACGTAGGCGCCCATGTGATGGTGGTAGGCCAGCCTTACGCCGCGCGAAAGCGTATGACGTGCGAACGCGTCCACGCGCGCGGCGTATTCGTCCCACTGCGGCTCGCTGAAAAAGCGCGGCCGCTGATAGAGCGGGCGCGGCGCGCCCTGGATCGAATCGGCCACCTCGCCGTACACCATCACGGTGGCGCCGTTTCGCGCGAGCAACTCCAGATGCTGCTCCACAGCGGCGATTTCGTCCGCCACGCTGCGCCGCGCGAGCCTGCCCGAGTACCAGCCGGATACGAGCGAGAGGTCGTATTGCGCGAGCAGCGTCTTGAGCGCCTGCGGCTCGCGCGGGAACTTGTTGCCGAGCTCGAAGCCTTCGTAGCCGATCTCGCGCCCTTCGGCGAGCGCGACGGACAGCGGCGTCTCGCCGCCGAGCGAGGGCAGGTCGTCGTTCATCCACGACAATGGATTGATGCCGATGCGGACTTCAAATGCGCTCATGGGCGTTCCTCGATCTCTGGATCGTGAGTCTCGTCAGGTGTGGGTCGGGTCGGTGTCATCACCGCTTTCCTGGCCGCGTTCCTTTTCGCCGTCGGGCGTCGCTTTCGTGGCTGGCGATGCGTCGCCGTGGCGCTCGCGCCCGCCGCGCTCCGCGAGATGCGCGTCGTAATGCTCGCGCGCTTCGCGCACGGCGGCGCGGGTCGAAACCTCGGGCACGGCCACTTCCCACCACCAGCCGCCGTCTTCGGTCGTGCGCGCCGGATCGGTGTCGATGCTGACGAGGTAGGTGCGCGACGCCGCACGCGCGCGCTGTAGCGCGGCTTCGAGTTCCGCGACATTGGCGACGTGCTCGGCTTGCGCGCCGAGCGCGCGCGCGTGCGCGGCGAAGTCGATGCGCGGCGCGCCAAGCGGTCCTTGCGCGCAGTCCTCGAAGAGATTGTTGAACGGCGCGCCGCCGCAGGCCTGCTGGAGCCGGTTGATGCAGCCATAGCCGCGATTGTCGAGCACGACGATGATGAGCTTCGCGCCGAGCATCACCGAGGTGGCGATCTCGCTGTTCATCATCAGATAGCTGCCATCGCCGACCATGACGATGACCTCGCGCTCGGGCCGCGCGAGCTTCGCGCCGAGTCCCCCCGCGATCTCGTAGCCCATGCACGAGTAGCCGTATTCGACGTGGTATGCGCCCGGCTGGCCGGCACGCCAGAGCTTGTGCAATTCGGCGGGCAGCGTGCCGGCCGCGCACACCACGATATCTTCGGTGTACGAACGGCTCGACGAGCGTTGCACGGCGCCGATCACGTCGGCGTCGTAGGGCAGGCTGTGGCGATCCTGGGGCGCGTGCGTGAGTGTCTCGACGCTCGCGCGCCATGCGTCGGCGAGGCGGCGCGCGTGCGCGCTCCAGCTTGCGTCGGCGCGCCAGTTGACGAGTTCGTCGCCGAGCGCGGCGAGCGCGAGCTTCGCGTCGGCCTCCACGGCGAGCCCGTTGTGCTTGAGCGCATCGAAGCCGTTGGCGTTCACGCCGATCACGTGCGCTTGCGCGAACAGCGAATTCGAGCCGGTCGTGAAGTCCTGCAAACGCGTGCCCACCGCGAGAATGCAGTCTGCGTCGCGTGCGAGCGCGTTGGCGGCGGGCGAGCCCGTCACGCCGATCGCGCCCGCGTTGAGCGGCTCGTCCCAGGCGAGCGCGCCTTTGCCGGCCTGCGTCTCCGCCACCGGAATGCCGCGCGCCGCGGCGAGCGCCTGCAGTTGCGCCGTGGCGCGCGAGTAAAGCACGCCGCCGCCCGCCACGATGAGCGGACGCTTCGAGCGGTGCAACAGCACGAGCGCCGCGTCGATCTCGCTCTGCACGGGCGCGGGCGCGTGAAAATTCACGAGGCGCGGCGTGAAGAAGCTCGCGGGATAGTCCCACGCCATGGCCTGCACGTCCTGCGGCAGCGCGAGCGTGACCGGGCCGCACAGCGCGGCGTCGGTGAGCACGCGCAGCGCGCGCGGCAATGCGGTGAGCAACTGCGCGGGATGCGCGATGCGGTCGAAGTAGCGCGACACCGGTTTGAGCGCGTCGTTCGCGGAGATACCGCCGTCGTGGGGATCTTCGAGCTGCTGCAGCACCGGATCGGGTTCGCGCGAGACGAAGATGTCGCCGGGCAGCAGCAGGAGTGGCAGGCGGTTCACGTGCGCGAGCGCGGCGGCGGTCACGAGGTTGGTGGCGCCGGGGCCGATCGAGGTGGTCACGGCCATCATGCGGCGGCGCAAATGCGCCTTCGCGTAGGCGATCGCGCTGTGCGCCATGGCCTGCTCGTTATGCGCGCGCAGCGTGGGCAGTTCGTGGCGATACTGATAGAGCGCTTCGCCGAGGGCCGCCACGTTGCCGTGCCCGAAAATGGCGAACACACCGCCGAAGAGCGGCTCGGTGCGGCCCGAGCCGTCTTCGCAGGCCACGCGCTGCGCCGCGAGAAAACGCACCAGCGCCTGCGCGGCGGTGAGGCGCACGGTGGCGGCGGGTGGTTGCAGCGTGGCGTTCGACGGGCTCTCTAGCGCAGCGGGCGTCGCGCCGGCGCTGGGAGCGATGCGTTGATTCATGCGACTTTCTCCTCGTGCGCGGCAGGGGCCTCGCTGCGCTGCCGCTGCCCTTGCGCCTCATCTCGCGCCGCGCGCCATGCGGCGATCAGCGTCTCGAAGGCGTGGCGCACGCGCGCGATCAGCGCCTTGTCGTCGATATCGCCCGCGAGCCAGGCGAGGCTCGGTTCGTAGAAGATGGTGCGGCCCACCGTGAAGCCGCGGCAGGTTTGCGAAGCCGCCGCCGCGCGAAACCCGTGCGTCAATTGCTCGATGGGCGCGGAGAGGCCGAGCAGCACCACGCCGCGGCAATGCGGATCGCGCTCGGCGATCAGCGCATCGATATCGCGCCATTGCGCGGCTTCCATCGGCTCGAGCTTCCACCACTCGGGGTAGAGGCCGATGTTGTAGAGCCGCTTGAGCGCGCGATGGACGGTGTCGGGCGCATTGGGCTGGCCGTCGAGCTTCGGCGGAATCACTTCGAGCAACAGTTCGTGGCCGCTCGCCTGCACGGCGTCATAGAGCGCGCGCAACTGCGCTTCCTGTTCGAGACGCTGTTCGACGGGCTCGTCGGGATGGAGTTGCACGAGACACTTCACCGTGTGCCCGATGGGCCAGGCGGCGAGCGTCGTGCCGATCGAGCGGCCATGGTCGAACACGAGCGGCACCGAGCCCGGCAATTCGACGGGGCGGCCGATCCACCAGTCGCGACCGGTCGCAGCGTTGAGCGCGTCCTGGCCGTAGCGGTCGTCGATCAGGACTCCGATGCGGCCTTGCAGACCGAGCGCGCGCTCCGTTTGCGCCACGGCGTCGACGAACAGGTTTTTCAGATGCGAGATGCGCGCCTCGCTGGCGCCGGTCTGCTGGGCCAGATCGAAGAACGGGTTGCGATGATCGAACGCGAAGCCCAGCACCTCGTCGTACTGCTTGCGCGCGGGCGTTACGCGATGCAGGCGGGCCAGCGTGGCGTCGCGGTCGGGGCGGCGCATGCGTACGGGGTCCGCGGCGGCCTCGCGCAGGAAATAGTCGAGTTCCGCGGGCGTGGGCATCGCGGGCGCGCAACCGTGGCGCGAAACCACGAGCGCGCCGCACGCGTTGGCCGCGCGCGCGCAGTCTTCGAGCGGCGCATCGCGCAGCCAGCCCGAAAGAAAGCCCGCGGCGAATGCGTCGCCCGCGCCGAGCACGTTGAGCACTTCGACTTCCACGCCGCGCTGCAGCGGCACGGTGTCGAGCGAATCGGGCACCGCGCCTTCGACGATCTGGCAGCCGAGCGGGCCGCGCTTCACGAGCAGCGTGGCCTGAGTGACTTCGCGCACGCGCTCGAGCGCATCGACGAGCGTTTCCTTGCCGCCGGCGATGCGGAACTCTTCCTCGGTGCCGATCACCAGATCGAAGTGCGGCAGGATGCGCTGCAGATGCTCGCTCACGCCCGCGCTCGCGATGAAGCGCGTTTCGCCATCGGCCTTGCCGGTCAGGCCCCAGAGTACCGGGCGGTAATCGATGTCGAGCACGGTACGCACGTTGTTGCGGCGTGCGTAGTCGAGCGCCCGGAGGCTCGTGCGGTTCACCTGTGCGGTGGAGAAGTGCGTGCCGGTGATCAGCAGGGCTTTCGAAGCGGCAATGAACGCCTCGTCGAAGTCGTCCGCATCGATGGCCATATCCGCGCAATTCTCGCGATAGAAGATGAGCGGGAAGGTGTCGCGGTCCTTCAGGCCGAGCAGCACGAGCGCGGTGAGCCGCTCGTGGTCGACGCGCACGTGGCTCGTGTCGCAGCCTTCTTTTGCGAGCGTTTCGGTGAGAAAGCGCCCCATGTGGTCGTCGCCGACCCGCGTGAGCATGGCCGCATGCAGGCCCAGCCGCGCGCAACCGAAGGCGATGTTCGCCGACGAGCCGCCGAGATACTTGGCGAAGGTGGAGACGTCTTCGAGCCGCGCGCCGACTTGCTGCGCATAGAGATCGACGCCGAGCCGTCCGAGGCAGACGATGTCGCGGCTGCGTGCGCTCGCGAAGCGCGAAGGCGGGGTGGGGGAAAGGGCCATGAGCATTCCTGTCGTGTTCGGTCTCTGACGTATTCAGAGGGTCGCGCCGTCGAGCTCGGCGATCATCTTCTGCATTTCCGCGCCGCCGGCCATCATGTCGAGCACTTCGTTCTTGCTGATCGTTTCCTTCGTGAAGGTGCCGAGCGAGCGGCCGCGATTGAGCAGCGTGAACGAATCGCCGATCGGGTAGGCGTGGTGCACGTTGTGCGTGATGAAGATCACCGAGATGCCTTTCGCGCGTGCGCTATGGATCAGCTTGAGCACGTTGAAGCTCTGCTTCACGCCGAGCGCGGCGGTGGGTTCGTCGAGAATCAGCACGCGCGCGCCGAAGTGGATCGCACGCGCGATGGCGAGGCACTGGCGCTCGCCGCCCGACATGGTGCCGATCGCCTGGTGCGGGTCGCGCACGTTGATGCCCATTTCCGCGAGACGGTCCCTGGCAATCTGGGCGCTCGCGTCGAGGTCCATGACATTGAGGAAACCGAATAATTTCTTCTGCGGCTCGCGGCCCATGAAGAAGTTACGCGCCACCGAAAGCAGCGGCACCAGCGCGAGATCCTGATAGACGGTCGCAATGCCCAAGTCGAGCGCGTCCCTGGGCGACTCGAAGCGCACGGGCTTGCCGTCCACGAAATACTGGCCCGAGGTGGGCGCGTGCACGCCCGCCAGCGTCTTGATGAGCGTGGACTTGCCCGCGCCGTTGTCGCCGAGCAGGCAGTGCACTTCGCCGCGCTTCAGGCGCAGCGTGACGCCGTTGAGCGCGATCACCTTGCCGAAGTACTTGCTGACGTTTTCCAGCGCGAGGATCGTGTCGTCGCTGGCGCCCGGGTTCGCCGTCTCCGTCGCGGCGCTGCTTTGCGATTGGGTCATGTCGGCCTCCGGCTTACGATTGCGCGACGCGGCGGCGCACATAGTGGTTGAAGAGCACGGCGATCA
>Ga0164242_10001792_pt1 | contig 25222 bp, 30 predicted proteins | sample OricomgcompostMG_FD_108783 | JGI IMG/M metagenome (GOLD analysis project Ga0164242, IMG submission 108783) | Miracle-Growth compost microbial communities from Emeryville, California, USA - Original compost - Miracle growth compost (MG) ...
AACTCGGTCGTGTATTTTGGGCTCTTCGCTTTTCCGCTGGCTTACCTGGTTCGACGGCTGTGGCCTGCGTTCTGGAAGATCCAGAACTTCGATCCGCTTTACGCGATTTCCGCCCTGATCGTCTGCGTCGTGGCAGTGGCGCAGAGCTGGGATGCTTTTTCGTACCGTCAAATTTCCAAAAACCAGTTCGTCGTCGTTGACCGCCGTTACGATCATCTTTGGGGCGATCACGCATTGAAAAAGGGCGATCGTGTTTATTTCGAGCATCACGGCCGCCACGGCGCGGGCATCATCGCAGGCTTCGGCGAACCGATCGAGCGGCATCCCGCCGGCTTGTCTTCTGCCGAAGGCTTTCACGCCGTCATTCCCCATGGCAAAATCGCCCTGCAAATTCGCGCTGATCGGGGCCTAGTGCTGGTCGATCAGTCGGAAGTGGTGGGGAGGGTGGGGGAGTAGGGCCGTTAAGGCTTGCTCTTGCATTCGTATTCGTTGGCGATCGCCCCATCGAGTAGGGAAAAGCCAACATCCCTGATTCAAGCGACAATTAAATAGAATGATGATCACGAGTTAGAAGGAAAGATTTCGGCTTTGCGCTTGGCATAAGGATTGCTTTTTATCTCCGACGAATCGGATGTGATTCTATAGGAGAAATTTTTTTATGCGATTAGTGATGGCCATTTTTGCGTTGGTTTTGTTCGGAGCAAATTCGAATGCGTATTCTAAAGGCATTGTAAAGGTACAGATTGATAAAGGAAACGTTTCAATAAAGGTGGTCTCAAATCAAGACCACCCCATTGTAAAAGCGCAAAAGGGTGCAGCTTGTGATGTACAGGCGACTGTAACTGAATCTGGGAGTGTAATTCAGGTAAGTCATAAGGCATCGTTACTCTGCCCGCGGGGGAACGATATTGCAATTACGATCGGCTCGAAAGAGAATGCTGAGATTCTTTTAAAGGCCGGAACAGTGACGTTAAAGTCTGCTTCGACTGCGATTCGAGATTTTTCAATGATTGAAAGTATCGTAAAAGCAGGTGCAATTGTATCGGATGTTTCTGAGTTAACCTCGAAACGCAGTGGTAACTACGTCGGAGCGAGTGCGATTTATAGAAGTAACTCTAAAGACGATTTGAATAAACCTTCTTTAAAAGTTTCGGTTCAAGCAGGAAGTATTCACTTCCAGTCACCAAAATGAATTTTGTACCTTAGTTAATTTTGTCCAAGCAGCGAATCTGTGCTTACTTTTTATGATATCTTTGATGGATGCATGTCGGTGATAGCATCTAAAAACGGTTTCGTTTCAAAGTCCGGTTTTTTCACTTCAATAAGCTGCTCAATCGGAAGCACTCCGGTCAGCTCGAAAAAGCCGTCTTTGATATAAGGTGACTGATCGATCCCCTTAGACGTGGTAGAGATCTCGCGTTGAAACTGCTGTTGTGATGGAAGGTAAACCGAACATTGTCCTTCGTTGATGTCGACAAGAGGGTTGTTAAGATCGGTGCCAACCAATGCACTGACCATGACGGCACATCCAAGCTGGACGGCTGCGGCACTGGCGCAGCGCTGAATCCGTTCCGAGCCCAAGACGTCCGAAGTCGCCGACGGACAGATCAGTAGGTGAATTTGTTCGTTCTTGAGCTTAGCAATAATTTCGGGGAACTCGATATCGAAGCAAATCAACACGGCAATTTTTAAGCCTTGCCATTCGAATAACGTAAACTTTGAGCCCGGCGTAAAATCGCTTTCCCAAGGCGTGAGTTGTTGTTTGTCGTAAGTATGTAAGATACCATCGCAGGCAATTAAGGTGCGATTGAAAAACTGCTGAGTCTCTGGTTCGAAACAAGGCGCGCTCCCCGCGCAAATCAGCGCATGACTTTCTTTCGATAACGCGACCACCTTGGGTGCAAATGTATTCCAATAGTAGTTTGAGATATCCCTTGCAAGCGCTTTCGGGTCCGAATGAGCAAAGACTTGGGCCAAGATGTAGGCGCTATATTCGGGAAAAACGAAGAGACGCTCTCCACGTTGGATTGAAGCCCTGATTTTTTCAAAAAAAAGGGCTTCGAAATCAGCGGTGCTGCTGATTTTTGATCCGACGTCAAAAGTGCTGACGCAATAAGAGATTGCGTTCATTGCGACTGGATGATCCGAACCCATTCGGTCAGATTGTAATGATTGTCGATTCGGGTGATCTTTTCGTTTTTGATTTCAAAAAATGCGCCGACCGGAATGCTGTATTTCTGATTTTTTGCGGGTGGCAGAGGCTCGTCGGTAACGAGATAGGTGCCATGGCATGAGAAACGAGTGGCAATATGTTGACCATCTTCGCTCGACATAAAGGTAAATTCATCCAATTTCTCATCATAATGACGATCCATGTGTTTTAAAAACGACGCGAAAGCATCAAGCCCCTTTTGCGCATCTCCTTGGCTGATGTAATGAACGACGTCCGGAGACAGCAACGAGAGCATTCCGGGGTAATCTTTTTTATTAAAAAAATTATAGTAGTTTTTTACGATTTCGACAGATTTTGATTGAGGCATAAATTCATTATAGGAATATTCTGTATAGGAGACAAGCAAGGAACGCTTGTGCGGGGCGGCTATTTTGCCAATTTATTTTATAGCGTGCTTGTTTATAGGATGAGGGGATGGATAAAATTTGTTTTGAGCAATGGAGCGGCTCTGAGGCAAAGAAGTATGTGAATGAGCTTGCCAAGCTTCGAATCGCTGTGTTTCGAGAATTCCCGTATCTTTACGACGGCGACCTCGATTACGAAAAGCGATATCTGGATACCTATTTCAAATGCGAACAAAGCCTCGTGATTTTGTGTTTTGATGGCAATGCACTGGTGGGCGCTAGCACCTGTATTCCGATGAGCGAAGAAGAGGAAAGCTTTAAGCGACCGTTTCTTGAAAAGGGCTACGATCCCGATGAGATTCTGTACTTCGGTGAATCGATTTTATTGTCGGAATATCGGGGTCATGGAATCGGCAAGAAGTTTATGGCTTTTCGTGAAGGGCACGCTAGAAAGCTTCATAAAGAACTATGCGTGTTTTGCGCGGTTGTTCGGGCGAAAGATGATCCCCGGAAGCCGTCTTTATATCGTAGCCCCGAGTCTTTATGGAAGTCTCAAGGTTATCGCGAGATGGAGGGGGTGGCTACTCAGTATAGCTGGAAGCAAATTGATGAAGCGAGTGAAAGCCTGAAATTGATGCAGTTTTGGGCGAAACATTTGAGCTAGAGGTTATATGAATTCGAATCGTTTAGAGATTTCTCGATTAATCGGCAGTTATAAATTAACTCAAATTCTAGCAACTGCCTGTAAAATGAATTTATTCGATCTTTTGAAAGATAAAGCGTGTTCCTTAAATGAACTCACTAGACAAACAAAGGCAAATCCTCGCCGGCTTTCGCGATTACTCGATGCTTTAATTCTCATTAATCTTATAAAGAAGGTTGGTAAGGCCTACAAAAATGACCCTGCCGCTCGCTACCTATGCGAAAACGATCCTCTGACGCTGAAGCATTTTGCGATCATGAGCGGTGCGGATTGGTATTGGCAACCTTGGAGCCAATTGGATCAGGCGGTAAAATCCGATCGATCGGCATTTAGAGAAATTCATGGAACTTCTGCGTTCCTTTATATGGAAAAATCTAAAATTGCGGCAGATCAGTTTCATCGTGCGATGAGCTCGAATGTTCGGGCGGTACCCACCTGCATTCGTCGGCTCATCAATATGAAGGAGGTTAAAAATATATTGGATTTGGGCGGAGGGACTGGTGTGCTAGGTATCGAGCTCGCAAGAGTATTTAAAGATACTGAAGTTTCGATCGGAGATTTAGCGCACGCAAAATCGTTCTCTCTCAATCGCATTAAAAAGAGCGGAATTAAAAAGCGGATCGAGTTTATTGAAGTAGATTTTTTTAAACCAATTCGAGGGCGGTACGACTTAATTGTGCTTCGTCATATTCTCCATGATTGGTCGGATAAAAAGGCAATCCAGTTATTATCCAATTGCGCGCGTGCTCTTTCAAAAAATGGTAAAATCGCAGTTATTGAGCGAGTTAAATCCAAAGAAGATAATTTAATGACTGTACTTACGGATATTGAGATGATGGTTGAAATGGAAGGCGGTAAAGAACGTTCAAAGTCAGATTTTTTGAGTCTTTTTAAAAAGACAAAATTAAGAGTCGGAGCAAAACAATATTTTTCACCGATAGATCGGACAATATTTATTCTTACTCAATAGCTTAATCGTTGGCTTGATCTACGGAAGCACTTCTTAGATTTCCAATAAAACGCCGCTTGAATTTTACAAGTTTCTACTTGATCGCTGAAAATGTTAGATTGCAATTAGGTGATTTTTTCAAACTTTCCGATGGCCGCTAGATTTTTTGATGCAGGATACAGGCGGAATCGTGGGTTACAATTTGTCGTGGGTTGATGATAACCCAGTTTGATTCTCGGCCTGAGAGGTTAGTGAAACTATGAAGCGGCGGTATAAAAGTCTGGTAATGATCTAGTTTTTGGTTCGGCCCCCCGCTATTATTCATTTCGAGGAAATGCGATTAATGATTATAGAATTTCAATGGGAATAAATCCAGACATTGATTTTGGGATCATTTTAATAGCTAATCGCTCACACTTTTCACGAATTAAGGGTTCTTCGTAACGACTAGTTACTAAAATTGACTGATTATGAATTCCAAATTGTTCAATTAGATCGATGCCAGATTCAATATGTTCTGCAATTTCGTAATCCATTAAAAAAATTGCACTTTCCAAATCAGCAAAATTCGCTCTATAAAACGATCTAAAGTCTGGGATTGAACTTATATGAATAAGGTTAATGTTGAATGTCGATGCGTTTATAGAATCAAATCGGCCACGCCATATTTGATGAATAGAAACATCGTCATCAAAAATCACAATAACGGTATTTCGACGAATTTTAAGATTTGCCACGAACCATTTTGGAGGCATCTCTCGCGGTAACATAATCGTAATATCCGTTCCCCAATCAATCTTTGATTTTATCGATAGTACGCCGTTCCAGCTCGAAATGGTTTCTTGAGCATGAAATAGACCAAGCCCGTTTCCTTTTGCTTTTCCGAAAGTAGCTCCTCTCACACACAATTTTGGAATAATTTCTTCGGGAATCCCTTTGCCATTATCTTGGACAGAGATTGTAACTTTTTCGAGAGTATTTGAAGAAAGGACAATGGTTACTCTGCCAGATTTATCTTCCATGGCTTCAACTGCATTAGTAACTAGGTTCGATAATAGTCTTTTAAATTCGTTTGGATTTATCTTAGAAAAGAGGCCATAAGACTCTTTCGTTTGATTAAACTCTATTTCAATGGAGATCAAGTTTTTGTATTGAACACGCTTTTCAGTAACAATTATTTCAATTAATGGAGCAAGCAACGTAAGTTCTTGCGAGCTTGATTTGACTATTCTTTCGTGTGGTATTTCGATGATCTTGTTGGAAGAAGTACTTTTTGTCACCAATGAATTAGCAATATCCTTAATTCTATTAATCGAGTTTTTTATTATTAACCTCTTTTCTTCTGGTAATTCATATATATTTCCTGAAAGCATCTCCAAAGCAGCTAAGGGTGATCTAATGTCATGTGAAACTTGTTGCGCATTCTTTAAGATTCTCGCATTTGACTCTAGTTTACCGATTTCCTTAATTGTTTTATTTATTTCATTAAATAATGGAACAAACTCTTTATACTTTATTTGCTCATTTTTATCATCGCGTAGTGATAAAAACTTTTCGACAGATGCGACTGAGTTTATTAATTCCTTCGAAATATCGGTTACAGAATTAGAAATTGCTTTTTTATAAATTAAAAATAAGAGCAAAAAAAATAGGCAACATGCAAATGTAAGAATTGTATCTATTTTGTCAAAATATGGAATGCAGCCTTTAATAGTCCCAACCAATACCGATGGCGTGGTTTTTGTTTCGCAAATGGAAAAAAATCCTATGTCTTTAGGAACTCCAAAGCTTCCAATTCCTTGAATGTATAAGTATGAAAATCCAGCCGTTTTTTTTAAATTATTTACAATTACGAGGACAAGATCCCAATCGCCAGCCGAAAGGGCTTTGTCTAGAACGGCTTCTGAGCTCGTAATGTGTTCATGTAATTTATCATTCACTGAGTAAATATGAGTAATTAAGAGCACCGATAAAGAAACGCATGTTACCAATAAAAACATTCCGATGCCATTTCTTAGTAGCTTTTGCCATAAGTATTTGGAAAACATTTGCTCATTTGAACTTGCCATTGCAGTATACAGTATGGGCTCTAGCAAGATTAAATACAAGATCGTCCTTATTCCCGGTGGGCCAGGTCTTTCTAGTGACTATCTTTTTCCTCTGATGGCGGTTCTGACCAAAAAATTTACTGCGTCTATTTTAAAAATAGAAAAATTTAATAAATCGGCATTTCGTGATTCGGAGACGTTTCTTGCTCATGTTGAAAGTCATTTAAACAAAGAAAATGTAAGTTATGTTTTAATTGGGCATTCTTACGGTTGCGAAATCGCATTAAACTTATTTAATCGAAAAAAATTGAATATTGCTGGAATTATTTTAATAAATTGGATTCCATTTGGACACTCGGAGAGATTTCAAAAAAAATGTGATCTTTTAATTGGAAAGGCAAAAACTCACCAACGGACGGAAAAGGGGTTTCGAGAGTATTTTTGCAAGATACTTGTCTTGTATTTTTATAATAAAAAAAATATTTCAAGATATGCTAATCTAGTAACTTCGCGTTCTTACTATTTAAAGGCGCGAAAGATTGCTCAACGGCTTTTTGCCCACGTGCATTCTGATATGAGCATTTGTACTTCGCGTATTTATACAATCGTAGCCAAAGAAGACATGTTATTGTGTTCTGAAGATATTCGGTGGATGAAAAAAGTCTTTTTAGAACGATGCCTTGTAATAAGAAATGCTGGCCATTTTTTGATTTTAGAGAGGCCGAAGTTTATTACAAAAAAAATATTGCAATGCACAAAAAAAATGTTAGAATCTCAATCTCTATGAAGAAGTCAAAATATCAAAAGTGGTTCTTTGTTTATGTATTGGCGATAGTTTTTGCCGCTATACAAGTTGTAAAGATTTCGACTTTACCTGCGCAGGCTTCCGTTAACGACCACTCTGAATCAAATCCTAGTTAATGTTTTCAAAAAGGCTGATGTGGTCCGCATTATACAGTGTGGATAAAATCATAGCTTTAATTTGTGTTCTTTATTGTGTGTATGGCCTGTGGTCGCTGCCATATTATACACCGTACGCAATTATAAATTTCTTAATACGTCCACTTACGGTTTTTGTATTAACGTTTCTATCGACTCAGCCCAAAAACGTTAAAGTTACACCGGTAGCTTTTGTTGGACTCTTATTAAGTTATGGGTCTATTTTGATCTTCAGGCTTTCGAGCGAGACAACATACGACCGATCTTTAGATGCAGTCTTTTATTTTTGTCTGTTTTTTTATGCAATATTAATTGTCTTATCCTTATTTACCATAGGGAAAAGTTTTGGAGTAATTCCTGCCAACAGAGGTCTAAAAACATTTGGAATATATGGGGATATTCGCCACCCTTTATATTCTTGCTACATGCATATCGCATGTTGCATTTTAATTGTTCAGCCAAACGCCCAAAATTTAATTGGAAGCATCATGCTTGCGCTAGGCCTACATCTTAGAGCTTTAGGTGAAGAGGATGTGCTTAAAAGTATTGGCTATCGTGATTATATTCGGAAAATACCGAGAAGATATTTTAGTTACTTTATCAGTATCCCCTTGGGGCTTTTGTTTGCTTCTGTTTTGATTTCGAAAGTATATATCAAAAAACCGGATCTTGGTCTTATTGCACGGGTTAGTTTTGCCTATCCGATGTTTTCGCTGGACCCGACCAAATATGATGATTGGTCTTCTGTATTTGTTGCAAATCATGTATTGCTTTCATTGCTTCCTCAGAGAGCAACATTATTAAATTATTCAATTGCCAAAAGCCTTGCTATTTCTTGTGCGTCTCCTGTTTCAAATTCAATAAAAAATTGCGATCGTATAAAATTAAGTTTTGTTTTTGATAAAAAAACCGCATGCGATGGCACAGAATATAATAAGAATGATTTTATATATGAATTCAATGCAATAGTAAAATCGCAAAATTGGCTTTTTAAAAATGTAGTCTTTTGTGAAGCGGTTAGCCCATTAGATGTTTGCATCATGATTGATAATCAGAAGGATGTTTTGAGAAAGCTGGAGAGCGTATATTTTAGATTTGGGTGGAGTAAATTCGTAAGGAAAGCACGAATAACTAATTTCGGATTCGGACCGTATTGTTTGTATGCAAAGGAAGATCCCAAGGATGGATATGTGTATGCAGGTGAGCTGCATTCGCGTGATCCAAATTTCCCAATCAACATACAATTCAAGAATTATATTAAATATAATGAGCAATATGATTTCGACCTATACGGAGATGGTCAGAAGTCTAATGGATATGTGAAAATTGACACAAAAACGCCACTTGGGTATTACATTGTTTCAAATGATAACATTAAAGAGGGGCTCCCTTGGGAAGCCCCTGCGGCTATTGATATAATTCGTAATCATCTAATCAATGTCGGAATTTTAAGAAAGAAAATTGATTTTTTATCGACCTTTCTTCCTGGCAATTTCACCCCTAATGAAACGAGCAAAAACAACACCGCGCGCCTTAAGCGTTTGCGCTTTTGGTTGCCCGAATACATACCGAATTGCGCGCTTCTTGCGAGAAGATTAAATAAATTCTGGCAATTAAAAAATACGGCAAAGTGTGTAAATACGAATGAAATGTTGGCTAAATACGTTATTCCGAGAAAACATTGGGACGGTTTTATTTCTCCAATTACCCCAGGAGCGCCTACTCGGACTGCAATTGAAGATCAGTATTTTTCAAAAGAAAGCCATGAGTCTTGGACGAACGGAAAGATGGCTCGATTTTTACTATTAGGTGTTGGGAATTCATCAATTTCGCTTAGAAAAAAATTGTTTTGTTCGGTCTTGCCAACAAAAATGGGACTGGGCGATTTATTAATCAGTGATTTCATTTTATGTCAATGACTAGAATGATTTTATGTGGTCGCCGTACGATCATATTTGAGTCGATATCCCACTTAAATGATAATTCGGAATTGTTTGAGCTAATAAATTAATGCTATACTGTAAACAGTTGTGAAGCGAATTCTCGCCCCCTTCTATGGCGCTTTAATTGTTTTGAGTTATCTTCTAATTAAAGTTGTTACTGGAAAGTTTTATCTTCTTTATTTCTCGGTTTCCTGCGGACTTCTATTTTGCATCGTTTTACCATTTTTAAAGCGCCCAATCCCCAGACCCTTTGCAGGGGTATTTATTAGGGGATCGATGTATGCCATTACAAATTTTTTGATTTTAGCCGCACAAAACAAGTCGACCGTTTCGTCGTCACTGGCGTCGGCCTTAATTGGTTCTATGCTGGTTAGTTTGCCCATTCTTTTAAAACCACCCAAACGGTTAAAAAATATTATAATTGTCTCGTGTTTGTTTATTGGTATCTTTTGTCTATTTGATCAAATAACGATGTCTTATCTAGCGTTAATATCTGGATTGATTCAGGCGATTACTTATGCAAGTGCAAGTAAGGTAATGCGTGTTCATCAAATCCCGATTAGTTGGAATTTGGCAATGGGTTTCGGAATGGTTTCTTTGCTTGGACTCGCTGTTTCGACGATTGTACCCATTGGAAATCCGTCTAATTTACACCTTCTGAGTGTTCTTGGTGTTTGTGCGGTGATCTTGATGTCCCAATTAGCTTTTTTTCAATTATATAAGCATTTTTCGATTGAATCGGCTGGCCGATATTCATTAGGGCGAATTCCATGGTCATATTTTATAGAAATGATTTATTGGCAGCGCATGTTGGCGATTCATATAATATTTGGCATCTTTTTCTTAACAGTTGGATCATTTTTGCGGAGAGAGAGAAGACGGGCTACGCGCTAATTGCTCACTTCAGTGAAAGCGACGTTCTTGACGGCACATTTATTAATATTAAAAGCAACGTTACTTACGAATAAAGTGGGCCAATTATTTTCGAAATTAATTTATAAATTAAAAGTCTTAATCGATCGACAGAGGTGATTTCTGTTAGCTCCTGATTTTCTAAATATGAAAATAAATTTCCATATACTTTATGCCATTGAATTGGTCCAATTCCTTTTCCGAGAATTGTTTTGTATGTATCAAGTTTAATTATTTCTGCCTCATACCCATTTTTTGCGAAGCGATTTGCAAATTTAATCCCAGTGCTTTGCCAGCCAATGCGTTTGTAATAATCTAAAAGTGTGCCACCGGCATTTGCGATTAGATATCGTTTGCCTAACTTTAGCGCAGATAGGACAAAATGGGCCATTAATTCATGCATTACATCTGCTCCTCGAATGTTTGGATCTGTACAAAGTCGAGAGCATTCTAAACAGTCATTCGCTTTTGGAAGAGCCGAGGTATCAGGAAGGTACTTTTTTACTTCGGAAGTTTCGTAAGTATCGTTCGTAAATATCCGAGCTGTCCCCACAACTTTATTTTGATGCTTAACTAGAAGAATTTTTGCTCTGGCATCGAATTCATCGGCCATTAGTTCTATAGTGTCATTCTCGGTTAGCTTATTTGCCGCCTTAAATGCTTCATATCTCAAATGCAGGACTTGATTATATTCTTCTTCGGTTTTTACGTAAGTAAAATCGAGCCAACGAGAAATTTTCGTTACATTAAATCCATGTTCTTTTAGCGATTGAACGGATATGTTGCTACCGAAGTTCAAAAGATATTCTGCTAAGACTTTACTTGTGATCGTATCTGGTTTGAGTAATTTGACTCCCAAGACCATATAGTCCTTTTCATCGATTTTTTTATAATCAATTCGTACAATTATAAAGGAGAGCGCAATGCTCCCTACAAGCGGAAGACTAATGGTAGAGTCGAGTCGTTGCCCTTCGCAGAGGAGTTTGTTTCTCATGCTTGTGATTAAACTTAAGCCGGTAGATGATATGTTTTCCACCCTAAATATTATAAAATCATTATATTTAATAGGATTGGGGGCTGTGCCTGTGGGTAGAAATTCATCAGAGCAGGTCCATCTCATGGCAGTGCGTTTTTCTTGACCAGGTTTAGTATCACTATTTTTCAGGACGAATCTTATTCCGGTAGCTTTAAAGTTGGAAATTAAATGGCCGCTACTTACAACGATGCCGCTCTTTTCTGTGGATATATCACCTAATTTTATTTTCACAAAAACGTTATCGCCTTGAATTAGGTTGTCTTTAGGATCAAGTTCAAATTCTACTCCAAATGGAGAATATTGAATCGGGCGAACCGATCTGGAAGCTCTTTTTTCATGATCAAATATCTCACACTCGATATTATCCGTGATGTCTACTTCGGTGGGAATAAATGGTGAATGTATTTGGTTGGAAATATCTTGAGAAAATGTCAAATTATTACGAAGTTTAATTGCCATTTATACTCCTATAAGTGGGATATTGTTCGCACTAAGTACTTCATTTAGGGCAATGATGTTGTCGTCATTGCATTCAAATAAGCCAATCGCACTATGATCTTCATAGGATCGTATGCTTAAATCGTTCTCTTTAAGCAAGAATGTCTCAATAATGAACTTATCTGAGAAGCTTGCTAATTCATCAAGAGCTTCTTGGCTAAGAATTACGGTTGGTTTGTTGTTAATCTTCTTTTTTAATGCTTCTTGTTTTGTGAGATTGTCTATTCTACTGCCAATATTTGCAGGATCTCCGAATACTGAGATTTCTTTGTGGCTGATTGAGGCAACGTTTCCAATAACCCCCTTTCCCCATGAAAGGATAAAATATCTTTCGGGTTCTTTGAGGGCATTTATCGATTCAAGATATAATTCTCTGGTGCATATAACTGCATCCTTAACCCCGCGAATAAAGCCCTCTTCTGGATCGTCTGTTAAATAAAAAGCAAATATTGCATCTCCAGCAAGTCTTGCTACCGCTGAATTTTGCTCAACTCGATCAATGATAATTCCCATTTTCGGAATCAAATCATTCTTAATGAAGTCAATATTCGAAGATCGTTTTGAAAAATTTCGTAAATCGGAATACAAGACTGAAAACCATTGCTGCTTTAATTCTAATATCTCTTGCATTGCTTCTTCATGGCCCCCCCCTCTAGATCTGCTTGCATTAAGTTTATTTGCAATAACGGGAGGGATAAATGTAAGGATATTTCGTTCAAAATTTATTTTTTCTTTTGCAAGGTCAGCCTGCAGATCTGCGTTTTTCAGTTCTAGTATTTGAGAGTTAATCCAAGTGTTTCTAAAAATTGCGCCAGCTCCAAAAATTACACAAGATAGAAGTATGTCGGAAATCAAAAATCTCGTTTCATACAAATCCATCCAGTGGCGGCGTAAGACAAGCGTGCCAAGTGCTAAGCACATAATGTTTGCTGAAACCGATGAGCTACAAAGTAAGAGAATGATCGTTGCAGAATATACAATAAGGGAAGGCCTGCTTCCATGAGGTAAATGAATGAATTTGCAAAACGCGATCATTAATCCGAATGAAAAAACATATGGGAGGAATCGAAGTAATTTAATATTGTTTTTAAAGATTATTGCAATTAGTCCAATTGCTAGACAGAATGCAGCGGCACAAAATCTATATAACATCCATTGATCGGAATGTGGCTTTCGTTGATCTAATAAAAAATATGCTAAAATTAAAATAAGGCCGAATAGGGTTCCACAGATTAAGAGTAATTTAGATGCCGTTTTCCCTTCCAATTGCTGAATGATGTTTTTATATTTTCTTGGAACGATTAGAATGGGGTCGAGCAAAATTAGAAAAAAGCCTATGAGTTTATCTAGGTTGTTTTGTGTTGCCATTCCTATCAATAAGATTAGCAAAAACAAATTTTTATTTTTAATTAAAAATGTGTCATGAAAATGACGAAATGTAATTAAAGCGTTAGAATGAAGATTTGTGGATATTAGGGTAAAGCCCGCCAAAATAATCCCACCCCATCCCCGACCAACCACCCCGATCCCATCGAGTGGCTAAAATCTTTCACCTCCCGATCCAACTCAAATTGAACCTCAATCACGCGGTTTTGGACTGATTGGGCAGGAGTAAGCCGAAGCGTAAAGCCATTCAACTCAAAACAAGAGTTTTCTTGGAGCTCAAAGGTTAGGTCGATCAGGTCTTGTCGGTATTGCTCCATCTCGCTTTCACGGCAGGCGAGGGTTAATGATTGAATCCGCTTAATCTTAGGCTGAGAGTCCGAAGGATCCGGATCTTTGAAGCCATAATAATCGCGGTCAAGATGATCGTCATCCTTCATGCGAAATGTGGGGCTGGATTGAATGAAATCGCGCTGATAATCCATCGCCCAGGTTTTTAAGAATGGGGTTTCTAATGGTGTGGTCGACAGAGCGGTAAACCAAGGGATGACTCGATTGAGTTTCGTGCTGTTGAGGGTCCGCTCAAGGATGGTCAAATTTCGTCCTGGGCAGTGTTGACGATAATAAGCGTCCAAGTCTGAAGTGAAACCGATTTTTTCGCTACAAAGGCCAATGCCGGCGGCGCCGCGAACGTAACCTTCATCGACACGTGGGCCTTCGTAAAAAAATTCGATATAGCGATGGTCCAGAGCGTTGGCATAAAAGCCGGTCCATTCATTCCCTTCGCCGGTTTTGACGGTTCGTTCGTAGGTGGAGCCAAAAAAGCGATGAAAAACGGGGTCGCTCTTGATAAGCGCATAATCCTCTGGCGAAAGAACGACGTAGAAATGATCGAAAATAATCTTAGGTTTTGTGACGCTGCTTGGGGTCATGTCGTGATCATAAAACGGCATTAATGGAAAGTCATTTTTTTGAAGAATATGATTACGGTTAAATCGCACAAAACGCCCCCACGATACTCGCCGCCATGAGCAAATTAAATACGACTTTTAACCAACGCGCATTTTTTAACATCACTAAGTTTGCCCCGCAGATTCCTCCCAAGATCGCACCGAATCCCATGGCGATCCCGGCGACGAGATCGATTTGACCGCTGCCGAAAAAAATTGTTAAAGCGGTGAGGTTTCCAATCAAGTTCAGAGGCTTGGTCATCATGGTTGCTGTCTTTAACGAGAGCTTCAGGCCTTTTTGTAAGCCCACTGCCCAGATCGTTCCAGTGCCGGGCCCAAAGAATCCATTGTAAAATCCGATTCCAAGCCCGAGCGGAATCAAGGATTTATTGCTGCTCGGGGATGGCGCTGCTCTTTCGGGGACGATTTGGTATTTGGTCAGCAAGTTCATCAAAAAGACACCGACTAAAAAGAACGGGACCAGTTTTTTGAGGAGATCAGCTTGAGTGTGTTGCAATAGCCAAGTTCCTAGCATGCTTCCGATCAGCGTAAAGAGGAGTCCAGTCTTTAATGTTTTCAAATTCAGTGTATTTCGTTTGCTAAACATCAAAGTTGCCGAAGTTTCGCAAAGGCAACTTTGGAGCTTATTCGTTCCAAGAGCCAAGACGGGGGATACACCAGAAAAGAGCAGCGCGGGTACGGTAATGAGGCCGCCACCACCAGCGAGGGTATCCACGATCCCGGCAACGATCGCAACGAGGGTGAGGAGAAGAATTTGGGTGAGTCCGAGATGAAACATGCCGCGAGCTAAAGCATTGATCGAGCCAAGTGCTTTGAGGCGCTCAAGACCGATTGATCGAAGATGAAACGCCTTGTTGTGGGCGATTACCGACAGCCAATCGATACCTGTAGTGGTGTTCCTGCAATGGAGCAGATGATTCCATTTTAATTCGATTTGATCCTGGCACCTAAAGTGCTCTGCCTTTCGCCATGGATATTCGAACCCCTATTTTAAAAAGCTTGATTTTTTCAGTCGCGATTTGGAGTGGGCCAACGTTGGCCCAGCCCCGAACGGGCGTTATTAGATATGTGACCCCGAGCCTCTATTCGTTTTCGATGTATTCGATGGAAAGCATTCGAACTGATTGTTCGAATCTAAATCGTCTGTTGACGAACTATTCTGCGAATCATTGCGAAACGGAGCACTCCGGAATGTATTGTTCTTCATTCCTAGCTCAAATTAAAACTGAGCAGATTTTGGATCGTCAACGTAGCAATCCATTAGAGGATTTTGTTCGGTTCTATCGAGTCGATCCGACGGGAAATGTAGTGGATCCCAATCAATACTCGAAACGCTTCGATGTAGGTTACACAGATTCGTACGATTTCAGTTTGGGTGCGATGGAAGTGCCCGGCGCATTCCATTTTGAAGACGGAATGACGACCACTGAGCTTGATGTGGAGAGTAAGATCGGTGCGAATTCCGGCTATTCAATCGAAAAAATCAATGGGGAACGGTTGCTCAAGGTGACGTCTAAGATCAGGGCCTGTGCTTTGGAAAGTGGTCGCATTTCTTTGGTTGGAAACGCGAATATGGATGTCAGCACCTATCACCCTGTGGGTAGAGCCATGTACGATATTGTGGATGAGGTTTATCATAAGGCGAAAAAGCTCACTGTTCGCACCGATCTCAATGATCGTCAAAAGAATTATTTTTTAGGTCTAGCCGCGGGTAAATCATTCAAAAGAATCGGAGCCGTCATTGGAAATTCGGCTGAATTAGATGAGATTGCGCTGAGCCTACAGCGCGTGATCTTAGATATGAGGCAGGCCAAGTTTAAACCGATCTCGGTTGATTCTGACTCTAACGTCGCGGTCGAGATTCTCGATCCTGGAATCAGGATTCCGAATGCAGCCATTCAAATCAAATATCAGGGGGTTTTGCCGTGAAGAAATATTTAAGGGCGATGATCGTTTCAGCGTTTTGTTTGATGTTGGCCGCTTGCGGAAAGCAAGATCATGGCGGTTCGTCAGGGAGCGGACAAAGTGCAAAGGTGGAGGTCCCTGAGAAAGCTTGCGTGGCCTATCAAAAGGCCGTCACTGGACTTAATCGGCAATTGACGGAGTTTGAGAAGGGTGTGTTTTATGCGTACTATTGCGACTGATTCGGTCTTTTTATTTAATATCAAATGGTTATAGTATTTTAATGCGTTGTGCCGGCCGGTGCGCAATGTATTGCTTTTTATTGCTTTATTTTGTTATTTATTGTAACCTCAAGGAGGAAGGTCTTGGCAACAGAGATTTGGTTAACCGAGCCCTACTATAGAGAATACCGACATCGGAAAGGTGTGTTGTTTCATGAGGATGAAAAAACATACTTGTTTGAAGTGACTCAAGCGCTTCAAACAAATTGGCCCAAGGGATTGCCGCCAGAAATCGGTGCGAAGTTCGGTATTTTTTATACGAAGTGCGATTTTCCGTCAGGCGGCATTCTTCGCGTGGCTTTCGGATGTGAGACCCAAGCGAATGGAGTCACTCGATTGGTGGCGCTTACGACGAGAACGAAGCAGGAATTGTCGCAAGGAGCGCACGGGGGAACCAATGGTTGGTATCGGCATATGTCCACGATTGGCTTGGCAAGGTGGGGGGATTATCGGCGTGGAACGATTGCGGCGTGGAGAATTTATTAGGATTTTTTCGAGGTAATGAATGGCTAATCTGGCAAGACAAGAAATCGATCATTTCGATCATCAGGCGCAAGTGATCAAAAATGCGCTCAGACATTTTTCTCGTTCAGACGGCTTTGCAGTGGTTGAGGCGGTCGGTCGTTATGCGTTTTCGGACGACATTCTGTTTGAAAGCTTTGAGCTTTGGAGCAAAAAAGAAATTGATGACGAGGCCTTCATGTTTCAAGTGCATCATTTCTTTAAGACCAAAGACCGTCCTGCTCTTTCTTCGGAAAATCGTGATTTAACGGGAAATCGAGCCGCGATCGATTTGATTAAAAAATCCGCCGATCTTTCTTTTGCGAAACAATTTGCGCGCAAGCTTGGCCTTTTGGCGAATCACAAGAAGCTAACGACCAATGAAAAATTAGGAACTTTCTTGGGTGTATCTGCCGAGCAGGCTCGTCAGCTTTTACAGGGCGAACATAAGCCCCAGCGCAAAACGATTCTCAAAGTTTCTGAAGCTTTTGGAGTTCCCCCAGAAGAGTTCTTGGAAGACTTATAATAATAAATTGAATCATATATAATGATACCATGAAGCCTAATGAATTCATTGCGAAGTTCGATGCGAGCCTGCGGGATGCAAACCCCGATTGGCCTGAGCATGTTCTTGCGAACTTCAAAAAACTTGCCGGAAAACTGGGTTATGAGCTTTAAGCGAGAAATCCATCCTCAAGCCTTATTAACCTCCGATCGCCTGACTAAGGGCTTAATCTCGATCGGGTTTCGACTTTCAGGGGCAAGATCGACGAAGCTCTATAATATCGAAGACGTACTTTTCTCGGCAGCTCAAGAGGGCGTACTGGGCGAGGACTACCGGGTTTTGGGGCTTTTGGTCGATTGGTTTGAAGTCCATTCCCGCATGGTGAATGTCGATCGTCTTTGCAGGCTCGTCATGACCCTGGAAGAAGAAAAATTAAAGCGATTTTGGGTTGCGATTGCGCAATGGCTTTCGAATGACGTTCGATTCAAAAAAATACAAAAACTGTATCGATTTAAAACCAGCGCTGATTTGCTTTCAACCGGAACGGAGTTTCTGATCAAACGCCACGGCTGGGATGAGCGCTTTAAAGATACGGTTTTGCGGGTTCCGAATCAGACGCTTCGGCGGCGTCTGGGCGATATTTTGTCGCCGAAAGAGTTGGCGAAAAAGAATCTGTTTTATCGCTTTAGGGTCTTACTGGGCCCAATTTATCGAGCCGACTTATGGGCGCACCTGGATCGGAATGACTCGATTTCGACGGCCGAGCTTGCTCGTTTAGGGTACGCTAATTTTGCGACCGCTTGGGCGGTAAAGCGTGATTTCAATCTGTTGGCTTCGACAGGTCTTGTGACTCCGTAAAAAATAGGATCGGATGTCCCGAAGATCCGATATAGCATTGAGGGCAGCTTTTTTCACTGAATCCGCCAATATGTCCGGTGGCTGTTAATTCGATATTTTGATTGATATATGAATGATCGGCTTGCTCTACGACACCGCTGATTTCATAGATAAAGTCGACGACTACGCCCGAGGGGCTTCGAAGTGAATTGAGCAACACGGTTCGTCCGCGGCGGGTGAGCCGGAAGACGCAGCTAATATCATCAAAAATGCTTCCAGCGGTATGATCACAGTCTTGACTCTCAATGAGTTGATGGAGTTCTCCTGAGAGCTTAATTCCGGAATAAAGATAGGGGAGTGCAGAAAAAACAGCGTGAGGGTTGATCTCAAGGACTCGCTTTTCGGCAGCATCTAACGCAATTTGATCAACCGCAGGATGCATGGTCGTTTGCACAATGGCAGATCTTCCGCCGAGCAAGCTTGTTTTATATTCAGTATAGACGAATTTTGGGCTTCCAGATGGATCGTAGGAAGACACCAAAAAATTTGGGGCATAATAATATTGATTTGGATTTTGACTATCTGGGTAGAGAATCCGATTCCCAGCGTTCGGAGCATTTAAATTAAAAATTGGGAGTGCCTTTGCGTTTAAAATCGGTAAACACAAAGCGACGATCATTGGAAGGCGATAAAGTTTCATTTTATTTTCTCCTAATCGTGCAATTGGGATTGCATTGAATGGTGTAATTTCGATCGAGTAAAAGACCGAACTTTTTTGGGTTTAAAGAACGAGAGTCGATCAGACTTAAACGGCGAATGACGACATCGAGCTCTTGATCGTTCATTTCGAGGGCCGAGCTGCCGATATCAATTTTTTCATTCGGAGTCACCTCCGACGGAGAAGCTGATGGTTTTGAGTTCGACCGGCCACAGGCTGATAGAATCAGAAGGACTGAAGTAAGAACGAGTACTTGATTCAGCGATTGAATGGTTGTTTTATTCATCGGCTTTCTCCCGAATCATCAGATATTGAAATGGTGCATCGACTTCATTCATGACCGTCTTGGCGGTTTCTCCGTGGATTTTTATGGATCCCCGGCGGGTTTGAATTCGTAAGTTCAACAATTCTCTGAAGGATTGGATCGAGATCGGAGCAGTCAAGTCCAGGCAATTCATTAAGACGCTTTTGGCTAGTGCTTCTTTCGTGGTTTTGTATTGGATCCCCATTCGGTCTAATTGTTTTGAAAAAATCGCATATTGCTGGACCACGGAAGCGAGATCGTTTCCGGACGAGGTCAGCTGATCGCATGTTTCCGAGTCGAGGTCGATACTTTCGACGGTTTTTTTGCTGGGAATGGAAAACTTTACTTTTCCTGTGAGAGCAATAAAAGAGGCATCTGTGTATGCGGCGCGGACTGCGTCGGATTTTGATTTAGGAATATAATAAATCTGATGATAATAAGGGCCTTCTGCAGCTTCCTTCATTTCAACGGATTCGTGCATGCCGAGACTTGGAATTGAAATAGAAGGCTGTTCCACCCCGGAGATCAAAACCCGCTGAAAAAGATAGCCCGGGTATTCGGCTTCAAGAGCCTTTGCCGCTTGATTCGATTCCGGATTGGTTTCGGTATACGAAAAATCAATACTGAGCTGATCCCAGTAATTTTCGTCGGCACCCAGGTGATTGAGTCGAATCTTCAGAATCGGATTCGGAAGAAAATAGACCGTTTTGGTATCTTCATTGACCCAACTTTGCATCGGTGTGGTCGCGGCTTTGCAGGGGCTGGTGAGCAATATCGTGAATAAGATCGATATACCTATGATTTTGGTTTTCATTTCTATGCTCCTTTAATTGGTTGCATCAGCATTTTTAACGATGTCGTTGTAATAGGGTTTCAATCCAGAAAGAGTGACTGGAATACACGCTTCATGAATCACGTTGTCGCGTTTCATCATGTCCCAATGGACGGTAGTGAGTTCTTCTCGGTTTGTGATTTTTAGCGAATAACTGGCGAAAGACCAGCCGGAACCGGCTGCCGAAGTGGGTACGGCTTGAAGGTGCGGCTGCATCAGTTTTTCAACGATTTCATCGGAAATCGATTTTACATATTCTTCTTCTTTTGCGTCGCCACCGTTAATGACGATGCTGATGGCGTGATTCGCAATGAGTTTTTCAATTTCAGCGTCGATTTGTGCATGCCAGAAGAATCCGCCCGCCGAGAAATGGGATTGGAAGTCGTCATAAACTCTTCTGTAATCGACCATGACGTGTGCATTAAAGTCCGGTCCGAGCCCTTGCGATTGATAACAATAATCGACCTTCATTAAATCCGGCGTATCAATCGCGGCTTTGAATACCTTCGCACCAATTCCAGTAAGAACGGCGTTGACTCCAATGTCATCTTCCGCCATTCCGGCATGTGCCGAGAAATCAAGCTCGTTAAATAAGATTTTAAGTGGAATCGCATCTTTTTGTGAAGAGGTGAGATTAACGATTGATGTTTGAATTGGAAGAGCGGCAACCCTTTTGCCGCCCGAAATAAACGAATTCAGGGCCGCTTTTTGAGCTTCATCAGAAACGAGATGTGCCGTGAACGATAGATAGGCACCCGCATTTTCGAGCGATGCTCCGGTGTTTAACCCCCAATAAGTAAATCCAAACATCGGAAGAGATGGGGTGGTATTCGTCATTTGAAGACTCGAAGAATTCGGCATGAAGTAATAAAGATTCTGATCTTCACTGTCTGGATAGAGTGTCAGCGCCGTGTTGACGTTTTGTGCCGCGTTTTCGGCAAAAATCGGGATGGCATGAGCATGGCTAGACCAGAGGGTTAATACTGAGGCAATGAGTAAATACATAAAAATCTCCTTCGTTTTTGTTTTTTCGTTAGCGAACATTATCCAAAATCACTTTCGCCTGCATCAGCGAGATGTACCCGCCCTCTGAGTTCTCGCGAATGATCAACCCAATGGCCTTTTGAACCAGCGCCACATTGTCGGGGTTTTGAGCGACGCGAGAATAAGGCGACCCCAGAAGCAGCAGCGCGCGATTGAGCTCGCGGCGAAGGTCGTGAGGAAGGCTGTCGACACCCACCATCTGCGCGAGGGTTTCTTGGCGAATCAGGTTACCCTTGGGGGTGAGGTGCTTTTGAGCGATGAGTCCATTCGAATCCAGCCATTCTTTGGCGGTTTTTTGAATTAACGCATGATCGGACGGAGTCATAAAATCAGGAAGTTGATCGAGGTCCAAGCTTTCCAAAATATCAACGTCGTCGATCAGTGTTCTGAGATCGCCCGCGGCTTCGGAGGTTTGGAACTCGTTGGCCCAGCGAAAGACGCTCGGTGAACCATCATAAGTGCTGACAGCCGAGTGAATGGTTGGAATGGTCGGGGTCGTATCTGAACCGGTTTCAATCCGAAACCCACACCCCGAACAAAGTAAAACCGACGAAATGACGAAAAACGAAAATTGAGACATAGACCTGCACCTCTCTGCATCCTGTTTGGATCGCTAGTTAGCAATTTGAGTGCCGACGGGAGGTGCCGATGAAAGTGCTTTATACGAGAGATCAGGCCCGAAAAAGAGCCTGGGTGTGGGTTTCTGTGGAGGGTGTGGGCGATCGCCCACAGCTGGTGATCAATGTCCTTCGGATTTCTTATCCAGCTCTTCTTCTTTTAGAACATTCGCGAGCTGGACCCGCGAGGCCCGGCGCTTGGCCGCCGCCTGGTAACGGCGCTTTTCAGTCTCGGTCTTGGGCTCGACCGGCGGGACCGGGCGGGGCTTGCCGTCGCTGCCGACGGCGACGAAGGTCATGTACGCGCTCACGTTATGAAAGCGCTCGCCCGTCGTCTGGCTTTCAGAATCGACCCGGACGCCGACCTCCATCGAGGTACGACCCGTATAATTGACACAGGCCCGGATCTCGACCACGTGGCCCAGCCGAATCGGCGCGATAAAATGAAGCGCATCGATCGAGGCCGTGACGACGTTATAGCGGCAGTGCTTGCCGGCCGAAATCGCGCCCGCGATGTCGATCCACGACATCACCGTCCCCCCGAAAATCGTTCCCAGGGCGTTCGTGTGTTGAGGGAGGACCAATTCCGTCATCGTGACGGCCGAGTCAGACGGCTTCTTCGCGTTTTTATCCATGTTTTCCAGCATAGCAATTTTTCTAAGATTTTCGTTGCACATTTTTAAATCGCGATAGGATACTTGGGGTGGGATGGGAAAAGGACTCCATGGATTTCGGAGTTCCTGCCTAATATCGGGAGGATAAAACATGGCAAAAGAGCAGGATGGCTCGCGTAGTGATTCAACCAACGATCCTACGGCGTCGGATGTGCTTCAAGAAGTAGTACAGATGACCGGACTTCCAGAGGAATACCTGGATCAAGAAATATCGTCTTTTTTAGGCACTGCGGGTGAGAGCGTCAACAATCTGTCGCTTGACCAACTGCGAATCGTGCTCATGAACTACCTTGAGACCCTCAACGAGGAAATGACGCAAGAGCAAACGAAGCATTGAGTTTAAATTGCTTGAGTGCTCAGGTAAAATTTCCGATAGGGGTTTAAATAGCGGTTGTTGAACCCCCTCAAGGAGACGATAAACTCATGTTCATTCACAGCTCCCGCCCTCGAGTACCCGCAGACCTCGTGCGCCCCGACCTGGTGGGCTTCACCCCCGAGAGCACTCATCTTTTTTCACCTCAGTCACTCACTCCGCAGGGCTATATTCCGAATCCGATCGTCGTCGAACAAACCGCGCGCGGCGAGCGCCAGTACGACATTTACTCTCGTTTGCTCATCGATCGGATTATTTTTCTGGGGACCGAAGTGAACGACACCGTAGCGAATCTTCTCATCGCGCAGATGTTTTTTCTCGAATCGAACGATCCCGATAAAGACATTCATTTTTACATTAATTCGCCGGGCGGATCGGTGTATGCTGGGCTGGGGATCTACGACATCATGAATTTCATTCAGTGCGACGTCTCGACGTACTGTATCGGCATGGCGGCCAGTATGGGCGCCTTCCTGCTCTCCGCCGGAGCTCACGGAAAACGTTTCAGTCTTCCCAGCGCCCGAATCATGATTCACCAACCTTTGGGGGGTGCCCGCGGGCAGGCCTCCGACATTGAAATTCAGGCGAAAGAGATCCTCTACCTGAAGAAACGACTGAATGAAGCTTTAGCTCGTCATACCGGAAAGCCCATCGAGCAGATCGAACGCGACACCGATCGCGATAACTATCTCTCGGCGGCGGAAGCGGCGGAATACGGATTGATCGATAAAGTAGTTGAAAAGAGGGGTGCGTAAAGAATGGATACGCCTAAATACGGTAGCGGCTTCGGAAATCTGACTTGTTCTTTTTGTGGCAAAAGCCAGCGTGAAGTCAAAAAGCTCATCGCAGGCCCGAGCGTCTACATCTGCGACGAATGTATCGATCTGTGCAACGACATTATCCGCGAGGAAGGCCAAAAGGGCGGACCGGGAGCGCAAGCCGGCGTAGGCCCGAACGGCACCGCTTTGCCGAAACCCTCCGAGATCAAAACCTTTCTCGATGACTACGTGATCGGCCAAGAGCGCGCGAAGCGCATTCTTTCGGTCGCCGTCTACAACCATTACAAACGGATCAATCACCAATCGACGCTCAAAAAGGGCGACAAGTCGGGGTTGGAGCTTTCGAAAAGCAACATCCTGCTCGTCGGACCGACCGGCTCGGGAAAAACCCTGCTTGCCGAATCGCTGGCGCGCGTGTTGAACGTGCCGTTCGCGATCGCGGACGCGACGACCCTGACCGAAGCGGGTTACGTCGGTGAAGACGTCGAGAACATCATTCTGAATCTTCTTCAAAATGCCGAGAACAACGTCGAACGCGCCCAGCGCGGGATCGTCTACATCGACGAAATCGATAAAATTTCCCGCAAAAGCGAAAACCCGTCCATCACCCGCGACGTCAGCGGCGAGGGCGTGCAGCAAGCGCTTCTGAAATTGATGGAAGGCACGATCGCGAACATTCCCCCGAAGGGCGGACGCAAACATCCGCAGCAGGAATTCATTCAGGTCGATACCCGTAACATTCTATTCATCGTGGGCGGGGCCTTCGTCGGCCTCGATAAAATCGTGGGTCAGCGTCGCGGCAAGCGTTCGCTCGGCATCAGCGCGAACATCACGACGAAAGAAGACGCCACCTTGTCGAAGCTCTTCGCTCAATCCGAGCCCGAAGATCTGGTGCGCTTCGGGATGATCCCCGAGTTCATCGGACGCGTTCCGGTCATCGCGACGCTCGAAGAACTCGACGAACCGGCTTTGATGAACATTCTGACCGAGCCCAAGAACGCGCTCACCAAGCAATACACCAAATTGCTCGAATACGACGGCGTTCAGCTCGAATTCGAACCCGAAGCGCTGCAGGCGATCGCAAAAGAAGCGATCAAACGCCATACCGGCGCCCGGGGATTGCGTGCCATCGTCGAGCAGGCCATGCTCGACGTGATGTATGACCTTCCGAGCGACAATACGGTCAAGAAGTGCATCATCACGAAAGACACGATCGAAAAGCGCGAGAAGCCGATCCTCGTCCACGGAGAAAAGCGCGAGACGGCGTAGGCGCATTGACTGTTTTATGAAACGGATCGCAGTGATTGCTTTTTTGCTGATTTTTCAGGTCGCGAGAGCGGACTCTTGGCAGCCCTATCCTCGATCGAAGAACGATTGCGAAAAAGCGATCAATGCCGTCGCCGAATGCGTTCAATCCAACGGCGAGGCGGACGATCACTGCCGCGACGACGTCTACGCTGCTTGCGAGAAGGCGATGAGCACCGTCTTTTGTCTCAGTAATTACGATGCGGCTTCTTGCCGGAGCACCCAAAAGCAAGCCCAAAAGATTTACACCCGCAAGCAAAAAGAATCCCGCCATCAAAAAAAGAAACCCGTCGTAGACGACGGACGGATGCGCTACCTGGACGTCGGCGATTGAGCGCGAATTGACGCAAACGTTGTGCCATGGGCCGCCCCGTTTTGGGCTCGGTTTTTACTCTTGTTTTTGATGTCTCAACAGCGATGGAACTTCGACGGAGCCGTTATGCGCCCGGTAAGTTTTGTCTCCCATTCTGACCGCAAAATCACTTCCAATCGTACCCCGATTTGTGGTGAAATAGGATTGAAGGAAGGGAGTCCTCCATGAGCAAATCGCCCAAATCAGAAAAAGCACCCGAAAAAGCAGTCGTTCCGGTG
>Ga0164242_10001793_pt1 | contig 25221 bp, 28 predicted proteins | sample OricomgcompostMG_FD_108783 | JGI IMG/M metagenome (GOLD analysis project Ga0164242, IMG submission 108783) | Miracle-Growth compost microbial communities from Emeryville, California, USA - Original compost - Miracle growth compost (MG) ...
CAAGCGCGGGCCGCACGGCTCGGGCGAAGCCCGAGGCATGGACGGAGTCCAAACATCTGTCCTTACGGTAACCCCAAAAACACCGGCCTATCCTCTTCCGCGGTCATCCCGGCGCAGGCCGGGGCCGGGATTCCGATAATCAATTTCCGACACATTCTCCACCACCAGCCCGATAACCCAATAACCCGCTCAATAATCCACCCGGCTCAAATACAGCCCATCCGGCATGAACGTCATCCCCGCTTTTGTGCGGTCGCGGCCCTCCAGTACCTCCACCAGCCCGCCCGCGCCGCGCTTGCCCAACCCGATCTCCACCAGCGTGCCCATGATGTTGCGCACCATGTGATGCAAAAAGTGGTCGGCGCCCACCTCCAGCCGCCACACCCCGCCGCCTTCCACCACCCACTTCACATAATGCAGGTTGCACACCGGCGTGCGGCTCTGGCACTCCGCGTCGCGGAAGCCGGAAAAATCCTGCTCGCCCAGCGGCATCGCCGCCACCGCCGCGGCTATCGCATCCATGTCCAGCGGAACCGGCACATGCCCGGCGTGCCCGGCCAGATCCGGCCGCATCCAGCGTGCGTTGTAGAGCCGGTACACATAGTGCCGCGCCAACGCGCTGTAACGGGCATGGAAATCCTCGCCCGCAGCCTCCACTCCAATAACCCGTACGGTATCCGGCAAAAAATGGTTCATTCCCGTAAGATACCGCTCAATCTTCAAGGGCTTGTCCACATCCACATGGCACACCTGCCCCCACGCATGCACGCCCGCGTCGGTGCGTCCCGCCCCAATAATGTCCACCTCGTGCTCCACCACCTTGGCCAGGGCCTCCGCCATCAAACCCTGAACGGTGGGCAAACCTTCCTGCGCCTGCCAGCCGTGCAGGCCAAGGCCGTCATATTGCACCACCAGCTTCAGTCTCATTGAAAGCGCGCGCCCTTGCGCAAAACCTCCCACCCGCGCGCCACTTCGCTGGCGTGCGCCATGCTGCCGCCGGGCTTCTGCAGCCGCGCAATCCGCACTGCGCCCTTGCCGCACGCCACCACCATGCCGCCCGCGTCCACCGCCACAATCTCGCCGGGCTGGCCGGGCTCGGCCACCGGCCCTTCCACCGCGCTTTCGCTTAACTTCACATCCACCCCTTCCAGTGTCGCCACTGCACAGGGAGAAGGCTCGAAGGCTCGTATCCGGTTGTGCACGGCGCGCGCATCCGCCGCCCAGTCCACCATGCGCATGTCGCGGGTAATCTTGTGTGCCAGCGTCACGCCACCCTCCGCCTGCGGCACCGGCGCAAACGCCTTCACGTCGTCCACCACCGCCGCCAGCCGCCGCGCGCCCACGTCCGCGCACAGGTCGTGCAACTGTCCCAGCGTCATGGTTTCGGGTATCTCAATCTCCGCGCGGTCCAGCACCGGCCCGGTGTCCATGCCCGCATCCAACTGCATGATGCACACCTCGCTGCGCGTATCGCCGCCCAGCAGCGTCCACTGCAGCGGCGCCGCGCCGCGCCAGCGCGGCAGGCTGCTTGGATGCACGTTCAGGCACAACCGGTTCTCCACCAGCACCTTCGGCAGCAGCAGGCCGTAAGCCACCACGCAAACCGCGTCGCAGGGCAGGGCCATCACCGCATCCAGGTCGGCCCCCTTCAATTTTTCGGGGGTAAATACCGGCAGCCCCAGCTCTTCCGCGGCCACATGCACGGCCGTCTTCTGCAGCGCCTTGCCGCGGCCCGCGGGCCGCGGCGGCTGGGTATAAACCGCGGCAATCACATGCCCGGCATCATGCAGCGCGCGCAAACTCGGCACGGCAAACGCGGGGCTCCCCATGAAGACGATGCGCTTGCCGCTCATTGCCGCTCCCAGCGGCCTTCATGCCCACCCGCTGCCGGTATTATCCCGCGCTCTGCCGCGAATGTATCGAAATTGCCGCCGTTTTCCAGCAGTTCCCGACGCAATTTGGCCCATTTCTTCAGGCTCAAATCCCGCTTCAAACGGCTCAAACGCTCGGTAAACAGCACCCCGTCCAGGTGGTCCACCTCATGCTGCACGCACACCGAAAGCAATCCCTCGGCCTCACTCTCCACGCGCTGACCATCCCTGTCGGTATAGGCAAAACGCACGCGGTCGGGGCGCTCCACGTCGGCCCACAGCCCCGGCAGGCTCAGGCATCCTTCTTGGTGGATTTTCGTCTCCCCGCTTCGCCACGTAATCTCCGGATTAATCATAAGTAGCGGATTTTTAATGCTGAAATCTCGCTTCCCCTCGGCGTCTTCACCGCCAAGGTCAATCACCACCAGCCGCTGGTTTACATCCACCTGCGGTGCGGCAAGGCCCACGCCGTCGGCGCGGTACAATGTCGCCAGCATATTCTCCAGCACGGCCAGGACCTTGGGCGTGGCACCGCCCGCGGGCTCCGCCACGCGGGTCAGGCTGTCGTGCGGTTGTAGCACAATCGGTAGTATTTTTGTCATGGGGGAACATGTAACGTAAAACGGAGGTCTGGCAAACCCTTTCGTGGCGTGGCAGTATGGCGGCAACAATATAAGAACGGGAACCTCTCGACATGACAAAGGCAAAATCTATTTCAGAAATCAAGCATATAGGCGTTATCGGCGCCGGCCAGATGGGCAACGGCATCGCCCACGTGGCGGCGCAAAGCGGCTTTACGGTTACCATGGTGGATATCAGCAAGCCCGCGCTTGAAAAGGCGCTCGCCGTCATCGCCAAGAACATGGACCGCCAGATCCAGAAGGGCAACCTCTCCGAGGCCGACAAGAAGGCGGCGGAAAAGCGCCTGCACATTTCCACCAAAATGGCCGATCTCAAGGAATGTGACCTCGTCGTGGAAGCCGCCACCGAAAACGAGGAGATTAAAAAGAAAATCTTCGCGGAGCTCGACGGCATACTGCAGAAGAAAGGCATTATAGCCTCCAACACCTCGTCCATCAGCATCACGCGCCTTGCCGCCGTCACCAACCGGCCGGAGAAATTCATCGGCCTGCACTTCATGAACCCGGTGCCGATGATGGCGCTGGTGGAAATCATCAAGGGCCTCGCCACCAGCGAGGAAACCTATGAGCGGGTGCTGGAAGTGGCGCACAAGATGGGCAAGACGGTCGCCACGTCGGAAGACGTGCCCGGCTTCATCGTCAACCGCCTGCTTTTGCCCATGCTGAACGAGGCCGCCTACGCCCTGCAAGACGGCGTGGCCGACGTGCGCAGCATCGACACCGCCATGCGCCTCGGCGCCGGCCACCCTATGGGACCACTGTTTTTGGCCGATTTCATCGGGCTGGATACCTGCGTTGCCATCATGCGCGTACTGCATAACGAACTCGGCGAGAGCAAATACCGCCCGTGCCCGCTGCTGGTGAAGTATGTGGACGCAGGCTGGCTGGGCAAGAAAACCGGACGCGGCTTCTATGACCACTCCAACCCGGCGGATCCGAAACCTTCACGCTAACAGGAAAAAAGGCCGCCACGGGCGGCCTTCTTCATATCTGCTTCATCACCACGCGCGCGGCCAGTTGTACCCACACTGTGCCACTCGTTGCCAAAAGGGGAAGGGCAACCGCCGCCAGCATGACAAGCGCACCGCCGCCCAGCCACCAAGCCGGGGCGGATACGGAAGGCAAACTGGGTACCTTGGGCAGTATGGCGGCCATGTGCATCGGGCGGTAAACCTTGCCTGCCGGTCGCGGTTGTTTGGGATAATCGGTGGGCTTGGGCGTCTTTGCCTTGATTTTTTCCTTGGGCAACTTCACCGCGGGCTCCGGCCACACCATATCGGCCAGCGCGCGCCAGTCGGGGCGGGGCAGGCCCAGCGGGTTGGGCCTCTGGCGCTCAATCCGGTCACGGTAAACCTCCTGCCACGTGGCAATGTCCTCGGTCACGTTGCGCTTGGGTATCTCGCGGTTGGGGTCGCTGAAATTGTTGCGGTTCACCAGTATATGCTCAATGTAGGCCATGCGGTTCAAGGTCTTGGCCACCATATAGGTATCGAAGTGGTCCTTGCACACGCGCAGCGCCACGGCGGGCTGCACGTTGCGCTTGGCGGCAAGCTCCAGCGCATAGGTTACCGCCTTGTCGCAGTAGTCGTCCATGTAGGCGAAGATGTAATCGCGGTCCCAGAACACCGCCGCAGGCTCGCCGCTGAACTTTCCTGCCTTCAGTTCAATGGCGCGGCCGTCGCGTGTCACATCCCTCACGCCGTTATCCAAAAATGCCAGCCACCGTTCCAGGTGGGCCTCGTTCAACACATGGTAAAATGATGCGATCTTGTGGCGGATACTGTGATAGGTCGGTGGCCGTCGGCCTTGGGCGTGCAGACGCATGGCGGTTCACCTCCTTCTTGTTGTTAACGTCGCAAATAGGGGCGTAGCAAGGCGTCCATCAGCGCGATGCCGTCCTTGCCGTCGTTCATGCAAGGTATTATAGCATAGCTCTCCCCTCCGGCGTCCATAAAGGTTTCGCGTCCGCGTATAGAAATTTCCTCAAGAGTCTCCACGCAGTCGGCCGCGAAGCCTGGGCATATCACGGCCACCTTGCGGCATCCCATGCGGGGCAGGGCGTCCAGAACCGCGGCGGTATAGGGCTTAAGCCATTCCTCGCGGCCGAACCTGCTCTGGAAGGTGGGCAGCAGCGGTACCGCCTTGCCTTGGCGCCGGGGCAGGTGGGTCGGGTCGGTTATAAAAGGGCTGTCAAGGGCTTCGGCCAGCAGGCGGGCGGTGGCAAGGCTTTGCGCATAATAGGGGTCGCCCTCCCGGCAATAGCGCTCAGGCAGGCTGTGGAAACTCGCCACGATGCAATCGGGCACCCAGTCCAGCGTATCCACCACGGCCTCCACGCTGTCTTTCAACATTTTGATGTACCGTGGTTCCGCATAGTAGGGGGGAACGATGTCGATGCTGGGCTGCCAGCGTGTCCTTTGCAGCCATCGGCCAACCTCGTCCACCACGCTGCCCACGGTGGCTCCGGCATATTGCGGGTAAAGCGGCAGCAGCACAATCCGCCCGCACCCGTCGGCCACCATGTCGTCCAGCACATCCCCGATGGCGGGCCTGCCGTAGCGCATGGCGAAATACACGGGCGTGTCATCGCCCAGCCGCATGGAAAGCTTGGTCGTTTGCGCTTCTGTGATGATGCGCAAAGGGCTGGCGTTGGTTTCGCGGTCCCATATCATGTCATAGGCGCGGCCGCTCACTTGGGGACGCACGCTTAAAATAACCAGGTTCAAAATCGGCCACCATAGAACGCGCGGCAGGTCAACGACGCGGGGGTCGCTCAAGAATTCCTTCAGGTAGCGGCGCACGCTCCAGTAATCGGTGGTATCGGGGGTGCCAAGGTTCACCAGCAACACGCCGGTGCGGTCGCGGTTCGGGCCGTCCGCGGGCAGTGGTGACGGCAACAGTGAATCCATGCACAAGCTCTTTCTTGACACGTCATTCCTACCATGCCAAAAAGCGCGCGGCCACACGTGTTGGCAAGCATTTTTAACAACAAGGGGACAAGTCTGCTGCAATGACCGCCGCCGCCCGCCGCTACGCCGCCGCCATGTTCCAACTCGCAGCGCAGGGCAAGCAGGCTGCTGCCGTGGGCAATGCCGTGGCCGCCCTATCGCAGGCGGTGGCGGATGTCGCCCTTGCCCGAGGCCTCGGCGGCCAGCAGTTGTCGCGCGGCCAGCGCCTGCAACTGGCGCAGGCCATGGCCAAGGCGGCCAAGGCTCCCCCGGTGATGGAAAACACCCTCAAGCTCATGGCCGCCAACAATCGGCTGGCCGATGTCCCGGCCATGCTCAAGGCCTATGGCGAATTGTCCGACAATGCCGCGGGCATCGTGCCCATCCAGGTGCGTACCGCCGCCAGGCTTACCGAGCAGCAGCGCCTGCAACTGCGCATGTTGGTGAAGAATTACACCCACGCCAAGGATACCCGGCTGGAAGAAACCGTGGATCCCACCCTCATCGGCGGCTTCCGCGCGCTGTTTGCGGGCCGCGCGTGGGATACTTCGCTGAGCGGCGGCCTCGCGCGCCTCGCCGCCCGCCTCAAGGCCGGCGTCAACAACCATCAAATTTAGAGTTTTTAAAGGAGAACCCACCCGATGACCGAGCAGCTACGCGCTTCAGAAATCACCAGCGTCCTCAAGCAGCAGATCGCCAAGTTTGAAACCGGCGCCAAGCCGGAAGAAGCGGGGCAGGTGTTGTCGGTTGGCGATGGCGTGGCGAATGTCTACGGTCTTGAAGGCGTGGAGGCGGGCGAACTCGTCAGCTTCCCCGACGGCGTCACCGGCATGGCCCTCAACCTCGATGAAGACCACGTCGGCTGCGTGCTCTTCGGTGACGACCGCGGCATCAGGGAAGGTGATGTGGTCAAGCGTACCGGCAGCATCGTCAGCGTGCCCACGGGCAAGGAACTTCTGGGCCGCGTGGTCGACGCGCTGGGCCATCCCATCGACGGCGCGGGCCCGCTGAAGACCAAGCAAACCGCCAACGTGGAAGTCATCGCCCCCGGCATCATCGCGCGCAAATCGGTGCACGAGCCGCTGCAAACCGGCCTCAAGGCCATCGACGCCCTCGTTCCCATCGGCCGCGGCCAGCGGGAGCTCATCATCGGCGACCGTCAAACCGGCAAGACCGCCGTCGCCATCGACACCATCATCAACCAGTCGGGCACGCACCAAACCGACAAGCCGGTATTCTGCGTCTATGTCGCCATCGGCCAGAAGCGCAGCACGGTTGCCCAGGTGGTGGAGCGCCTGCGCAACTCCGGCGCGCTCAAATACACCATCGTGGTGGCGGCAACGGCGTCCGATCCCGCCTCCATGCAGTTCCTCGCCCCCTACGCGGGCTGCGCCATGGCGGAATACTTCCGCGATAACGGCATGCACGCGCTCATCGTTTACGACGACCTCTCCAAGCAGGCTGTGGCCTACCGCCAGATGTCCCTGCTGTTGCGCCGCCCGCCGGGCCGCGAAGCCTACCCCGGCGACGTCTTCTACCTGCACAGCCGCTTGCTGGAACGCGCCGCCAAGCTGTCCGACGACCTCGGCGGTGGTTCGCTCACCGCGTTGCCCATCATTGAAACGCAGGCGGGCGACGTCTCGGCCTACATCCCCACCAACGTGATTTCCATCACCGATGGTCAAATCTTCCTGGAAAGCGACCTGTTCTACGCGGGCGTACGCCCCGCCATCAACGTCGGCCTGTCGGTCAGCCGTGTCGGTGGTGCCGCGCAAACCAAGGCCATGAAGAAACTCGCAGGCACCATGCGCCTCGACCTCGCGCAATACCGCGAAATGGCGGCTTTCAGCCAGTTCGCATCCGACCTCGACGCCTCCACCCGCAAGCTGCTCGCCCGTGGCGAACGCCTCACTGAGTTGCTCAAGCAGAAGCAATACCAGCCGCTGCGCGTATCCGAGCAGGTGGCGGGCATCTACGCCGGCACCAAGGGCTATCTTGATGACATCGAGCCCAAGCACATCACCCTGTTCGAGGCCCACATGCTGGAGCTCCTGCGCAGCAGCCATGCCAAACTGCTGAATGCCATTGATGCCACCGGCACGCTGGGCGAGAAGGAAGAGGACGAGCTGAAGCAGGCGTTGGAATCCGCCAAGACCAGCTTCGACCCGGCCGATGCCACCCTGCTCAGCCGCCACCGCAATGCCAAGAAAGCAGAAAAGGTGGAAAAGGCGGCAGCCTCCGCCCCGGCCAAACCGGCGGCCAAAAAGCCCGCCGCCAAAACCAAGCGCAAATAGTCTTGGAAAGCACGAAAAAACCGGCCAAGGCCGGTTTTTTCGTATGCATGCCGTAAAAAAAGGGCGGCTGGAATTAATGATTCCAGCCGCCCTCGATACCAACGTCAATCAACTGGCAGCGGTACGAGGAGGCCACTGTGCGCCGGTTGGACTGTCAGCATCCTCACCATAACTCAGGAGATGCGGCGGACCTGAGCATCGTGAGTTTGTGGAACGGCCATGCCGTTCGTTGTGTTCCGGAAGGGGAGCCTGCACGGCGGCGGATAAGCGACCTTCGTCCCTCCATATCCGGCGCTGCATGCGTCTCCACCCTTCCGGGTGCGGGATGACTCGAGGTTTCCCTCAAGGTCGCCTGCACTGAAACCTTTGGGCCTTGCGGCCCTTGTATGCTTTTTAAATGGTCTTAAATATGTCTCGTTTCTTCAAGTTGTCGCTGTCCTATACCCGTTCTTGGTGTAAAATTCAATTATGATTTCCATGCTCACCGGTCAAATCCTTGAAATTCTTCCCACGTCCGTGGTGGTGGATTGCGGCGGCGTCGGCTACGAGGCCTTCTGCTCCTCGCGCACTCTCTCCCAGCTCCAACAGGGCCAGTTGCAGGGCGGGAAGACCCGCCTGTTCACTGTGCTGAATGTGCGCGAAGACGCGCTCACGCTGTACGGCTTCGCCAGCGCGGTGGAGCGCGCTTTCTTCCTCCAGCTTACCAACGTCAGCGGCCTCGGCCCCAAGCTCGGCCTCAGCCTGCTCTCCACCTTCACCGCGGCTGAAATCCAGCAGGCCATCATCCACAACCAGCCCGCCACGCTTGCGCGGGCGTCGGGCGTGGGCAAAAAGCTCGCCGAGAAAATCATCGTGGAGCTGAAGGACAAGCTCGGCCAGATTCCGGTGCTGGCCTTCGGCGCAGTCGCCCCGCAAGGCTCGCTGGTGGCGGATGTCGCCTCGGCCCTCGTCAACCTCGGATACCAGCCCAAAAAGGCGGAAAGCGCGGCGGCGGAAGCCCTGCAAAACGCGCCGGGAGGCACCTTCGACGAACTCTTCCGCCTCGCCATCGGCCGCGCCGCCTAGCAAACGCACTTTTCGTGCCGCAAGGCATTGACGCCCCCAACCCCACCCCTTACCCTCCACCCATCAACAACGGGGAAGGGGGAACGCCATGAAAATCCAATGGCTGTCGCACAGCTGTTTTAAAATCACCACGGATACGCATTGCCTGCTGGTAGACCCTTTCCTCACGGGCAACCCCGTGGCGCCGCGCACATGGCAACAGGCGGCGGAAGGCGTCACCCACATCCTCCTCACCCACGGGCACGACGACCACGTGGGCGACACCATGGCCATCGCAAACAAAACCGGGGCCCACATCATCGGCATGGTGGAACTGATGCACTACCTTGAGGAAGACGGCGCCACCAACCTCGAGATGATGAACTTCGGCGGCACGCTCGATCTCGGCATCGGCCACAGCGTCAAGATGGTGCCCGCCTTCCACAGCACCGGCGCGGGACCTGGCGCGCGCTACACCGGCATGCCCGCGGGCTATGTCATCCGCGTGCCGGGGCACACCATTTATCATGCTGGCGATACCAGCCTGTTCAGCGATATGGAATTGATTGACGCCTTGGAGCAGCCCACCATCGGCATGCTGCCCATCGGCGGGCGCTTCACCATGGATGCGCACGACGCCGCCTACGCGGTGGAGAATTTCTTCCATTTCCAGCACATCTTCCCCATGCATTACGCCACATTCCCGTTGCTGGCCCCCAATGCCGATGAATTCGTCAGCCTGCTGCCGGGCCACACCGTCCACGTCCTCGGCGCGGGCGAAAGCATGGACTTCTAAGAGCCCCTTGGCACAAAGCTAAGGCAATCTCCTCCAAACTTATGGAGCGTCATTGCGAGGAGCACGGCCCACAGCCATCTCGGAAGTCACCAGCCTCACGCCGCGCGGACGTGGCAATCCAACCTGCCGTCCAAGTATGGCAGACTGGAACAACGCCCAAACCCGCCGCATCCGCCTTGTTCAAGCCACGGCCTTCCATTAGTATACGCCCATGACCAACCCTGCCGAAGCCGACGTTCTCACCCCCGCCCAACTGCCGGAGGAACAGCAGGCCGATGCCGCGTTGCGCCCCGGTTCGCTGGCCGAGTTCACCGGCCAGCCTCAGCTCAAGGATAATTTGCAGGTCTTCATCCAAAGCGCCAAATCGCGAGGAGGGGCGCTCGACCACGTGCTGCTCGCGGGCCCGCCGGGCTTGGGCAAAACCAGCCTCGCGCATATCCTGGCGAAGGAGCTCGGCGTGGGTTTCCGCGCCACCTCCGGCCCGGTCATCGCCAAGGGAGGCGACCTCGCCGCAATCCTTACCAGCCTGCAACCGCACGACGTCCTCTTCATCGACGAAATCCACCGCCTCTCCGCCTCGGTGGAAGAGGTGCTCTACCCCGCCATGGAGGATTTCAAGCTCGATATCATCATCGGCGAAGGCCCCGCCGCCCGCACCGTGCGGGTGGATGTCCCGCCGTTCACGCTGGTGGGCGCCACCACCCGCGCGGGCATGGTCTCCAACCCGCTGCGTGACCGCTTCGGCGTCCACGGCCGCCTTGAGTTTTATAATGGAGAAGACCTCCAGCGCATCATCACCCGTGCCGCGGGCCTCTTGGGCACCAGCATCGAAGACGCCGCCGCCAAGGAGCTTGCCTCGCGCAGCCGCGGCACGCCGCGCATTGCCAACCGCCTGCTGCGCCGGGTGAGGGATTTCGCCACGGTGGCAAACGAAAGCACGCTCACCCTTGCCACCACCCACCACGCCCTCACGCGCCTCGGCGTGGATGCCATCGGGCTGGATACCAACGACCACCGCTACCTGCAGGCCCTCATCAGCAAGTTCAACGGCGGCCCGGTGGGGCTGGGCACGCTCGCCGCCAGCATCGGTGAAAGCGAGGATACGCTGGAAGACGTGGTGGAGCCCTACCTCCTGCAACTCGGCTTCATCCAGCGCACCCCCCGCGGCCGCACCGCCACCGAATCCGCCACCACCCACCTTGCCAAAAAATAGCCGGTGCGGCCCTGCGCCGCCCGCAAAATACGCACACCCCCTCGCGCGCGCGGCCAAAAAGGCGTAAAAACCTCCTTATGCAATCCGATCCCACATCCGCCTTCCTGCGCGAAGTCGACGAAGCCTTGCACCAGGAACGCCTGCTTGCCATCTGGCACCGCAGCAAGTGGTTCATCATGGGCGCCGTGCTGGTGCTGCTGCTGGCCGTGTCGGGCCTGCAGGCCTTCCACGCGTGGCAACGCCACCAGGATAGGACCATGGCCGCCCAATGGTACGATTTCACCCAACTGAACAGCGACGCCGCACGTGAAAAGGCGTTGCCGCAGCTTATCGCGGAAACCCACGGCGGCACCCGCGCGCTGGCCGCCTACGCGCAGGCTTCGCTGGCCAAAACACCGGAAGAAAAGGCCAAGGCCTACGCCATCGTCTACAACGGCACCTACCCGCAATGGGTCAAGGATATCGCCAAGCTCAACGCCGCCCTGGCGCTCTCGGCCAGCAACCCGCAGCAGGCGGAGTCGTTGCTTCAGGAACTCACGCAGGCCGACCCCACGGTCACACCCAGCCCGGCCTACCCCGCCGCGCTGGAGATGCTTACCCTCATGGCCATGCAACGAGGCGATACTACCACCGCCACGGGCTACAACCAGCGGTTGCTGCACCTGCCGGGCCTCCCGGCCACCGCACGCCAGCGTGCCATGGTACGTATGGGGGCGCTGTCCACCCTCTAAAGGGAAGGGCTTTTGCAAAAAACCATGCCATGTCATGATGTTTTGGGTATAGTACCCACGGTTCAAGTCAAAAAGAGGCCCACGTAACCATGCCCCACCACCGCATCGTCACCACCCTTGCCGCAATGGCCGCCGTGCTTGCCCTTGCCGGTTGCTTCGGCAGCGAAGCCCAAGGCCCCAAACTCACCGGCCAGCGTATCGACATCACCATGCAGCCTTCCACCCTGCAGGCCAGCCCGTCCGCGCAGCAGGAAGAGTTCCAGATTCCCGAACCCCAGCCCCAGCCCAATTGGCCGCAAAGCGGCGGCAACGCGGCCCACGCCGTGGGCAACGTCGCCCTGCCGCACAACGTGGTGCGGGCGTGGACGTACGACATCGGCGGCGGCAACGGCACAACCAGCGCGCTCATCAATCCCCCGGTGGTGGATGCCGGGCGGCTCTTCGCCATCAACACCAAGGGGCAAATCTACGCCCTTAACGCCAAAACCGGCAGCAAGCTCTGGAAGGTAAGCCTGCCCTTTATTAACAAGGACGAGGAAAGCTTCTCCGGCGGCCTCGCCGTGCTCGGCAACCTGCTGTTCGCCACCACGGGCGATGGCCAGGTCTTCGCGCTCACCGCCAGCACCGGTAAGGAAGTGTGGAAAACCGCTCTCGGCGTGCCCCTGCGCGGCGCGCCCACGGTGCAGGGCCAGCAGGTCTTCGTCATCAGCCACGATAACCGCATGTTCGCCCTCAGCGCGCTCGACGGTGCCCTGCAGTGGACGCACTCCGGCATGGAAGAACCGCTCAGCATCCTCACCGCGCCCAGCGTGGCGGCGGCCAACGGCATGGTCGCGGTACCCTACACGTCGGGAGAAATCTACGTGCTGCGCGATACCGACGGGCGTTACATCTGGCACGATACCCTCACCAGTGCCTTCACCGGCCAAGATCCTGAAAGCCAGGTCAACGCCATCGCCGCGCCGCCGGTGTTTGCCGATGGCCTCCTCTACGTGCAGGGCGTCAACGGTGGGCTTTCCGCCTACAATGCCACCACCGGCCAACGCTATTGGAAGAACCCGGACATCCTCGGCACGCAAATGCCGGTGGTCGCCGGGCTGCAGATGTTTGCGCTCACCAGCAAGGGCGAGCTCGCCGCTCTCAACCGCCGCGACGGCTCCGTGCGCTGGGTTGAAAATCTCAATAAGGGACTGCCGGAGAAAGACGCCGGCCGCCGCTGGTCCGGCCCGGTGCTGGCGGGCGGGCGCCTCATCGCCGCCAGTTCCGATGGCTACGCCCTCAGCCTCAGCCCTGAAGACGGCAAGCGCCTCGCGGCCACCGAACTCGGCAAGGGGGTGGATCTTCCGCCCATAGTCGCCGACGGTGCGCTGTATTTCCTCGCCAGCGATGGCCGCATCATCTGCTTCCGTGCGGGTAAATAAGGCAAGCCCAAATAAAAACGGCCCCGCCGGGGCCGTTCTCGCTTGTCAGTAGGGAATGGTTACCAGCGCCAGCGCCACAATATTTCAGCGCCGGGCAGATAGGTGAGGGGCAGCATAAGCCCCACGCCGATCTGCTGAAGTGTCCACGAGGTGGCTTTACGTATGGAGGTCATAAGGGGTCTCCCAAAAAAGAGAAGGGTACACCCCTCTATGCTCCGCGCTGCCACCGCTGTCAACCAATCCTGTGGCCCGCGCACAACAACCTCAATCCAATCCGTGACATGCGCGATACACAATCCTGCCGAAAACGCGCGCACGCCGCCTGCGGCGTAACCCGCGCAAATCCGCGCCATGCTTGGCCGTAAGCCTGAAAAATAGCCATCGGCGCAAGGGCTTGCCGGTTGCGCCACCGCCGGGCAGGGGGTGTAATCAAGGCTCAATCTGGCAGGGAGCAGCCTTCGGGCTGGGTTATCCGCAATGACGTTTTTCAAGGAATGTGTCCATGCCTGCATCGGCATTCTCAAAACGGCTGTGGGCTGCGTTATCGTAGGCCTCGGCATCCTGGTCATGGTTCCACCGTTTGTTGCCGTGGCCGCTATCGTGTTCAGGCTCGTCTACGCCATGGCCGCGGCCGAGGCCGAATACAGCTCATGGAGCACCACCATCCTCCCCATGCTGCCCATCATGGCAATCGGGTTTCTGATTGTCCGCCTTGAATTCCGGCTGGTCTGCCGCGGGATTGACAGGCTCTGCCTGCTCGGCCAGAAGCTCGGCGCGTGGAATGCCAAAAAGCTCATCCTCACACACGATCCCCGCTTCAGCCCGGCCTATTAAAGAAAGCCGGCACAAGGCCCCGCATCAGCGGGGCCTTGCTCTTTGTGCGGAATGCCCCCATAACAGCGGCATGAAAAGCAGCCTGCCCGCCGTCGCCATCATCGGCCGTCCCAACGTGGGTAAGTCCACGTTGTTCAACGTGCTTACCCGGCCCGCGCAGGGGCAGGCGGGCGGCGGCCAGCAGGCGGTCACCCACGGCGTGGCGGGCACCACGCGCGACGTCCGCCGCACCCCGGCGGAACTCTTCGGCCTCCAATTCCTGCTCCTCGATACCGCGGGCATCGAGCAGGGCCGCACCGCCACCGATTTGCAGAAGGACATCAGCGTATTGGCGCTCAAGGCCGCGCAGCAGGCCGATGCCATCCTCCTCGTCCTCGATGGCGACATCGGCCTCACCCCCGCCGACCGCGCCCTCGCGCAAACCCTGCGCAAGCTGGGCAAGCCGCTGCTGGTGGCTCTCAACAAGGCCGACCTCAAAACCGCCCAGTCCCATATCGCCGATGTGGAAACCCTCGGCCTCGGCAGCCCGCTCATGCTCAGCGCCGCCCACGGCCTCGGCATGGAGCAGCTGCACGATGCCCTCGCCCCACACCTCCCGCAGCCGGAACCCGCCCCGCAATCTGAACCCGAAGCCGATGACGCACAGGCTGAACCCGAAGAAGGAGAAGGGGACGAAGCCGACACCCCGCGCCACCGCTTCCGCGCGCAAAAGCCCGCGGGCCCGGTCAAGGTCGCCATCCTCGGCCGCCCCAACGTGGGCAAATCCACGCTCATCAACGCGTTGCTGGGCCAGCAGGCCATGCTCACCGGCCCCACCGCAGGCCTCACGCGCGAGGCCATCCACCACACCTTCACCTTCGGTGATGCCGAATTCGAGCTGATCGACACCCCCGGTCTGCGCCGCAAAGCCAAGGTTAGCAAGGATGACGTGGAGTTCCTCAGTGTCGGCCAATCCCTGCAGGCTGCGGAAAAAGCCCACGTCATCGTGCTGGTGGTGGATGCCTCCACCCACAACATCGCCACCGGCAACTGGCGGGTGTTTGAACAGCAGGACGCGCAAATCGCGTCGCTGGCCATGCACCAGTTCAAGCCCATCGTCATCGCGCTCAATAAGTGGGACGCCGTGACCGACAAAAAAGCCTGCATGGAAGACATCACCATCCAGCTCAACCACCGCCTCCACGCCATCAATCAGCCGCTCGCCATGCCGATTTCCGCGTTGAAAAGCAAAGGATTGAAAGATTTAATGCAAGCTGTAGTTGAGGTGAATGATGCGGCCTACCGCACCTACAGCACCGGCAAGCTCAACGCGCTGCTCTCGCAAACGCTGGCCAAACGCAGCCCACCTTTGGCCAACGGCAAGGCGGTCACGCTCAAGTTCATCCGCCAGACCGATGCCAATCCGCCCACCTTCACCTTCTGGGGCAACCGCATCAACCAGGTCTCGGGCAGCTATAAGCAGTTTTTGCGTAACCAGTTGGCGCAGGTGCTCGGCCTGCAGCACAACCCGGTGAAGATCCTGTTCCGCGCCAACGCCAACCCCTACGCGCCGCGTTCCTGAAAACAAACGCTTAAGCAAAACGGGCCCCCAGGCCCGCTTTTTAAGCTCTTTTGCCTATTGCCCGGCGGGCACGGTCGGGCTGCTGTGTCTTATGCTTGTATCCGGCAGGTCAAACAGCGAATGTTCGCCTTCATGTGGTTTCCGCTCCGGCGGCTTGTACTCCACATGCTTGTCGTAGGTCAGCATGCCTTGCCCGGCCAGCCACAGGTAAATCTGTTCGGTCAGCGCATCGCTCTGCTGTACCACGATACTGTCCTGCATCACGTGGGGCAGGCTTTGCAGCCGGGCAGGGTGGGCAAATGGGCTGTGCACGGCAAACCACAGGTTCACGCCCAGTATCATCGCGGCCACCTTCACAAGGCTCAAGGCCCCGGCCCAGAAGCGGCTGCGATAACCCACTTCGTGCGGCCCCATCACCAGGGGCGAAGTCACCGTCAGCACCAGCCACGTCAGCGCATAGGCCGTCACCACATAGTAACTGATGTTCGCCACCCAGAACGCGAGGTTGCTCTGGTCGGGCGCGGGCTGGCCGCGCAACAGCAAATAGCCTATCAGCAGCATCGCGCCGAACAGCACGGTGTGCAGCATTTCGCGGGCGATGCCCCTGCGGCATGCGCTCAGCACGCTCAGCAGCGCCGCCAGCAGTATCGCGGCATCAAGCAGGGTCAGGGGCGGCAGGCTGTCCGGAACCAACTACAGCGACTTCCCGAGAATGTACTTCAGGTCGTCATCCTGGAAGTGCACGCCAAGGCCCACGATCGGGCTGCCGTATTTCTGGTTCAGCACGTTGTCGTAGCCCACCAGGCCATACACCAGGCGGCCCATCAGGTCGGCGCGGGCCTTCAGGTCGATGTGCGGCTTGTGGCTGCCGGGGGTGTCGTTGCCGCTAAAGTCATACACGTCGGCGCTATACTTGATGGGCGTGCCGAAGTAAGGCATCGCGCCGTAGGTATCCACGCCCACGCCGCCGCTGCTGTTCTTGATGCCCACGCGCACGGCCACGTCGTTGCCCAGCAGCGCGTGCTGGAATACCTGGCCGAACTGCGCCGTCAGCTTGGTGCTGTGGCCGAAGTCCTGCCCATAGTAGGGATTGGTCACAAGGGTGCCGTTCTTGGCTTTGGTGGCAAAGCCGTCGCTGCTGGCGCCCAGCAGGTAGAAGCGCGTCGGCCGCGGCTGCAGCGTCAAGTCAACCTCGCCCTTGCCGATGCCGTGCTCGTTGGTCAGGCTGTAGCCTTCAAACGCCACTTCGGTGCGGAAGGCGTTGATGCGGTCGCTCACGTCGCTGAAGGTATCCAGTGCGTTGTTAAGCTTGTCGGCGGTTTCCGGGTCGTTCACCAGTTTGCCGATGGTGCCCTGACCGCTGTTGACCTTGGCCATCACTTCCTTCAGGTCGGCCACGGCTTCGTTCAGGTTCTGCAGCGTGCCGGCCAGCTGCTGGTTGCCGGTGGTGCCGGAAACACCCGGAGCCAGCAGCGCGCCCAGCGTGCCCTTGCCCTCGCGCAGGTTGGTGGTGATCACCGCAAGGTTGTCGGCCACGGTGTTCAGGTTCTTGAAGGTATCGGCCGAGTTTGCGCCGCCGATGCCGCTGCTGAAGGAAGAAAGCCCGTCAATGATCTGCTGCAGCTTCTTGGCGTTGTCGGGGTTGCCCAGCACGCTCTTCAGCGTGGCGGTCATGCTCTGCAGGTCGTCCGAGACCTTGGCGAAGTTGGTGCCGATCTGGGCCATGTCGGTGCTCGCCGCGGCGGGGATGCTCGTGGCGTCCGGCGAAAGCAGCCCGCTCGTGCCCACCGCGCCCGCGGCACCGGGCACCAGCGCCAGGTATTTTTCGCCGATCAGGCCGTTGGTGGCAATCTGCGCGCTCACGTCGGCGGGCAGGGCCACGCTTTCCTTCACCTTATAGTGAAGGATGGCGTTGCCGTCGCTTTCCAGTTGCACGCTGTCAATCTCGCCCACATCCACGCCGGCCATCTTCACCTTGCTGCCTTGGCCAAGGCCCTGCACGTCGCGGAACTCGGTAGAAAGCTCGCGCATCGGCGCATGTCCCACCCCAAAGCCGAAGGTGCCGCTGCGCACGCTCAGCCACACCAGCGCGGCCAGCGCCACAACAACCAGAATGCCAACCTTGGTCTCGTTATTCATGGGTCGTATCCTTTTTCATAGCTCAGTATCGCCGTTTTTCTCTAATAAGTCACCTGTATAGGCCCATCCGCGCTGCCTTCCACGAACTGATGGACATAAGGGTTGTTGCTATCTTGGAACTGTTTCGGCGTGCCCTCGGCGATGAACTTGCCCTGGTAGAGGAACGCCATGCTGTCGGCCACCTTGAAGGCGCTGTGCATGTCGTGGGTAATCACCACGCTGGTGCACTTCAGCTCTTTCTGCAGCTTCAAAATCAGGTCGTTGATGACGTCGGCGGTAATCGGGTCCAGCCCGGTGGTCGGCTCGTCGTAGAAAATGATCTCCGGGTCGTGGCAAATCGCCCGCGCCAGCGCGGCGCGCTTGCGCATCCCGCCGGAAAGCTCGGAAGGGTTCAAATCAGCTGTTTCCGGGCCCAACCCCACCATGCGCAGCTTGGTCAGGGCAATCTCCTTGGCCTGCTTGGGCTTCATGCCTTCCTGCAGCAGGGTGAAGGCCACGTTCTCCCAAATCGTCATGCTGTCGAACAGCGCCCCGTTCTGGAACAGCATGCCGAACTTGCGCATCAGCGCGGCCTGCCCGGAGCCCTTCAGCCCGGTCACCGTCTGGCCGTCCACCAGAACCTCGCCGCTGTCGGGCACTTCCAGCCCCAAAATGCACTTCAGCAGCACGCTCTTGCCGCTGCCGCTGCCGCCCAGTATCACCTTGGTCTCGCCGCGCGCCACGCTCAGGCTCACGTCGCGCAACACCTCCTTGGGGCCGAAGCGCTTGCTCACGTGGCGGAGTTCGATTTTCGCGACCATGGCCTAAACAAACATCGCCGTTATGAAGTAATCGGCCACCAGTATGGAAACCGCCGCGAACACCACCGCCTGCGTGGTGGCTTCGCCCACGCCCGCCGCGCCGCCCTTGGCGTTAAAGCCGTGGTAGGTGCCCATCAGCCCCACAATTACGCCGAACACCGCCGCCTTCACCAGCGTCATCACCTGGTCGTCGTTGCCGATGGCCTCGAACGCGCCGTTCAAATAGGCATAGGCGGGTACGTGCAGAACGTGCGTGCTCACCACATAGCCGCCGCAAATGCCCACCACGTTGCCCAAAATCACCAGCAGCGGCAGCATCAGCAGGCACGCCATGATGCGCGGCACCACAAGGTAGCGCACCGGGTTGGCGGCAAGGGTAATCAGCGCGTCAATCTGTTCGGTCACGCGCATGGTGCCCAGCTCGGCGGCCATCGCCGCGCCCACGCGACTTGAAAGCATCAACCCCGCCAGCACCGGCCCCAGCTCGCGCACCATGCTCGCGCTCACCAACCTGCCCAATTGGGTATTCACCAGCGGGCCGCCGTTCAGGCCGTTGTAGCTTTGCAGGGCCAGCACCGCGCCGGTAAAGAAGGCGGTCATCAGCACAATCGGCAGGCTGTCCACGCCCACGAACGCGCACTGCCGCACCATCTGGCGCAGGTTGAACCCGGTCAGCGCGCTGCGCAGGCTTGAAACCATGAACAGGGTGATGGAGCCGGTATCGTGCAACACGCGCAACGTTGCGCGGCCTATCAGGGCGAAGGGGTTGGTGGCGGCGGCCATGGGTATGCCTGCGTGTCCTTTTGTTACCGCTAATCTAGCGTCCAAGCGGCATCCGGGTCAATAAAAGGCGTAAGGTTTGCCAAGGCCTTGTGCAGAATTGCAGGGGCTTGGTGTTGCACTCTGGCCAATGGGATAAAATCCCCTTATAACAACGTTTATGAAGATTCTTTTCCTCGGCGACATCGTCGCATCCCCCGGTCGCCACGCGCTCAAAAAACACCTGCCGCGCCTGCGCGAAGATCTGGGCCTGTCCATGGTCGTCGCCAATGGCGAAAACGCCGCCGCGGGCAGGGGCATCACGGCCGAAACCGCGGCGGACATCTTTGCCGCCGGGGTGGATGTCATCACGCTGGGCGACCACACGTTTGACCAAAAGGGTGTGGAAGACCTGCTGGCAAGCAACCCGCGCGTCATCCGCCCGGCCAACTTCCCAGGCGGCACGGTGGGGCGGGGCCACACCGTGTTCACCACGGCCGAAGGCAAGAAGGTCGCGGTCATCAACCTCATCGGCCGCGTGTTCATGCGCCCGTTGGTCGATTGCCCGTTCCAGCTCACCAAGCAACTGCAAAAGGAATACCGCCTCGGCGGCAATGTGGACGCCATCGTCGTCGACATGCACTGCGAAGCCACGTCGGAAAAATGCACCATGGGCCACGTATGGGATGGCAAGGCCTCGCTCGTGGTCGGCACCCACACCCACATCCCCACGTCCGACGTGCGCATCCAGCCCCTCGGCACCGCCTACCAGACCGACGCCGGCATGTGCGGAGACTATGAAAGCAGCCTCGGCGTCACCTTTGAAAGCGTGCTCCCCGGCTTCGTCGGCGTGCAGCGCACGCGCTTCCAGCAGGCGGGCGGAGAAGCCACCCTCAGCGGCGTCGTCGTCACCATCGGCAAAAACGGCCTTGCGGAAAGCGCCGAACCCTTCCGCCTCGGCGGCGCCCTCCAACCCACGCACTAGGCGTCATGGAAAACCTCTCCAGCCTCCTTGCCGTCTATACCCCGCCGTACCTACCGGAAACCACCTACATCATCCTCGCCCGCCACCTGCTGGCCACCCACGGCGATGCGGCCCTCCACCGCGATTTTTTCAACCCCGGCCACCTCACCGGCTCGGCCTGGGTGGTCAATCCGACCTTCACCAAAACGCTGCTCATCCACCACCCCAAGCTGAACATCTGGGTGCAGCCCGGCGGCCACGCCGACGGCGACCCCGACCTGCTCGCCGTCGCCCTCAAGGAGCTGGAGGAGGAAAGCGGCTACACCACCGCAACACCGCTTAACGGACAAATCTTCGACCTCGACATCCACCCGTACCCCGCGCGCACCAAAAACGGCGTGCTGGAGCCCGAGCACCTCCACTTCGATGTCCGCTTCTGCCTCACTCTTGACGATACGCAACCCATCCCCGGCAGCGAGGAAAACCAAACGCTGGCATGGCTCACGCTGGAACAGGCCGCCCAGGCCACCCCGCCGGATAACAGCGTCCGGCGCATGCTTGAAAAAACCCGCCGCCTGCAAGCCGCCTGCGCCGCCTAAGTCCTTGCGCCACCTGCCGAACCGGCGTAAAAACCCCTCATCATCAATCGTTTCAGGGAGCAGCCGCAAGGCTGGAAACTGCATGCGCCTTATCGTGAAAATCGCTGCCGAAGCCCTGTTCTGGCTTGGCGGCATCGTTTTGTTCCTTATCGCCCTGGTACTGTCCGTGTGCGATGTCGAAGGCATCTGGAGCATCCTGCCATCGGCATGGGGCGGCTGGCGGGTGTTGGCCGCACTGGCTGTGCTGGCGGTCATCTGGGTCGCCTGGAACTACCTCAACCGTGCCTACGCCGGGCTTTGGAACCGAGCCGGCCACTGGCGCGAACGCACGTTTCCCACCGCATGGGAGGCCAAACGCCGCAAGGAAGCCACCGTTCCCAGTATCGACGACCCCGTGACTTGACGCCCCTCCCGTTGGCATGCCAAAAGGCAGCCAACGGGAGTTTTTTCTATGGCAGGCCACAGTCAGTTCAAAAACATCATGTACCGCAAGGCGGCGCAGGATAAGAAGAAAGCCAAGGTCTACACCAAGCTCATCCGCGATATCATGACCGCGGCGCGTTCCGGTGGCGGCGATGCCAACGCCAACCCGGCCCTGCGCAGCGCGGTGGATAAAGCCCGCAAGGAGAACATGACCAAGGACGTGGTGGAACGCGCCATCAAGCGCGGCACGGGCGAAATCGCGGGAGCCGACTACATCGAACGCACCTACGAAGGCTACGCCCCCGCAGGCGTCGCCGTCATGGTGACGACGCTGACCGACAACCCCACCCGCACCATCACCAACGTGCGCACGGCCTTCAGCAAGAACGGAGGCAACGTGGGCACCGACGGCGCCGTCGCATGGATGTTCAAGCAATCCGGCCAAATCGTCTATCTCGCCAGCGCAGGCAGCGCCGACGCCGTCATGGAAGCCGCCATCATGGCCGGCGCCGACGACGTGGAGTCCGATGCCGAATCCCACACCATCCTCACCACGGTGGCCGATTTCGGCACCGTGCGCGACGCCCTCATCCAAGCGCTGGGAGAGCCGGAAAGCGCGGAACTCGCCTACATCCCCACGCAAACGCAGGAGGTGACGGACGCCGAAACCGCCCAGCAAATCCTCAAGCTGGTGGACGCGCTGGAGGCCGACGACGACGTGCAATCGGTCACCACCAACCTCAGCCTGCCGGAAAATATCGCCTCCCAAATAGGCTGATTTCCCTTTCCTCCACCGCGGCAATAGTATACCTTCGCCCATCCATCTTCCCGTTTTCTCTTGGAAAAAGGAGGGCGCCATGCCCAAAATCCTCACAGTCTTCGACTTCGACAACGTGCTCGTGCAAACCGAGCCCGCCATCCACCCGCCGTTCCGCCAGGGCCTCTACAACCACGTGTGTGAAATCCACACCCGGCATGGCAGGCAGCCGCCCACATGGCAGGAATACGAGGCCGTGTGCAAGCGGGTTCACCCGTCGCACGGCAGCAGCGTCCACGGCTGGGCCGACGAATGCCGCCTGCTGGCGGATGCCGACAAGCCCGCCTGGATTGCCGAAGGCTTCCGCCTTGCCGGGCGCGAAGCCCTGCCGCTGGCCAGAAAGCTCAACGGCCCCATGCCGAAGCTGGTGACCGCGCTGCTCGCGCTGGAAGGCAAGGGCCACACGCTGGCCATCCTCTCGCACGGTCACGCCAAGGCCTACATCCTGCCCATGCTCCGGCACACCGGGCTGAACGCGGTGTTCGACCCCGCCATGGTCTTCGGTATCGAAAAGGTCGGCGGTCACCTCAAGAGCGATGAACGGCCCTACGTCGCCATGCTTAACGCGCTCAAGCCGCTCAACTACAGCGGGTATAACATGGTGGAAGACAAGGCGGCCAACCTCATCGCGGCCAAAAGCCTCGGCTTCACCACCTGGCTGGTGGGAGACCGCCCGGCAGGCACCAGCCAGCCGCAGGTCAGCCATTACGCCGCCACGCTGGAAGGGGTGCTGCAACAGCTCCTCGGCCAGCCGCAACGCGCCGCTGCCTAGCGGCCACATAGCGAAGGAAAGGGGCCCCGCGGCCCCTTTCTTTTTGCGCCTGTTTCCTGTACTAAAGCCCGATAACCCCATAATCCGATAATCCGGTAAACCGCCTCATGTCCACCCTCACCATCATCGATTTCGACGACACCCTGTGCACCACCGAGTGCTACATGGACGGCGGCTTTTACCCGGCCCTCATGCGGCGCATCGCGCCCCACCGTACCTACACCATGGAGCAGTTGCGCCAGGCCAACGCGCATATGTACCTGCACCACGGCGCCAGCATCCACGGCTGGGCGGAGGAACTGGGGCTCGGCATGGACTGGGTGCTGGAAACCTTCGCTCACATCGCGCCTTCGCTGGCACAAGCCGTGCGTCCGCACATCGCCCCCAACCCGCAGGTGAACGGCAAGCTTCGCCAATTGCAAAAGCAGGGCCACACGCTCGCCATCCTCACCCACGGCCACCGCGACTACGTCCTACCGCTGCTGGAACATCTCGAACTCGCCGGTATTTTTCCGCCGGAGATGGTCTTCGATATCTCGGCGGTTAACGGCCACCTCAAACGCACGGTGGAACCTTACCGCCACGTCCTCAACGCGCTGGCCGGCACGGTGTTCCTGCGCCACAACATGGTGGAAGATAGTCCCGCCAACCTGCCGCCCGCCAAGCAGCTCGGCTTCACCACGTGGCTGGTGGGAGAAAAGCCCGTGCAGCCCGACGCCGCGCCGTTCATCGACCACCGCCACCCCACGCTCAACGACGCCCTTGACGTCCTGCTTACAAAATAACGCGCCATGCTTGACAGCGCACGGGCAAACGCCCTAACTGAACGCGCATCGCAACGTTTTCCAAAAGGAGATACCTATGCCGAAGCAGGAGCCTGCAATAACGCTCCCGCAGGTCAGGGAGGTTCTCATCAAACACTTTCCACAGTGGAGCGACATGCTCGAAAAGGTCACGGAGGATAAGAACCTCCACGTCGCGTGCTACGCGCGGCTGCGCCACAAGGGCAAGGCGCTGGCCGAGGTGTTCCGCTTCTGGACATGCCTCGAGAAGGTTCACGCCGTCACCCTCGGTGCCGAAGAACTCGACGACCCGGAGCAACATATCACGCTCAGCTTCTTCGTGAGGCAGGTCGGCGCGGCGCTGCGCGCCAAGGCACAGGCCGAAGCATTGCGCACGCTGGAAGTCGAACTGGCCGACTGCCTTGCGCAAAGCATGGCGCGGCGTCCACGCCTGGTCAAAAGCCGCGTGGCCTAGCGCTGTTAACGATCTTCTCCCGCAAGGGGGAATAGGAAAGGGGGTTCACGCCCCCTTTTCGTTTCCTCCACCACGGCCATCCCGGCACACCGCCAAAGCCCCCAAACCTCTCCACCGTCATGGCGAGGAGTACGCCCCACAGCCGTAACAGGAACCGCCACCCTCATGGCGTACGGACGTGGCCATCCAGTCCATCCTTGCAGAAGCCCCACCGAATTCCGAATTCCGAACCCCGAATTCCCAATTCCGCAAGCCGGCCCCATAGCCCGATAATCCAATCTTATGAGGCGCCATGGCGAGGAGTACGCCCCACAGCCGTAACAGGAACCGCCACCCTCATGGCGTACGGACGTGGCCATCCAGTCCGCCCTTGCAGAAGCCCACCGAATTCCGAACCCCGAATTCCCAATTCCGCCATAACCCCACAACCCGAATACCCGCCCGGCTTGACAACCGGCTCCCCCACGCCTACCTAACCATCACATCCTCCCGTTTTCCGCTCTGTTCAGGAGAAACCTATGAGCAACACCGTCACCACCGAAGACATTCGCGCATACCTGCTGGAGTTCTTCAACCGCCCCGGCGATCCTTCGAAAATGCACATCGCCAAGGCGTTGCGTGCTGTGAAGCCCAACACCGACCTGTTGCGCAAGCACATCGAGATCATGACCATGATCAGTATATGGATAGGGTTGGAGGATAAGTATGTCGTCAAACTGGACGATATGCTGTTCTACAATCCCAACACGACCATTTCGCTCAACTTCCTTGCCGAACAGGTCACGCAGGCACTCGCCAAAAAAGTGGTGCCGATGCGCCGCTGAAAGGCGTTAAGCGGGAAAGGGGGCCCAGGCCCCCTTTTTCATGCCCGCTTGACAAAAAACTCCGCCGGGTACTAGCTAAGCCGTAAATATCATTCCGTTTTCTCAGGGCCTTTCAGGGGGGAACCGTGCGTACCGTAACTGCAGAAGATATCCGCCGGATGCTGGTGGAGGCCTATGCCGCTGAAGACACCTCTATCGGGCATGTCATCGCCGAAAAAATCGGCGGAGTCCCGGCCGATGCCAACCTCGTCACGGTTGTCGAGTACCGGGAGCTTGTCGACATCTGGAAAAAAATCGCCGATGCCTACGTCGAGATGGGCGCCGACGTCCTCGACGAACCCGGCACCACCGTCATATCGCTGAAGTTTTTCGCCGAGCAGGTCACGCAGGCACTTGCCCGCGCCAGCCGCCATTAACCGGCACAACACGACAAAAGGGCTCCAAGGAGCCCTTTTGTCATGTCGGGCGCAGCGCATCCCACAGCAGCGGCGCCAGCGCAAAGCCGGTCTTGCC
>Ga0164242_10001794_pt1 | contig 25210 bp, 25 predicted proteins | sample OricomgcompostMG_FD_108783 | JGI IMG/M metagenome (GOLD analysis project Ga0164242, IMG submission 108783) | Miracle-Growth compost microbial communities from Emeryville, California, USA - Original compost - Miracle growth compost (MG) ...
CGGGGTTTCCCCCACAGCTTCCGCACAGCCTCCTCAGTAGACTTGGACCACTCGCGGGAGTGGTGAAATCGGCAGACACGCAGGATTTAGGTTCCTGTGCCTTCGGGCGTGTGGGTTCAAGTCCCACCTTCCGCACGGGCGCCGATTCGCGGCATCCCCTTCTTCCATCAACGCGACGGGACATACGTGCTCTCTGCAGGTCTCATCCCCTGGCTCAGCCCCGCGAACATCATCGAACACGCGGGCCCCTGGGCGCTGCTGGTGGTGTGCTTCATCGTGTTCGCCGAGACGGGTCTGCTCGTCGGATTCGTGCTTCCCGGCGACACGCTTCTGGTCATCTCCGGCCTGCTGACCAACACCAGCGAGGTCTTCGGCCTGAACATCTGGGTCGTCGCACTGCTGATCGCCGTGTCGGCGTTCATCGGCGGCGAAGTGGGCTATTTCATCGGTCATAAGAGCGGGCCCGCCGTCTTCGAGCGGAAGGAGTCCGGGCTCTTCAGCAAACGCAACGTCGAGCGCACGAACGCCTTCTTCGAGCGATACGGAGGGATGACGGTGATCCTCGCCCGCTTCGTCCCCGTCGTGCGCACGTTCGCGCCGGTAGCGGCCGGCGTCGGTCACATGCCGTGGCGCCGGTACTCGCTGTACAACCTCATCGGAGCGCTGCTGTGGGGCTTCGGGCTCACGATGCTCGGCTACGTCATCGCGTTCATCCCGCCGATCCGCGACTTCGTCACGAACTACATCGAGCTCATCCTCATCGGTGTGGTGGTGCTGTCGTTCGCGGCCGTGGCCTGGCACTACTTCCACGAGCGGTCCAAGGCCCGCCGCGACGTTGCCGAGCCGGCACCCGAACACGCGCCCGAGCACAAGGACTGAGCGCCTACCCCGACGCGCGCTCGTCGCCACCGCGCGCCTTGCGCGTCCGCTCGACGCTCGCCCGCAGTGCCTCCATGAGGTCGATGACCTCCCCGCCGCCCTGTTCCTCGTGCTCACCGAACGTCTCGGCGGTGTCGATCGTCTCACCCTTCTCACGCTTCGCGTCGATGAGTGTGCGCAACTCTTCCTGGTAGTCGTCGTGGAAGGCCTCCGGGTCGAAGTCCGCCGCGAATCCTTCCACCAGGGCCGCCGACAGCTTGAGTTCTTTGTCGGAAACCTTCACGTCGTCATCGAGCACCGGGAACTTCGCCTCACGGATCTCGTCCGCCCAGCGCATCGTCTGCAGCACGAGGACGTCACCGCGCACCCGCAGCGCCGCGAGGCTCGTCTTCTGGCGTAGCGAGAACTGCACGATGGCGGTGCGCTCGGTGCGCTCGAGCGTCTCGCGCAGCAGCGCATACGCCTTGGGCGACGTCGAGTCGGGCTCGAGGAAGTACGACTTCTCGAACAGCAGAGGATCGATCTGATCGCTCGGGACGAACTCGACGACCTCGATCTCGCGGCTGCGCTCGGCGGGCAGGGCCGCCAAGTCTTCCTTGGTGATCACGACCGTCTGCTCGCCGTCGTCGTACGCACGGTCGATGTCGGAGTACCGTACGACCTCACCGTCGAGCTCGCACACCCGCTGATAGCGGATTCGACCGCCGTCCTTCGCGTGCACCTGATGGAGGGACAGGTCGTGGTCCTCGGTCGCGGCATAGAGCTTGACCGGAACGTTCACCAGCCCGAACGTCAGCGCGCCCTTCCAGATCGCCCTCATGCCCTCAGTACACACGCACACGGGATTGTTGGCAATGCCCCGCCCGTTCGGCCGCGAGCGTGTGACAATGCCCGGCACGCGCAGACCCGCGAGCAGCGACGTCCGGGCGGCGCAACCCCGGTGCGTTCCGCGGTCCGACCCTGCAAGATGGGGGCATGGGCGGCGAAGAGCTGGTTCAGGTCGGCGGGCGACGCCTGCGCCTCACGCACCTCGAGAAGGTGCTCTACCCGGCCACCGGCACGACCAAGGGTGAGGTGATCGACTACTACACCCGCATCGCACCGCTCCTCCTGCCGCATATCGCCGATCGACCCGTCACCCGCAAGAGGTGGCCCGACGGCGTCGACCACGCGCCGTTCTTCGCCAAGGCTCTCGAGCCCGGCGCCCCCGATTGGGTCCGCCGACTGCCGATTCAGCACTCGTCCGGACCCAAGGACTATCCCCTCGTCGACGATGTCGCGACCCTCGTCTACCTTGCCCAGGTCGCCAGCCTCGAGTTGCACGTGCCGCAGTGGCGGTTCTCCCCCGACGGTGAACGCGGCAACCCCGACCGCCTCGTGCTCGATCTCGATCCGGGCCCCGGAATCGGGCTGGCCGAGTGCGCACAGGTCGCGATGTGGGTGCGCGAGATCCTCGCCGGCATGGGGCTGGAGACCTTTCCCGTCACCAGCGGCAGCAAGGGGCTGCACTTGTATGCCGGGCTCGATGGCTCGCAGACGAGCGACCAGGCCTCGGCCCTGGCCAAAGAGCTCGCCCGTGCGCTGGAGGCCGATCACCCCGACCTGGTCGTGAGCCGCATGGCGAAGAACCTGCGCGCCGGGCGGGTCTTTCTGGACTGGAGCCAGAACAACGGCAGCAAGACGACGATCGCCCCGTACTCGCTGCGCGGCCGCGACAACCCGACCGTCGCGGCACCCCGCTCGTGGGATGAGCTGGCCGATCCCGGACTGAGCCAACTCGACTACACCGAGGTGCTCGCCCGCGCCGACGGAACGGGCGACCCGATGGGTGGGCTGGGCTTCCGCGCAGGCGGGCGGGCTGCGGCATCCGGCCCCCTCTCCACGTACATCGCCAAGCGCGATCCGGCGCGCACGCCCGAGCCGGTACCCGACAACCCCCTCGCCGTAGCGACGCCGGCGGGCCAGGAGCCGCGCTTCGTGATCCAGGAGCATCACGCCCGTCGCCTGCACTGGGACCTCCGCCTGGAGCACGACGGCGTGTTCGTGAGCTGGGCGGTGCCCCGCGGTGTGCCGCACACCGCGAAGCGCAACAGCCTCGCCGTCATGACCGAGGACCATCCGCTCGAGTACGGGTCGTTCGAGGGCACGATCCCGCGCGGCGAGTACGGCGGGGGCACCGTCACGATCTGGGATGACGGCCGGTACGAGCCGGAGAAGTGGCGCGACGACGAGGTCATCTTCACCGCCCACGGCCGGCCGGGCGGCCCGCTCGGCACGGTACGCCTCGCTCTCATACGCACGCAGGGTTCGGGTGAGAAATCGAGCTGGCTGCTGCACCGCACCAAGACGGATGCGGCCGGCCGCGTGCAGCCCGACGGAGAGCCCGTGGTCGCCACCGAGCAGGCGGATGAGGCCGTGCCGAGTGCGGCACCGCAGCCGAAGAGAACGCCGTCGCCGAAGAAGACGCAACCGGCCCCGAAGAAGACGCGGGATGCCGCGACCGCCCGATCAGCGCGAGCAGTACCGCCGCCCACCGGGCCGAATACCCTGAGGCCCATGCTGTCCACCCTCGCCACACCAGCGCTCGCCCGTTCGGCCGCCGCCCGCTGGGGCGCCTGGGCCGAGATGAAATGGGACGGCATCCGCGCCGTCGGCGTGTGGGACGGGAGCTCCCTGCGCCTGTACGCCCGCAGCGGCACTGACATCACGGACCGGTATCCCGAGCTGACCGCCGTCGATCCCGGACTGGGAGAAGAGCCTGCGGTCATCGACGGCGAGATCATCGCCCCCGACGCCACGGGCCGCCCCAGCTTCAGCCGCATGCAGAACCGGATGCACCTCACCTCGCCGCGGCAGATCGAGGTGCAGCGGCGGCAGACGCCCGTGCGCTATCACCTGTTCGACGTGCTCTCCGCCGGCGGAAAGGACGTCACCGGCCGCCCTCTGCATGAGCGACGCGCGCTTCTCGAAGGCATCGGCGCCGACACGATCGACGAGATCATCGTGCCGCCGGTGTTCGACGACGTCGACGACACGCTGGCGACGGCACGCCGTCTGCGGTTGGAGGGCATCGTCGTGAAGAACCCGGCATCGGTCTACCGCCGCGGCATCCGCACTGATCAGTGGCTGAAGGTGAAGCTGACACGGACGCAGGAGGTCGTGATCGGCGGCATCCGGCCCGGCCGCGGCGGGCGCACGGGCAGCATCGGGTCGCTGCTGCTGGGCATACCCGATGAGATCGGCCTGCACTATGCCGGGCGCGTGGGCAGCGGGTTCAGCGAGTCGACGCTCGCCCGCCTCGACGAGGTGCTGCAGCCGCTGCGCAGCGACGAGAACCCGTTCACGGACGTGCCCTCCGCCGACGCACGCGATGCCCTGTGGGTACGCCCCGAGCGGGTGGGCGAGGTCGAGTTCGCCGAGTTCAGTCCCGGTGGCATCCTGCGGCAGGCACGATGGCGCGGACTGCGCCCCGACAAGAGCCCGAGCGAGGTGCGCCGGGAGGACTAACGGTGCGCCTCCGGGTCGGTGTGACCGGCCGGCTCGAGCTGGAAGGTCGAATGCTCGACGTCGAAGTGCTCAGCCAGGCAGTTCTGCAGACGGGTGAGCACCTCCCCTGCCGCCGCATCGTCGTCGACGACGACATGCGCGCTGAAGACGGGGGCCCCGCGGGTGAGCTGCCACACGTGTACGTCATGCACCGCCCGCACCCCGGGGGTGGTCAGGATGTGCTCGCGGATCGCCGCCACGCGCATCCCCTTCGGCACCGACTCCGTGAGCACCGACGCGACCTCGCGCAGGAGCCCCACCGCCCGCGGCACGATCATGACCGCGATGAGGAGCGAGGCCAGCGCGTCGGCGGGCATCCACCCCGTCGTGAGGATGATGACCGCCGCGACGATCACGGCGACCGACCCGAGCAGGTCGCCCATGACCTCGAGATATGCCCCGCGCACGTTGATGCTGCGCCGCTGCGCGCTCGAGAGCAGCCACATCGACGCGGCGTTCGCGCACAGACCGACCACCGCGACCACGAGCATCACGGGGCCGGCGACCTCGACGCGCTCGCTGGTGAGGCGCAATACACCCTCCACCGCCACCCACACCGCGAGCGCGATCAGGATCACCGCGTTCACCAGGGCACCCAGCACCTCCGCCCGCTGGTAGCCGAAGGTGCGGCGGTCGTTGGCCGGTCGCAGCGCCACCGAACTCGCGATCAGTGCGATCACCAGTGCCGCGGCATCCGTGAACATGTGCGCCGCGTCCGCGAGGAGTGCGAGCGATCCCGACAGCACGCCGCCGATGATCTGCACGACCATCACGACACCCGTGATGCTCAACGAGATGGCGAGCAGCCGGCGGTTGCCGGCACCGCGGATCCCCGGAGCGTGATCGTGCACACGTCCAGGCTAGAGTGCGGGATGCCGCGCGGCGGCAGGATCCGCTAGTCGGGAATGACTCTCATGCTCAGATCAGTACGAGTGCTCAGATCGGTACGAGGGCTCAGATCAGCGCGAGAAGCGGCTGGAGCGCCTCGAACGCCCGCGCACGGTGCGATCGCGCGGTCTTCTCCTCGTCGGTCCACTCACCGACGGTCCGCTCCATGTCGGTGGGCTGCTCGTCGGGGATGAACACCGGGTCGTACCCGAAGCCGCCGTCGCCGCGCGCTGCAGCGGCGATCCGTCCCGGCCACACGCCCTCGACGACGTGCTCGGTGCCGTCGGGCAGCACGAGCGCGATGACCGACACGTAGTGGGCGCTGCGATGCGCGTCGGAGATGTCGGAGATCTGGTCGAGCAGCAGCTCGCGGTTCGCCCGGTCGTCCTTCTTGTGCCCCGCCCAGTAGGCGGAGAACACCCCCGGTGACCCGCCGAGCACGTCCACACAGACGCCCGAGTCGTCCGCGAAAGCCGCGTTGCCGGTGTGAGCGGCGGCGGCGCGCGCCTTGATGAGGGCGTTCTCGGCGAAGGTGACTCCGTCTTCGACGGGTTCAGGCCCGTCGTAGCCGACCAGGTCGAGGTCGGGACGCGTGGCCGCCACGATCCGGCCGAACTCGACGACCTTGTGCGGGTTGTGCGTCGCCAGGACCGCGCGGGTCACTGCGCCGCCTCGAGTACGGCGGCCTGGATGTCGCGCAGCTGCGCGCAGCCGTTCACGCCGAGCTCGAGCAGTGCATCCAGCTCGCGCTTGTCGAACGGCGCGCCCTCTGCCGTGCCCTGCACCTCCACGAACAGACCGCGACCGGTGACGACGATGTTCATGTCGGTCTCGGCGCGCACGTCCTCGACATAGGCCAGATCGACCATCGGCTCACCGTCGATGATGCCGACCGACACCGCCGAGACCGAGTCGTACAGCACGGTGGCCTTCTGCCCGATGTACTTCTTCTCGCGCCCCCAGGCGATCGCGTCGGCAAGGGCCACGTACGCGCCCGTGATGGCCGCGGTGCGCGTGCCGCCGTCGGCCTGCAGCACGTCGCAGTCGATGACGATGGTGTTCTCACCGAGTGCCTTGGTGTCGACCACGGCGCGCAGGGCGCGGCCGACGAGGCGGGAGATCTCGTGGGTGCGTCCCCCGATGCGTCCCTTCACCGACTCGCGGTCGTTACGGGTGTTGGTCGCCCGCGGCAGCATCGCGTATTCGGCGGTGACCCATCCCTTGCCCTTGCCGACGAGCCAACGGGGCACGCCGTTGGTGAACGACGCCGTGCACAGCACCTTGGTGTTGCCGAAGCTCACCAGCGCCGAGCCCTCGGCCTGTGCGCTCCAGCCGCGCTCGATCACGACGGGACGCAGCGCGTCCACGGTGCGCCCGTCGGCGCGAACGGTCTCGCTCATATCTCTCCTCGGGGGAAGGCCGCGCTCTGCGGCAGGTCGATCACTCCGGTCTGCACGAGTTTCACACTGCGCACTTCACGGCCCATGAGCCGGTGGGCGAGGTCCAGGAACTCGTGTTCGGAATCACCGGTGGCTTCGTATTCGTGGCGGGCCGCGGCATCCGGCCCCGCCAGCAGGTCCCGCGACACGAGCTGCCGGTAGACGTCTTTCGCGGTCTCGGTGTCGCTCGAGACCAGCGACACGTCGGCGCCCATCACATAGCTGATGGCGCCCTCCAGGAACGGGTAGTGCGTGCAGCCGAGCACAAGGGTGTCCACCCCCGCGTGCCGCAGCGGCGCGAGATACTCCTCCGCGACTGCGAGCACTTCCGGCGAGCCGGTGACGCCCTCCTCGACGAACTCGACGAACCGCGGGCATGCCTGCGCGAAGACGGTGAGGTCGGCGTTGACACCGAGCATGTCCTGGTAGACACCCGAGCCGATCGTGCCGGCGGTGCCGATCACGCCGATGCGCCTGTTGCGGGTCGTCGACATGGCCGTGCGCGCGGCGGGGCCGATCACCTCGACGACCGGTACGTCGTAGCGCTCGCGCGCGTCGCGCAGCATGGCGGCCGAGGCGGTGTTGCACGCGATGACGAGCATCTTCACGCCCTCGTCGACGAGCGTGTCGAGCACTTCCAGCGAGTACCGGCGCACGTCGGCGATGGGCTTGGGCCCATAGGGCGAGTGGGCCGTGTCGCCGATGTAGCGGATCGACTCCCGCGGCAGCAGTGCCGAGACGGCGCGGGCGACGGTGAGTCCGCCGACCCCGGAGTCGAAGATTCCGATCGGCGCATCATTCACGATCGTCAAGCCTACCCGGCACCCCGATATGCTGACCCGCATGAGCACGGCACTGTTCACCGACCGCTACGAGCTGACCATGCTGGAGGCCGCGCTCCGCGACGGCACCGCCGAGCGCCACTGCGTGTTCGAGCTGTTCACGCGCCGCTTGTCGGGTGCCCGGCGCTTCGGCGTGGTGGCCGGCACGGGCCGCCTGCTCAGCATGATCCGCGATTTCCGCTTCGACGAGGCCGAGCTGCGCTTCCTCCGTGACAACCGGGTGGTGGATGCCGCGACCGTCGCCTTCCTCGAGGACTACCGGTTCACCGGGTCGGTGTCGGGGTACCGCGAAGGCGAACTGTATTTCCCGGGCTCTCCCCTGCTGACCATCGAGGGCTCGTTCGCCGAGGCCGTCGTGCTGGAGACGCTCGCGCTGAGCGTCCTGAACTACGACTCCGCCGTCGCCACCGCCGCGTCGCGCATGTCGATCGCCGCCGGTGACCGGCCGCTGGCCGAGATGGGTTCACGCCGTGCCGGTGAGCACTCCGCGATCGCCGCGGCGCGTGCGGCCTACATCGCCGGGTTCGACGCGACGAGCAATCTCGAGGCGGGCCGTACCTGGGGCATCCCGACCATGGGGACCGCCGCACACGCCTTCACCCTGCTGCACGACAGCGAGGAGGACGCCTTCCGCTCGCAGATCGAGGCCTTGGGCGTGGGGACCACGCTGCTCGTGGACACATACGACATCCGCACCGGGGTCGAGACGGCGATCCGGGTCGCCGGTACCGGGCTGGGCGGCGTCCGGCTGGATTCCGGAGACCTGCCCATCGTCGCCGCCGAAGTGCGCGCGCAGCTCGACGAGCTGGGCGCCACCGGCACGAAGATCACCGTCACCAGCGACCTCGACGAGTATGCGATCGCCACGCTGGCGGCGGCTCCCGTCGATTCCTATGGTGTGGGAACCTCGCTGGTGACCGGCTCGGGAACGCCGACGGCCGGCATGGTCTACAAGCTCGTCGCCCGCCAGGCCGGCGACGGCTCCTGGGTCTCGGTCGCCAAGGCATCGACCGACAAGGCGTCGAAGGGCGGGCGCAAGGCGGCGTTCCGTACGCTCGACGCGGGCACGGCCACGCAGGAGCTGATCACCGTGTCGGATGGATTCGAGGAGGTCCCCGGTGCAGCCTCGCACCCGGACTCACGACCGCTGCAGACCGCGTTCGTCACGCACGGCGACATCGACACCTCGTTCGAAGGGGCCGCAGGTGTCACCACCGCCCGTGCGCACCATGCGCGGGTGCGAGAGGAACTGCCCGTTCGTGCGCTCGCCCTCAGCCGCGCCGATCCGGCGATCCCGACCGTCTACGTCGACGTCGAGTGAAGAGCGCTCAGGCGCGCAGGCCCTCGTAGATCTCCTTGCACGTCGGGCAGACCGGGAACTTCTCGGGGTCGCGCCCCGGAGTCCACTTCTTGCCGCACAGCGCGCGCACCGGCTTGCCCGTCAGCGCTGACTCGAGGATCTTCTCCTTCTGCACGTAGTGCGAAAAGCGCTCGTGGTCGCCGGGCTCGATGGTCTCCTCGCGGATGAGCTCTTCGAGCTCACGGTCGAGAGTGGCGATGCCGCCCTGGTCGGGACTTTCGATCGGCGTGCTCATGAACGCCAAGTCTAGTCGCGTGCACTGCGACGCGGGCGCGCTCAGGCCGCTTCGGCGAGCTCGAGCAGTCTCGTTCCGCGGCGCTCGAACACGGCCGCACCGATCGACACCCCTGCAGCGAGCACCACCACGCCGATCATGAGCCCGCCCCAGAAAGCGGCCCCGATGTAGCGGTGGTCCGAGATCGACAGCCATCCCCACCACATCGCCGGCACCGCCGCGAGCAGGGCCCCCAACAGCACGACGCCCTGCGCGAGGGCCCCTGCGGATCCGGTGCGCTCGGGCTGGCGGAACGGGCTGTCGCCCGGGTGGGTGACCGGTGACGGCGCAGCGGCCGACGCGATGCTCGACAAGCCGAGCCCGCTGAGGAAGAGACTCGCACACACACCGACCAGCACGGGCGCGACCGCCCAGTCGCCGTGCAGTCCCACCGAGACCGGGATCACGACGGCCAAGACGACGATGCCGATCACCAGCACGGGCACGAGGCGCCCCACGCGGTCGGCCATGCCTCGCAAGCCACTGGCGACGTGCAGCCAGATGGCCGTCGAGTCATAGGCCAGATCGTTGTGCGGCAGCCAGCCGAGGAACAGCGCCAGAAGCGGCGCCGGCACGAGCACCACCCAGGTGAACGGCAGACCGACGATCAACAGCGGCACCATCGCCACCACGGCGATGATCGGTAGCGCCGCCAGGTTCGCGAGGTAGCGCGCGTCGGTCAGCCAGTACTGCAGGCTGCGCGCGGCGACCGCACCCGCCGGCGTGCCGGGGGTGACGGCGAACCATCCCAGACCGCCTGCCCCGCGCCCCGCCGCCGGCGCCTCGACGGTGCGCAGCACACGACCCACGAGCGCCCACCACGCAGCGGCCAGCACGATGACCGTTGTCACCGCGATCACGACCGACAGTGCGTCGGGTCTCCACGGCAGCGCCCACGCGGCACCGAGCGGTGTCAGGGCGAGGATGCGCATGGCATCGACCAGGGGCTCCGGGATGCGCCCTTTCCACTGCAGCGAGACCAGGAAGACGGCCACCGGGATCACGAGCACGAGAAGCCCGACCAGCAGGAGGCCCGTCAGCTCCCGCGACCGTCGCGGCGCGAAGAAGAGGCCGGCGACCACGCGGAGGACGCGTGCTGCCAGCAGACAGGTGATCAGTCCGAGAGCCGCGGCGCCGACGGCGACCGGCCATGGCGTGCCCCGGCGGACCCAGAGTACGGCGAAGGATGCCGCCAACGCCGTCTGAGCGAGGACCGGGACGGTCAGCAGACCCGCCACGGCGAGCGACGCCGCGAGCCGGCCCGATGAGAGCCCGAATCCGCGAAACGCCCGAGGATCCATGGGGTCGCCGGAGCCGACGAGCAGAGGCGCAACGACGAAACCGAGCGTGATCGCACTGCCGCTGAGCACCGTGACGACACCGACGGTGTCGGCGTCGGCCATCTGCAGCTGCAGCAGCCCCCAGCATCCGACCGCCACCACGGCGGCGAGCAGGAGAAGCCCGAGAGCCGTCCGCAATGCCGCACCGGCACCCCGCCGCAACGGCGCCACGAGGACGGCGAGTCTCAGTCGGAGAATCCGTGCAGCCACTCCAGGCCCTCCGCGTCGCTGAGTCCGCCGGCGAGCTGGAGGAACCTCTGCTCCAGCGTCAGCTCTCCGCGCACATCCTCGATCGCGCCCTCGGCCAGGACCTGACCGGCGACGATCACCGCCACGCGCGCACACACACGCTCGATCAGCTCCATCCCATGACTGGAGAGGATGACGGTCCCCCCGTGGTCGACATACGTGGTGAGGATGTCGAGGATCACCGCGGACGACACGGGATCGACCGCCTCGAACGGCTCGTCCAGGACGAGCACCCGCGGCGAATGCAGCAGCGCCCCGGCCAGCATGACCTTCTTCGTCATGCCCGCCGAGTAGTCCGAGACCGGACGGCCCAGCGCTTCGACCATGTCGAACGCGCGCGCCAGATCGGCGATGCGTGAGGTGACGATTCCCGCATCCAGGCCGCGCAGCATTCCGGTGTAGAAGAGCAGCTGACGCCCGCTGAGGCGATCGAACGTCCGCAGCCGATCGGGAAGCACGCCGATCAGTCGGGCGATCTCACGGGGATGCCGGCGCATGTCGACCCCGTTGACCTCGATCGTCCCCTGATCGGGACGGAGCAACCCCGAGATCATCGAGAGCGTCGTCGTCTTACCCGCCCCGTTGGGCCCGAGAAGGCCGTAGAAGGTGCCGGCGGGGACGGTCAGGTCGATCCCTGCGACGGCAGTCGTGGAACCGAACGATTTCGTGAGGCCGCGGACCGTCACCGCCGGCATGCCGGGACGCGCTTCGATCGACGGCGTGAACGGCGCCTCCTCCACGCCGACGTCCGCCACATCTTCGGACTCGAGCTCCGGTTCCGGCTCGGGCTCCGGCAGCGGCTCCTTGGGTTCCGGCAACGGCGGTCTGGGAGGAACGATGACGTCGGCCAGATCACCGCTCGGCAACGGCTCCGCTGCAGGCAGCGGCGGCTTCGGCGGGATGGCGATCCCGTCGATCGAGATGACCGCGGCATCCACCGCCTCACGTCCCGCGCTGCGCTTCTTCTTCTTGCGCGGCACACGTGGCGGACGCGGTTGCGACGCCGCCGGCACGTCCGAATCCTCCGCGTCGGCCGAGGCCTGAGCTGTCGCCGAGCGTGGATCGCGTGGCACCGGGAGGGAGGCTGTCACCGGTCCAACGTATCAACCGAGGCTTGGTGCGGCACCCTGTGAACCTGCCGTGTCCTCGGTAACGAAACAGAACATCCCCTGTGATTGCCAGGCCCGCTCAGCAAACTTCGGTAGCATGGTCGCAGCACGACGGGGTGTCTCGCCGGCATGGCCGGGATCCCAGACACAGACTCCAGGAGCTGATAGTGACTGTTCAGACCGTCATCCTTGCAGCGGGCATGGGCTCGCGCCTCGGGCGCAGCCTGCCCAAGTCGCTGACGAAGCTCAACGACGGCCGCTCGATCATGGGCCAGCAGCACGACAACCTGCATGCCGCATTCGGCCGCGATGTGCGCATCACCACGGTCGTCGGTTATCGCGCAGAGACCATCGTCGAGGCCTTCCCGAAGGCGGACTACGTCTACAACGACCGTTACGACCAGACGAACACGTCGAAGAGCCTGCTGCGCGGGTTGTCGTCGACCGGTCGCGGCGGCGTGCTGTGGATGAACGGCGATGTGGTGTTCGATCCCCGTATCCTCGGCCGCGCCATCCCCCACATCGAGGCCGACCAGTCCTTCGTCGCCGTGAACACCTCGAAGGTGAGCGACGAAGAGGTCAAGTACACCGTCGCCGCGGACGGCTCCATCAAGGAGCTCTCCAAGACCGTCGTCGGCGGTATCGGCGAGGCCATCGGCATCAACTACATCTCCAGCCGCGACAAGAAGGCGCTCATCCGCCAACTGCACCGCGTGGATGACCAGGACTACTTCGAGCGCGGTCTCGAGTTCGCCATCATCGAGGACGGGCTCAAGCTCGTTCCGATGGACATCTCCGACCTCTACGCGGTCGAGGTCGACTTCGCCGAAGACCTCGATCGGGCGAACCTCTACGTCTGAGTGATGGTCAGGCGGGTCCACCGCATCGATTCCCTCCCGGATGACGCACCGTGGTCCGGGGGTCTCCCGCCGGAAGGCTCCTCCGATCATCCCCTGATCGTGCGCGCGCTTGATCGCGTCCTGGCGATTCAGCGTCCTGCGGTGCTCGCCCATCTCCGCAGCGTTCGACTGCGCCATCCCGACGCGTCACCGGCGCAGATCGTGCGCATTCTGGAGCACCGCTATCTGGCGACGGTGTCCACCAGCGGCGCCGCAGTGGGCGCCACCGCGGTCATCCCGGCGGTGACGACGGGGGTCACCCTCGCACTCAGCGGGGTCGAGACCCTCGGATTCGTCGAGGCCACAGCCCTCTTCGCCCAGTCGCTGGCAGAGCTGCACGGCATCCGCGTCGAGGATCCCGATCGGGCACGGGCACTCGTGCTGACGCTCATGCTGGGCTCGGAGGGCGTCGACCTGCTCACCCAGCTCGCGCATCAAGCCACCGGGCGCGGCCCCTCGCGGGGCGCGTACTGGGGTGAGCTCGTGACGAAGTCGCTGCCCCGTGCCACTGTGGGGCCGCTCGTCGATCGCTTGAAGAACGCCTTCCTGAAGAGATTCGCCGTCGCAGGCGGGACCTCTTTCGTCAGCAAGGCGCTCCCGTTCGGCATCGGGGCGGTCGTCGGCGGCGCCGGCAACGGCATCCTCGGTCGTCGGGTCGTGGTCGGCGCCCGGCGCGCCTTCGGCCCGCCGCCGTCTCACATCCCGGCCGAGATCGAACCGCGCGACGGCGCGCTCCGCTTCGAGTACCTGATCGGGCGTCGACTGCGCGGCACAGGCAGGGCCATCGGCGGGGCCGCCGTGCACACGGCTCGTGTGGTCGGCGATGTTGCGAACCGCGCCCGTGAATTGCGCCGCACCGGTCGCACCAGCGACCGCGACGACGACTGACCGCCGTCATCGGACGACATCATCCGCCGGGTACGACCATCCAGCGAACGACTTCGCGATGGGGTTCCTCGGCGATGTGACGAGCGTGAGGACAGGCGCACTGCAGCCGGCCCGACCGGGTCAGTGCGGTTGCCAGGCCTCATCGTTGGCGGTGCGCGAGGTGACCTCGTCGGGCAGCTCGCGCTGCGCGAGCTGGGCGATGGAGACGCCCTCGAAGACGTCGCGAAGCGCGTCGCGCGCCGCGATCCAGACGTGCTGGAGCACATCGGCGCGCTCGTTGTACGTCACCGCCTCCGGGCGGAGGCCGTACACGGAGACGAGAGGACCGTCCACCGCACGGATCACGTCCGCCACCGAGATGTCCTCGGGTCGCTGAGCGAGCCGCCATCCGCCGGACTGGCCGCGCTGTGAGAACACGATGCCGGCTTTGCGCAGGTCGGCCAGGATCGCCTGGAGGAATCCGGAGGGGATGTCCTGCGCGCGCCCGAGCTCATCGGCGCTGACGGTCTTGCCGTCTTCGCGCGCAGCGATCTCGATCAGAGCGCGCAAGGCATAGTCGGATTTCGCTGAGACTCGCACGGCTCCAGTCTCGCAGATGCGTTGAGCGGGGCGCGTTCCGCAAGCGGCCATCGGTTCCTCCCCAGGCGGGTCAGGACAGGCACCGTTCACAGAAGAGGCTGGGACGGCGGCGTTCGGAGCATGCGGCGTCGGTGCCCGCGCCTACCGTCGGCGGCATGCCGCACCACGCCGATCGCCTCCGCCGTGCACCGGGAATCCCCTGGCGCGTGGACAGCCTCTACGACACGCACCCTCTTGTCACGAACACCGGATCCGAAGCGCTCGACTTCGTCCGGGCGTTCGTCTCCGCCGGCCGTCGCGGAGAGAGCCACCCCTGGGGGCAGATGCTGCCGGGAGAGACGGCCGAACTCTGCCTGTGCGCGTACGACATCGAGTGGACGACCGTCACTCTCGCCTGGTTCCGGCCCGGCGACGGCGGTGAATTCGCCTGGTCTTTCCGCCCGTCGGACCCCACAGCGACCACAACGGCGCGAGAATGAGGGAATGGGACTTTTCGCTTCGCGACCGGAAGACCCCTTCGAGTGGGCCGGGCTGCCGTCTGAGCCGCTCGGGCAGCGCAGTGACGCCGAGCTTCTCGAGACACCGCCGGTCGATCCTTTCGCCATCTCGACGTCGGGGGGCTCCACCTCGATCTCGATCGAAGTGGATGCCGCAGCCGGTACGGCCACGCCGGCGGATGCCGACGCCGCCACCGAGGACGACGACTAGACCGCGAACGTCCCTTCATCGGTTCCTCCACAGGTCTCGGGTTATCCACCGATCGTCGAGACGCCCACTGCGGGGCGCCGCCGATGTCCACCATGGAGGGATGGACACCGCAGAACAGCCCACCATCCTCCGCTCCACGACCGGCGCCGATTTCCTGGCCACGGTGCCGGCGCTCGCCGGCCGGACGATGACCGACAGCATCGCCGTCATCCCCTTCGCCGGCACACGCACGTTCGGCCTCATGCGCATCGACCTGCCGCCCGCGGATGTCGGCGACGACGTGCACGATCGCGTCGCCTCCCTCGCGCTGGGCGCGATGAGCCGTATCGACTGGTGCGATGGCGTGATGTTCGTCGTCTACGCGGACGGCACGTTCCCCGCGGCCTTCACCGGGCACGAGCACCTCGTGGCACGTCTCGACGAGCGCTTCGAAGAAGCCGGATTCGTCGTGAAAGACGCGTTCTGCGTCGCCGCCGACGGATGGGCGAGCTGGTACGAGGCAGAGCCACCGTTCGACGGGCACGACCTCGACGAGATCGCCCGCAGTGACCTGGGTGCTGCGGCCGCGCGCGCATCTGCGCAGACCGAACCGGTGCCTCATGACCAGGAAGGCGCCCTGCCGCCGACGGATCCGAAGACTCTCGCCGCCCTGACCGCAGCCGTCGATGATCTGCTCACCGATGCCACCGAGCGCAACGCCTTCGGGCTGCGCGTCCCCGCTCCTCTGCCCGAACCCGTGGACTTCGTCGAGGTCCTGCTGCGCCGGGAGGCCGACGACACACCGCTGCGCGTGTTGGCACAGCTTGCGGCACTCAGCGTCCACCATGCGCACCGCGACGTCATGACGCTCCAGATCGCCTTCGGGCGCAAGACGGGCCGCCGCGCCCTCGCGGAGAACGAGCGCTGGCTCGCTCTGCAGCGCGAGCGCGGCCAGACGATGGACGAGGTCGTCCGCGCCGAGTTCGAGTCGGCGGGCGGACCGACCGCGTCCGAGATGGGGCAGCTCTTCATCGGGGAGTGCGACACCCGGCCGCGGCCGGCCCGGGTCCGTCGCGCGATCGGAATCCTCGGACGCGCCATCGCCCATCTGCCGCCCGATCTTCGCCCGGACCTGCTCTGCATGCTCGCCTGGTTGCACTGGTCGCTCGGTTCGAGCACGGCCGCCGGCACACACATCACCGCCGCACTCGCGATCGAGCCCGCCCATCGCATGGCCGCGATCCTCCAGGTGCTGGTGATGAACGGAAAGATCCCGCAGTGGGTGTTCGCGCACTACAACGACGCGGGCGCGATGCTTCACGCGAGGGTCGATCCCCGGGTGCCGGCGAGCTCGTCGGTATGACGCCGCGGCGTCTGCATGGGATGATCGAGAGGTGCAGGAGGACGCCACCCGACATCGCGACGCGCCCGTACCTCCCGTCGGCTCCGGTGTCTCCTTCGTGATGCCCGTGCTCAATGAGGCGGCCTACCTCGAGCGGGCCGTGCGGACCGTCCTCGCGCAGGCCGTCGACGGCCCCTCCGAGATCGTCCTCGCGCTCGGGCCCTCCACCGACGGGACGACCGAGATCGCCCGCCGCCTCGCGGCTTCCGACCGGCGCATCCTCCTGGTCGACAATCCGGGCGCAGACATCCCCAAGGGACTCAACCTCGCCATCCGCGCGAGTCGACATCCGACCATCGTGCGGGTCGACGCGCATTCCGAGCTCTCCCCCGGCTATGTGCGCGCCGCCCTCGCGACGCTCGCACGGACCCGCGCGGCCAACGTCGGTGGCGTCATGCGCGCCGACGGGCACACGCCGTTCCAACGCGCCGTCGCGCGCGCCTACAATTCGCCGGTCGGACTGGGCGGTGGCGCCTACCACGGCGGGGCGGAGGCAGGCGAGGCCGAGTCCGCGTATCTCGGCGTCATGCGCCGCGACGTCCTCGAAGAGGTGGGGCTGTTCGACGAGACGGTGCGGCGCGGCGAAGACTGGGAGCTGAATCTGCGCATCCGCCGCGCCGGTTACCGCGTGTGGTTCGACCCGGCTCTGTCGGTCACATACTGGCCGCGCGAGAACTGGACGAGACTGGCTCAGCAGTTCCGCGCCACCGGCGCATGGCGTGGCGAGCTGGTCCGGCGGTACGGGCGTCGTAACTCGCTCCGTTTCTTCGCACCGCCGGCTCTGGTCGTCACCGTCGCGGTCGCGATCATCGTCGGCGCCCTGCAGCTCTCCCGTGTTCTCGGCGGCCGCGCCGCAGCCGTCGCATCGGTCATCTACGTTCCGCTGCTCGCCTATCTCGCCCTCCTGGGAGTGGTGGCAGCCGGCCGCGGCGGCCGCGGCTGGCGCGACCGGCTCTGGTCCCTCGCGGTGCTGCCCACCATGCACCTGGCGTGGGGCGCAGGGTTCCTGTCGGGCCTCGTCGCGGGCGCGCGCGGCACCGTCGATACCTCCCGACTGGGATCGCGGAACACCCCGCTGCCCTGAGATCGTCAGCGCTCGACGAACCCCTGATCGAGGATCCGCGCGACGACCCGTTCGGCCGCACGCCCGTCGTCGCGCGCGTTGAAGGCCTCTTGCCAGCGCGCATACCGCTCGGCCCACGCGGCGGCATCGTAGTCGCGGATCGCCGTGATCAGTCCGTCCTGGGACCGCGCGATCGGTCCGGGGGCGTGAGCCTCCAGATCGAAGTAGAAGTCCCGCAGACGCCCTCGATAGTGCTCGATGTCGGGGGTGAAGAAGAAGACCGGCCGCCCGGTCACCGTGAAGTCGAACATCACCGACGAGTAGTCGGTGACCAGCGCATCCGCCACGGACATCACCTGCGCCGCGTCCGGAAAGCCGGTGACGTCGATGACCCGCGCACCCGCGGCATCCTGCCCGGGAAGAAGGGTCCGGGAGTGCCCACGCACCAGCACGACCGCTCCCGTCTCGCGCGCCAGGGCTTCCGCATCCAGGAAGTCGACGATCTGGTCACGGTCATCGCGCCACGTCGGCGCATACAGCAGCACCCGCTCATCGGCCGCGATGCCGAGCACCTTCCGCGTCGCGGCCGGGTCGCCGGTGACCAAGACGTCGTTGCGCGGGTAGCCCTCGATCCAGATCGGGCGACGCCGGAACCCGTAGGCACCGCGCAGCACCTTCGCCGCGTACGGGTTCTGGGCCAGCAGCACGTTCCAGCGCGCCGACTCGCGCAGGGCCGCCGCCATCCGGCGCGGAGCAAGACCGCGGTGCAGGGCGAGACGTTTGAGCGGCGTACCGTGCCACGTCTGCAGCACCCGCTGGCCACCCCGCCGTTCGAAGCGTCGTCGCAGCCAATCGTTCACGACCAGGAGGCGGGCCGCGCCCCGCGCACGCCACCACTCCGGGCTTCCCTCGACCACCGCGACGGCGCCGTCCGGCACGGCGACCGACAGGTCGACGACGCTCCAGTACCGGGTCACGCGCGGCGCGTGACGCACCAGTTCGCGATCGATCGCCAACGGGTTGTCGCTCACGTTCCGCCCGTAGAAGCTCTCGAAAAACACCGCGTTCTCCAGTGCCGTCTTCGGCCGTGTCGCGTACCTGCGCTCGAGGGCCGCCTGCCCCTCCCATGACTCGTAGGCGGGGTCCAGCGGCGGGCCGACGCTCACGGTGTCGGCCTCGATTCCCACCCGCAGCGCACCCAGCATCGTGAGGGGGATGGATGCCGCGGGCACATCGGCTCCTTCCACGACGATCGTGTACTCACCGGCCGGCAACGGCAGCAGCGGGCCACCCCACCGCGCCGCGCGCAGCGGGAGGACTGCGCGCCACGTCTTGCCCCGACCGGTGAGCTGCCCGTCGGTGCGGGCGCGCGCGCCCACCAAGTGCACCGAGTGCGGGCGCGCCCCCGCCCCGGTGAGCACGAGCGCGGGCGCGTCACCGGCCTCGAGCCGTATGTCGGTCATCGCGTCGGCCTTCCCGCCGATGTGCGCGCGACACCGGCCATGATCCCCTCGTGCACGCGCGCGGCGTTGCGCCCGTCGCGGTGCGCGTGTACGACGACGTCGAGCGCGCGGGCGAGCGCCACACGCCGGTCGCGTGCGCTCTCGTCCGCGAGGACGGCGTCGAGCTGGGCGACCGCCGCCGGCCAGGTCCGCGCGGCTTCGTCTCCGCCGACGTCCGCGTAGGTGCCGTAAAGGCCCCGGCGCGCTGTGTACTCCTCGAGGTCGGGCGCCAGCAGCACTGTCGGCAGCGGTACCAGCGTCACGTCGTACAGCAGCGACGAGTAGTCGGTGAGGAACACGTCGAAGCCGGGCAGCACGGGTGTCACGTCGGCGAGGACGTCGGAGCCGAGCATCCTCACTCGATCCGTCGGCCGCGGTGGTGCATAGCGACCCGCCCCCAGGGGATGTGAGCGCACGAGCAGAACGGTGTCGCGCGCCTCGAGCATCGCGAGGATGCCATCCCACTCGGACGCGTCGGGGATCGCCGCGTCTTCGGCCCCGTCGCGCCAGGTCGGTGCGTACAGCACGAGCCGCCTCTCCCCCACATCGCCCACGATCGCCGAGATCACCGCACGGGCCGACCGGCGGCGCTGTGCAGCATCCCCCCGCGACAGCACATCGACGCGCGGCTCACCCGTCAGCGGCACATGCGCGTCGGGCAGCGAGAACGCCGACTCGAGGCGCCCGCGCACGAGGTGGGAGGCGGCCGGTATCAGATCGATCTGCCGCGTCGTCCGGCGATATGCGAGCCGCAGTGCGGCACGGACGAGTCGCCCGACGGGCAGGCGGCGGAGCACCGCCGGCACTTGCACGGTCTCAGGCGAGTCGATGCCGACCCGCTTCAGCGGGATGCCATGCCAGAGCTGCGCGATGAACGCGCCGCCGATCGCGTAGCGGTTGACGTCGCCGAAACCGTGCGTGACCACCACGACGCGGGCACGTGCCGTACGCCAGAAGCCCTTCACCGAGTACCGGCCGACGGTCGGGATGCCGAGCGCCGATGCCTCGCGCCTCTCACGCTCGTTCGCCACCAGCCAGACGGAAGGATGCTGCGCCGCGGCCTCGTTCCACAGAGCGAGCGCACCGTCGCCGATGCCGGCGCCGCACCCGTAGACCCACTCGTCCTCGCTCCGCGGGATCAGCGCGGTCGCGAGCCGCCCCGCGAGGTACAGCGGAATGCGCAGCAGCTTGGCCGCGTTCCCCGAGCCGAACGAGAAAGACGCCACCCCGCGAGCCTATCGCGGGGTGGCGTCCTGTCTGCGTGGCGTTACTCGGTGAGCGCCCCCAGTGTCACCTGTGTGGTCTCGGTCTTGCCGTCGCGGACGTATGTGACCTCCGCGGTGCTGCCGCTGGCCAGCGCCCGCACCTGCGCGGTGAGATCCACGGCGCCGGTCACCGGCACCCCGTTGAACTTCGTGACGATGTCGCCGGCCTTCAGACCGCCGCCCGCCGCACCGCCGCCGCTGGTGACGTCGACGATGTAGGCGCCCGTGATCGTCGCGCCCTGCACACTGGCGGAGTCGCGCACGCTGGCGCCGAGCAGGCCGTGGCTGGCCTTGCCGTCCTTCATCAGGTCGTCGGCGACGCGATGCGCGATGTCGGACGGGATCGAGAAGCCGACGCCGATCGAGCCGCTCTGATCGGACGAGGACGTGCTGCCCGCCGACGCGATGGCGACGTTGATGCCGACCAGTTCGCCCTGACCATTCACGAGCGCGCCGCCCGAGTTGCCGGGGTTGATCGGTGCGTCGGTCTGGATGACGGCGATCTTGATCGTGTCGGTCGTCGTCTGCTGCTGCTGGGTCTGCCCCTGGCCGAAGTCGAAATAGTAGGGGTTGTCGCCCTGCTGTCCCTGTCCGTTCTGGCCGCCGTCGCTACCGTCGCTGTCGCCGCTGTCGGGGGCGGCCGACGAGGCGATCTCGATGGAGCGGTTCAACGCGCTGACGATGCCCGTCGTCACGGTGTTCGACAGGCCCAACGGCGCGCCGATGGCGACCGTCTGGTCGCCGACGTTGAGCTTCGACGAGTCACCCCAGGTGATGGGGGTGAGGTCGCTTGCGCCGACGAGCTTGATCACGGCGAGGTCGTACACCGGGTCGGTGCCCACGACCTTCGCGTTGTAGATGTGCCCGTCCGAGGTGGTGACCGAGATCGTCGGGTCCGCGCTCTCACCGTCGAGCGTCACGACGTGCGTGTTGGTGAGCACGTAGCCGTCCTTGCTCAGGACGACACCCGATCCGGTGCCGGCGCTCTGGCCCCCGGTGACGTTGATCGTCACGACGCTCGGCACGACTTTGGTGGCGATCGCCGTCGTGGCGTTCACGCTGTCGGTGTTGTTGACGGTGACCACCTGCGGTCCCGACGAGGTCGACGACGCATCGGACGGCCCCCACAGGTTGGCGCCCGCCCAGGTCGTGCCCAGGCCCGCGGCGCCACCGACGAGGGCAGCGGCGACGAGAAGGCCCACGACCTTGCCTGCGCCCGACTTCTTCTTCTCGGCCGTGCGCACCTGACCGGTTGCCGCGGCGCCCGATGTCGTGGGCTGCGGCACGCCGAAGCCCTGACCCGGGTACGGGAGGGTCGGCGACGTCGGCGACGTCGCGGTCGGGGCTGCCGGCGCCGCATACGGCGGATACTGCGGGGCAGGGCGAGCACCACCGGTCGGTGCCGCACCTGCGGCGCCCGTGGTGGGCGGCGGCGGAACCGGCGGGATGGACGGCGATGCGGAGTTCGCCTCGGGACGGATGTCCTGGTTCTCACTCATGGGGTGCTCCTTCTGGCTGACATGTGCCAGCATGACGCCGGTTTCTGTGTGTTCCGTATGCCGCAACCGCGACCACACTATGCGGGTAGCGTGTGTCGAATGCGAGACATTCCCGGAACCTGGCGTCGCGTCGCCGCGGGCGCGGGCCTGATCGGTCCTGACGGCAGTGCCGCCCCCACCATCTTCGCCGAGATGAGCGATCTGGCGGCACGTACCGGCGCGGTGAACCTCGGGCAGGGATTCCCCGATGAAGACGGTCCCGCCGAGGTGCTCGAGGCCGCCCGAGCCGCGATCGCCAAGGGCGTCAATCAGTATCCGCCGGGCCGCGGCATCCCGTCCCTCCGTACCGCGATCTCCGAGCATCAGCAGCGCTTCTATTCGCTGACGGTCGACCCCGACTGCGATGTCGTCGTCACCGCCGGTGCCACCGAGGCGATCGCGGCTTCACTCCTGGCACTCATCGACGGGCCCGACGACGAGGTCGTCGTCTTCGAGCCCTACTACGACTCCTACGCCGCGTGCGTGGCCCTCGCCGGTGCCCGGCTTGTGGCCGTGCCGCTGCGCTGGCCCGACTTCCAGCCCGATCTCGACGCGCTGCGCGCCGCTGTCACCGACCGCACACGCGTGATCCTCGTGAACGATCCGCATAATCCGACCGGCGCTGTCTTCAGCTCCGAGGTCCGCGCAGAGGTCGTGCGCCTCGCAGAGCGGCACGATGCCGTCATCGTCGAAGACGAAGTCTACGAGCATCTCGTCTTCGACGAACCGCACGTGCCGCTGGCCACCGTGCCCGGCGCGTGGGAGCGCACGCTGTCGATCTCATCCGCGGGCAAGACGTTCTCGGTCACGGGGTGGAAGATCGGCTGGGTCTCGGGCCCGGCCGCACTCGTGGACGCCGTCCTCGCCGTCAAGCAGTTCCTCACCTATGCCAACGGGGCGCCGTTCCAGCCGGCGGTGGCCACCGGCCTCGCGCTCCCCGACGCCTTCTTCGCGTCGATCGCAGCCTCGTTGCGTCACAAGCGCGATGTCCTGGGTGCGGGACTGCAGTCAGCGGGGTTCGCAGTGTCGCACCCACAGGGCTCCTATTTCACAGTGGTGGATGCCGCGGCTCTGGGTGCGACCGACGCCGCCGACTTCTGCCGCACCCTTCCCGAGCGCGCGGGCGTCGTGGCCATCCCGCTGACGGCCTTCGTGACGCCCGCCCACAAGAGCGAGTACGCGACACTTGTCCGCTTCGCCGCGTGCAAACGCATCGAGGTCATCGACGAGGCGGCTCGGCGTCTGCAGTCACTCCGGTAGTGGTCACTGCGCCGGCACGACGCGGAACCGCCGCTGCTCCAGAACGGGGTTCGTGCGGCGCACGGCCGTGATGACGCCGGCATCCAGGTGCGCCACCGCGACATCGGTGGACGTCCCCACCGCTGCGACGACGACGCCCTGAGGATCCACGATCGTCGAGTTTCCGACGCCCAACGGCGGCGGGTGGTCGGCCCCGGCGACGTACACGGTGTTCTCGATGGCCCGCGCCTGCAGCAGCGTGCGCCAGTGATGCTCCTTCAGCGGCCCGCGGACCCACTCCGCCGGCACGAGAACGGCGTCGGCACCGGCATCGACGATGCGGCGTGTGACTTCGGGGAAGCGCAGGTCGTAACAGGTCTGCAGACCGAACCTCAGCCCGCCGACCACGAAGGTCTCCGGCTCGCCCATGCCGCCGGGCTCGATCCAATCCGACTCGCGTTGACCGAAGGCATCGTAGAGGTGGAGTTTCCGGTACGCGGCCACCGGACCCGTGCCATCCACCGCCACCACGGCGTTGCGCACACGACGTCCGTCGACGCCCCGCTCGAGCAGCCCCGCCACCACGTGCACACCGTGGCGGGCGGCAAGGCCCGCCACGGCCGCCGTGAAGGGCCCGTCGACCTCCTGGGCGAGCGCAGCCAGGCTCTCGTCGAACGGGTCGATGAAGGCACTCGAGTACTCCGGAAAGACCACCACCTGCGCGCCCCGATCTGCGGCCAGAGCGGTCAGCTGCTCGATCTGCCGCAGATTCGCGCCACCGTCACCGGTCGGTGCGAACTGCGCGACGGCGACGGCGACCGTCTCGGGCACGGTCTCGGAGGAGGGCATGCCTCTATCCTCGCGAGGCTCCTGACCCACGGCAAGCCCGGGTCCACCGGCCGGGCATAGCCTGGGGCTGCGGCGGAGAGCTCCGTCGCGGAAAGGACGCCATGACAGACTCCCCGTACCCTCAGCGCACTCCTGAGCTGCTGCGGCGACGCGACGAGGTCGTACCCGAGACGGCGGCGGCGTTCCAGGCGTTCAGCCGCCAGGTGTTCTCCGCCGGAGCCCTCGACGAGAAGACCAAGCAGCTGATCGCGGTGGCCGTGGCCCATGTGACGCAGTGCCCGTACTGCATCGACGGACACACAAAGCTCGCCGCGCGCAAGGGCGCCACGGACGAAGAGATCATGGAGGCCGTCTGGGTCGCCGCCGAGATGCGCGCCGGCGGCGCCTACGCGCACTCGCTCGTCGCGCTCAACGCCCTCGACGCGGTGCACGGGCACCGCCACGGCGGCTGACGCCCCCGTGAGCAGCGCCGACGCCCGCATCCTCGGCGAGGACTCCGTCCGCGCCGACCAGGACGCCTACAAGCAGCTCGCGACCCTCGCCGCGCGCGGCGTCGCGGTGGTCACGGCTGTGCGAGGGCGGTGGGACGTCGCGGCCACCGTCACCGACTTCCTCTCGGTGTCGTACGACCCGCCGACCATGGTGGTGAGTCTGTTCTCGCTGTCGCGCATCGCCGAGGCCGTCACGGCGTCCGGCCGCTTCGCCATCAGCCTGCTCGCGCGTGATCAGCGCGGCATCGCCGATCGGCTCGGCGCCCCCGGCGCACCACTCGTGGGCCTGCTCGACCAGGTGCCGCACACGCGACGCGAGCCCGGCGCTCCGATCGTCGTCGATGGATCGCTTGCCTGGTTCGAGCTGCGCGTCGTCGCGACGCAGGATGCCGCGACGCACGTTCTGATCGTGGGCGAGGTCACGGCCACGAGCGCTGCCGCGCGATGGGGTGCACGACCGCTGGTGCGGTGGCGGTCGGAGTATGAGTGATCCTCCGATCACCGCCGGCCGCTGAGGTGCTGTCAGGCGACCGCTTCGTCGTCTGACTCGTCGTCGTCCGACGCGTCGGCTTCTGCCTCATCTGTGGCGTCGCCCGTGGCGTCGCCCTCGCGCTTGACCGCCGAGATCTCGAACTCGAGCGTGATCTTCTCCGAGACGAGCAGACCGCCGGCGTCGAGCGGCATGTTCCACTCGAGACCGTACTCACGGCGGTCCAGGCGACGGGTGCCCTCGAAGCCGGCACGCAGAGCGCCGAAGGCGTCGCGGTGAGCACCGGTGAACTCGATCGGGACGGTGATCTGCTTCGTGACGTCGCGGATGGTCAGGTCGCCGAACACGACGAGCGCGTTCTCGCTGACCTCTTCGACCCGGGTGCTGCGGAA
>Ga0164242_10001795_pt1 | contig 25207 bp, 26 predicted proteins | sample OricomgcompostMG_FD_108783 | JGI IMG/M metagenome (GOLD analysis project Ga0164242, IMG submission 108783) | Miracle-Growth compost microbial communities from Emeryville, California, USA - Original compost - Miracle growth compost (MG) ...
GACCCCGCGTTCAATCGGGCCGCTCTCATCAGCGAAAGGGACCGGGTTCGCGAAGTCCAGATAACTGCCGGGCTGGATCAGCGCGAGGTACATACCGGAGGCTGATGGGTCGGGAACAACGCGCTCGACCTTGGCGACAGCGTAGTAGCCCTTCGTGCCAAGCACCTTGCGGGGTTCGTAGTAGACGATCCAGTCTATCGAGACGAGCTTCCTCCCTCTCGGTGACGCGCACCATCGCCTCAATTCCTCTGCGATAGTGCGATGAACAGCGGCGATGACGGCGCAGTATTGCCCCGGTCGCGATCGATCGACGGGACATCCCGATGCACCGCGAAGACTGACGGCGGCGGCGAAGCTGCCCCGACAGCGACGGCCGTTCCGGGCGTCGATGACGCGACGTTGGCGAGGTAGCCGATCGTCTCCGACGGAAGGGGGCAGCGCCCGGCGAGATGCTCGGCATAGCCACCGGGGCCAGCGTTGTAAGCGGCGAACAATCCCGGATAGCCGAACCGCTCGTACATCAGCCGCAGGTAAAAAGTGCCCGCAAGAATGTTGTCGTGCGGATCGTCGGGATTGGTACCGAGTCCGAGCCGGGCGCGCATCTCGACCCACGTCGACGGCATCAGCTGCATGAGATCGATCGCGCCCGCCGACGAGCGGATCGGCCGCCCGTTGAGGGTCGTCCGGCCCCGGCTCTCGGCCCGCATGACGGCCGCGATCCATGTCATCGGCACACCGAAACGGTTCGACGCCTCGATGACATAAGGACGCCAATCGGCGACCGATTGGGCGTGCGCCGGCCCGGCAATCGCCAGCGCGGCAGCGATCCCGACCCTCACCGCGCCCACAGCAACCGCGCCTTGCCGACGACATCAATGCCTTCGGTCACCCCGAAATATCGCCCGTCGAACGATGCCGGCGCGTCCATCAGCAGGAAGAGCTGGCGCCCGCGCAACCGCACGCAACCGGACCATTTCGGCATGGGGCGGCCCGCGCCATCGACGACGCGGCGCGCCGCGGTCCAGCGTCCATTGACGAAGATTTCCTGCCCCAGGGCGCAGACCTCGTCGCCGGCAGCGGCCGCAACGCGCTTCACCAGCGGCACATTGATCGGCATGTAGCGGCGCGTCGCGGCGAACCGCTGCCAGGGCATGGGCACATGCGCGATCACCATGTCGCCGGGCTCGGCCGAGCTCCCCGGCGCGACCGCGTAGAGGCCGACCGGCGCGCTGGCCGAGGCGTTCCAGACGAGGCGCGGCGCGGGCGGAAAGGCGGCCGATCCGATCACGATGGCGCCGATCGCGACCGCCGCGATGCGCCGGGCGAGCGTCCGGCGCCGGATTTTCGCGGCGCGCAGCGCATCGCCCCAAGCGAGCAGCGGGCATCGGCTCCTCCGGTGCGGCGGCGGCTCACTTGCCCGACTCCACCGCGCCGCTGTCGCGGCTCCAAGCGTCCAGATCGTCGATATGATATTGGACGAAGCGGCAATGGCGGCGGAACGGCGGACCCTTGCCCGCGCGCCGCAGCCGCTTCAGCGACTTGGCCGAGATCTTGAGATAGGCGGCGGCCTGGTCGGTAGTGAGGAAGGGCGAGCCGCGCTTGGCGCGGCCCGCCCGGTCGATGTCGCTGTCGTCGTGCATGGGGCTCGGGGTCCGGAATCGCAGCGGCGGCGGAAGTGCCGGCGCGTCCCCGAGCATCCGGTCGCCGACCCCGCTCGGGGAGTGTCGAAACGATTTCGCGTTCCGACACCCCCCGCGAGCGCGTCCGGTCAGCGCGACCAGATGAGCTTCCAGTCGCTGCCGTCGCCCTGGACGAGCTGGGCGTAGATCGGCGAGGGAAGCGAGGGATCGTCGAGTTTGAGGCTCTGATATTCGGTGCCGGTCTCGCGCGCGCTCCGGGTCCAGCCGGCGCCGATCTCGACCGCGCCGGCGAAGACGCGGTGGTCGGGGGCCTTGTCGTTGTCCCGCTCGACGGGGCGGATGGTCGCCTTGACGTTGAGCGTCAGGGTCCGGATCGAGCCGGTGAAGACGCCGGATTCGTCGCGGCTGAAGCTGCCGATCTGTGCCATGATAAGTCTCCTGGGTGTGTCGCGAGACCGCCCTTTGCGGCCTCGACAGCGGCCACGAGGCGGCAGCCAGGGCCGGTGGCGCACCTGCAGGGCCGAAGCGCAGCGGAGGACGCGGGAACCGGGCTTTCTTGGTCCGCGAGGAGGCGTGGCACACGCCGGGGAAGAAAGTTCGAGGGCCCGCGTTGCGGCGCCGGACGGCCTGCCGCAGGACGCGGTCGTCAGGAGGCCCAAGGGCGGAATTGCTGATGGCAAGAGCGATCTCAGTTGCACGGAATTGGTAAGTCGGCGGCAGATTTAGAGGCCTCACCGAACCGATTTCCGACACTGTCCAGCGGTCGTGGGCGACACCGATCAGGCGAACACGCGCGCGCGTTACCCGAATCCGCGCGCCGGCTGTCTCGATCGGAGTCGGCCTCGCTCATCCCTCGTGCGGGGCCGACGCCTTGTCTTGGGGATCAGCCGAATGACCATGAACGATGTCGCCGATGCGCTCGCCGCAACCAGGAAGATCAGCAAGGCGGACGCGCGGGCGATGGTCGCCGATGTGCTGGATGCGATCGCGGCGAGTGCCGCCAAGGGCGAGGTTTCGCTCGCGGGGTTCGGCAAGTTCAGCGTCACCAACCGGCCCGCGCGCGCCGGCCGCAACCCGCGAACGGGCGAGCCCATGTTCATCGCGGCATCGCGCGGCATCCGGTTCCGACCGGCGAAGGCGTTCAAGGAACGCGTCAACGCGTGACCAAATTCGCGTTCGAGGGCCCGTCGCTCGACGATATCTGGTCCGCCTCAAACCGCCTCAAGGGTGCGATTCTCGAGACGCCCTGCGTGCCGAGCGAAACACTGTCCGCGATCACCGGCACCCAGCTGTTCCTCAAGTTCGAGAATCTGCAATTCACCGCCTCGTTCAAGGAACGCGGCGCACTCAACAAGCTGCTGTTGACCGATCCGGTGGCGCGCGCGCGCGGCGTGTGCGCGATGTCGGCGGGCAATCACGCGCAGGGTGTCGCCTATCATGCCCACCGGCTGGAGGTGCCCGCGACGATCGTGATGCCGGTCGGCACGCCGCTCACCAAGATCGCCCGGACGCGCTATCACGGCGCAAAGGTGGTAGTCGAAGGCGCCAATCTGAGCGAGGCGCTCACGGTGGCGCACGATCTGGCCGTGGCCGACGGGCTGACCTTCATCCATCCCTATGACGACCCGGCGGTGATCGCCGGACAGGGCACGATCGCGATCGAAATCCTCTCGGCGGTGCCCGATCTCGATGTAATCATCGTTCCGGCGGCGGCGGCCTGATCTCCAGCATTGCGATCGCGGCCAAGCTGATCAAGCCGACCGTGCGCGTCATCGGTGTCCAGAGCGCCACCTATCCCTCGATGGTGCGCGCGCTCGAAGGCGTGGTGGAATCGTGTGCCGACGGCATGACGATCGCCGAGGGTATCGCGGTCAAGACCGCCGGAGGGCTGACGCGAGAGGTGGTCCGCGCGCTCGTTGATGACCTGCTGCTGGTCGAGGAAAGCGCGATCGAAGCGGCGGTGGCGCTGCTGCTGTCTGTCGAGAAGACCGTGGTGGGGCGCGCGGGCGCGACCGGCCTCGCCGCTTTGCTCGCGCATCGCGAACAGTTCGCGGGCAAGAAGGTGGCAACCATCCTGACCGGTGGCAATATCGACCTGCGCGTGCTCGCCTCGGTCGCGATGCGCGAGCTGGTGCGCACCGGAAGGCTAATGCGGATCGCGGTGACGATGGCCGACGCACCGGGCGGCCTGGCGCGGCTCGCCACAGCGATCGGCGAGGAAGGCGCGAACATCATCGATGTGGCGCACGACCGCATGTCGCTGGCGCTCAATGCCAAGGGAACCGTGCTCGAGGTGGTCGCCGAGGTCGAGAGCCAGGCGCATGGCGAGGCATTGTTGGCCAATCTCAAGGCGCGCGGGTTCGCGGCGACGAGCGGCAACCTCTACCAAAACCGCGCGCAGAGCCGTCAAGGCGAGGCGCGCGGCGCGAATTTGGAGTCGGTGCGCGGGCACCGTCTGGCGCGGGCGGACGCTTCCCCGCCCGCGCCATTCCGGTCAGGCGGCGAGCTTCTCGGGCTCGGGATCCGGCACGATCCGGATCGCCCGACCGGCAGCGGCGACGCTCGCGACGCCACCGCGCGTGGTGTAGGCGGCGGGCGGGAAGCGCATCCAGCGCGGCACCCAGCGCTCGACCTTGGCGCGTCCGTTCGCGCCCTCCAGATGATCGCGCGCGATCTTATTGACCGTCTTGGCCTTCTCGCCCGCGTTGGCCTTGGCGACGACATCGCCCGCGATCTCGGCGAGCAGCGAGGACGCGACTTCGCGGTCGCGGACCAGCTCGAACAGGCAGGCATCGGCCTGCCACCAGTCTGCCATGTCGATGTCGAGATAGCTGCCGACCGCATCGACGGCGGCGCTGCCGAACATCTGCGCGGGTGCCAGCGCCAGCTCCGCCATGCGCGACGAGCGGAAGCCGGCAAACGTGCAGGATCCCAGACTATAGCCGAGCTTGCCGCAGGGCACGGTGATGCCTTCGTTGAGACCCTCGCGGCGTCCCAGCTCGAGCGCGATACGATCGCGATGATCGAGCGTGATGATGTCGCGCAGTTCCGACCAAAGGAACGCGCTGTCGGCGAAGAGACAGCCGCGCATGACGGGGTCGCGGCGATAGCGGCCCTCGCCGACGATCCGGCGCTCGGCGCCCTCGGCATAGTCGCGCAGGTCGACGGTGCCGGGCCGAGGCGCGCGCAGATCCTCATGGGTGACCAATGCGAAATACCGGCTGCGGATCTCGTCGCTGAAGTCGCGCGTGATCGACCGGAGTGATTTCCGGTCCGCTGCACTGCGGAGGGTGCGCAATATGTCGTCCGCCAGGCCGAAGCCGAACGCGCCGGATGACTGGGTTTGTCCAGCCATTCGTTGACCTCCTGCCGCGGCATGCCGCGAGCCCGGTTCCCCCTTTGCCGGTGTGGTTGTGATTCCGCCCCACTTGCGACTTTGACAATTGGAGTCCTCGCGATGGGTAACATCCTGATCGATCCGTTTCGGCTGTGTTCGGAGACGTTACCCGAAAGCCGGCCTCGCAGGTCTAGCAACCGGGACGGCCGATGCGCGTGAACGGCGCCGGCGGCTTCCACCGGAGAAAAATAAGCGTCGGATAAAAAATCGCGTTACCCATTTCCGGATTGGGCTTGTCCTACCTCCTCGGACAAGTGTGACGCAGGGACTGCTCCGACGGACAAGATGGTCGACGACGACGCGCTCAATGCCTGGTTCGTTCGAGAGGTGCTCCCTCTCGAACGGGCATTGACGGCCTATGTACGGCGGAACTGGAGAGTGGCGGAAGACGTGTTCGAACTGCGGCAGGATATCTACGAGCATGCGCTCATCGGCGCACGGCGCGAGCTGCCGGCCAATACGCGTGCCTATATGTATACGCTCGCCCGCAACCACCTCATCAACCAGGCCAAGCGCGCCCAGATCGTGTCGTTCGAGATCGTCGCCGACCTCGACAATGAGATCATGGACTTCGATATGTTCGAGGCCGAGCGCGTGTTGACCGCACGCGACGAGCTCCGCCACGCCAAGGCCGGGATCGACAAGCTGCCGCCGCGCTGCCGGGAGGTGATGCGGCTGCGCAAGCTCGACGGAATGTCGACGCACGAGGCGGCGCAAGTGCTTGGGGTCTCGACCGAGACCGTTCGCCAGCAACTGAAATATGGGATGAAGGCGCTGATCGACCATATGATTGGCGGCAGCGGTAAGATCGTGCGGCCGAAATTCGGCAAGCGTGCGTCCGAGGAGACGCAGTCATGACCCGCCATCAGGTGATTGAGGATCAGGCGCTCGACTGGGTGATCCGGCGCGACGAACCGAATTGGTCCGAGGGCGACCAGGCTGAACTGGACGGCTGGCTCGCGGAATCGATGGCCCATCGGGCGGCCTGGCTGCGCGCGGAACATGGCTGGGCACAAGCGGATCGGGTCCGGTCGCTCGGCGACTGGGGCGGTCTTCCGAGCGACGGCTGTCGCAGGCGCGGGTGGTTGCCGACGGCGATCGCGGCGAGCCTGCTGCTGGCCGTTGGCATCGGCGGCTATTCACTCGTGCCGCAATGGGGGCACGCGCCGGAAGCGCAGGAGGCGCGATTCGACACGCCGGTCGGTGGCCGCAAGATCATCGCATTGGCGGACGGCAGCAGGATCGAGCTGAACACGCAGTCGGTGGTGCGCGCGGCTGTATATGAGAAGAGCCGCGACGTCTGGCTGGATTCCGGCGAGGCTTATTTCGAGGTCAAGCATCGCGATGGCGAACCGTTCGTGGTCCATGCGGGCAGGCAGACGATTACCGTGCTCGGCACGAAGTTCTCAGTGCGGCGGGACGGCGACAAGGTCACCGTGAACGTTGTCGAAGGCCGCGTCCGGGTGGACGATGGCCAAGTCCGCAACGCCAGTGCGGCGATCATTACAGCGGGCGACACGGCGATCGCGCGGGGCGGTTCGACATTGATCGCGCCGAAATCGGAAGAGCGCGTCGAAAGCGCGCTGGCTTGGCGCGATGGCATGCTGACCTTCGACCTGATCCCGCTGTCTGAGGTCGCTGCCGAATTCAACCGCTATAATCGAACGCAGCTCGAGGTCGATCCGTCGGTTGCCAACATCCCGATCGGCGGGACCTTCCAGGCGTCCAACGTCGACGCATTCGCACGCCTGCTGCAGGACGCCTACAGGCTGAAAGTCGAGCGGAACGGCGAGCAGGTCAAAATCTCGAGCTGATATGTTACCCATTTATGTCGGCGGATTGTCGCGCATTCCAAGGGGCTAGAAACATGCCCCAAGAAGGGGGCATCATGATCCGGACACTGGCAACAGCACTCGCAACCACCACCTGCCTCGTAGCACTCGCCACGCCCGCAGCAGCACAGACGCGGGAATTCAACGTACCGGCCGGTTCGCTCAGGGCTGCGCTCGACACCTTTGCGCGCCAGTCCGGCCGTCAGGTGATTTATCGCGGAGACGAGGTGCGGTCGGCAAAATCCCCAGGCGTGCGCGGGGCGCGGACTGCCGAAGATGCGCTTGAAGCCCTGCTCGCGGGCACCGGCTTCGCAGCCAAGAAGGATGCGTCCGGCGCATTCGCGGTGGTGAAGGTGGGAAACGCGCCCGCCACCGCTGAAACGGCTTCCTCAACGGGGGAAGCCATCGCTGGAAACGCCGCGGCAGATGGCGAGAGCGCCGATATCGTCGTCACCGGTACGCATTTAAGAGGAACGCCTCTCGCATCGCCAGTTATTACGCTTTCCCAAAAAGATATGCGCGATAGCGGACAGACATCGCTTGCGCAGGCTATTCAATCTCTGCCCGAAAATTTCGGAGGCGGACAAAATCCTAACGTCGGTCTTGGTATCCCAGGCGCGCAGAATTCGTCAGGTGCATCGACAATCAATCTTCGCGGCATCGGGGGGGATGCGACCCTCACACTGCTCAACGGTCACCGCCTCTCCTACAATGCAAACCTGCAATCGATTGATATTTCGTCGATCCCCTTTCTGGCGATCGATCGTGTCGAGATCGTGCCGGATGGAGCTTCAGCGCTTTACGGCTCCGATGCCGTGGCTGGCGTCGCGAACATCATTCTCAAACACGATTATAATGGAGTCATAAGCGATGTTCGTATCGGCGGGGCAACCGATGGCGGTGATTTTCAGCAGCAATATGCACTACTCGCGGGAACCCGCTGGGCCAGCGGCGGAATCGCAGCGAGCTACGAGTATAATCGCGAAACCGCGATCGACGCGAGCGATCGGGCCTACGCGCGGGGCCGTTCTCCCGGATTGAACCTTCAGCCCTATCTAAAGCATCACGACGGTACCCTGACGCTGCACCAGGACATCACGCCCGATCTGATCTTTTCCCTGGACATGGTCGGCAATACGCGATGGAATCTCAATCATTATGCCGTCGACAACCAAGGAAACTACCTCCTCAACGGCGGCGAAGTTCGTTCACGGTCTAACTCTTTTGTTGTTTCGCCGTCACTGTCTTGGACGATCGGGCGCGGTTGGTCAGCAAACCTCACCGGCATGTTGGGCTCCGATCACAATCATTACACGTTGACGAGCTATGTCAACCGCGCGGTCATAGCGACAACGGACTTTTGCAATTGCAACGCAGCCAGTTCGATTGAGTTTTCAACCAACGGCTCCGTGCTGGATTTGCCCGGCGGTCCGCTCAAGATTGCACTGGGTGCAGGGTATAGGACCAATCGCTTCATTCAGACCGACATGAATCTGCGTGCGTCCGACGGCATTACCTATGGATATGGCGAAACCGAAATTCCGATCGTGTCATCGCTCAACGAGCACCGTTTCCTACGCCAACTTTCGCTGAGCGGCGCTGTCCGGTACGAGAGCTATCGCAACGGCACGGGTGTGGCGACGCCGAAACTCGGCATCATCTACGCGCCGGCCCGTGATATTGTTTTCAGGGCGTCGTGGGGCCAGTCGTTCAAGGCACCGACATTGTTCCAACGCTATGATGCAGTCCGCGTCGGACTTTTTCCGGTTGCCCTTTTGGGCGGATCGGGGGCGTCTGCGACGGCCTTTAATCTGATCGGAGGCAGTCCCGACTTGAAGCCTGAACGATCGACCAGTTGGAGCGCCGGCTTCAAATGGAAGCCATCCATGGTTCATGGCCTCGAGATCGAGGCGAGTTATTTCAACGTCGACTATCGTAATCGAGTGGTGACGCCGATCACCTACCAGACGCAAGCGCTCAGCGCACCGCAATATGCAGATTTCGTCCATTTCGACCCTACCGCGGGGCAAATAGCTGATGCCCTTGCACTTGGGCAGTTCGTCAACGTCACGGGCAAGCCGTACAATCCAGCGAGTGTGATCGCGATTGTCGACAATCGTTATGTCAACGCAGGCCACCAGCAACTCCAAGGGGTCGATATGGCGGTGCGTTACAGCGTCACGACCGGACGCTCCCAACTTAACTTCACCGGCTCGGCCAGCTATCTCGATAGCCACCAACAATTGAGCGCGGAGCAGCCAGTGCGAGCTCTTGCCGGTACTCTCTACAACCCGCCGCATTTCCGTGCCCGTGCAGGCGTCGTATGGACTGCGAAGACGGTCACTCTGAGCAGTTTTGCCAATTATATCGGCGGTGTCCGCGATGTTCGGTCGGTCCCGGCGCTACGCGTGGCGTCCATGACGACGCTCGACATGGCCGGTCGGTATACGCCGCAATTGCGGTCGCCAGTTCTGGGTGGTCTCGAATTGAGTCTGAGTATCCAGAATCTTTTAAACCGCAAACCGAGCCTGATCACAGGCACTACGATTTATGAACAGCCATATGATGCCACCAACTATTCGGCCGTCGGCCGGCTGATCTCCTTCGGCATCACCAAGCACTGGTGATCCGGACCGGCAGCCCGCCGCTTCTCTCTCTCGAACGGAACCATCATGCGGATCACCCTCTTGGGCGCCATCTTCCTGATCGCACTACCCTTGGCACACTCAGCGGCGATAGGCACCCCACCGCTCCCGGCGTCACGCCCAACACTCGACGACATATTGTCCGCCGCCACCATCGACGGGCTGCGCATTTCGCCCGATGGGCAGCATGTCGCCTTCCGAGTGGGGAAACGCGATATCGAGCACAATCGGACGACTGTGCAATGGTATGAGGTGGCGTTGCGAGGCGGACGGCCCATACGGCTGGGCGCACCACAAGATCCTCTTTGGATGCCTGTGTTTGCGATGCTCGACGATCCGGTTGCGCAATGGCTGCCCAATGGCGAGGCGCTAGCCGTTCTGGCTGTGTCCGGTTCATCCATCGCGGTACGGGCGGTTGGCCCCGGCGATCATGATATCATGCTCACTAACGACAATGCCGACGTCCGCACGTTCGAGATAGCGAACAACGGTCGGACCTTGCGCTATACAACCGGGCTTCCCCGCGCCGAGATCACCATCCGTCAGCGGCTCCAGGAAGAGAACGGTATCCATCTCGACCAAAGTGTAATGACGGAGGGACTCAGACTCACCGATAACTACAGGATCGGCCAGCGCTGGACGACCGTGCGCCACGGAGATGCGCCCGTTCCATCGGAAGCGGATGCCGGACCTGATCGACACCATGAGGTCGCATTGCCTGCATCCTTATTCGCAGGCGCTGGAAAAGCCCGCTTCACGTCCCACGCTTCTTCGTCTTCATTCGATTTCGAGCATATTGAGGCGCAATCCTCTGTCCTCCCGCCTCTCACCGATGGTACGATCTACCGGGTTCGGCGACTGGAATCGCCGGATCCGATCTTCCATTACAGTTCGACGCAAATCGAGGCGACGCTTGCAGACGGACGCAATCGCGTCTGCTCGTTGGCCTATTGCAAGGGTTTCTACCCGGCGTTGCGACAAGCCATGGTCGATCACTCCACTGGTGAAATCGTCATCCTAGCCGACCAAGGGCATTTCGGACACCCCGCCCTCTATGGTTGGAATGCTGCGACCAATAAGGGCAGGCTGATCTGGCACGGCGAAGGCTCCCTCTCAACCGGTGCCGTTAACTCGTCGAAACTCTGCCCAGTGTCCTACGGCAAACTTGTGTGCGTCTTTGCTGGCCCAAGTCGCCCCGCGGAGCTGGTCAGCATTGATCTCGCCTCGGGCCGGATGGATGTCCTCGCCGATCCCAACGCCAATCTTGCTGCTAAAGCCTATCCACGGATTCAATTGCTGCAATGGCCGGGGCCTTCGGGCGGGACGGTGACAGGGGTCTATGTCGCACCCTATTTCGTGAGCGGACCGGTTCCCTTGGTTGTCACCTCCTATGGCTGTTCCGGCTATCTCCAGGGTGGGACGGCACAGGTCACTCCGGAATTCATCTTGGCGAGCCACGGAATCGCTTCTCTCTGCGTTAATATGGTGAGTTCCGGCTTGGTCGGCATCATCCGACATGGAAAGATGGAGCCCGCCCAGATCCACAAGGATGTCCTTGCTTCCTTGCAGACAATCATCTCCGATCTCGTAGGAAAGGGCTGGGTGGATCGCGATCGGATCGGCATCTCGGGACAGAGCTTCAGCAGTATAGCGATCGCCTATGCCATAAGTCACAGTGATCTCTTCAGGGCCGCCTCGATTGGAACAGGGATAACGATCGATCCAATCGCTTACTACCTATCGGCGCCCACCCCGGATTCCTGGAGGAAGCAAACCTTTTCAGCTTTAGGGTTACCCCCGCCGGATCGAGATCCCGATCACATTTGGAATGATGTTTCCCCAGCCCTTAACGCAGGTCGGATAAAGTCTGCCCTGCTCATCCAGCCGCCCGAGAACGAATATCTCTTCGCCCTGCAACTCTACACGAGTATTGCCGACGCGGGTGGCACGGTAGACATGTTCCTCTATCCCAAAGCAGGCCATATGCTGGCCGATCGGCCGCTCCAGCAACGCAGTCGCGCCGCCCGATCGATAGCTTGGTTCCGCTTCTGGCTTGGCTCAGAAACCCAATCCAATGGTGTCTCGCCAAGCGAGCTATCCCATTGGAATACCCTTGCCTACGAGCGTCAAGTACGAGGCGGTCTCAAGCCGAAGTGATGTCGGATACGATCTCCGGCCCTCTTCGGCCAGTCCTTCCGGCAACGAAGGAGCGAATTGACGATCCGCCAAAGAAGGCGTGAAAGCATGTGCGTCGTCTGAATTGCTCAACCTGCGAGCTGGCGCTGGCGAACATTCGCGTTCTGATCCCAATGAATACGCGCAATCGCGCTCCGAACTCCGGTGACCCCAAGAAGGTCCCCAGTGACCCCTGCCGGTATCTGACACCGTACATTGAATTCGGCGACTTTCGAGCCGGCCCGCGAGTGAGTGACTCGAATGCGGGCGGAGGCTCGCATGACCCCGACCAAGCTGCTCATCGGACAGATCCTCGTCGTGTTCGCGATCGTGCTCGCGGGCATCTGGTTGGCGACGCAATGGGCGGCTGCAGAACTCGCATACCAGGCCGAACTCGGCGTGCCATGGGCAGTGATCGACGGCATTCCCGTCTATCGCCCATGGGCAATTTTCCTGTGGTGGTATCACTTCAACGCTTACGCGCCGCATGTCTTCGATCGCGCCGGCGCGATCGCCGGCGCCAGCGGATTCGTGGGGTGCGCCGCCGCGGTGGCTGGCTCGTTGTGGCGCGCGCGACAGCACCGCAACGTCACGACCTATGGTTCGGCGCATTGGGCTTCGTTGCATGAAGCCAAGGCCGCCGGCCTGTTCAGCCAGGGCGGCGTCTTTCTTGGCCGGCTTGGCGACCGCGATCTCCGGCATGACGGTCCCGAGCATGTCATGGCGTTCGCGCCGACGCGGTCCGGCAAGGGCGTGGGTCTCGTTGTCCCGACGCTGCTCGGATGGTCGGGCTCGGCGGTCATCCACGACATCAAGGGCGAGAACTGGCAGCTGACCGCCGGCTGGCGCGCCAAGTTCTCGCATTGCCTGCTGTTCAATCCCACTGACGCCCGTTCCGCGCGCTACAATCCGCTGCTCGAGGTGCGCCGGGGCGCCGATGAGGTGCGCGACTGCCAGAATATCGCGACGTGCTGGTCGACCCGGAAGGGGCGCTCGAACGGCGTAACCACTGGGAGAAGACCAGCCATTCGCTGCTGGTCGGCGCGATCCTGCACGTGCTCTACGCGGAAGAAGACAAGACGCTCGCCCGCGTCGCGACCTTCCTTTCCGACCCGCAGCGTTCGTTCGCGGCGACGCTGCGCCGGATGATAACCACCAACCATCTTGGTAGCGAAGCAGCGCCGGTCGTCCATCCCGTCGTCGCCTCGGCAGCGCGCGAGCTGCTCAACAAGAGCGAGAACGAGCGGTCGGGCGTGCTGTCGACCGCGATGTCGTTCCTCGGGCTCTACCGCGATCCGACGGTCGCAGCCGTCACCTCGCGCTGCGACTGGCGGATCGCCGATCTCGTCGAGGCGCGGCATCCGGTCTCGCTCTACCTCGTCGTGCCACCGTCCGATATCAGCCGGACAAAGCCGCTCATCCGCCTGATCCTCAACCAAATCGGCCGCCGGCTGACCGAGAAGCTGCACGCGGCCGGTTCGGACGCGGCATCGGCCACGAACCGCCACCGCCTGCTGATGATGCTGGACGAGTTCCCGGCGCTCGGCCGCCTGGACTTCTTCGAAACGAGCCTCGCCTTCCTCGCCGGCTATGGCGTGCGCGCCTTCCTCATCGCGCAGAGTCTCAACCAGATCGAGAAGGCCTATGGCGAGCACAACGCTATCCTCGACAATTGCCATGTCCGGATCGCGTTCGCGACCAATGACGAGCGGACGGCCAAGCGCATCTCCGACGCGCTCGGCACCGCGACCGAGCAGCGCGCGATGCGCAACTATGCCGGACACCGGCTCGCACCCTGGCTCGCCCATGTCATGGTCAGCCGGCAGGAGACCGCACGTGCGCTGCTGACGCCCGGCGAGGTGATGCAGCTCAAGCCCAGTGACGAGCTGGTGCTGGTCTCGGGGCATCCGCCGATCCGGGCGAAGAAACTGCGCTATTACAAGGACAGGCGGTTCACCGCGCGCGTCCTGCCGGCGCCGTCGCTGGACAGCACCGGCTACCAGGATCGTCCCGCCGCCCGCCTCGACGATTGGACAGGCCGGGTACGCGGACAGGATGTGCGGCTCGCCGCCACCGCGGACGCCGACGATCACGACGACACCGGCGGCCTCGAGCAGGCGCGGCATCCCGCGCACGAGATCGAGGCGCAGGTTCCGGCCGAACCCGAGATCGTCGATCCGCTGGGGTTAAGCGAAGACGATGGCGACCAGGCCGCGGAGCGTCGGGCGATGGACCGCGTGCAGGCGCTGGGCGCCGCGCGCACGGTCTATGGGCTCGATGCCGCGTCAGCCCGGCCCGACGACCTGCAGCTGGGGTTCTGACCGTGGAGAAGGTCCGCCACCAGCTGTTCCTGCCGAAGCCGCTCTCTGACCGGCTCGAGGCACTCGCCGCCCGCCCCGGCGCCAGCAAGTCGGCGATTCTCGTCGACGCGCTCACTGCCTGGCTCAACCGCCGCGGCGCCTCCGAGCTGGAAGACCGGTTCGCGATCCGGCTCGACCGCCTGACCCAGGCGATCGGCCGCGTCGACCGCGATGCCTATGTCATCCTCGAAACGCTGGCGCTGTTCATCCGCTTCGAGCTCGCGATCCAGACGCCGCTCGCGGAAAACGACCATGCCGGCCGCGCGCTCGGGGCGAAACGGTTCGAGGCGTTTGTAACGCAGGTCGGGCGGCAGGTGTCGACCGGGCGCCGCACGCTCTCGGCCACCCCGGAGCAGGACGCATGAGCGCGATCCTCGCCGCGGAGCGCCGCCGCCGCATGCTGGTCACCGCGCTGGGCGCCGACATCGCCGCGGCCATGCGCGACAGCCGGACCCAGGAGATCATGGTCAACCCCGACGGCGCGCTTCGGCTCGACCGCCTGGGTGAAGGCCGCGTCGATACGGGCGTCAGGATCGAGCCGGAACAGGTCGAGCGCATCATCCGCCTCGTTGCCAGCCACGCGCGCTCCGAGATTCATGGCGACCGGCCGATCATCTCGGCGGACACGGCGCGCGTCCTTTCGCTCGCCGTCGTGGACCGGAAGAACATCCTGGTCGCGGGCGGCACCTCGTCGGGCAAGACCACGCTTGCCAACGCGCTGCTCGCCGAGATGGCGCATCTCGACGAGCGTGTGATCCTGATCGAGGACACGCGCGAGCTGCAATGCGCCGCGCCGGATGTGGTGGCGCTGCGGACCCGCGCCGGCTCGGTAACAATGGCCGATCTCGTGCGCTCGACACTGCGCCTGCGGCCCGACCGCATCATCGTCGGCGAGGTGCGGGGCAAGGAAGCCCTCGACATGCTGAAGGCGTGGAACACTGGGCATCCCGGCGGCATCGCCACGGTCCATGCCAATTCGGCAGTCTCCGCGCTCTACCGGTTCGAGCAGCTCGTGCAGGAAACGGTGGTCACCGTGCCACGCCGGCTGATCGCCGAGGCGATCGACATGATTGTGTTCATCTCCGGTCGCGGCCTCGCACGTCGCGTCGAGACGATCGCGCGCGTCGCCGGTCTCGATCCGGCCGGGAACTACGCCGTCCTCAGCCTCAATCCTCAAGCCAACTTCGAAGGAGACTAACCATGCGCACGCGCGCCCTGAAAATTCCTGATCGCCGTTCCACCTTCCTCGCCGGTGTCGTGATCGGCTTCGGTGTCATGGTCGCCGGCAAGGCCCATGCCTCCGGCACCGGCATGCCGTGGGAACAACCGCTGCAACAGGTGCTAGACTCCGTGCAGGGGCCGGTCGCCAAGATCGTCGCCGTCATCATCATTATCACCACCGGCCTGACGCTGGCGTTCGGCGAGACGGCGGGCGGATTCCGGCGCCTGATCCAGATCATCTTCGGCCTGTCGATCGCCTTCGCCGCATCGAGCTTCTTCCTGTCGTTCTTCTCGTTCGGCGGCGGAGCGCTGATCGCGTGAGCGCCGCCAGTCACACCGGCGGCCATATCGACAACGGTCATGTTGCTGGCTTCGAGGTTCCTATTCACGGGAGCCTCGGGGCGCCGATCCTGCTCGGCGGTGCCCCGCGAGGGCTCGCGATCATCAACGGCACGCTCGCCGCCGCGATCGGGCTCGGCCTCCAGCAATGGATCGCCGGCATCGTCGTCTGGGCGGTTGGGCACAGCATCGCCGTGTTCGCCGCGCGCCGCGATTCCGCCTTCGCGCCCGTGCTGATCCGTCATCTTCGACAGAAGGGCTATTTCGCATGCTGAGCCTGCGTGAATATCGTCACGGCGCGGATCGCCTCGCCGATCATCTGCCGTGGGCGGCGCTGGTCGAGAAGGGCGTCATCCTGAACAAGGACGGCAGTTTCCAGCGGACCTTCGCGTTCCGCGGCCCCGACCTCGAGAGCGCGACCGAAGCCGAGCTCGTGTCTGCCTGCGCGCGGGCGAACAACGTGCTCAAGCGCCTCGGCACGGGCTGGGCGCTGTTCTTCGACGCTGAACGGCGCTCGGCGCTCGGCTACCCGGCCGGCAGCTTTCCCGATCCGGCGTCCTGGCTCGTCGACGAGGAGCGGCGGGCGCGCTTCGAGGCGGAAGGCGCCCATTTCGAGAGCCGCTATCATCTGACGCTCGTCTGGCTGCCCGCCGCGGATGGCGCGGATGCGGCGGGCCGTTCTCTAGTCGACCGGCCCGACGCCGCAGAGGGCCGCGACTGGCGCGCCGCTTGACAACTTTCGTCGCGGAAACCGACCGCGCGCTCGACCTGTTCGCAGCCTTCATGCCCGAAGTGCGGGCGCTCTCGTCGGCCGAGACGCTGACCTACCTTCATGGCGCGGTCTCGAGCCGTCACCACCCCGTCGCGGTGCCCGAGACGCCGATGTACCTCGACGCGCTGCTGGCGGACACGCCGCTCGTCGGCGGTCTCGAGCCGATGCTTGGGTCTCGCCACCTGCGCACGCTCACCGTCGTCGGCTTTCCGAATGTCAGCCGGCCCGGCATCCTCGACGCGCTCAACGGGGCCGACTTCGCCTATCGCTGGGTCACGCGCTTCGTCGCCCTCGACAAGACCGATGCGACCAAGCTCCTCACGAAGCTGCGCCGCCAATGGTTCAACAAGCGCAAGTCGATCACCGCGCTGCTGCGCGAGGTGCTTTACAATCAGCCGGCCCAACTCCTCGACAGCGACGCCGACAACAAGGTGGCGGATGCCGACCTGGCGCTCCAGGCGCTCGGCGGCGACCATGTCGCGTTCGGCTATCTGACCACGACCATCACCGTCAGCGACGAAGACCGCGCGGGCGTCGAAGCCAAGATCCGGCAGGTCGAACGGATCGTCGGCAGCATAGGCTTCACTACGATCCGTGAAGGCGTCAACGCCGTCGAAGCATGGCTGTCGGCGATCCCCGGCCACGTCTACGCGAACGTCCGGCAGCCGATCGTCCACACGCTGAATCTGGCCCATCTCATGCCGCTGTCCTCGGTTTGGGCTGGGCCTGTCGGCAATGACCATCTCGCCAAAATTACCGGAACGGACTGCCCGCCACTGCTGGTGGCACAGACCGCGGGCTCGACGCCGTTCCGGCTTTCCCCCCATGTCGGCGATGTCGGTCACATGATGCTGGTCGGACCGACCGGCGCAGGCAAGTCGGTCATGCTGGCACTGATCGCGCTCCAGTTCCGCCGCTACCAGCAAGCGCAGGTCTACATCTTCGACAAGGGGCTTTCAGCCCGCGCCGCCGTGCTGGCGATGGGCGGCGCGCACCATGCGCTCGGCGCCGCTGACGGAGATGTCCTCGCATTCCAGCCGCTGCTGCGGATCGACGATCCCGCCGAGCGGAGCTGGGCGGCCGAATGGATCGTGGCGCTTCTCGATGCCGAGCGCGTGACCGTCACGCCAGAGGTCAAGGACGCTGTCTGCAGTCTGGCGTCCGCGCCGCCGCAGGAACGGACGATGACGGGCTTGGCGCTGCTGCTCCAGTCGAACGCGCTCCGCACAGCTATCCAGCCGTACACGCTGGACGGTCCCCACGGCCGGCTGCTCGATGCCAGCGAGAGCGGGCTCGCCTTCGCGGATGTCCAGTGCTTCGAGACCGAAGCGCTGCTCGGCCAGGCGAGCGTGGTCGCGCCCGCCCTGACCTACCTGTTCCATCGGCTCGAGGAGCGCTTCGACGGCCGACCGACGCTGCTGATCCTCGACGAAGCCTGGATCTTCCTCGACCATCCGCTCTTCGCCGCGCGCATCCGCGAATGGCTCAAGACCCTCCGCAAGAAGAACGTCGCGGTGCTGTTTGCGACGCAAAGTCTGGCGGACATCGCTGGCAGCAGCATCGCGCCCGCCATCATCGAAAGCTGCCCCCAGCGCATCCTGCTGCCCAATGATCGCGCGATCGAGCCGCAGAGCCGCGAGGCCTATGCGCGGTTCGGACTCAACGATCGTCAGATCGAGCTGATCAGCCGGGCCACGCCCAAGCGCCACTATTACCTGCAATCCGCGCGCGGGAACCGCCTGTTCGAACTGGGGCTCGGGCCGATCGCGCTGGCGTTGTGCGGCGCGTCCGATCCCGCCAGCCAGAAGCTGATCGACGCGATCCTGGCCGACCACGGCCCGACGGATTTTGCCGCCCGCTTTCTCGAATCCGCCGTTCTCGCCTGGGCCGCTGACCTGCTCGGCGACTTTCCAGGCGCGCCGGCCTGAACCGCTCCCCCACCTCCAGCCCCGGAGACAGACCATGACCAAGACATTCCCCCTCAGGAAATACCTCATTGCTGGCGCGCTCGGCTTGTCCGCCACCGGCGCGCTGGTGATGGGCGTGATTGTGCCGAGCCAACCGGCGCGCGCGCAATGGACCGTGTTCGACCCGTCCAACTACAGCCAGAACATCCTGACGGCGGCACGCACGCTCCAACAGATCAACAACCAGATCCAGATGCTGCAAAATCAGGCGCAGAGCTTGATGAACCAGGCCCGCAACTTGACGACGATCAACTTCCCCGAGTTGCAGGCCCTCCAGCAGACCATTCAGCAGATCGACGTGCTGATGGGCCAAGCGCAGGGCATCCAGTTCCGCGTCGCCAATCTCGACCAACAGTTCCGGTCGATGTTCCCGACCAGCTTCAACCAGGCGCTCACCAACAACCAGCATGTGGTCGATGCGCGTGCCCGGCTCGATACGGCGATGGCGGCCTACAAGCAGACCATGACCGTGCAGGCGCAAGTGGTCGAGAATATCGCGGCCGATCAGGCGACGCTCAATGGCATCATCCAGCGCAGCCAGGGCTCACAAGGCGCCTTGCAGGTCAGCCAGGCGACCAACCAGCTCCTTGCGCTCGTCGCCAAGCAGCAGTTCCAGATCCAGACGCTGATGGCGGCGCAATATCGCGCCGACGCGATCGAACGCGCCAACCGGACGCAAAACCAGACCGACGCGCAGAGTGCCACGACCAAGTTCCTCGGCTCCGGCAACGCCTACACCCCCCAATAGGCGAAGCCGGATCGGGCGGCGGCGGGTTGCGCCTCCCGTCGCCGCGGGGTTCGGTCGCCCCTTGCTCCCCCCGGTCGAGCCCCGCGGCATCTCTCGCCTCAGCTCAGGAAGAACCGCTTTGAACGACCTCAACGTCATCGATCAGTTCATGCAGGCTTTCATCCGCTACATCGATAGCGGGTTCGGGCTGCTTGGGCCCGACGTGTCCTTCCTCAGCCGCACCCTGATCGCGCTCGACATCACGCTCGCCGGCCTGTTCTGGGCGCTGGGCGGCGAGGACAATGTGCTTGGCCGGCTGATCCGCAAGATCCTCTATATCGGCGCGTTCGCGTTCATCCTGAACAGCTTCTCCACGCTGTCGACGATCATCTTCAATTCGTTCGCCAAGGCCGGCTTGACGGCGGGCGGCGGCACGCTGTCCGCCGACGATCTCCTGAAGCCCGGCCGGCTCGCCGGCACCGGCTTCTCCGCCGCCTGGCCGCTGCTCCAGCAGGTCAATCAGTATCTCGGCTTCACGACTTTCTTCGACAACTTCCTGACCATCGTCGTGCTGCTGGTGGCGTGGGTGATCGTCATCCTCGCCTTCTTCATCCTCGCCGTGCAGATGTTCGTGACGATCCTCGAGTTCAAGCTGACGACGCTCGCCGGCTTCATCCTCGTGCCGTTCGCGCTCTGGAACCGCACCAGCTTCCTCGCCGAACGCGTGCTCGGCAATGTCGTCAGCTCGGGCATCAAGGTGATGGTGCTCGCCGTTATCGTCGGCATCGGCTCCAACTATTTCCAGCCGTTCACCGCGTCGCTGCAGGGCACCGAACCGGACATCGGCAAGGCGATGAGCCTCGTGCTGGCGAGCCTGGCGCTGTTCGGCCTCGGCATCTTCGGACCGTCCATCGCTTCTGGCCTCGTCGCCGGCGCGCCGCAGCTCGGCGCGGGCGCCGCGCTCGGCACCGTCGTGGGTGCCGGCGGCATCATGTATCTCGGCGGCGCTGCCGCGGTCGGCGCGGCGCGCGGGCTTGCTGCCGCCGGCCTTGGGGCCGTGCGCGCCGGCACGGCGATGGGATCGGCGGCATCGACGGCCTATACGCTCGGGCAGGAAGCCGCCGGATCATCGAGCGTCGGTGCCGGCATTTCCGGCATGGCGAGCGCCGCAGGCGGTGCCGCCCGATCGCGCATGACCGCCGCGTTCGGTATCGGCGAAGCCGCCGAATCCGGCCGGCAGGCCGCGTTCAACGCGCTCACCAACCGAACGGCCTCCGCCGAAGGCGCCGGTTCTGGAGGCGGCGGCGACGCCGTGCCGGGATGGGCGCGGGCGATGAAGGCACAGCAAACCGCGCGCCATCACCGCCAGGTCGCCATGCACGCGGTCCAACAGGGCGATCGTGGCGGCCATGGCGCCACCCCCGACATCAAGGAAAGAGAGGACTGATCCCATGCTCTTCAAGCGAGTGGTGCAGCGCTATGGGCGCACGCCGACACCGGAAACACCCTATCAACGCGCCGGCCAGCTTTGGGACGAGCGGATCGGCTCGGCCCGTGTCCAGGCTCGCAACTGGCGACTGATGGCATTTGGCTGCCTGGGCCTCACCACTGCCTTGTCGGGTGGGCTGCTCTGGCAATCGCTGCAAAGCCGGGTCGTGCCCTATGTGGTAGAGGTCGATCGGCTCGGCGAGGCGCGGGCGGTCAAGCCCGCCGACGCGACCTATCAGCCGACGGACCCTCAGGTCGCTTGGTTCCTGTCACGCTTCATCACCGATGTACGCACGGTCTCGCTCGATCCGGTGCTGATGCGGCAGGACTGGCTCTCAGCCTACGACTTCACGACGAAGCGCGGCGCGGTCTTTCTCGGCGACTATGCCCGCTCGGCCGATCCGTTCGGGCATGTCGGCGAGCGCATGGTCTCGGTGCAGATCACCAGCGTCGTCCGCGCCTCCGACAAGTCGTTTCAGGTGAAATGGCTCGAGACGGCTTATGAGCGTGGCGCCCAGGCTGGAGTCGCGCATTGGACGGCGATCCTGACCGTGGTGATGGCGCCGCCGGCCAGTGCCGACATGCTACGCAAGAATCCGCTCGGCATCTATGTCGATGCGATCGACTGGAGCCGCGAGCTCGAACCGGCCGCGACAAAGGCTGTGGCGATGTCGGCTACGGCGCTGCCTGCAAACATCCCCGCCGGATCGCCGGTCGATCCGAACCTCGCCGTCCCGAACACCAATACGGAGATCCAGCCATGAAATCCGCCATCCTAGCGGCGACGGCGCTTGCCGTGGCCGCGCCCGCGCTTGCCCAGACGACGCCAACCGCGATCGTGCCGGTATCAGCCACGCCAGCTCCAACGCCGGTGGTACCTGAAACGGCCGCATCGTCACAGGTCATCGCACAGCCCGTCGCCGGCACGCCGATGACCACGCCGCCGCCGACCCGTCATGTCTACCGCCCGCCGTCGCCAGCTGAATTGCGCGTGCGCGCCGCCAATCGCGCGGCAACGCTCGAACCGGCGACCGGCGGGTATCTCAACGCGGTGCAGGTCTACCCCTATAGCGACGGCACGATCTATCATGTGTTCACTGCTCCAGGGCAGGTCACCGACATCGCCCTGCAGCCGGGCGAGAACCTTGGTGCGGTCGCGGCCGGCGACACTGTGCGCTGGGTGATCGGCGACACCACAAGCGGCAGCGGCGACACCAAGCGCACCCATATTCTGGTGAAGCCCTTCACAGCCGGACTTTCCACGAACGTCGTCGTGGTCACCGACAGGCGGACCTACCATCTGTCGCTGACCAGCACCGAGCACACCGCGATGTCGGCGCTCTCATGGACCTATCCGGCCGACCAGCTTATCGCGCTCAAGGCCGCGGCCGAGCAGGCGCGGGCTGCGCAGCCGGTCGCATCGGGCCTGTCGGTCGATCAACTCCACTTCGGCTATGCCATCACCGGCGACCAGCCGGCATGGCGGCCGCTGCGCGCCTTTGATGATGGCCGGCAGACGTTCATCGAGTTTCCGGCGTCGCTCGGCGTGGGCGAGGCGCCGCCGCTGTTCCTCGTCGATGCCAAGGGCACGGCGAGCCTCGTCAACTATCGCGTGCAGGGACGTTATTATGTGGTCGATCGCCTGTTCGATGCGGCGGAATTGCGGCTCGGGCTCAAGCATCAGGACGTTGTGCGGATCAGCCGGACCGGCGAACCGGCCAGCGGGCGGAGGGGGTCGTGACCGAGGCCGCCCCAGCCCAGTCCCCCAAGCTCGACCCTGAGACGTTGGCGATCCGCAACCGGCCACCACGCGCGATCCGGTTCAAGCGTGGCTTCATCATCGCCATAGCGGCGATTGGCTCGGTTAGTTTGATGGCCGTGACATGGATGGCATTGAAGCCACGCCTGTTCCACGCCGCCGCGCCGCAGGAGGAGCTGTCACAACCCAATGCGCGGCCAACCAGCGACGCCCTCAATGGCGCTCCTGCAACCTATGGCGACGTGCCGCGCCTCGGCCCGCCATTGCCCGGCGATCTCGGCAAGCCGATCCTCGAGCATCAGCAGTCGATGGCGATAGCGGTCAACCCGGGCGACCAGCAACTCCAACAGGCGGAAGCAGCAGAGCGCGAACGTCGGCTCGCCGAATTGAAAGCGGCTCGCGAATCGGGTGTGCTGGTTCAGGGCAAGCAAACGGGCGGCCTCACCGAAACCGCGCCAGTAGGCGCGCCGGCAGCGACCGCCACGGCGACCGATACGCCGAAACTGGCGCTCGACCCGTCCAATGACCCCAATGCGCAGGGGCGCAAACAAGCGTTCGTCTCCAACCTAGATCCGCGCGGGGACGTGAATCCGCATATGCTAACCCCGTTGTCGTCGCCCTATACGCTATCGGCCGGCAGCGTCATCCCAGCGAGCCTGATCACCGGCCTCAACTCCGACTTACCCGGCTTTGTTACCGCTCAGGTGACGCAGAATGTCTTCGACACAGTGACTGGCAGAATCCTACTCGTACCGCAGGGCGCTCGCCTGATTGGCAAATACGACAGCATCGTCGCGTTTGGGCAGAAGCGGGCGCTGATTGTCTGGCAACGGATCATCATGCTGGACGGAAGCTCGTTGCGTATCGAGAATGTGCCCGCCACCGATCCGTCGGGCTATGCCGGGCTTACCGACAAGGTCGATTTCCACACCTGGCAGCTACTGAAAGGCGTCGTGCTCTCGACGCTGCTTGGCGTCAGCTCCGAACTCGCTCTGTCCGGTCAGAGCGACCTCGTCCAGGCGATCCGGATGTCGACGCAGGACAATGTCGCGCGGGCCGGCGACCAGATCACGCAGCGCAATCTTGGCATTCAGCCGACGATCACGATCCGGCCAGGCGCACCTGTCCGACTGGTGGTCCATCGTGACCTAGTCTTCGCGCCGGCCGCGGTGAAGGAGGACTGACATGGCTGATCTGAAGCTGGCGAAACTGCCGGATCGCACGCCTGTCAAACTTTCGATCACCATCACGCCCGACCTCCAAGCGGCGCTCGCCGACTATGCGTCGCTCTACGCGTCCATCTATGGGGTCGAGGAGCCCGTAGCCGAGCTGGTGCCGGCGATGCTCGCGGCGTTCCTCGAAAGCGATCGTAACTTCGTGTGCGCCCGCGAGGCCAACGCGAGGGCACAGAAATGATTGAGCGCCCATGGGAGCAGAAGATCGAGCCGCTCACGGTGCGTATCGCGACCGCTGTCCGCATCACCGGCCTCAGTCGCTCGCGCATATACGAACTGATTCAGTCCGGCGAACTCGACACGGTGAAGGTCGGCAGGGCGACGCTGGTCCAGTACGCCAGTCTCAAGCAACTCACGGCGAACCGAGCCGTGCCCGACGTCGGCTGAGGGCAACGCATCACGAAGACGCTGTCGCATCCCATCACGATTATTGTAGCTCAAGGGGAGAGACCATGGCTCTCCCCTTGAAGGGCGCAGACTCTATGCCCTGGATCGCTTGGCCCCGAACTCAGGCCGCAAGATCTTCCCACCATCGCGCAGCTGGTCGAGATAGTCCGACCAGCGCTGCATCATGACGACGCGCTCGTCCCAATATTCGCCGCGAGCATAGGCGCGCCGGACCTGGTTGGTGTCGACATGGGCGAGCTGACGCTCGATCGCATCGGGATTCCATTCGCCCATCTCGTTGAGCAGCGTCGCGGCCATCGCCCGGAATCCGTGCGCGGTCATCTGCTCCGTCGTGTAGCCGAGCTTGCGCAGGCCCTGGTTGACGGCGTTCTCCGACATCGCCTTGCGCGGCTTGCCGAGGCACGGGAACAGGTATTTCCACCAGTGCGTATGCTCGTGAAGCTCCTTGAGCATCGCGATTACCTGCCGCGACAGCGGCACCCGGTGCGGTCGTCGCATCTTCATGCGTTCGGCCGGGATGTACCAGATGGCCTCGTCGAAATCGATGTCGGTCCATTCCGCCTGCCGCAACTCGCCCGGGCGAAGCAGCACGTGCGGGGAGAGACGCATTGCCATGACGGTGACCTTGTGGCCGCTGTAGCCGTCAATTGCCCGAAGCAGAGCGCCGACCTCGGACGGCCGCGTGATGGCCGCGAAATGCTTGACCTTGGGCACGGCGATCGCGCCGCGAAGGTCGGCGGCGACATCCTTGTCGCACCGAACGGTCGCCACGCCATAGCGGAACACACGGCTCAGGACGCTGCGCATGCGCCGTGCGCTCTCGTAGGCGCCGGTCGCCTCGATCTTGCGCAGGACGGCGAGCACCTCATGCGGCGTGATCTGCGCGATCGGGATGGTGCCGATCAATGGATAGGCTTTGGCGAGCAACCAGCGGATCTTATCGACGGTCACGGGCGCGAGACCATCCCGTTCGCATTTGACGAGCCATTCCTTGGCGACCGCCTCGAAGGTGTTGGCAGCGGCGTATTTGGCAGCGATCCTTGCGCGCTTTTTCTCCAGCGCCGGATCGATCCCCTCGGCAATCTTCTTCTTGGCCTCGTCGCGCCGGGCACGCGCCTCAGCAAGGCTGATGGTCGGCCACCCACCGAGATGAAGCTTCTTCTGCTTGTCCAGAAAACGGTAGTTGAAGCGCCACAGCTTCGAGCCGTTGGGCTGGATGACGAGATAGAGGTTTTGGGAGTC
>Ga0164242_10001797_pt1 | contig 25206 bp, 23 predicted proteins | sample OricomgcompostMG_FD_108783 | JGI IMG/M metagenome (GOLD analysis project Ga0164242, IMG submission 108783) | Miracle-Growth compost microbial communities from Emeryville, California, USA - Original compost - Miracle growth compost (MG) ...
GGTCGTGTCGAGATACGAGATCGTCTTCCAGACCGCGTCGGGGTTCTTGATCGTCGACGGCGAGCACACGCCGTTCGCCTCGATCGGCTGCACGTTCCCCTTCGTCCCTACCGGCCAGGGAGCGAAGCCCCACGACATCTTCGGGTGGTTCGGCGCGATGAAGTTCTGCAGCCACTGACCGCCGAACATGAGCGGCACGCTGCCGTTGGAGAACGCCGCCATCGCGTTGGTCGCGTCGTAGTCCGGGTTCGTCATCTGCCCGGCCTTGATGGCCGCTGCGAACTTGCTGACCCCGTCGACGAAGGTGGAGTCGGCCTGCACCTTCGTGGTGTGGATGAAGCTGTTCACGAAGGGCTTGCCGCCGTTGGCGACGGAGTACGCGGAGGCGCCCTGAGGGCTCGTCAGGAGCGGCCACTGGTTGATGAGCGGCGTCCCCGATGGATCCGCCGCCTTCAGCTTGGCGATGTCGTTGTAGAGGTCATCCCAGGTCCAGCCCGCTTTCGGCACGGTGAGCCCTGCCGACTTGAACGTGTCGGCGTTGTAGTAGAAGCCGTAGGTGTTGGCCAGTGTCGGGATGCCGGTGACCTTGCCGTCCTTGGACTTCCAGAGTGACAGCGATCCGGGGGCGAAGCCGGAGGCCTTCAGGCCGCTGCCTGAGTCGAGCTTCGACGAGAAGTCGTACAGGAGCCCCTCCGACGCGAGGTTCTGCGCCTCCGCTGTGGTGCACCAGAAGAAGTCGGGAGCCTTCTTCGACAGGATGAGGCTGGCCAGCTTCTGCGCGTAGTCGGCGTTCGGCGCGGCTTCGCGGGTGACCTTGATGCCGCTCGACTTCGCGAACTTCGCCATCGTCTTGTCCAGTGCGGAGTTCGTCGTGTTCGACTCCCACGTCATGTAGCTCACGGTGGCGCCTTTGTCGCTGCCGGAGCCTGACGAACTGCAGCCGGTGAGGCCGAGTCCGGCGATCGCTACGGCCGCTGCCGCGGCGATCCAACGGGTGCGGTGAAACATGTCACTCTCCTCTGAGTGCGGTACTGCGGTGATGGTGGATGGCACGCAGCGCTGCTACGCGCCGGGGGGGGTACGCCGGGGACGCTCACTTCGAGATGGTGCCGAGGGAGCCGATGCCCTCCATGAAGTAGCGCTGGGCAAGGAAGAACAGGGCGAGCGGCGGCAGCATGAACAGCAGGTTCGTCGCCATGTAGTAGTTGTATTGCGACCCCGCGGTGTCGCCGAGGAAGGACGCCATGCCCAGCGACAGGGTGAACTTCGTCTGCGTCTGCAGGTACACCAGGGGGTTGAGGTAGTCGTTCCAGGCGAGCTGGAACGACATGATCGCGATCGTGATCGACACCGGCTTCGTGATCGGCAGCATGATCTTCGTGAAGATCGTCCAGTGGTTGGCGCCGTCGATCAGCGCGGACTCGTCGAGGTATCTCGGTATCGACTGGTAGTACTGCCGGGCGAGGAACACGAAGATCGGGCTCCCGAAGAACGCCGGCAGGATGAGCGGGACCCAGGTATCGATGAGACCCGTCGAGATGTACAGGTGCTGCAACGGGATCAGGCCCACGATGCCGGGAACGAAGAGGCTTCCCGAGATGAGCGCGAACCAGAGCTTGCGTCCGGGGAACTCGATGCGGGAGATCCCGTACCCGACGACCATCGAGCTGGCGACGGCCCCGATCGTGGAGGCGACGGTCACGATCGCCGTGTTCATCAGCAGCCGGTAGAAGTCGATCTGGTTGGGGCCGTTGACGAAGTTCGACCAGTCGAACTCCTTCGGGAAGAACGTCGGCGGGATCTGGTTGATGTCGCCGTTCGTCTTGAGCGCGATGCTGAGCATCCAGACCAGGGGCAGCAGCATGGTCACGGCGAGCAGCCCGCACAGCGCGTACCAGGCGATGCGCGAGAGAACCAGCGGAACGCGTTGCGCCAGCGGCACCCGGCGGGGGCGTGCGATCACGGCGGTCATGCTTCGTTCCCCGCCGTGAAGCGGCCGCGCGTCAAGCGGAGCATGCCGAGTGTCACGATCATCACGATGATGAACAGCACCCAGACCTCGGCCGTGGCGTAGCCCAGGTTCGGCGAGGCGATGAAGTTCGCGAAGCCGTCTGTGTAGATCTTGTACATGAGAAGGTCCGTCGAGGTGCCGGGGCCGCCCTTGGTGAGGATGGCGACCTGCGTGAACGTCTGGAATGCGCCGTTGAGCTGGAGCACGAGCTGAAGGAGCAGGATCGGTCCGATCATCGGCAGGGTCACCTGCATGAACCTGCGGATGGGTCCGGCGCCGTCGACCTTCGCCGCCTCGGCGAGCTCGGTGGGAACGGCCTGCAGCCCGGCCAGGAAGATGATCATGGTGCCGCCGATGCCCCACACCCCGACGATGAGGATCGACGCCAGCGCGGTGTGACTGTCTCCGAGCCACATGACGGTCGGCAGGTGCAAGGCGCGCAGGATCTCGTTGGCGAGCCCGTACGTCGGGTCGTAGATGTACTTCCAGAGCGTCAGCACGGCCACCGCGGGCAGGACGACGGGCAGGTAGAAGATCGTGCGGAAGAGCTTCACGCCCTTGAACGCCCGGTCGACCAGCACGGCGAGTCCCAGTCCTGCCGCGATGGTCACGGGAACCGAGACCACCACCCAGAGCAGGGTCACGCCGAGCGATGGCCAGAACGTCGGATCGTGCGTGAACATCTGCACGTAGTTGGTGAAGCCGATCCATTGCGCCGGTGTCAGCCCGTTCCACTGGGTGAAGGAGTGGTAGAGCGAGGTGACCATCGGGTATCCGACGAAGAGCAGGAGCCCGATGATCGCCGGCGAGATGAAGGCGTAGCCGATGATGGCGTCGCGTCGCTTGCGGCGGCTCATCCCCGACGGCTTCGCTCTCGCTCGGCCGAGCGTGCGCGCCGACGGCGCGGGCATGTCGATCGTGGTGCGTGTCATCCGACCTCCTCCTCGAGTGCGGCGCTCCGGGCGATCCGGAGTGTGACGATCTGGAACGGCCGGAACTCGAGCGACGCGGAGCCATCCGCGTGACGGAGCTCGTCGAGCTCGCGTTCGAGCAGGTCGACGATGGTGACCGTTCGTGCCGGCGTGTCCCAGGTGACCGTGGCCGTGGTGCGGGCGCCGAGCGCTTCGTACAGGCGCACGATGAGGTCGCCGGAGCGGTCCTCGGCGAGCTTGACGCTCTCGACCAGAACGCCGGATCCTTCCTGCACTCTGACCAGCGGCTCGACCGGCGCCGCCCCTGCGCGCGTACGCATCGGCAGGTTGATCCGGTAACCGGCGTCGACTGCGTCGGCGATGGATGCGTCGCTGTTGAGGCTGTACCGGAACCGGTGCAGGCCCTGGTCGGTGCGCGGGTCGGGGAACCGCGGCGCGCGCAACAGCGACAGCCGCACGTCCGTGCCCGGCAGCCCGCTCTCCGGTGCTTCGCGGCGACGGATGTCGTGACCGTATGTCGAGTCGTTGGCGATCGCGACGCCGAACCCCGGTTCGCCCACGTGAACCCAGCGGTGTGCGCAGATCTCGAACTTCGCCGCATCCCACGTCGTGTTCGCGTGCGTCGGTCGCTGGATGTGCCCGAACTGGATCTCGGACGTGGAGTGATCGGTCCGCACGTCGAGCGGGAACGCCACCTTGAGGAACCGCTCCGCCTCGTGCCAGTCGACATCGATCTCGTAGTCGATGCTGTCGGAGCCGACACGCAGCGTGGTGGCCTGAATGCTCGTCGATCTGCCGAACCGGCGTTCGACGACGACCGTCGCCGAACCGTCCTCACCGCTCTCGACCCTCAGGCCCTCGACGTCGTCGAGAACCTCGGACGTACGCAGATAGTGCTCGTCGACATCCCACGCGTCGAACTGATTCGGGAAGTCCTGGTGCAGCACGAGCTCGCCGGCCCGGCCGCCTGCCGCGACGAGCTCGCGCCCGCGGCGGAGGTCGACGATGCTGGGCGACGCGCCGCTCCGGTCGAACGTGACGCGAAGGATCCCGTTGTCGAGGATGGTCGTTCCGTCGTTCTCGGTCACCTCGACGCGGTCGTAACCAGAGTCGGTATCCGCGGCCGCCGCTGCCAGTGCGGGCACCCCGTCCACGGTCACGGGACTCGCGTTGAACGCGAGCGCGACGTCACCGGCGCCGGCGAGCACGTCGATGGCGCTGTCGATGATGGCTTCCAGTTCGCGCTCCACCTCGGCGTACGTCTGCGCCGCCTGGCGATGCACCCAGGCGATGCTCGAGCCGGGAAGGATGTCGTGGAACTGGTGCAGGAGCACCGTCTTCCAGATCCGGTCGAGCTCCTCGTACGGGTAGGGAACACCGTGTCTGATGGTGGCCGTCGAGCACCAGAGCTCCGCCTCGCGCAGAAGGTGCTCGCTGCGGCGGTTGCCCTGCTTCATCGCGGACTGCGACGTGTAGGTGCCGCGGTGCGCCTCCAGGTACAGCTCGCCGACCCACGTGGGCGCGTTCGCGTACTCCGCTTCGGCGGCCGTGAAGAACTCCTTGGGCGTCGCGTGCTCGATGGTGGGCGAGCCTTCCAGGTCCGCCTGTCGACGCGCACGCTCCATCATGAGGGCCGTCGGTCCGCCTCCGCCGTCGCCGTGTCCGAACGGCACGACCGACCTGCTCGCCTCCGCGGCGTCGCGGAAGTTGGCCTGCGCGTGTTCGAGCTCGCGCGGGGAGAGCTCGGACAGGTAGCTGTCGACCGGGGGCATGTGGCTGAACAGGGTCGTGCCGTCGATGCCCTGCCAGTGGAACGTGTGGTGAGGGAACTTGTTGGTCGGCGAGCCCCACGCGAGCTTCTGCGTCAGGAACCAGCGGTAGCCGGCGAGCTTGGCGATCTGCGGAAGAGCGGCGGTGTACCCGAAGGAGTCCGGCAGCCAGACCTCCTTCGGCTCGTATCCGAACTTCTCGGCGAAGTAGCGCTTGCCGTGCACGAACTGCCGCACGAGCGCCTCTCCGCCCGGCATGTTGGTGTCCGATTCGACCCACATGCCTCCTGCCGGGATCCACCGGCCTTCGGCGACTCGCTCCTTGATGCGCTCGAGGAGTTCCGGATGTCTCTGCTCGACCCACGCGTACTGCTGCGCCTGGGAGCACGCGAAGTAGAACTCGGGGTACCTGTCCATCAGGTCGAGCACGTTCGAGAACGTGCGGATGCACTTGCGCACCGTCTCGCGAGTCGGCCACAACCACGCCGAGTCGATGTGCGCGTGGGCGATCGCCGAAACCCGGTGGGCACTCGCGTCCGCTGGCTTGGCGAGCTCCTCGCCGAGGATCTCCCGTGCGGCGGCCGCCGTTCCCGGGATGTCGTCCAGATCGACGGCGTCGCAGGCACGGTCGAGCGCGGCGAGCAGGCGAAGCCGACGCGGGCGGTCGGCAGGGAGCTCCTCCGCCCATCCGATGAGCAGTTCGATGTCCACTTCGAGCGCCTGCACGACCGGGTCGAGCAGAACGAGGTCAGCACGCTGCAACCGGTAGAGCGGAGGCCCACTCGGCGCGATGCCCTCACCGAGCTCCGTCGGCCGGAAAGACACGGATGCGATGTCGGGGTTGGCCGCGGCCTCCACCCAGAGGTCGACCGTGGACGCGTCGGGAGAGATCGGCGCCCACTGCGACTTCGGGTGGATGCCCTTGACGATCGTTCCGTCTGCCGTGTGGACCAGGCCTTCGCACTGGAACCCTGGGCCGGAATCGGGCTGGAATCCGATGTCGATCACGGCGACCACCTGGCCGATGGCGGGGCTCCCGTCGACGCGCGACGGTGCGGCATCCAGCCGGGCACGCCAGGCATCGGGGATCTCACCGGTGAGGTGGAACCAGCTCGTCGTCCAGGCCGGCCCCCAGGCGTCACCGACGGCGATCGGCCGGAACTCGTCCTTCGGCGCGGTCGCCGTGGCGAAGGGCTCCGGTTCACCGGGAAGGTCCCGGACGGTCGCCGTGAGCGGAGCCGTCACGGCTTCGGTGGCCGGCCGGATCCGTTCGCGGAGGAGTCTGGTCGCGCGGTCGATGACGCGCTGGGGGTCGAGGTGCATGGATCAGTGCTTCTTCTGGGTGAAGTGGACGCGCACGAGCATCTGCGCGCCCGTGGCGGACGAGTAGTAGGTGTAGTAGCGGGTGAGGCCGTGGTCGGTCGTGTACTCCGGGTGCGCGAACGCCGCGTAGTTCCACGCCGTGCTCTTCTGGGCGGTGAACAGGTCGGTGGGCGTTCCCCACGGGCCCCACGGAGTGGGCGAGGTCTGGAACTGCACCTGGTCGGACAGCGTCTCCTCGAAGGTGTTCATGTAGAGGTGCGTGGTCTGGTCGTACTGCACCGTCTCGCCTGCCGCCCCACCCTGCATGACGATGACGGCCTTGGTCTCATCCGGCGACCACTGCGGCCGGCCGTTGGACGTGCCGGTGTAGAACGACCACGCTGCGCGGTCCTGCACCCGGTCGAGCGGTACGCGCGCGACTCCGCAGGCGTGGTTGTCGTCGCATCCGCCGTACGCGTAGAGATCGTGACCGACGACGACGGCACCTCCGTTGCCCCACTCCTCCGACGGCGAGAACAGCAGCGTCGGATCGACGCCCTCGGGACTCGTGATCGAGGTGTCGCGGTTCTCGATGGTCAGTCGCGTGGCCACCTTCGTGCGCATGTCGACCGAGACGATTCCGGAGCCCAGCTGCTGGCCGATGAAGCCGGAGGCGCATGGCCCGGTGTCGAGGCCGCCGCGGCAGAGCTTGCCGTAGAACACGAGGATGCGGTGGTGGGCGGGATCCGCGACCGCGGCGCCCGGCCAGAAGCCGAAGACCGTTCCGCAGTTCGGGTCCGTCGATCCCGTGCAGTCGGTGGAGGCGTGCTCGTTCTGGAAGTCGGTCTCGGCCGTCGACAGCGGCACGAACTCGGTCGGCGCGCCCGTGTCGGCTTCGCTGGCGAAGGTCGTCGAGTGCAGCTGGATGTTGTCGGCAGCGGTCAAGTCGCTGGTGACGGCCGCGGTGCTGGTCAGGAACGCATCCGGGTCGGTCTCGATCGTGTCGTCGAAGAACCAGTACGACTTGCCGCCGTAGAAGACGCTCTGGCCGTTGTCACGTGCCGAGACGTGGGAGTTCTGGTCGAGCGGGCCGAGGATCTGGAAATCCTTGACCGCAAGCCCGCCGTTCGGAAGCTGAGTGGCCGCGGAGGCGGCGGGAGCATCCGGGGACCCGTCCCCCACCGTGTCGGCGAACGCCGGTGAACCGAGCACCAGAGCGAGGCTCGCGCCGAGCGCGCCGACGCTCAGAACAGAGTTGCGTAACTTCATTCGTGGTCGTCCTCATCGTCGAGTGAGCAACCGCTGATGCGATCGCAAACGACAGTGTGACAACGTTGTCGTCAGATGTCAACGTTGTCAGTAGAATCATCGAGACCGGCGAGCTGCCGGCGACACGGGAAGGGATCGAGATGACGACGACCGTCACCGCAACGTGGAGCGCGTCGGTCGGCGCGCTCTGGGACGAAGCCCTCGCCAATCTGCAGCGCAACACCGTGACCGCGGCCGATGGGTCGACGTACATCCGAGCGGGAGCCGGCTATGCGGATCCCTGGACCAGGGATGCCGCGCTCAATTCCTGGGGAGCGGCGAACGTCGTGCGCCCCGGCGACGCGAGGTCCACGCTGCTGCGAGTGTGCGAGACGCTGCCCGACGGCCAGACCGTCATCGCGCAGGACGACCAGTGGTGGGACCAGATCGCCTGGGTTCTCGGCGCATACGACCACTCCATGTGGAGCGGAGACCGCGTGTTCCTTCGCCAGGTGCTCGAGATCGGATCTGCCTCGCTTGCGATCCTCGACCGTGACCGGTTCCGGCCGGCATGGGGCCTCTACGCCGGACCGGCGCTGATGCAGGACGGCATCTCCGGGTTGCCCACGCCGCCGGCGTCGTCGGACGAGCCGACATCCTTCGTGCTCGACTATCCGGATGCCCAGGAGATCATGTCACTCTCGACGAACGCGCTCTACTTCCGCGCTCTTCGGCTGCTCGCCCTCGCTGCCGCGGCACTGGGCGAGGATGCCACCGAGTACGAACGCCGTTCGGCGGATCTCGCCGCGGCGATCAACGCGCACCTTCGCGATGGCGAGGGACGATACGGGTATTTCGTGCATGGCAGTGGGCGCTCGCGAGGCGCGCTCGACCCGCATCGTGAAGCAGCCGGCCTGGCACTGGCCGTCGTTTTCGGGATCGCCGAGTCGCCGGCATCCGCGGTGCTCGCGTCGATGGATCGCCGCGCAGCAGGGGTCGTCAACGTCGGGCCCCACTTCCCGGACCGGTATTCCGACGAACGTCCCGGGCGGCACAACGTCATGTGCTGGCCGATGGTGATGGGACTCGTCGGGCTTGCCGAAGCGGTCGCGGACGACGGCGACGTGCATCGCACGATGGATGACTTCTCGCGTCTCGTCGCGGCCAGTGGCGGGCGATTCGACGAGGTCTACCACCCTGCGAGCGGAGTCGCGGACGGCGGATGGCAGTGCGGGTTCCGGTGGCCGAGCGAGCCGGATCAGACGTGGTCGGCGACCTCCTACATCCGGCTCGTGCTCGAGGGCCTGCTGGGTGCGCGCGCATCCCTCGACGAGGTGACCTTCGCACCTGCAGCCCTTCCCGAGGGTGGGGTGCTCGAGATCACTGGCATACCGTGGCGCGCATCCACGATCGACATCGTGGTCAGAGCGACCCCGGATGGCGCGCCGCTCGACCGAACGGCGACCGTGCCCGCGGATGCGACCGGCTCGGTGCGGTGCGAGCTGACCGTGCCAGCTGTGGCCGTGCCCACAGCGGCCGCGCCTGCGCTGCCGCCCCGAGCGGAAGCGTGAGGAGCCGGCATGACGACGAGGACTCAGCCGTGAGCGCGTGGATCTGGGACGCGTTCCACCGCGAGACGCCGAACCAGCTCCTGCTGTTCCGCAGGATGCTGCGCTCTGCTGCGTCGATCGAATCCGCCTGGATCGAGGTGGCCACCCCAGGCTCCTTCCGGGTGTGGGTCGACGGCGAGATCGTTGCGCACTATGACGTGCAGCACGTGGACGCACTGACGGAGGCGGTCCGCGTCGATCTCTCGGATGCGCTCGCCGGTCGTACCCGCGCAACGATCGTCGTCGGTGCCTACTCGCTCGGCATCGGCACGCACCACCAACGCCGTTCACTGGGCGGTCTGTGGACGCACGGCGCGGCGCGCACGAGCGACGACGAGGAGCTGTCGTTGGACTCTTCCTCGGAATGGCAGGTGCGCGTGCCTGCGTCGTGGCGGCAGAACGCACCGCAAATGGTCTGGTCGGCCGGCTACGCCGAGTGGTCGGACCGGACGCTCGACACCGGATTCGACGACGACGGCTGGGGAGCAGCTGTCGAGTATCCCGGCGAAGACGCTCCCCCGCTCGGCGAACGCGACGTGGCCGAGAGGCTCGTTCGGCTCACCGACCACGTGGTGGAGACCGGGACGCTGGCGGCACGCGCGGCCACAGCCGACCCAGATCGGGCTACGGGGTGCGCGGCGCTCGGCGCGATCCGGCATGAACCGGGCGGTGATTCGCGATACGTCGTGATCCACCTGCCGCACCAGCTCGTCGGCTTCCTCGAGGTCGAGGTGACGACGGCGATCGGAGCGACCGTCGACGTCCTCATGGGCGAACGCGCCGACGACACGGGATGGCCGACGTGCATCCGTCAAGGCATCCTGGCCGTCGACACGGTCGTCGTGCCTGAAGGCCGAACACGGCACAGGTTCTGGCACCGCCGCACGTTCCGGGCGCTCGCGATCGTCGTGCACGGCGATCCCGACGCCGTGGTCGAGTCATCCTTCCGCACCATCACGGCATCGCGTCCGCACGCGCTGTACGCCACGGACGACGATCGGTCGATGCGAATGCACGCCGTGAGCGCCGCAACCGTCGCGGTCGGCCGGCAGGACCTCTACGAAGACTGCCCGCTGCGCGAGGGCGGTCACTACGTCGCGGATGCCCGCATCCAGGCAATGTTCGACCTCGCGACGACCGGTGTGACGGCCACGGCCCGCCGTTCGGTGCTGGCTTTCGCGATGGGCCAGGATGCCGACGGCATGATCCCCGGGCTGTGGCCGAGCGGAACGCGTCATCGCATCCCGGACTTCGCGCTGCAGTGGCCGTGCTACCTCGACGAGGCCGTGCGCTTCACGGACGACGACTCGCTGCTTGACGAGGCGTATCCGGCACTCCTGCGGCTCATCGATTGGGCGGACGGGCGCTGGACGCACAGCGGCTTCACCACGGACGAGCCCGGCTGGTGGACATTCATCGACTGGTACGAGTTCACCCCGGCCGAGCTGCAGGCGGCGGTGGATGCCCAGTACGCCGTGACGCTCGAGTCCTCCGCCGCGCTGACCGAGCGGCGTCGCGACACTGGTCTCGCCGAGAGACTGCGAGACAGACGAGACGAGGTGCTCGCCCGTCTCGCGTCCCCGGTGCGGTTCCCGCATGCTGCGACGATCCTGCTGTGCGGACTCCCCCGTGCGACCGCCCTCCCTGTGGTCGGGCCGGAGGCGGGCTCCGTCCTCCACGAGTTCGCCGTGGAGACCGGCTACTTCGCATTCCAGGTGTTCCGTGCACGGATCGCGCTCGGCGACGTGGAGGGTGCGGCCGCGCTTCTGGAAAGCTACTGGGGCGGCATGCTGGATGCCGGTGCCGCGACCTGGTGGGAGCGCTACTCGCCGCGCCGCGAGGTCGTCGAGTCGACCCAGTCGAGCCTCTGCCATCCATGGTCGGCTGGACCCATCGTCGCGCTGCCGATGCTCGCGCTCGGCATCGACCCCTTCGCGCGTTCGGAGAGTGACGCCCGCTTCGCCCCGGCGGCCGGATACGAGGCGGCCGCCCTGCTTCACACGCCGTGGGGCGTCATCCGCAACACGGGTCAGACGTTTGCGAGCGGTCGGGACCTGCACCGCGGCCGGCAGCCGAACGTAGGCTGACGAGATGACCAGTCGCATCGCCGCCATCTCGATGGTCGCCCTCGATCCCCAGCGGGTCGCAGAGTTCTGGCGCTCCGTGCTCGGTTGGCGCCTTCTGCTCTCGGATGCCACCGGCGCCGACATCGGACCCGAGGATGGGTCGGGCCCGAGGATCGAGATCGGACGCGTATCGGACGAGAAGGTCGTCAAGAACCGCATACACCTCGACCTCCGTGCCGACGGCAGCAGCCAGGCGGAAGAGCTGCAGCGTCTGCTCGACCTCGGGGCGAAGCGGATCGACGTCGGCCAGCCGGCGGATGCCACGTGGGTCGTGCTCGCGGATCCCGAGGGCAACGAGTTCTGCCTTCTGCTCAGATCCGTTCAGGAAGCGGGCGACGACGCTTGACGATCCCGTCATCGACGGATGCGCCGCCCTGGCAGACGACGGAAAGCAACCGCTCCGAGTTCAGGTGGTCCCGACCACGGCTGCCCGACACGCCTAGAGCTCGACGACGACCTTGCCATGCACATGGCGCCCCGCCTGGAGCTCGACGGCGGCACGGATCTGCTCGACGGGAAATGTCGCCGCGATCGGCACCCTGATGCGGCCGTCGGCGACCTGACCCGCGATCTCCTCGATGGCGCCGGGGGCGGCGTTGGCGCCGTTGGCCGAGGTGATCCCCTCCACTCTCGCGGCGATGGCGGTGATGCGTTCGTCGGGCACGCCCAGTTCACGGGCTGCGGCCACCGTGTCGGTGCCGTGCAGATCCATCGCGGCGGTGACGCCGTGCGGCGCCAGCGCCCGCACGCGGTCGACCAGGCCGCCACCGTATTCCACGGGCTCGGCGCCGAGGGATCTGAGCGCATCCGCCGAGCTCGCTGAGCCGGTGCCGATCACCCGAGCACCCGCCATCCGCGCAAGCTGGACCGCGAACACCCCGACGCCGCCTCCCGCTCCCCCGACGAGCACGGTGTCGCCCGCCCCTGGCGCGATCACGGCGAGCGCCGCCGCTGCGGTGCAGCCGGCTATGGCGAGTGTGGCGGCCGTACGGTCGTCGACCCCGTCGGGCGTGTGGTGCGCGTCGCCGCCCACTGCGATCGTGCCGGCCGCGTCGACGAGCACGTAGTCGGCCACCGCTCGCGACAACGCGCCGCCGAACACCCTGTCGCCCACCGCGAAACCGGTGACGCCGGCACCCACCTGGTCGACGACACCTGCATAGTCGGTGCCGAAACCGCACGGCAGGCTCAGGCCGAATCGGGCCGCCGTGTCGGCGTCGGATGTCATGAACCAGTCCATCGGATTGAGGCCCGCCGCCGTCACCCGAACGCGAAGCTGCCCGGCACCGGCCTCGGGTACCGGCACCTCGCGGATGCGCAAGGCTTCGGGCCCGCCGAACGACTCGAACTGTACCGCGCGCGCGGTCGAAGAATGCGAAACACTCGTGCCCGTCATGCCGTCGTTCTCCTGTCGAGGTCGGGGAGCGTAAATGGACTACGCTCCGGTTAACGTCACACTAGCCTAATCGGAGCGTGATCCGTTTTGTCCCCTCAAGTATCCGTCGCATCGAGCACGACCCGTGCACCGCGGGCGGATGCGACGCGAAACCGCCAGCAGGTGCTCGCGGCGGCGACTCGCCTGTTCGCCTCCTCCGCGACGCCAGAGCCGTCGATGCGCGCGATCGCGAACGAGGCCGGAGTCGGCATCGCCACCCTCTACCGGCACTTCCCCACCCGCGAGTCGCTCGTCGACGCGGTCTACCAGGACCAGGTCGCACGGCTCACGAGCGGTGCCCACGACCTGCTCGCCCGGCACGATCCCGCGACAGCACTTCGACGGTGGATGGACCTCTTCGGCGACTGGATAGCGACGAAGAGGGGGATGCTCGAGACCCTGCTGGCGATGGTCGAGACCGGCGAGATCGCCCATGCCCAGACCCGGGACGAGCTGCTCGGCGCCATCGACGAAATGCTCAGGGCCGGCCGCGCGAGCGGGGATCTCCGCGACGACGTCGCCGCCGATGACGTCGCCGCGGCGCTCATCGGCATCTTCACCGTCGCAGGTCCCGGCCGCGACGAACTCGGCCGCCGTCTGCTGGACCTGCTGCTGGACGGCATGCGGGCCGGCGCCCAAGCCCGGCACGACACCGTGGGGTGAGCGTCTATGAGAGGTAGCTGACGCCGGTCAACTGCTGTGCGGCATCCCACAGGCGCCGGCCCGTCTCCGGATCCCGGGCCTCGCTCGACGCGCGCACCCGCGTCACGTCGCCCTTGCGTTCGCCGGCCCCGCCGGGGCCGAAGAACTCGCCTCCGCCGACCCCGTCGGCCGTGGCGGCGTACAGCTGGTTCAGCGCGCCCCGTTCGGTCGGCTGTGTGGCGACGACGGAGAACATCCGCCCCATGAACTGTGCTGCCGCACCGCGGTCGCGCCACGCGTTGTCGATGAAGTTCGAGCGGGAGAGCCCCGGGTGGGCGATGATGCTGATGACCGGAGATCCGGCTACCCGCAGACGACGATCGAGCTCGATGCCGAACACCGTGGTCGCCAGCTTGGATGCCCCGTAGGTGCGATTGGCGTTGAACCGCCGCTCGCCCTGCAGGTCGTCGAAGTCCAGGTGGGCACGCTTGTGAGTGATCGAGCTGAGCGAGACCACCCGGGATGCCGGCCCGCGGGCGAGAGCCTCGAGCAGGAGCCCGGTGAGGGCGAAATGGCCGAGCATGTTCGTGCCGAGGTGGAACTCGAAGCCGTCGACCGTCGTGCGGCGCTCGGCGAGGTTCTCAGCACCCGCGTTGTTGATCAGCAGATCGATCCGGTCGAGCTCGGCTGCGGTGCGAGCCGCGAAGGCTCGCACGGATGCGAGCGACGCGACATCGAGAACGCCCACCGCGACATCCGCTTGAGGTATCAGTGCGCGGATGCCGTCGGCGGCGCGTTCGCCCGCCTCGGGGTTGCGCACGGCCAGGATCACGCGGGCGCCGTGGCGGGTGAGCTCGGTCGCCGTCACCAGGCCGAGGCCCGAGTTGGCGCCCGTCACCACGGCGGTCCTGCCGCTCTGATCCGGGATGTCCGCTGCCGTCCACTGACTCGTCATGGGCTTCACGTTAGGGAGCATCCGACGTGCTTCCGTTGTCCTGCTTTCCCTCGGTCTGGCAGGACGACCCTCCCAGCGGCGGCCGGAGCGAGAATGAGGCGATGACCAGCGAATCGGCGGCCCGCGAACTGGGTCTCTTCCTGCGATCGCGCCGCGAGCAGACGACGCCGGAGCAGCTCGGGCTCGAGCCGGGACCGCGACGCCGGGTGGCCGGGCTGCGACGTGAGGAAGTCGCCGCCCTCGCCGGTCTCAGCACGGACTACTACCAGCGCATGGAGCAGGGCCGCAACTCCCGGCCGTCGGATGCCATCCTCGACTCGATCGCCGACGCCCTCGACTTCGACGACGTCGAGCGGTCCCATCTGATGCGCCTCGCGCAGGAGGCGCGGAATCCGCCGGCCGGCCCCCGCAGGCGTGCCGTTCGAGTGCCCAGGAGCGCGATCGCCCTCCTCAACGCGACCGAGCTGCCGGCGTTCATCGTGAGCCCGCACCTCGACGTGCTCGCCTGGAATCCGCTGGCGGCCGAACTGCTCGGCGACCCGGAAGAGCTGCCGCCCGCAGAGCGCAACGTGTTGCTCACCCTGTTCCGCGACGACGCGCTCGTGCGGTTCCCCGACTGCCGTGCCATGGCCATCGAGTACATCGGGATGCTCCGCACCGCCGTCGCCGAGGATCCCGAGCATCCGCGCGCGATCGCCGTCATCGGCGCGTTGTCGGTGCGCAGCGCCGAGTTCCGCGCGTTGTGGGCGCGCCACGACGTCCGCGATCGTGTGCACGGCGGCAAGACCATCCGGCATCCGCGAATCGGCGACATCGACCTGGAATGGGATGCGTACGGCGTAGCGGGCGGTGCCTCCATGATCGTCATGTCGCCGCGCCCCGGGCACGAGGACCGCCTGCGGCTGCTGTTCGCGCTCGTGGCGCCCGTCGATCGTGCGCCCCTCACAGACGACACTCGCTCGACAGCAGGCACAACGCGCGGCTGACGCCGACCGCGCTACGTCCCCTCCCGACACTCGGTCACGGCGGCGCCGTAGGCCTTCGCCCAGTCGGTGAGCGTCTCGATCGGGTCGAGCAGGGTCCTGCCGAGCTCGGTCAGCCGGTACTCGATGCGTCGGGACCCACCCGTCCGTCGTTCGACCAGTCCGTCGCGCTGCAGTCGCCGCAACGTGTCGGTGAGCACCTTGCGCGAGACACCGCCGATGATGCCGACCAGCTCACCGTGCCGCCGGGGCGCCCGGCCCAGGGCATAGATCACCAGCACCGACCACTTGTCGGCCAGGATCTCCACCGCCAGACGGGTCGGGCAGTCGACGAGCACTCCCGGCCCCGCCGCATTCTGCATGAGCCCAAGGTACCTGCGGGTAACGACGTGCTCCGTAACGTCGAAGGAGGAGTACCGAGGAGTCTCGTCACGAGGAGGACAAGTGTCAGAAGGAGAAGCGTCGCGAGGAGAACAAGCGTCGCGAGTCGTGGTGTTCGACGAGTTCGGCGGGCCTGAGGTGTTGCGCATCGCCGACGCCCCGGTGACCGAGCCGGGCCCCGGAGAGGTGCGGGTCAGAATCGAAGCCTTCGCCGTCAACCCGTTGGACGTGATGATGCGGTCGGGAACCTCCCCTGCACCCGTGCCGCTGCCACACAGCCGACTCGGCATCGAAGCGACAGGCGTCATCGACAAGGTGGGACCGAGAACCGGCGGCATCAGGCCCGGAGACCCGGTGATCCTCGCCGCCATCCCCGACCCGAGCAAGAACGGAAGCTATGCAGACCACACGACGGTCCGCGCGAACACCGTCGTGCCGCGCCCGAGCGGTCTCGACATCGCCGAGGCAGCAGCGATCTGGGTCGGATTCTCCACCGCTTACGGCGCGCTCATCGAGGCCGCGGGCATGCGCCCTGGAGACACGGTACTGATCTCCGGAGCATCAGGAAGCGTGGGACGAGCGGCGATCCAGCTCGCCAATCACCTCGGGGCCGTTCCCCTGGCCATCACGCGGAACGCCGACAGAATCGAGGAACTCGAGGCGGCCGGTGCCGCATCGGTCATCGTTTCCTCGAGGGGCGACCTGGCCGCGGACGTGTTGCGCGAGACGAACGGCGCGGGCGCGGACATCGTGCTCGACCTGGTCAGAGGACCGGGCCAGCGGGACCTGCTGCGTGCGACGCGTCCTCACGGCAAGCTGGTCGCAGCCGGGTTCCTCGACGCCAGACCGACTCCCGAGCCGCTTCAGTCCACCGTGGATGTCGTGGGTTACCGCGGCTTCGACTACCTGCTCGATCCCGACGTGCTGGCGCGCATGAACGCCTTCATGCAGGCAGCCGTGCGACTCGGCTCGCTGCGACCCGAGCTCGACGCGACGCTCGATCTCGATCACGTCGCCGACGCGCAACGGCGCTTCGAGAGCGGTGTGCGGGCCGGGAAGAAGGTCGTCGTCACCACCTGAGGGCGCGGGATTCGCGCATCCGGAACTCGTCAGGCGTGGTCGGACGCCCGCCTACCGCGCGTCGAGGAGCGCCAGGACCTCGGCGGTCGTGCCGAGCTCGCCGAGTTTCGGGAACTGGTACTCGATCGAGGCGTTGTGAGCTTCGAGGTTGTCGGTCATGGCATCGGTGACGAATGCCACGTGGTATCCGAGGTCGAAGGCGGACCGCGCCGTGGACTCCACTCCCGAGGTGGTCGAGATCCCGGTGAGCACGATCTGCGTCACGCCGGCCTCTCTCAGCTTGGCGTCGAGATCGGTGGTGAGGAATGCGCCGAGCGATCGCTTCGTCAGGGTGATGTCGCTGGGCTGCCGGTTCAACTCGGGTACGAGCTCCGTCGTCTCGGGCGGAAGCGAGCGACCGCCGACACGTCCCGTCGCCTTGCCACGATCGGTGCGACCAGGAGCGGATCCCCCCACGTTCACCAGCACGACGGGAAGGCCTCGAGCCCTGAACGCCTCGGCGAGAGCCGCGGAGTTCGCGATGATCTGCTCCGTCGGGTGCGCGGTCGGATAGTTGAGGATGCCCACCTGCAGGTCGATGACGACGAGAGCGGGCCTCTGCTCGAGTTCGATGGACATGGATTCTCCCTTGCTGAGCGCCGACATCCGCGCTCGTTCCGCGGTCAAGGGTGCCAGATCGGGCCCGGCCACGGCGTGCGCAGGCTCCCTTGTTCGAACGGTCGACCGCGCTCTTTGAACGGTCGACCGCGCTCGCCATCCGCGTGGGGGCCGAAGGAGACGCGGATCGACCTGCGGGCCGGAGCTTCAAGGGCGGTAGTCTCGCCGCTCCGCGTAGACCTTGGCAGCGTACCTGTCGGCGTCGCGGCCTCCGTTCAGTGCACCGCCGACCCGCTTCACCACGTCGGCGACCCAGGAGAGGAACCGGCCGAGCGAACGCATCAGTCGCGTGAGCATGCCGTCACCCTACTCGTGTGCCGCGAGAGCAACGCCTAGCAGGTCTGACACAGCGAGTCAGTAATGATCGCGCGCTTGAAGGATGACGACGTGGTCGTCGGTGACGTAGTACACAAGTCGGTTCGCGTCGTCAATGCGACGCGACCACGCACCGGACAGGATGTGCCTGAGCGGTTCAGGCTTGCCGATGCCGGCAAATGGGTCGCGCAGGACGTCGGCGATGAGTTGGTTGATTCGCTTCAGTGTTTTGCGGTCTTGAGTCTGCCAATGGATGTAGTCCTCCCACCCGTTGCGGTCGAAGGCGAGCCGGCGGCTCAAGCGTCGAACAGGTCGTGCTGTTCAAAGTCTCCCCGCCGTGCACGTTCGATCGCTTCGACGAGTCGCTGAGCGCCGACCGAGTTGCGCAACAGGTACGCGGTCTCCGTCATGGCGTCATAGTCATCCTTGGAGAGGATCACCGCGTTGCCGTGACGGGAAACGACCTCGACGGCGGTGTGGTCGTCATTGACCTGCTGGATCAATCCGAACAGGCTCTTGCGTGCCTCGGATGCCGTGATCGCCGACATGACCGCCTCCCTAGTGGTACTGAATATCGTACCACTCTACGGGTGCGAACGAGTTCGAGGAGTCGAGGCAGGGTGGACGGCCGATTGTCGCCATCTGTACGATCTCCCGACCGTGATTCCCGGTTGTGCTTCGGCTGGATGCCGTACCGTGTGCCGCTTGGAGGTCCGATGAAAGTCAGCGACACCAGCGACCTGTGGTGGAAGAGCGCGGTGATCTACTGCCTTGATGTCGAGACGTTTCTGGATGGGAACGGCGACGGCGTCGGCGACATGGAGGGTCTCGCCACGCGCCTTGACTATCTGGCAGAGCTCGGGGTCACGTGCCTCTGGTTGATGCCGTTCTACCCCTCGCCCCACCGCGACGACGGGTACGACATCACCGACTTCTACGGGGTCGACAGCCGTCTCGGGCACTTCGGCGATTTCGTCGAGGTGCTCAGGATCGCGCGCGACCGGGGCATGCGCGTGATCGTCGACCTGGTCGTCAACCACACCTCGAACCAGCACCCGTGGTTCAAGTCCGCGCGGTCGAGCCCGCAGTCGCCCTTCCGCGACTTCTACGTGTGGCGCGACAAAGCCCCGAAGAACCAACCGGACCCGGTCTTCCCCGACCAAGAGACCAGCGACTGGCAATACGACGAGAAGGCCGGGCAGTACTACCAACACGTCTTCTACCGTCAGCAGCCGGACCTCAACATCACCGACGACCGGGTGCGTGACGAGATCGCCAAGGTGATGGGCTTCTGGCTGCAGCTCGGGGTCTCAGGATTCCGTGTCGACGCCGTTCCCTTCCTGCTGCAGACGGACGATGTCGTCGATGGAGCGCGGCGACTGCCTGACCCGCACGCCTACCTGCGCTCGCTCCGGTCGGTCCTCAACCGGAGGGTTGGAGACGGCATCCTGCTCGGCGAGGTCAATCTGTCACGTGACGCGCAGAACGAGTTCTTCGGCGGCGCCGAGGGCGACGAGCTGACGATGCAGTTCGACTTCATCAGCATGCAGAACCTCTACCTGTCGTTGGCCCGCGGCGATGCCCGGCCCCTGGCCGAAGCGCTGCTGTCCCGTCCGAAGGGGTCGCCCGACATCCAATGGGCGAACTTCGTTCGCAATCATGACGAGCTCACGCTCGACAAGCTCACGGCCGAGGAACGCGACGAGGTGTTCGCGGCGTTCGGGCCTGAGGAACGGATGCAGGTGTACGGGCGCGGGCTGGTCCGCCGCTTGCCGCCGATGCTCGACGGCGATCCCCGGCGCATCCGAATGGTCTACAGCCTGCTCTTCTCCCTGCCGGGAACTCCGGTGCTCTTCTACGGCGAGGAGATCGGGATGGGTGAGAACCTCGACATCGGCGGCCGGATGTCGGTGCGCACCCCGATGCAGTGGACGGCGGGCCGAAACGGCGGCTTCTCCACGGCCCGACCTTCCAGGCTGAGGACGCCGGTGACCGAGGGGGTCTACGGACCCGAACACGTGAACGTGGCCCAGCAGGAACGAGACCAGGACTCGCTCCTGCACTTCATGCGCACGCTGACTCGCCACTACCGCAACCTGCGCGAGCTCGGCTGGGGCGGGTTCGAGGTGCTCGACCAACCGGATCCGGGAGTTCTTGCCCACACGCTCACCTCCGGCGCTCGGGTGATCGTCGCGCTGCACAGCTTCGCGGCCGAACCGCGGGATGTGCACCTTTCACTGCCCGCAAACCGAGACTGCCTCCGCGACGTGTTCACCGCAGAGCAGGTCCCCGTCGAACGCGGCCGGGCTACGGTCGCGCTCGACGGGTACGGGTACCGGTGGTTCCGGTTGACGACGCACGACGACGAACTCTTCTGACGGGAGCCCGCGGGTCTGCTTACGGAACCCAGACGATCGCGTCGCCGTCGGCGCGCAGCTTTCCGTTCCAGGTGGTCTGACCCGTGGATCCGGTGACGTAGCCGTCGGCCGAAGTGGTCACGTACTGGCCGCCGGTGTACATCTCGGTCGATCCGCCGCCGTCGAGGTTCACCGCGTTCCACGCACCCATGGCGAGCAAGGCGGCGGATTCTTCCGGATACGTCATCCCGACGCTGAATGACGCGCGTCCCTCGACCGTGAACAGGATGATCTTGCCGTCACGGGTGGTGGCGACCGACGTGAGGGGATTCCGTGTGATCGGCGTGTCCACTCCTTTCGGGTACGGGTACTTGTTCACCCCGTCGTCGACCTGCACCCAGCTCGCCGTCGTCGCTGCGGTGTTGGGCGTGAGCGGCACGTTCTTGCCGTCGTTGTAGAGCTGGATGTCGGTGTGGATGTTGTGGCCGTTCGCCACCAGGTCGAGCAGCTGGGCCGCATAGCTGCCGGTGGCCTGGATGGAGGTCTGCCCCGGTTGCAGCGCGACGCCGCGCGTGGTGTCAACGCTGAGGACACGGCCCACCTTGTCGAGCACCACCTCCACGCCGTGGCCGACCGGAGTGGTGGCGCCCCACACCGGGTCGAACTTCACGAGGTCGCCTGCCACCGTGCAGGCGGTCTGGTCGACGAGGTTCGCACACGAGGAGGACACGAACGTGTTCTTGTCGACCTCGGTGAGCGTGAGGCTCTTGCCGCTGACCGGGTTCGTGATGGTGCCCGACCAGGTGAAGTCTCCGTTCAGCACCAGGTTGTTCGATGCGGAGTCGACGATCGGGCCCGAGGTCTTGCCGTTGTGCACTCCGCTGGCGTGATCCTCACCGTTCGGATTGCCCACGATCGTTCCGTCGTCGATGGCGAGTCCGTCGGCGACGCCGTAGTTGTCGTTGATGTCGAAGAACGATGCGTTGATGCCGACCAGACCGTTCGCCTTCGTCACAAGCTGGCCGACGTTGGCGCGGTCGGTCAGGTGCTCCGGGTGTACCACCTTGAGGTGCCCCTTCGCCACGGTCGGGTCGATGGTGACCGTGTTGACGACGAACGGACCCCTCATCGTGGTATTCACGCTGCCGATCGCGGCCGGCTCGTCGCCCCGCACGATGTGCGTAAGAGTCACACCCGGCGCGAGCGTCTCGACGCTGCGGGTCTCCGTGAGGTCAGGATCCCCGACCGGCAGCGGTGCATAGCTGCCCGCCGGAAGCAGGGTGAATCCGGCGGGGACGGCGACATCCGTATCCGGTGTAGTCGCAGTGGTGGCGGCGTGAGCATCCGGATTCGCGGCAAGCGTGAACGAGGCGGTGGCGGCGCAGGCGATCGCGAGTGTGCCCCAAACGCGGGTGATTCGTTTCATGTGCCCGAACGTATTGAGGCCGATGGGCACGGAAGGGTATGCCCGATGGAAGGGCGGGTGAAGGCCAGGTGACGCAGTGGCGAACCGGGCTATCCCGACAGCACCGAGAGCGGCCGAGGCGACACGTCTGCGGAGTGGTGAGCCCGTTCTGTCGATGGGCCCGGTTCTAGTCGCCGGTCCTCGGCCGCTAGTGTGCCGTTGGGCGCGGGCGGGAGTGGTGAATGCGGCAACGTCGGGTGGTCTTCATCGTTTCTGCGTTGATATCGCTGAGCGTCGTGCTGTGCGGATGCTCGATCGACAAGCGCGAGCCCATCCCGCCAGCGCCTACGCTCCCGGCCATACCCAGCGCGTCGGAGCCACCTATCGGGTCGACATTCGGTGCACCGGTTCGTTTCACTGGAACGGGCAGCCAGACGATTGCCGTCAACCGGCCGCAAGGTGCGCGGTATCTGCAGTCCGTCTGGAAATGCAGTGGCGGAATCGGGAAGGTCACTCTCCAAGAGGATCCCGGAGTATTGGGACTGCTGTCGGTTTGGTTGACTCCTGATAGGTAGGGGCATGCGCTCCTGCTGGAAGGATGTGCGCCATGGTGAAGGCGTATCCGGAAGAGTTCCGCCGTGATGTGATCGCGGTTGCCCGGACGGGCGAGACGTCGGTGCGGCAGGTCGCGAAGGACTTCGGCGTGTCCGAGTCCTGCCTCGCCCGCTGGTTGCGGCTCGCGGACCGTGACGATGGCATCGGACTCACGGCAGCGCCATCGGCGAAAGCAGTCGAGCAGGCCGAGCTGCGGGAAGCGCAGAAGCGGATCCGTCTGCTCGAGCAGGAGAACGAGATCCTCCGCCGGGCAGCGGCGTACTTCGCCCAGTCGCAACTCCCAAAATGATCTACCCGCTGGTCCTTGAACTCGCCGCCGATCGGATCCCGGTCGCGGTGGCCTGCCGGGTGTTGTGCTTCTCGAAGCAGGCGTTTTATCGATGGCGTGCCGATCCTGTGACCGATCGCGACTGGGAGGACGCGCACCTGACCAACGCGGCCGTCCACGCGCACCGCGACGACCCGACGTTCGGGTACCGGTTCATCGCCGACGACCTCCATACTGCCGGCCACCGGGTTTCGGAACGGCGGGTGTGGCGATTGTGTTCGCAGCAGCGGCTCTGGTCGCTGCACGCGAAGAAGCATGGCCTGAATCGCAAGGCCGGGCCGCCGGTGCACGACGACCGGGTCCGACGAGCGTTCACGGCGCCGGATATCGACCGGCTGTGGTTGACCGACATCACCGAGCACCCAACTGGTGAGGGCAAGCTCTACCTCTGCGCGGTCAAGGACGCCTGCTCGCGCCGCATCGTGGGGTACTCGATCAGTGATCGGATGCGGTCCTCGCTCGCTGTCGCGGCGCTGCAGATGGCGGTGCAGCGCCGTCACCCGGTCGGGACGGTGGTCCACTCCGATAGAGGCAGTCAATTTCGTTCCAAACGCTTCGTCCGCGCGCTCGGCGATGCCGGGCTGCTCGGATCGATGGGCCGGGTCGGCGCGTGCGCGGACAATGCGGCGATGGAATCGTTCTTCGCCCTGTTGCAGAAGAACGTCCTCAACCGGCGGCGTTGGACCACCCGGGAGGAACTCCGGCTGGCGATCATCACCTGGATCGAGGGCACCTATCACCGGAAACGACGTCAACGCGGTCTCGGGAAGTTGACCCCGATCGAGTACGAGACGATCATCAACCCACAGGCCGCACTCGCGGCCTAAACGAACGAGTCAACCAAACCTGCAGCAGTCCCATTTCACACTGGTGACGTAGGGCGAGATGTCTGTGGGCGCCGGTTCTTCGAAGTGAAGGCAACGACTCAGATGGCGAAGGACGGATAAACAGATCAATCAAGAGGGACGTGGGAGTAAGAGACGGTTAGCGCGACGACCAAGCCAACGAGATCAGACCGATCGAAAATGGCAATGCGCGCAGGCACTTTCAGTGGGGCCGTCCCGGGGGCCCTCTGAATGACAGGGGTCGCGTGTAAACCGAGTTGCATGGCAAATCGGGGGGTTCAAGCCAGGTCAAAACGTCGTTCAGCGGCGTACGCGAGGCAGCGTGAGCAGTACGACGCGGCCGCGGTTCGGCGTGCGGAGGAGCGTGCTCGGGATGCCGCTGCGCGGCGCGCCGCCGACGCGCAATCTGCCGCGACGAAGAGATGGGGCACGCGCGCCGACGCCCTCGAACGCCTCGGGTACCTCGGGCGGTCCCTCGATCGGCTACGGCGTGAGCAGGACGCCCTTCTTCTTGAGAGAGATCAGTTGATCATTCATCTTCGTGAGGTGGGAGAGAGCTGGAACTCGCTGGCATCGCGAACCGGACTCAGTAGGCAAGCGTTGTCCAAACGAACCACCGGACCGAACGGGCACTGACCCGGGCAGTCGGAACGACAGAGCCGGGGACTCAGAGGTCGAGGAAGTCGCCAAGCCAGGTACGGATCTCTGCAAGGCAGGCGTCCGAGACCTGGCCTGCTATCCCTGTGATCCGGTCGCGGGAGAGCGTGCGGGGCTGCTCGGACATGATCCAGGACGGCCGATCGAGGCCGCTCGGCCCCTCAACCCGAATATGGTTCGGCCAGCCACGATCGACCGTGGTGATCGGGAGAATGATCACCAGCGTCGTGACCGCGTCAAGATACCCCGAGGAAGCGACGACGAGCACCGGACGGTGGCCACCCTGTTCACGGCCGCGAACAGGCTCAAGGGATGCCCAGGCAACGACGCCCGGCGCAAGCTCGAGGTCCGTCACTGTGTCGCGTCGGTCAGCTCAGCGCGCTCCCACTCGGACGACTCCGCCGCATGCGACACAGCCTTCGCGGTTCCTGTGGCATTGATCGCGATCTTCAACGACTGCAGTCGCTTACGACGATCTTCCGCATCCGCCAGTCGTGCCAGATGCGCGCCCAAGGTGAGCCCGTCGCGGGCGGCCTGTTCCTTCAGCCGGTCGCGGAGCTCATCGCTCACCTTAATCGTGGTAGTCATACTGATAGTATACCGCCACCGTTGGGCCGCTAGACGGTCCAAACGCGTCCGGACAAGTCCGGACACGGCGCCGTGGGTGGTCCCGGGGGTCATCGAATGACCGCGTGGCCGACCTCTGGCGCGGGTGGTGGCCTGTCGATGGTGCGGGTTAGGGTGCGGCCTATGGGGAGCATCGAGCCGTACAAAACCGTCTCCGGCCGCCGCTATCGGGTCCGCTACCGAACTCCCGATCATCGGCAGACCGACAAGCGCGGGTTCAAGACCAAACGTGACGCGGAGCAGTTCGCCGCGTCAGTTGAGGTGAAGAAGGCCAGGGGCGAGTTCATCGATCCGGCGGCTGGAAGGATATCCATCGGCTCACTCGGCGAACAATGGCTGAACTCCCGATCGGACTTGAAGGTTTCGACCGTCTACGTCTACCGATCTGCATGGCGGCTTCACGTCGCGCCCGTGTGGGCGGACCGGTCGCTCGCCTCGGTGCGCAACAGCGAGGTCACTCGCGATCAGTGCCGGCGCCAACGTGAAGGCCGTGCAGCGGATGCTCGGTCACGCGTCGGCCGCCATGACCCTCGACACCTACAGCGACCTCTTCGACGATGACCTTGACTCCGTTGCGGCCGCACTCAATGAGCACGCTGCCCACACAGATGTAGGCAAAATGTGGGCAAACGCGTCGTAGAACGACGAAACAGCGACCATCCGATGGCCGCCGTTCCCAGTGTTTCCTAGGTGAGTAGCGGGAGCGGGACTTGAACCCGCGACACCACGATTATGAGCCGTGTGCTCTAACCACCTGAGCTATCCCGCCGCAGTCTTCGTGCCCACCGAACCGCCGGTGACACCAAGCTGGAGCCCCGAGTCAGGATTGAACTGACGACCCCTTCCTTACCATGGAAGTGCTCTACCACTGAGCTATCGGGGCGACACCGACCGCCCGAGGGCCGATCGACAACCGTACGAGGATA
>Ga0164242_10001798_pt1 | contig 25189 bp, 27 predicted proteins | sample OricomgcompostMG_FD_108783 | JGI IMG/M metagenome (GOLD analysis project Ga0164242, IMG submission 108783) | Miracle-Growth compost microbial communities from Emeryville, California, USA - Original compost - Miracle growth compost (MG) ...
ACCGTGAAGCGGCCGGCGTACAGCGCCTTGCCGACGATCGCGCCCTCGATGCCGAGCGGGACCAGCTCGCGCAGCGCCGCGATGTCCTCGAGGCTCGAGATGCCGCCGGAGGCGACGACCGGCTTGTCGGTCTTCGCGGCCAGCTGCGAGAGCAGCTCGACGTTCGGCCCGCGCAGCGTGCCGTCCTTGGTGACGTCGGTGACGACGTAGCGGCTGCAGCCGGCGGCCTCGAGGCGCTCGAGGACCTCCCACAGGTCGCCGCCCTCGCGGGTCCAGCCGCGGGCCGCGAGCGTGGTGCCGCGGACGTCGAGGCCGACGGCGATCGCCTCGCCGAACTTGCCGATCACGGCATCCGCCCACTCGGGGTTCTCGAGGGCGGCCGTGCCGAGGTTGACGCGGGTCGCACCGAGCTCGAGGGCGTGCTCGAGCGAGGCGTCGTCGCGGATGCCGCCCGACAGCTCGATCTTGACGCCCTGCACCTCGCGCAGCACATCGCGCATGACCGAGCGGTTCTCGCCGCGGCCGAAGGCGGCGTCCAAGTCGACCAGGTGGATCCACTCGGCGCCCTGGTTCGCCCACTCGAGGGCGGCGTCGACGGGGCTGCCGTAGCTCGTCTCACTGCCCGCCTCGCCCTGGGTCAGCCGCACGGCCTGGCCGTCTGCGACGTCGACGGCGGGGAGGAGGACGAGCTCGGGCGCGGTGGTGTTCTCGGTCATGGATCTTCCTGTGGCTGTGATGCGGTGGGACGGCGCGCGCTACTTGCGCAGCGACTCGACCCAGTTGGTGAGCAGGCGGATGCCGGCCTGCCCCGACTTCTCGGGATGGAACTGCGTGGCGGTCAGCGGGCCGTTCTCGACTGCGGCGATGAAGCGGCCGCCGTGCTCGGCCCAGGTGACCTTCGGAGCGGGGAACGGCGGCTCGACGTCGAGCTTCCACTCCTGCGCAGCGAACGAGTGCACGAAGTAGAAGCGCTCGCCCTCGAGCCCCTTGAACAGGACGGAACCCTCCGGTGCGTCGACCGTGTTCCAGCCCATGTGGGGCAGCACCGGAGCATCGAGCTGGGTGACCTCGCCCGGCCACTCCCCCAGGCCGTCGGTCTCGTCGCCGCGCTCATCGCCGTGCTCGAACAGCACCTGCATGCCCACGCAGATGCCGAGCACGGGGCGGCCACCGGCGAGGCGCCTGCCGATGAGCTCGTCGCCGTGCACCGACTTGAGCTGCTCGACGACCGCGCGGAACGCGCCGACGCCCGGGACGAGCAGGCCGTCGGCGTCCATCACGGCCTGGCGGTCGCGCGTGATGACGACCTCGGCACCGGCTGCCTCGAGCGCCTTCGCCGCAGAGTGGACGTTGCCGCTGCCGTAGTCGAGGACGACCACGGTCGGCTTGCCACGGCCCGCCTGGCCGGCCTGCTCGCCGGGCTCGGTCACAGCGCGCCCTTGGTGGAGGGGATGCCGCTGACCTGCGCGTCGAAGGCCTTCGCCTGGCGGAAGGCGCGGGCGAACGCCTTGAACTCGGCCTCCGCGATGTGGTGGGGGTCGCGGCCTTCGAGGACGCGCACGTGCACGGTCAGGGCCGCGTTGAAGGCGATGGCCTCGAACACGTGGCGCACCATCGAGCCGGTGAAGTGGCCGCCGATGAGGTGGAACTCGAAACCGGCGGGCTCGCCGGTGTGCACGAGGTACGGACGGCCCGAGATGTCGACGACCGCCTGAGCCAGCGCGTCATCGAGCGGCACGAGCGCGTCGCCGTAGCGGCCGATGCCGCTCTTGTCGCCGAGTGCCTGGCGGATCGCCTGGCCGAGGACGATGCCCGTGTCCTCGACGGTGTGGTGCACGTCGATGTGCGTGTCGCCGGTGGCCCGCACCTTCAGGTCGGTGAGCGAGTGCTTGGCGAAAGCGGTCAGCAGGTGGTCGTAGAACGGGACCGAGGTCTGGATGTCGCTCGCGCCGGTGCCGTCGAGGTCGAGGCTGAGCTCGATGCGCGACTCGCTGGTCTCGCGGACGATGGAAGCGGTGCGGGGGGCTGCCGTCATGGCTCTCAGCCTACCGGGGCAGCGTCTGCGGATGCCGCGCTCCCGATGCCGTGACGCGCGTTGTACCGCGCCATGGCCTCGAGGAACTCGGTCGTCTCGAGCTCGGTGCCGGCGGAGACGCGCAGCGTGTTCGGCAGGCTCTGCTCGCGGATGATGATGCCCTCGGCGAGCAGCTCTTCGAACACGCGGCGCGGGTCGGCGACGCCGTCGAAGAGCACGAAGTTGCTCCACGTGCGGTACGGGCGGTAGCCGAGGGCGGTCAGCCCGTCGACGATCCGATCGCGCTGGAGCTTGATGTCGTCGACCATCGCGAGCATCTCCTCCGAGTGCGCGAGCGCGGCGCCGGCCGCCGCCTGGGTCAGGATCGACAGGTGGTACGGCAGCCGGACCAGGCGCAGCGCGTCCGAGATCACGGGCGCGGCGGCGAGGTAGCCGAGGCGGACGCCGGCGAAGGCGAAGGCCTTGCTCATCGTGCGGGACACGACCAGGCGGTCACGGCCGGGCAGCAGGGTCAGCGCGCTCGGCTCGCCCGCGGGGATGAACTCGCCGTAGGCCTCGTCGACGATCACGATGCCGGGTGCCGCTTCGTAGACCGCCTCGATCACGTCGAGGGACAGCGGCGTTCCGGTCGGGTTGTTCGGCGAGCACAGAATCACGATGTCGGGCTGCGCCGCGCGCACCTGCTCCGCGGCGCTCTCGGCGGAGATCTCGAAATCGGCGCCCCGGGTGCCGGCGACCCACTCCGTGCCCGTGCCGAGCGCGAGCAGCGGGTACATCGAGTACGTCGGCTGGAAGCCGAAGGCCGTGCGGCCCGGGCCGCCGAACGCCTGCAGCAGCTGCTGCAGGATCTCGTTCGAGCCGTTGGCGGCCCAGATGTTGTCGCGCGTCAGGCCATGGCCGAGGTAGGCGGCGAGGGCGTCCCGCAGCTCGACGAACTCGCGGTCGGGATAGCGGTTGGCGCGCTCGAGCGCGGTGGAGATCCGCGCCAGGATGTCCTGCCGGACATCCTCGGGAATCGGATGCGTGTTCTCGTTGACGTTCAGCTCGACCCGCACGTGCTTCTGCGGCGCGCCGTACGGCTCGCGACCGCGCAGATCGTCACGGATGGGGAGATCGGAGAGAGACGTCACCCCACCAATGGTATTCGGGGCGCGAGACGCCCTCTTCCCCGCGGCCGGCCCTCGTATCTCTTACTCGGCGTACTGCGCGGGGATCGCGAGCGACTGCCCGGGCATCAGCTGGGAGGTCTGCAGGCTGTTGAGGTCGACGATCGCCGAGATCACATCGCGGGGGTCGTCGTGCGGGGCGATCGCCTCCGCGATCTGCCACAGCGACTGCCCCTGGTGCACCGTGACGTGCTGGAGCGGCGCCGACGGAGTCGTGTGATCGGCCGCGCCCGCGCCGCCGGCGTTGAGGCCGAACCAGAGCACGAGGGCGACGAGCGGCGCTGCGACGACGGCCGACAGGACGAGGCGACCGCGGCGGGTGAGGCGCAGGTGCGAGCGCGCGGCCGGTGCTGCGGCCTCCACACGGCGCGCCCTCGCAGCCGAAAAACCGTTCCCAGACATGTGAACAGTGATCGTGGTCATTTCGAACCCTCCAGTGTCGTCACTCGATTCGGAACATATGTTCTATCGCCGAGGCGTTTCCGAATCTATCTTCGATGTGCGATTCACGCAAGATGCGCTTCCGTGCGGAGTTATCCACCGGTTTTGCCGACTCGCTCGAACAAATCCCCTAGACACAACGGTTTGTGGCTAATGTGTGGATCACTGGTCGGAATGCAACCAGGGACCACCGACATTGGGGATTCACGTGACCACTGACGCCGCCGAGACGCCCGCCGGCGCGGCACCCAAGCGCCGCACCCGCCGCCGCAAGAGCCTGAGCGACAAGCAGCTCGCGATCCTCGATGTGATCAAGAAGTCGCTCGCCGCCCGCGGGTATCCGCCGAGCATGCGCGAGATCGGCGACGCCGTCGGCCTGGCCTCGCTGTCGAGCGTCACCCACCAGCTCAACCAGCTCGAGCTCTCGGGCTACCTGCGCCGCGACCCCAATCGCCCCCGCGCGCTCGAGATCCTCATCGACCCGCCGGCCCCGGCCGAGCAGACCGACGACTTCGAGGCGAAGGCCCCGGTCGGCGACGCGATGCTCGTGCCGCTTGTCGGCCGCATCGCCGCAGGCATCCCGATCACGGCTGAGCAGCAGGTCGAAGAGGTCTTCCCGCTCCCCCGGCGCCTCGTGGGCAACGGCGACCTGTTCATGCTCAAGGTCTCGGGCGAATCGATGATCGACGCGGCGATCTGCGACGGCGACTGGGTGGTCATCCGTCAGCAGCAGGACGCGATCAACGGCGACATCGTCGCTGCGATGCTCGACGGCGAGGCGACGGTCAAGGTCTTCCGCCAGCGCGACGGCCACACCTGGCTGCTGCCGCGCAACAGCGCATTCGAGCCGATCCTCGGCGACGACGCCGTCGTGCTCGGCAAGCTCGTCGCAGTCCTTCGCGCGGTCTGACCGCTCGGCATCCCCACGTGGAAGAGCCCGCGACGGCTTGGCCGTCGCGGGCTCTTCCCGTCTGCCGCGGGGTCAGGCGAACGCGGGAGCGATGAGCTCCCGGTAGCGCGCCGAGTCGAGCAGCCCGGAGCGCTCCAGCACGGCGAGAGGCGCCTCGTGCAGATTGCGCGTATAGAGGTGGATGCCGGGGGCGCCGCCGTCGATGAGGCGCTGCGCCAGCCGGGCGGTGTAGTCGATTCCGATCTCGCGCTGGCCTTCCGCGGTCGGCTCGACGTCGAGCGCGATCGCGAGCTCGGACGGCGCGGGCTCGCCCGAGAGCTCCAGGCTGCGGGCCAGGCCCGCCGGGCTCGTCACCGGCATGAGGCCGGGGAGGATCGGGAACTCGACCCCCGCGGCGCGGGCACGGTCGACCAGGCGGAAGTAGTCGTCCGCATGGAAGAACAGCTGCGTGATCGCGAGGTTCGCCCCCGCCGCCTGCTTGGCGAGCAGCGTGTCGATGTCCTGCTGCACGGTGCGCGAGGAGGGGTGGCCGTTCGGGAAGGCCGCCACCGCGATCACCACGCGCTCGCGCCCGTCCGGATCGAGGGTGATGCCCGGCGTGCCGGGCAAGGCGATCTCCCGCCACGGGCTGCGCTGCGCCTGCACGGCGTGGATGAGCTGGACGAGCTCGGAGCCCGTGCGGATGTCGCCGCGGAACGCATCCTCGGAAGCGCCGGCCGGCAGGTCGCCGCGCACGGCGAGGAAGCTCGTCACTCCGGCGTCCATGAAGGTGCGGACCGTGTCGCTCGCCTGCTGCACGGTCGAGCCGACACAGGTGAGGTGCGCCATGGAGCGCACCTCGGGATGCGCCGCGATGACGTGCTTGAGCACATCGAGCGAGGCATCCTGCGACGATCCGCCCGCCCCGTAGGTGACCGACACGAACTCGGGCCCCGCGGCGACGAGCCGCCGGATACGATCCGGCAGCTGCGCCGAGATGCGCGCGGAGCGAGCCGGGTGCAGCTCGAACGAGAACGGGATGCGGGTCACGACGCGATGGCGGGCTTCAGCAGGTACGGCTCGAACAGGGCCAGACGCGACGGGTCGACGCGGGCGGTCACATGCGTGCCCTCCTCGACGTACTCCGTGGCGAGGACGCGGCCCCGCTCGTGCAGCGAGGCGATGACGTCGCCGCGGTCGTAGAGCACCAGGAGCTCGATGCGCACCGAGCGGTCGGGGATGAGCTGCGCGATGCGCTCGAGCACCTCGCCGACGCCCTCGCCCGTGCGTGCGCTCGCGAAGATCGCGCCGGGCTCGAGGCCGCGCAGCACGAGGCGCGTGTTCTCGTCGATCAGGTCGGACTTGTTGAAGACGATGATCTCGGGGATGTCGCGCGCGTCGACCTCGCCGATCACGTCGCGCACCGTCTGGATCTGCGCGGCCGGGTCGGGATGCGAGCCGTCGACGACGTGCACGATGACATCGGAGTCCTGCACCTCCTCGAGCGTCGAGCGGAACGCCTCGACGAGCTGATGCGGCAGGTTGCGCACGAAGCCGACGGTGTCGGCGAGCGTGTACGGGCGGCCGTCCGGCGTCTCGGAGCGCCGCACCGTCGAGTCGAGCGTGGCGAACAGCGCGTTCTCGACGAGCACGCCCGCGCGGGTGATGCGGTTGAGCATGCTCGACTTGCCCGCATTCGTGTAGCCGGCGATCGCGACCGAGGGCACCTCGTTGCGGCGGCGGTTCGCGCGCTTGGCCTCGCGCGCGGGCTTCATGTCCTTGATCTGGCGGCGCAGCTTCGCCATGCGCGTGTGGATGCGGCGGCGGTCGAGCTCGATCTTCGTCTCGCCCGGGCCGCGGCTGCCCATGCCGTTGCCGGCGCCGCCGACCTGGCCGCCGGCCTGGCGGCTCATCGACTCGCCCCAGCCGCGCAGGCGCGGCAGCAGGTACTCGAGCTGCGCCAGCTCGACCTGCGCCTTGCCCTCGCGGCTCTTGGCGTGCTGGCTGAAGATGTCGAGGATGACCGCGGTGCGGTCGATGACCTTCACCTTCACGACGTCTTCGAGCGCACGGCGCTGGCTCGGCGCGAGCTCGGTGTCGGCGATCACGGTGTCGGCGCCGAGGTGCGCGACGATCGACGCGAGCTCCTCGGCCTTGCCTCGGCCGAGGTAGGTGCTGGGGTCGGGGTGGGGGCGGCGCTGCAGCAGGCCGTCGAGCACCGAGGCGCCCGCCGTCTCGGCGAGGGCCGCGAGCTCGCGCAGCGAGTTCTCGGCGTCATCGAGCGAACCGCCCGAGTACACGCCGATCAAGACGACGTTCTCGAGGCGCAGCTGGCGGTATTCGACCTCGGTGACGTCTTCGAGCTCGGTGGAGAGGCCGCGGACGCGGCGCAGAGCCGCTCGGTCTTCGCGATCGAGCTGCTCGCCGTCGGAGTCGATGCCCGCGGCATCCGCAACATCGGAAAGCGCTTGCGCGCGGGCGCCGAACAGCGTGTAGCCGGACGACCGGGACTCCGCGTGGGCCAGCACACGAGCGACGACATCGTCGTCGGTACGGTCGGGAGTGGGTGTGTGGTGAGTCTGATCTTCGGTCATCGTTGAGGGTTAAGTTTACTTCCGTCGGTGCTGTACGTTTCTCACATGTCTTCCGGCGACCACTACTTCAGCGCGTCTCCGGAGAGCGACCCCAGGCTTCGCCCGATCGCTGTGCATCTCGCCGGTCGCGACCTCACGGTCACCACGGCGGCGGGCGTCTTCAGCCCGGACCACGTGGACATCGGCACCTCGGTGCTGCTCGGCAACACCCCCGCGCCCCCGCCCGGCGGCAATCTACTCGACCTCGGCTGCGGCTGGGGCCCGATCTCGCTGTCCCTCGCGCTGGGCTCGCCACACGCGACCGTCTGGGCCGTCGACGTCAACGAGCGCGCGCTCGATCTCGTCCGGCGCAATGCCGAGGCCCTCGGGATCACCAATGTGAACGCCGTGCAGCCCCAGGATGTTCCCGCTGACGTCGCCTTCATGACCATCTGGTCGAACCCGCCGATCCGCGTCGGCAAGAGCGAGCTGCACGACATGCTCGCGCACTGGCTGCCCCGGCTCGAACCCGGTTCGGACGCCTGGCTCGTGATCGCGAAGAACCTCGGCTCCGACTCGCTGCAGCGGTGGCTCGACGCCACGCTGCCGCCCGTGTTCGGCACGACCCGCGCCGCTACCAGCAAGGGCTTCCGCGTGCTGCGGGTGCGGCACCACCGCGGCGAGTAGCGGCCGTCGTGCTGCGGATGCCCCGGCCGGGGCATCCGCATCAGATCAGCGTCAGCTCGCCGTCGAAGACCAGCTCGGCAGGACCGCTCAGGGACGCGTGCTCGCCCTCGGGGGTGTCGAACATGCGGACCACGACCTGGCCGCCCGGGATCGTGACCTGCCACTGCTTCGGCGCGCGCTCGCCCGCCCAGTAGCGCACCGCGAGCGCCGCGGCGACCGTGCCGGTGCCGCAGGAGAGGGTCTCGCCCACGCCGCGCTCGTGCACGCGCATCGAGATGCGGCCCACGCCGTTCTGGATGAGCGGCTCGGCAGGCACGACGAACTCGACGTTCACGCCGTCCTCGGGGAGCGGGTCGAGGACGGGAATGTAGGACAGGTCGAGGCCGGCCAGCTCTTCGTCGTCGGAGAGCGCGACGACCACGTGCGGGTTCCCGACGTTGATGCCGAGGCCGGGACGGGCGACCTTGAGCTCGCGCGCATTGACCAACGGCTCGCCGCCGTCGAGGCGCCACAGGCCCATGTCGACCTCGTAACCGTTGTCGGCGAGCTGCACCGTGCGCACACCCGCGCGCGTGCCGATCGGCAGTGTGCCGCCCGGCTCGAGGCCGGCGAGCCCGCTGCGCGTCAGGAACTCGGCGTAGACGCGGATGCCGTTGCCACACATCTCGGCCACCGAGCCGTCGGCGTTGTAGTAGTCCATGAACCACTCGGCGTCGGGGTTCTCGGCGAGGGCGTCCGCGCCGACGCCGCCCGGGACGAACTGCGAGCGCACCGCGCGGATCACGCCGTCGGCGCCCACGCCGAAATGGCGGTTGCAGAGCGCCTGGACGCGCTCCTCGGTGAGCTCGAGGACGCCGTCGGGGTCCGCGATCAGGACGAAGTCGTTGCCGGTGCCGTGGCCCTTGCTGAAGCGGAGCGTGATCGCCATTCGTCCAGCCTAGCGACGGCGATCTCAGCGCGTTGCGCGGGCGCCGTCGTCTCGGTGTCGAGCCATTCGACACCCTCGTAGCGCTTGAACCAGCTCACCTGGCGGCGCGCGTACCTGCGCGTCAGCGCCTGCGTCTGCGCCTTCGCCTCGTCCTCCGAGAGCTCGCCGCGGAGCTGGGCGAGGGCCTGCGCGTAGCCGATCGCCCGCGAAGCGGTAGCGCCCTGCTCGATGCCCTGCGACCTCAGTCCGTCGACCTCGTCCAGCAGGCCTGCTTCCCACATGCCCTCGACGCGGGCATCGAGCCGCTGCACCAGGAGGTCGCGCGCGGTGCCCAGCCCGAGGACGACGGCCGGATGCCACAGCCGCGGCTTCTCGGGCAGGACGGCGCCGTGGCCGCGCTCGGCGAGCTCGTGGATCTCGAGGGCGCGCACGATCCGGCGCCCGTTCGCCGGATCGACCTTGGCCGCCGTCGCCGGGTCGGCTTCGCGGAGCCGCGCATGGAGCAGTCCGGGGCCGTCGCGTTCGAGCTCGGCTTCGAGACGAGCACGGAGGTCGCGATCGCGGGCGGGGAAGCGGAAGTCGTAGATCACGCTCGAGACGTAGAGGCCCGAGCCGCCGACCAGGACGGGCACGGCGCCCCGCTCGAGGATGCCGCCGATCGCCGCACGGGCGTGCTGCTGGTACGCGGCGACGCTCGCCTCCTCGGTCACGTCGAGCACATCGAAGAGATGATGCGGGATGCCGCGGCGCTCGTCCCCCGTCACCTTCGCGGTGCCGATGTCCATGCCGCGGTACAGCTGCATGGCATCCGCGTTCACGATCTCGGCGCGACCTCCGCGTGCTTCGAGGAGTTCGGCGGCGCGGATCGCGAGATCGGACTTGCCGGTGCCGGTCGCTCCGACCACGACGAGGAGCGGCGCGGGCGCCACCGTCAGCGCCGGCCGTCGTTCGGGTCGTAGATCGGCGTCGTGGCGACCTGGATCTTCGGCTCGCTCGCGATCGTCAGGTTCAGCGGGCGCAGCGTCGGCATGCCGAGGCCGACCGAGCCGGCGACGGACGCCCCGCCGTGGCCGCTCGGAACGCCGCAGGACTCGGCCTGCTCGCGGTCCCACGCGTCGCCCGCGCGGGTCTTGCGGATCTTCAGCGGTGCGCCGTCGTGCGAATCGGCGAGCAGGTGGAAGGGCGCGCCGTGGGTGATCTCGACCGTCACGACGTCGCCGGGGCGCGGCACGGGCGAGCCGGCCGGGACTTCGAAGTGCACGAGTCGGCTGTCTTCGGCGCGACCGCTCATGCGGTGCGTCTCGCCGTCCTTCTTGCCCTCGCCCGTCGAGACCAGGACCTCGACGGTGCGGCCGACCTGCTTCTCGTTCTCTTCGAGGGAGATCCGCTCCTGCAGGGCGGTGAGTCGCTCATAGCGGTCCTGGACGACGTCCTTGGGGACCTGGTCCGCCATGGTGGCCGCGGGCGTGCCGGGGCGGATCGAGTACTGGAACGTGAAGGCGGACGCGAAACGAGCCTGCTCGACGACGCGCATCGTCTCGAGGAAGTCCTCTTCGGTCTCGCCGGGGAAGCCGACGATGATGTCGGTGGAGATCGCGGCGTTCGGGATCTTCGCGCGCACGCGGTCGAGGATGCAGAGGAACTTCTCGGAGCGGTACGAGCGGCGCATCGCCCGCAGGATGCGATCGGAGCCCGACTGCAGCGGCATGTGCAGCTGCGGCATCACCGCGGGCGTCTCGGCCATGGCGTCGATGACGTCGTCGGTGAACGCGGCGGGATGCGGGCTCGTGAAGCGGATGCGCTCGAGGCCCTCGACCTGGCCGGCGGCGCGCAGCAGCTTGCCGAACGCCAGGCGGTCCCCGAACTCGACGCCGTAGGAGTTCACGTTCTGACCGAGCAGGGTGACCTCGACGGCCCCCTGGTCGACGAGCGACTGGATCTCGGCGAGGACCTCGCCCGGCCTGCGGTCCATCTCCTTGCCGCGCAGAGACGGCACGATGCAGAACGTGCAGGTGTTGTTACACCCGACGGAGATCGACACCCAGCCGCTGTAGCTCGAGTCGCGCTTCGTGGGCAGCGTCGACGGGAAGGTCTCGAGCGCCTCGAGGATCTCGACCTGGGCGGCGTCGTTGTGGCGCGCACGCTCGAGCAGGCTCGGCAGCGAGCCCATGTTGTGCGTGCCGAACACGACGTCGACCCAGGGCGCCTTCTCGAGGATGACGTTCTTGTCCTTCTGGGCGAGGCAGCCGCCGACGGCGATCTGCATGCCCGAGTGGCGGCGCTTCACGGAGGCGAGGTGCCCGAGATTGCCGTAGAGCTTGTTGTCCGCGTTCTCACGGACGGCGCAGGTGTTGATCACGACGATGTCGGCCTCTTCGCCGCTCTCGGCCGCGACGTAGCCGGCGGCCTCGAGAGAACCGGACAGTCGCTCGGAGTCGTGCACGTTCATCTGGCAGCCGTAGGTGCGGACCTCGTACGTGCGGCGGTGGCCCGCCTCGTCGATCGACGCGTCGGACTCGGCGATCAGGGTCGGCGCCTCGCTCGGGCGGCCCAGTTCACGGCTGGGGATGACGGTGCTCATGGTTCGACAATTCTACGTTCGGCACTGCTGGGCGGATGCCGCCGTATCGCGGACCCCGATGGGCGCCGACGACTCAGCCGCGGCGGTGGGCGGCCATCGCTTCGGTGAGCGCGCGCCTGATCGACTCGCCGTCGAACCCGCGGCGCTGGAGATACCCGTGCAGCCTGCGTTCCGCGGTCTGGTCATCGAGGCCCCGCATCTGGCCGACGCGCTTCACCGCGACGTCGACGGCCCGGTCCGCCTCGTCTTCCTTGTCGTAGTCGGCGAGTGCGGCGGCGATGGCATCCGCATCGAGATGGCGCCTGCGCAGCTCGCTCTCGATCGCCTGCCGGCCCTGCCCCTTCCGGGCGCGGGCTGCATAGACGAGCGAGACGGCGAGAGCCGCGTCGTCGAGCAAGCCGACGCTCTCGAGCCGGTCGAGTTCCGCCTCGGCCACCTCGTCGTCGACCTCGCGCTTGCGCAACACCTGCTGGAGCTCCCAACGGGACATGCCCCGCCGGGCGAGCTGGTGGATCGAGACGTTGGTCGCGCGCGTGCCCGCTTTCTCGCGGGCCCTGTCGAGAGCGCCCCGCCCCGGCTCGCGCTCGGGCTGCGCCGCGACATCCGCATCGGCGACCGCCTGGACCGCCGCGACCGCCGCCCGGGCGCGCTCACTCGGGGCAGCGCCCGGCAAGTACGCGACCGGCGCCACGCCTGCCGGCTTCCGGCTCGCGGCACGGGGGCCCCGAGGCTCGGTGGCGCCCGCATCGGAGCCGCCGGTATCGGACGGAGCCGACGGAGCCGACGCGCGGGGCCTGCGCCCCGCGCGCTCCTCGTCGGACGGGAAGAAGCGGACGACCATGGCGGAGCCTGGTTACGCGCCCTTGCGCTGCGGCAGCTTGGCCACGTTCTCGACCTCGGCCGCCGCCTCGACGACCGCGGCGTTCGGGTCCTTCACGACGCCGAGCTTGACGAGGATCTTCTTCTCGATCTCGTCGGCGATCTCGGCGTGCTGGATCAGGAAGTTGCGCGAGTTCTCCTTGCCCTGGCCGAGCTGATCGCCCTCGTAGGTGTACCAGGCGCCCGACTTCTTCACGATGCCGTGCTCGACGCCGAAGTCGAGCAGGCTGCCCTCGCGCGAGATGCCGACCCCGTAGAGGATGTCGAACTCGGCCTGCTTGAAGGGCGGCGCCATCTTGTTCTTGACGACCTTGACGCGCGTGCGGTTGCCGACGGCCTCTGCGCCGTCCTTCAGGGTCTCGATGCGGCGGATGTCGAGGCGCACCGAGGCGTAGAACTTCAGCGCCTTGCCGCCCGAGGTGGTCTCGGGGCTGCCGAAGAACACGCCGACCTTCTCGCGCAGCTGGTTGATGAAGATCATCGTCGTGTTGGTCGAGTTGAGCGCACCGGTGAGCTTGCGCAGCGCCTGCGACATGAGGCGGGCCTGGAGGCCGACGTGGGAGTCGCCCATCTCGCCCTCGATCTCGGCGCGGGGCACGAGCGCGGCGACCGAGTCGATGACGATCAGGTCGATGGACCCCGAGCGCACGAGCATGTCGGCGATCTCGAGGGCCTGCTCGCCGGTGTCGGGCTGCGAGACGAGGAGCGAGTCGATGTCGACGCCGAGCTTCTTCGCGTACTCGGGGTCGAGCGCGTGCTCCGCGTCGACGAACGCGGCGATGCCGCCGTTGCGCTGCGCGTTCGCGATGGCGTGCAGCGTCAGCGTGGTCTTGCCCGAGGACTCGGGGCCGTAGATCTCGACGATGCGGCCGCGGGGCAGGCCGCCGATGCCGAGCGCGACGTCGAGGGCGATGGAGCCGGTCGGGACGACCTCGACGGGCGCACGCTCGTCGCTGCCGAGGCGCATGACGGAGCCCTTGCCGAACTGGCGGTCGATCTGCGCGAGTGCGGTCTCGAGTGCTTTCTCGCGATCTGCAGGAGTAGGCATTGGATTCCCTTCGAAAGGACTGCTGCGGTGACGTCAGCGACGCTACGCGCAGGGTCCGACATTGGCTGATGGACCGCTCTGATCGGTGTAGAACTCCGCGCTCGCCCGACCTGTGCTGGTCGAGTCCGCGCTGAGGCAACGGTATCAGGGGTCGAATCCGTGTTCGACAACACCGCGGCGTGTCGCCGCGTGAAATTCGTATCAGCCGCGCGGGCGCTTCGGGTCCACGAGGCCCACGCCATGGCGCCGGGACTCCGGCACGTCCATGGCCTCGCACAGCGCGCTCCAGACGTCGCGCGGCGCTACGCCGGCTGCGATCGCCTGCTCGCCCGTGCGGCCGGCGAGCTCGATCAGCACCAGCTCGCGCACGAGCTGGCCTCCGTAGGCGGCTCCGAACTCGTGCTCGATCGCGCGGTGGAACTCACTGAGACGCATGGTTTTCTCCAGGGGCGGAACGACGGATGCCCCGGGCCGCAGCCCGAGGCATCCGCATCGAAAATCGAGATCAGCGCTGGCCGAGCAGCTCGCCGTCGAAGCCGGCGGCGAAGTCGTCCGGAATCGAGTCCGGGACGATCGACTCGAGGCCTTCGAGGACGGCCAGGCGGTCGCCCACCTCGCGCATGATGACCGAGATCGGGGTGTCGAGGGCGTCGGCGACCGAGGCGAGGATCTCGCTCGACGCCTCCTTCTGACCGCGCTCGACCTCGCTCAAGTACCCGAGGGCCACGCTCGCCTTGCTCGCGACCTGACGGAGGGTGCGACCCTTCTGCAGGCGGAAGTCCCGCAGAACGTCGCCGATCTCTTGACGTACCAGAATCATTGGCGCCCCCTTCTTGATCGGCGTAGCCGAAGCCCGGCCCCGGTAGGAAGCGGCCTGTGCGACCGCTTCGTGTGAAGCACTGTAGTTCACGTTCCCTGCATTCCGCTGTCGAATCTTGACGGATGTAACGAGACCGGAACGCGGGCTATTCCTGTGTGTTGTCCGAGACGGCGGAGGCGAGCGCCGCCACGGCCGACCGCACGGCCGCCGCGCGGATCGCGGCGCGATCGCCCTCGAGCTCGAGCGGCACGACCAGCGTCCGCGCCCCGGAGGCCACGCCGACGAAGACCGTGCCGACAGGGCGGCCGCCCTGCGGGTCGGGGCCGGCGACGCCCGTCGTGGACAGGCCGATGTCGGCCGCGCGCCCGTCGACCGCGAGCACCACGCGCACGCGCTCGGCGAGCTGCCGCGCGACGTCGGGATGCACCGGCCCGTGCTCTGCGAGCAGGCCCTCGTCGACGCCGACCACCGTGTGCTTGATCTGGGTCGCGTAGACCACGACTCCCCCGTTGACGACGGCGGAGGCCCCGGCCGGCCGGGTGAGCTCGGCGGTCAGCTCGCCGCCCGTCAGCGATTCCGCGACCGCGACGGTCAGGCCGCGGTCGGCGAGCGCGGCGATCAGCGCGGCGGTCGCGTCCGCCGCGGGAGCCGATGCGGATGCCGGGGCCTGCGGCTCAGACATCCGCATGCCCCTCGCCGGCCGCCCGCCGGTGCAGCTTGACCGCGTTCCAGGCGTAGTCGAGACCCGAGAGCACGGTGAGCACGAAGGCGATCGCCATCAGGATGCCGTTGACCCAGTGCACCCAGTCTCCGAGCAGGGTCCAGAACGGAAGCAGCGCGAGCGAGATCGCGAGGCCCTGGAACAGCGTCTTCAGCTTGCCGCCGCGGCTCGCGGGGATGACCCCGTCGCGGATGACGGCGAAGCGGTAGACCGTGATGCCGATCTCGCGCACGAGGATCACGATCGTCACCCACCACCACAGGTCCCCGACGATCGACAGGCCCACGAGCGCCGCGCCCGTGAGCACCTTGTCGGCGATCGGGTCGAGCAGCTTGCCCAGCTCGGTCACGAGCCCTCGGCTGCGGGCGATCCACCCGTCGATGCCGTCGGTCGCGATGCCGATCGCGAACAGCGCGCCCGAGATCCAGCGCTGAGGGCCGTCGGCGCCGCCGTCCGCCAGCAGGAGCCAGAGGAATGCGGGCGCGAACAGGATCCGCACGATCGTGATGGCGTTCGGCAGGTTCCAGTTGCTCGGCTTGGCCGGGGTGTCGGTCACGGATTCAGCCTAGGGCGCGCAGGCGGATCAGTCGCGGCCGGTGAGGCCCCAGGCGTCCTCGTCGGATTCCGCCTCGACCTCCTCGAGGCCGTCGAAGCTCTCGGCGAGCGGATCGGAGCCGTAGCGGTCGTCGTACTCGTCGGCCGTGACGGGTTCGGCCGTCGGCGTGTACGCCGCGTCGGCCGCCGCTGCGGGCGAGGGTGCGGATGCCTGAGCCGGGGCACTCGGCGCGGCATGCGCCGGCGGCTCCCCCGCGTCCTCGCCGCGGATCTTCGCGAGCACGCCGGGCAGCTGCTCGGCCGTGACGAGCACGTCGCGCGCCTTGGAGCCCTCGGACGGGCCGACGATCTCGCGCGACTCGAGCAGGTCCATCAGTCGGCCGGCCTTCGCGAAGCCGACGCGGAGCTTGCGCTGCAGCATCGAGGTCGAGCCGAACTGGGTCGACACGACGAGCTCGGCGGCCGCGAGCAGCAGCTCGAGGTCGTCGCCGATGTCGGAGTCGATCTGCTTCTTCTGCTCGGCGGGCACGACGTCCTGGCGGTAGTCGGGGCGCGCCTGGCGCGTGACGTGGTCGACGACCTTCTGGATCTCGGACTCGTTGACCCACGCGCCCTGCACGCGCAGGGGCTTGCCTGCGCCCATCGGCAGGAACAGCGCGTCGCCCTGGCCGATGAGCTTGTCGGCGCCCGGCTGGTCGAGGATGACGCGCGAGTCGGTGACCGAGGTCACCGCGAAGGCGAGGCGCGAAGGAACGTTGGCCTTGATCAGGCCGGTGACCACGTCGACCGACGGGCGCTGCGTGGCGAGGACGAGGTGGATGCCCGAGGCGCGCGCGAGCTGGGTGATGCGCACGATCGAGTCCTCGACGTCTCGCGGGGCGACCATCATGAGGTCGGCGAGCTCGTCGACGACGACCAGCAGGTAGGGGTACGGCTTGAGCTGGCGCTGGCTGCCGGCCGGAAGGATGATCTCGTTGTTGACGACGGCCTTGTTGAAGTCGTCGATGTGGCGGAAGCCGAACGACGCGAGGTCGTCGTACCGCATGTCCATCTCCTTCACGACCCACTGGAGCGCCTCTGCGGCCTTCTTCGGGTTCGTGATGATGGGCGTGATCAGGTGCGGGACGCCCCCGTAGATCGTGAGCTCGACGCGCTTCGGGTCGATGAGGACCATGCGGACCTCGGTCGGCTTCGCGCGCATGAGCAGCGACGTGATCATCGAGTTCACGAAGCTCGACTTGCCCGAGCCGGTCGAGCCGGCGACGAGCAGGTGGGGCATCTTCGCGAGGTTGGCGACGACGAAGCCGCCGCCGACGTCCTTGCCGACGCCGATCGTCATCGGGTGCTTGCTGTTGGTGGCCGCGGCCGAGCGCAGCACGTCGCCGAGGGACACCGTCTCGCGGTCGGTGTTCGGGATCTCGATGCCGATGGCGCTCTTGCCGGGGATCGGCGAGAGGATGCGCACCTCGTTCGAGGCGACCGCGTAGGACAGGTTCTTCGACAGCGCGGTGACGCGCTCGACCTTGACGCCCGGACCGAGCTCGATCTCGTACTGCGTGACCGTCGGGCCGCGGGAGAAGCCCGTGACCTTGGCGTCGACGCCGAACTGCTCCAGCACGGAGGTGATCGACTTCACGACCTCGTCGTTGGCCGACGAGCGCGTCTTCGGCGGGGGGCCAGCCGACAGCGTGTTCGCCGAGGGCAGGACGTAGGGCTTGGCGGGCTCGGCCGGGCGGATGACGGGTGCTGCGGCCTCCGCATCGCCCTCATCGAGGGCGACCTGCTCCACCACCGGGAGCACCTCGGTCATGTTGTCGCTGCGCAGGCCTGCGCCTGCGCCTGCGCCGGCGACCTCGCCCGTGAAGCGCTTGACGGCGTCTTCCGCGTTCTCGAGCTCGGCGAAGACATCGATGCCGCTCGGCCCGTCGGCTGCCTCGGGCTCGGCCTCGAGCGCACTCGCGAAGCCGCCGGCCGCGGGCTCGGCGTCGCCGAAGACATCGGTGAGCGCGTTCGCGTCCTCGGCGAACGACGGGTCTTCCTCGCGGCCGCTCTTGTTGCGGCGCCACCAGGGCAGCTTGTCGGCGTCCTCGGGCACGTCGTCGTCGGCGTCGCGCGCGCCGTCGAGCTCGACCTGGAGCGCGCGCTCGGCCTTGGCCGCCTTGGCCGCCTCGCGCTCTTCCTCGGTGGGGACCGCGGCGCCGAACAGGTAGGCGTAGAGCTCGTGCAGGCGGGCGCCGATCTTCGTCGGCGGGGTCTTGGTGATGATGAGCAGGCTGAGCGCGAGCAGGACGATCATGAGCGCCGTCGAGCCGTACTGGGTGAGCAGGAAGGTGAACGACGCCCCGACCATCCACCCGATGATGCCGCCGGCCTGAGCCAGCACGGGCATGCCGTCGACCGGCTGCGGCCGCGCGCTGAAGATGTGGCAGAGCGCCGAGACGCTGACGAGCGCGAGGATCAGGCCGATGCCGATGCGCGTGTTGTCGTGGACGGACGAGGGGTGCCGGAACAGCCACACCGCGAACACGAAGAGCACGACGGGGAGTGCGAAGGACACCCGGCCGACGAGCCCGCCGAAGGTCCAGGCGTCGAGGGCGTGCGCCCAGTCGGCGTTGATGAAGAACCACTCGACCACGGCGCCCGCGACGGCGAGCAGGACGAGGAAGAAGGGAAGGCCGTCGCGGCGCTCTTCCTTCGCGAGCGTCTCGGGCCCGAGCGCGCGGGCGCCGCCGCCCACGAGATGCGCGAGGCCCATCCACGCCTTGGCGATCATGGCGTGCTCCGTCGTCTCGATGACGACCGTCTGGTTCGTCGGCAGCTTCTTCGTCGCGGCGGTCCTGGTCGACGCCGCCTTCGCGGGTGCGGAGACGGAGCCGGCCGAAGCCGCTTTGGACTTGCCCGCCTGCGCGCGCGCGCCACCACCCGTGCCGGCGCCGCCCGCGGCGCGGGCACGCGAAGTCGACCTGGTGTTCGTAGCCATGGAAGCGAACGTAACCGAGACCCCCGACAACGCCCGCGAACGAGGGCGGAGAGTCGAAGAAAACCGCGTCGTTATGCGGCGGCGAAGGCCCCGTCGAGGGCCCAGGCCAGCGCTGCGGGCCACGCCCCGTAGCCGTCCCCGAGCGCGAGATGGCCGCCGCCGGGCACCGTGTGCAGCGGCAGCCCGAGCGCGCCGTACTCGACGCCGGCGCCGGCCGGGCAGAACGGATCGGCGTCGCTCGCGACGAGGACGGCGGAACGCGCCCCCACCCGCCAGCCCGCGGCGGGCCGCACCGCGAACTCCGCGACGACCTCGGCTTCCAAGACGGATGCCGCGGGCGGGGCGACCAGCATCAGCCGGTCCGCCTCGAGCGAGGGATCGGCCTGGGCCGCGTGCAGCCAGAGCGCGCACGCGAGGCTGTGGCAGATCACCGTCACGGAGGCCTCGCCGTCGAGCGCCGCGAGCTCGGAGCGGAGCACGGCCAGCCAGGCTTCGCGCTGCGGGGCATCCGCATCGGGCAGCTGCGGGTAGCGCACGACCTCGCCGCGCGCGACGAGCTCGTCGTGCAGCCACCGCTGCCAGTGGCCCTCGGGCCGGTGGTTCTCCCAGCCGTGGAGGATCAGGAACGCCACAGCGGCCTACGCCCCGGCGCCGTGCGCGCTCGCCATCGGGTCAGGCCTCGATCACCAGCGGCACGATCATCGGGCGGCGGCGGTAGCTGGTGTTGACCCAGCGGCCCACCGTGCGGCGGACGGCCTGCGTCAGCGCGTGGTTGTCGCGCACGCCGTTCGTCGCGGCCTCGCGCAGCGCGGCGGCGATCTTCGGCTTGACGTCGTCGAACACGGCGTCGTCCTCGGCGAAGCCGCGCGCGTGGATCTCGGGGCCGGCGACGACCTTGCCGGTCGCGGCCTCGACCACGACGATGACCGAGATGAAGCCCTCTTCGCCGAGGATGCGGCGGTCCTTGAGGTCGGCGTCGGTGATCTCGCCCACGCTCGAGCCGTCGACGTAGACGAAGCCGATGTCGAGCTGGCCGACGACGTGCGCCTCGCCCTCCTTGAGGTCGACGACGGTGCCGTTCTCGGCCAGGATCGTGTTCTCGGCCGGGACGCCGGTCTGCTGCGCGAGCTTGGCGCTCGCGAACAGGTGGCGGTGCTCGCCGTGCACCGGCATGACGAACTTCGGCTTCAGGATGTTGTAGCAGTACAGCAGCTCGCCCGCCGCGGCGTGGCCCGAGACGTGCACCTTCGCATTGCCCTTGTGCACGACGGTCGCACCGAGCTTGGTCAGGCCGTCGATGACGCGGTAGACCGAGTTCTCGTTGCCCGGGATGAGGCTCGAGGCGAGGATCACGGTGTCGCCCTGGCCGAGCTCGATCTGGTGGTCGAGGTTCGCCATGCGCGCGAGCACGGCCATCGGCTCGCCCTGCGAGCCCGTGGACATGAAGACGACCTGGTCGTCGGGCAGCTCGGCGGCGTGCTTGTAGTCGATCAGGACGCCCTCGGGCACCCGCAGGTAGCCGAGCTCGGCGGCGATGCCCATGTTCTTGACCATCGAGCGGCCGAGCAGCGCGACGCGGCGGCCGTTCGCGGCGGCGGCGTCGAGCACCTGCTGCACGCGGTGCACGTGGCTCGAGAAGCTCGCGACCACGACGCGGCGCGGCGCCTTCGCGATGACGCTCTCGATCACGGGGCCGATCTCGCGCTCGAGGGGCGTGAAGCCGGGCACGTCGGCGTTGGTCGAGTCGGGCAGGAACAGGTCGACGCCGTTCTCGCCCAGGCGCGCGAAGGTGCGCAGATCGGTCAGGCGGCCGTCGAGCGGCAGCTGGTCCATCTTGAAGTCGCCCGTGTGCAGCACGACGCCGGCCCAGGTCGTGATCGCGACGGCGAGCGCGTCGGGGATCGAGTGGTTGACCGCGATGAACTCGAGCGTGAACGGGCCCGTCGTGACGATCTCGCCCTCTTTCACGACCTGCGTGCGGGGCTTGATGCGGTGCTCCTTGAGCTTCGCCTCGACGAGCGCGAGCGTGAGGGCCGAGCCCATCAGCGGGATGTCGTTGCGGAGCTTCAGCAGGTACGGGACCGCGCCGATGTGGTCCTCGTGGCCGTGCGTCAGCACGACGCCGATGACGTCGGCCATGCGGTCTCGGATCGGCCCGAAGTCGGGCAGGATCAGGTCCACGCCCGGCTGGTCGGGGTCGGGGAAGAGCACGCCGCAGTCGACGATCAGGATCTTCCCGTCGATCTCGTAGACCGTCATGTTCCGCCCGACTTCACCGACCCCGCCGGTGGGGAACACGCGCAGCGTGCCCTTCTCGAGTGCGGGCGGGTCGTAGACGGCTGCTGCCATGAGTCCTTCTTGTCTATGCGGATGCCCGGGCCGGAGGGCCGGGTGCGGAAAGCGCTAGCGCGTGGCGCCGGCGACCTTCGGCAGGGCGCCGCCCGCGGCCGCGTTGCGGTCGGGGCGGAAGTTGCTGAAGTCGACGCCTTCGACGCCGTGCACGAGCCCGAGCTCGTCCTCGATGATCGCCGCTTCGGCGTCCTCGGGGCCGACGAGCGGCAGGCGCACGCGCGGCGAGTCGATGCGGCCGAGGCCGTGCAGGATGTACTTCGCCGAGACCGTTCCGGGAACGTGCGTCATGACGGCGCGCACCAGCGGCTCGAGCTTCTTGTGCTGCTCCGTGGCGGTCGCGAGGTCGCCGCGGTTCACGGCGTCGACGATCGTGCGGTACGGGCGGGCGGTGATGTTCGCCGTGACGCCGATGTGCCCGACCGCGCCGATCGCGAGGTGCGGCAGCACGTTCGCGTCATCGCCGGAGAAGTAGAGCAGGTCGGTGTTGTTCAGCACCCGGCTCACCTCGGCGAAGTCGCCCTTCGCGTCCTTGACGGCGCGGATGTTCGGGTGCTTGGCCGCGCGCAGCAGCGTCTCGTACTTGATCGGAACGCCCGTGCGCCCGGGGATGTCGTAGAGGATGACCGGCAGGTCGGTCGCGTCGGCGATGAGTCGGAAGTGCGTGAGCACGCCGGACTGCGTCGGCTTGTTGTAGTACGGCGTGACGATCATGATGCCGTCGACGCCGAGCTTCTCGCTCTTCTTGTAGAGCTGGATCGCGTGCGCCGTCTCGTTGGAGCCGCCCGCCTGGATGATCTTCGCGCGCCCGGCGGCGACGCTCTTCGCGACCTCCACGGCCCGCAGCTTCTCGGCATCCGTCAGCGTCGACGTCTCGCCGGTGGTGCCGGACACGACGATGCCGTCCGATCCGTTCGCGATCACGTGGTCGACGTGCTTCTCGAACCCGGCCCAGTCGACTTCGCCGTCGGCGGTCATGGGCGTGACCAGGGCGGTGAGCACCTGGCCGAACGGGTTCTCCGGGGTCGACATGCCTTTCAGGTTACCGGTTCGCCCCTGGCCGCGCGCGCGTCACGGTTCGTCATATCGGCAGGCCCCTCTACCACGCCGACGTAGCCTGGCACGCACCATGCCCGCATATCTCGCCGTCCTCGTCGTCGTCGCCCTCGTGGCGGTCGCGACGGCCGTCGGGCTGGTCTGGAAGCGGCGCACGGGCGCCGTCGCGAGCGTCGACGCCGGCAGGGCCGAGACCGTGACGGCTGCGGATGTCCGCACCGACGCCCCCTTCGGGGAGCGCGCCACGCTGCTCCAGTTCTCCACGGAGTTCTGCGCCTACTGCCCGCAGACCCGCCGCGTCCTCGGCGGCCTCGCCGAGCGCACCGAGGGTGTGGCCCACGTCGACGTCGACCTCACCCACTCCCCCGACCTCGCCCACCGCTTCAACGTCCTCCAGACCCCGACGACGCTCGTGCTCGACGGCGCCGGGGTCGTGCGGGCGCGCATCGGCGGCGCCCCGAGGCCCGCCGAGCTCGAAGCATCCCTCTCGCGAATCCTGCACGGGCAGGACGGGCGCTCAGCCGATGCCGCCGAGGAGGCGGCATGAAAAGAATTGGAGACGACCGTGTCGCAGCCTGACCTCCGCCCCCTTCCCGGCCAGCAGGGCATCGACCCGCGCGGCCCGCGCTTCTCGGCCGGCATCACGGCGGTGCTGCTCGCGGTCGACATCGTGCTCGGCCTCACGGGCGCCACCCTCGCCGCATGGATCCTGCTGCTCTTCATCGCGCTGATGTTCCTGTGGGGCGCCGCGGCGGGTGTGCAGAGGCACCCCTACGGCGCGATCTTCCGCGCCGTCATCCGCCCCCGGCTCGCGGCCCCGACCGAGCTCGAGAACCCGGTCCCGCCGACGTTCGCGCAGCTCGTCGGGCTCATCATCACCGGCCTCGGCGTGATCCTCGGGATCTGGTTCCCGGTCATCGTCGTCGTCGCCGCCGCGTTCGCCTTCATCGCGGCGTTCCTCAACTCCGTCTTCGGCTACTGCCTCGGCTGCCAGATGTACCTGCTCGGCGTGCGCGCCGGCCTGCTGGGACGCGGCTCCAAGGCTGCCGTCTAGCCCTGTCCGCCTCCTAGGCTGAGCGGTGGACCGGCCCTCGGTGAGGGCGGGCCAACAGATCCCTAGGAGGCACTCCATGGCTCTCACGAGCGAAGCATCGGCCGTCTGGAACGGCGACCTCGCGCACGGCAACGGCACGATCTCCCTCGAGTCGTCCAAGCTCGCGACCTTCGACTACAACTGGAAGGCCCGCTCCGAGGGCGAGAACGGCGTCTCGACGCCCGAGGAGCTCCTCGGCGCGGCCCACGCGGGCTGCTTCGCCATGGCGTTCGCGAACGAGCTCGCGAGCGCCGGCTTCCCGGCGACCCGCGTCTCGGCATCCGCAGCCGTCACCTTCGACATCGCGAAGGGCGGCATCACCGGCAGCCACCTGAACGTCGACGCCGAGGTCCCCGGAATCGACGAGGACAGGTTCCAGGAGATCGCCCAGGCCGCCAAGGCCGGCTGCCCCGTCTCGAAGGCGCTCGCCGGCATCGAGATCACCATCGAGGCGACCCTGGCCTGAGCCTGCCGCCCGACCGGGGCCCTAGTACTTCAGCAGTGCGAAGGTCTCGATCCCGCGCTCCTCGAGCTTGGCGCGGCCGCCCAGCCCGTCAAGCTCGAGGGCGACCGAGAAGCCGGCGACCTTCCAGCCCGCCCGCTCGATCAGGTTGGCCGCCGCCAGCGCGGTGCCGCCCGTCGCGAGCACGTCGTCGACGATGAGCACGCGGCTGCCGGCCGGCAGCTGGTCGACGTGCACCTCGAGCGCGGCGGTGCCGTATTCGAGCGCGTACTCCTGGCTGAGCACGGCCCGCGGCAGCTTGCCCGCCTTGCGCACGCTGAGCACGCCCGCGCCCGTGACGACGGAGGCCGCGCCCGCGATGAGGAAGCCGCGGGCCTCGAGGCCGCCGATGCTGTCGAAGCGGCCCTCGAACGGGCCCGCGAGGCCGGTGGCCAGCGCGTGCAGCGCGGGGCCGTCGGCGAACACCGGCGTCAGATCGCGGAAGGTGACCCCGTGCACCGGGAAGTCGGGGATCGCGGTGATGAGGCTGTCGACGAGGGCTGCTTCGGGGCTCGGAGTCACGACGGGAAGCCTACGGCGCGCAGCTGTCCGGCGGCTCAGCCGGCGTGGCGCGACAACCTGATCGCCTCGCGCAGCGCCCAGCGCGCGCGGCGGCGGTCGCCCGAGGCGTCGTAGGCGAGCCCCAGGCGGAACCACGCCCGCCAGCTCTCGGGCTCGGCCTCGACCTCGGCCTTGTAGCGCGGGAACTCGGCGTCCGCGGCGGCGCGGACCTCCCGGCCGGATGCCGTGACCTCGGTCCGCTCGGGGAGCCCGCCCTCGGCATCCAGCCGCTTCACGAGCTTCTCGGTGCGCCAGCCGAACGCGAGCTCGCGCCACAGCGCCCAGATCGCGATCAGCGGGAAGAGGACGAGCGCGCAGCCGGCGACGACGCCGAGCACGGTGCCCGCCGAGAACAGCAGGACGGCGCGCTGCCCCGCGATGGCGATGTAGAGCAGGAGGAGCAGCGCCATGAACAGCGCGGCGAAGCGGTTCTTCATCGCGCTACCGCGCCGCGGGCGCGACCCCGAGGTCGATCAGCGCGTCGAGCCCGACCGTCAGGCCCGTGCGCTCGGCCGCCGCCCGGACGGCGAGCAGGATGCCGGCCGAATAGGCGCTCGGGCTGATGACGTCGTGCGCGATCGTCAGCGTCTCGCCCTCGGCGCCGAAGACGACCTGCTGCCTGGCGGAGACGCCCGGGATGCGCAGGCTGTGCACCGGGACGCTGCCGACCTGCTGGCCGCGCGCCCGCTGGTCGACGTGCGGGGCCGAGACCGGCCCGAGCTCGCCGCGCGCGGCCTGGATCAGCTCGGCGGTGCGCACCGCCGTGCCCGAAGGCGAGTCGACCTTGCCCGCGCCGTGCGCCTCGATGATCTCGATCGCGTCGAAGAAGCGGCTCGCGGCGGCGGCGAAGGCCGTGCCGAGCGCGCTGCCGAGCGAGAAGTTGGGGATGACGACGACGCCGCGCCCCGGGTGCTGCGCGAGCAGCGACTCGAGCCCGGCGAGGCGCTCGGACGACCAGCCCGAAGTGCCGACGACGACGTTCCGGCCGTGGGCGACGGCGAACTCGACGATGCCCTGGCTGACGTGCGGCAGCGTCGTGTCGAGGACGACATCGGCCGGGGCGCCCGCTGTGCCGAGCATGTCGTCGAGCGGGCTCTTCGAGTCGAGGCGCGCGACGAGCTCGAAGCCCTCCGACCGCTCGAGCAGCGCAGCCGCCGCCGAGCCCAATCTCCCGGTCGCACCGACAACAGCCACGCGGATCGTCATGCCTCCAACCCTAATGTTGGGAGGGTGCGCTTCGAATCCGTGCCCGTCGCCGATGACCGGGCCCAGACCCTGCTGACCGAATACTTCGCCTACCGCGCGGCCGGCTTCCCGACGCCCGG
>Ga0164242_10001799_pt1 | contig 25187 bp, 30 predicted proteins | sample OricomgcompostMG_FD_108783 | JGI IMG/M metagenome (GOLD analysis project Ga0164242, IMG submission 108783) | Miracle-Growth compost microbial communities from Emeryville, California, USA - Original compost - Miracle growth compost (MG) ...
CGCCTACGACCCCGCTAAACACAAGGCCCTCCAACGCTTCCTGGCCACCAAAACCGAAGCGGCTTGACACAGGGCTTCTCATACCTCACTCCCCTTGACAGTTGCGTCGTTGTGGTAGCCGGCTGAGCGGGCAATGCGGGTGCCGAAACCGGTTGCAACCAGCAGCAAGATCACGATCAGCACGACGGCCGCCGACGCCCCGGCCGTCCATTGGAAGCCGGTCGCTGTTAGCGGTTGGTCTGGCGGTGTGGACCACCACAACATTGTCCGTCCGGTCAGCCAGGCGGCCAACGGCGCGGTTGCTGCGCCGATCACACTGCCCAGCAGGGCGAGAAGCACGAACTCACCGACCGTTGCCGCCCGCAGAACCTTTCGGGAGATCCCACCAGTACGCAGCGCGCGCAGGTCGCGTTCTCGGTCGGTCCGGGAGGCGACCGCGACCAGGACCACACTGACCAGGGCTGCCAGCACCGACAATGCGGACACCACGATGCTCAGATTCATCGCCCACGCGGTGGCGGTCGCGTCATACCCGGCGCGCGTGGCATGGAGTGTTTGCACCTGGGTGCCGGCGAAGCCGGCCTTGCGCACCGCAGCGTCGAGCCGGTCCAACTGTTGAGGGTCCTGGGTGGCCGAATACACCTGGTAGGACACGTTGTCGACGCGGTCACCGGCCTGGGCCATCTGTGCCAGGTCGACCACGATCGTGTTTGTGCCGGCGCCTGGGATGTACGGCACCGCCCCGACCACCCGGTAAGGACCGTCGACATCGGCCATGGTGGGTGCCGACACCGTCGACCCGACCGTGGCGTCAGTGGTCCAGGTCGCTACCAACGCTGCCGGTTCGGAGGGATCGCTGTGGTGTTCCAGCCCTGACCATGGGACCGGCTGTGACAATCCGGCGCGCAACCCGATGCGGTTCATGTCAGCAGGTATGACCCCGAGTACGGCGTTACTCGTCGAGGTGGCTGCGTTGATTTGCACGGCCGGGGTGAACTCGCGATGCTTGGGGTCGATGGAGTTGATCGCGTTCATCAAGTCACTCGGGTGCACCGTGGCCGAACTTTGGTTCACCTGCACCAGGGCGGCCGCACCGACATCCGCTGCGGCGCGGGTTTGCCGGTTGTCCGCGCCCCGGGCGAACACACTGACGCTCAATGTCAGCAGCGCGGAAGTGATGATTAACGTGGCGATCGCGGTGATCACGCCTGCGCGTCGGCTCAACTGGGCAACCGCCAAAGCCCCAGCTGCACGTCGCCCCTGCAGTAGACGCCGCACCAGCCGCGCGGCAACAGGTGCCAGCAGTACACCGACGATGATCGCCACCAGGCCCGCCAGCAGCAGTGGCGTGACCTGCACCGGGGCGCCGCTGAGGCTCTTGGTGGCAGTCAAGATGACCCCGACCAGGCACACCGCGCCCAGCACCGCCGCCGGTGTCGACAACTGCGCGCCGCGCCGACGGGACGGGCGGGCGCGAAGCAACGCGCTGATCGGTTCGCGCGCCATCAGCCACCAGCACGCCGACCACACGAGCGCGGCCAACACCGCTGCCGCGACCGCAAGCAACAGCGGCGCCCACAGCCAGGCAGCACCCACATGCCCGGGCAGCCAGACGGCTCTCACGAGTTCATCGACCACGTAGGCCAAGCCAAGGCCGCCGATGGTTCCAGCAACCCACGCCGGTAGCAGTTCCTGTGCGCCCAGACGCATGACGCCGGCGGTGCCGTTGCCGCGCATCTTCATCACCGCGGCCTCGCCGCGCCGCACTGTGGCCAGGAAACTGGTCACCTGGACGAGCAGAATCAGCAGTACGACGCCGAGTTGGACCAGCAGGAACGGCAGGATCTGTCCGACTTGGCGGACGTCGGTGTGGGTGTCGGCGTAGACGGCGGATAGTGCCTCGTACGAATTGATGTCACCACCGAGGCGTTTGATCGTCGCGTTCACGCCGACAACGGCACCGCTCAACGTGGTCGGATTGATCCGAGACAGCTGCAGCGGATAGGCGACGGTGTTGTACACACCGCTCCAACTGACATCCGGGGAGGTCATGTTTCCCGGCGGGACCGGCTTGCTCGGTGGGTGACCAGCGAACGTCCCGGCTGCGGTCAACCAGTAACCCGCAGGGGAGGACAACGACCCGAACGGGTTGTAGCCGGCAATATTCTCTCCGTCCCAGAACTTGTCGTCGGCGGACCCGGTGAAGGTGCCGACGAACGTCATCTGCTTCTGCGGGTTGAGGTCGAGCCCGTTGGCGTTGTCCGCAGAGCCCTTCACCGTCAACTTCTCACCCAGACGCAGCGGCGGGTTGATCACCGACTTCGCCATCGCCTGCGGGATGATGACCTCGTTGCGGGACTTCGGGCACCGTCCGGCCACCAGGTGAACGTGAGCACACGCGTTCGTGGTCGCTCGGAGTCTGACGTACTCGACTCGCCGCGGCCATGCGACCTCTACCGATTGCGACTCGATCGGTGCACCGGTCACCGCACGCACCCGTGGGTCGACCCGTTTTTCGATGTCAGCCATCGACGGGCCCTGGTCCGCTGTGCTGCGGAAGCTGATCTGCTGACTGGCGACACCGAGGGAGTCCACGTGGAACCGAACGACGGCCGAGCGGAAGGACCTGGTCAACAGCGGGTCCACCGCGACGACCGCGACCAACAGGCCGACCGTGACTGCAACGAGGATCGATTGGCCCCTCCGCGACGCGCGCGCGAACCGTGACAGCCACCTCATCGCCGCGCCGCCTTCACCGCGCGAACCAGTGAGTCGGGCACGAAGGATCTGCTCGGCATGTTCAACCCGGCTCGCAAGGTTTGGATCACGCCTCCTGCCCCCGTTCCCAGCAACAGCCAGGAATCCATGTTGGTGCGCGGCACGGCATCGAACATGCCGCGGTGCGCGCCCCGCGCATGCAAAACGTCCAGGGCTAGTTGATCGACGCCGACCCGCTCATCTCGCATTGTGGCCACTTCGCGTTGCGCCCACGATATCCCGCAGATGCCACAGCACAGTGATGCGTTTTCAAGAAACGGCACCCACCTGGTGCAGGCATCAAGGCAAGCATCGGCGATGCGGGCGTCCTGTGGCCGGTCGAGTATCAAGGCCGATGCTGCAAGTACCCTTCCGACGCCCGCTAGTCCCTGACACCAGGAGACTCCCATCGGGAAAGCTCCTGCGGACAGCATTTCGTCAATGCTGCGCTGCGCCCGATGCCCCAGCTTCTCGGCGCAGGTCGCTGCCCCCGCCAGCAGGAGCTGACGAACTGGGTCGACGTTCGCATCGCGACGGGCCTGGAGCAGGACGAGCAGTGCTTCGAGCCAGCCCGCCATACCGTGGGCGCCGCCGGTGTCGATGTCGCAACCCCGGTACTCGATAGAGCGTTTACTGAATTGTTCGTCGCTGCCCGCCAGCAGCCGTTCCAGTGCTCCCACGGTTGCCGGAGTGACCTCGCACCGCCCACTGTGGATGACACAGTCGCCGGACCATCCGTGCATCAGGTCGTAGGCGGAGTCAGTCGCAACGATCTCGGGACCGGGCTCTGGTGCTTGCCCCAGCCCTAGCTCCGCCAGCAGATGGGACACGGCACCGTCGCCGATCAGGCCGGCCGGGCCCCTGCCGTCGTGCCGTTTGATGATGCTCTGACACCTCTGGGCGAGTTGGTCTACCAGTGATGCCGAGTCGACAACGTCCGTGTTGTCCAAGAGCACGAGCAACGGCCCACCCCAGCCGCTGTAGAGACTGGCATCCTGGTCCAAGTACGACTCATTCGTGGAGTTCAGACGCTTCTGCAGAACCTGCCGGTACTCGTCGAGCTGAAATGCCAGCGCGTCCTGCAGCAGCGGCGTTGACGTCTCAGAAATCGGCGGGAGCATTTCGGATGGTAATGCCAGCGCCTTTGGAGTCCAAAGTCGGACCGCTGGTTCTAGCCCGGCTAAATGCGCCTGCGTTATGTAAGATTCGTCGGCCCAGGCGTCGTCTTCGACGTCAGGATTGGGCATCGCCCCCAGAACGGCATAAACGTAGGTCCTGAACAGTGCACGGTGATCCGTACTCGCACTAGTAGGCTCCGACAAATCGCCGACTCGTTGCGAGAAACCTGGAGTACCTCCACGCAATTTGAGACCGGCGTACTCGGATATGCCGAAGTCGATCAGGTACAAAGTGGCGCCATCGTGAAGAACGTTGCGTGGCGAGATGTCTCGCACGACGACTCCAGCGTCGTGTATCGCATTGATGGTCCCTCCGAGGACATCGAATGCATCCGCTAGCCTTTGTACGCCGTTGCCGCACCCGCCCGGACCCCACCAGAACTCGCTGTCCCATCTTGACCGCCACTGGGTGAAGTCGGTCCCGGGAAGGAGCGTCATCACCAAGTACTCGTCTTCGCCTGCGCGCAGGTGAGCCATGACTCGCGGCAATCCCGGAATGTCGTGCAAGCGCTCGAGCACGCGGCGTTCGTTGCGTAAGCGGAGCCTGTTGTCGGCGCCGTCCTCGGACTCCGAAACATGTGCCCGTGCCTGCTTGATGATGCAAGACTCGCCGGTCTTGAGATCGCGCGCAGCGAGGACATCGCCGCGGGGTGACGCATGCAGACCGCAGGTAACCACGTACCTGCCGGCGAACATGTCGGGATGCCGGCCTGATTGAGCGCTGGTGCCGAACGGGTCGACCGCCCATGGCGGTGGTTCGTAGAACGGAGTGGCGGTCCCCGGGAAGGTTTCGCCTTCGGGCCCCGACATGATGAGCTGAGTGGCTCCCGACTCGTCGACCAGCCACTCCTGTTGGAATGGGCCGTACCGGTAGTAGATGGGTGCTTCACGTCGGTACTGCTTGTCGCTTCGTATCCTCGGACCCGCGTAACCAGAAAGTTCGTCGGCGAGGTCACACACCAACGAACGGAACTGCTCAACGGAGCGCGGGTAAGCAGTGATCGCCTTACCAACCAGGGCGGCCCCGAAAGCCCCATCATTCAACGACGTCAGAGTCAGACCATCACAAGCGATCTTGAAGGCCGTTTCGTGCTTCTCCAACACGCCTACGGCGCGTGAAAGAAGTTGCGGGAACTCAATACTCCGGCTGCTTATGTGAATTTTCCAGCCGTGCTTGGGCAGTTGCTCGTCGCGGACTGGCGTGACGCCGATCCATGGAACGCCGATTGTCAGTCGTTGTCGATTCACTCCGTGCGATTCCAAGAGGTCGATGCCACGCCAGTCCGCTTTCACGCCTTACACGCCCTCTCAGAAGGCGGTGCTCGTGTGCGTGCAGAAGTTCGTACCACTTGAGCAAACACACGTCAGCGGACACATCGTCGGCGACATGTCATCGGACAGGTGCTGCAGCACCTTGTCGGCGGCGTCGAACTCAACGTCGTCCACGACGGTCGGCTCGATGGCTTCGAGAACAGTCATAACAGATCCCTTCCTTCGTGAGTGTCAATCATTATGGAGAGGCTGCCCCTCCCCATTTGGACACTACATAGACGAGCGGCCCTTCGGGGCCGTATCACACCAATCGACGTCTGTGATTTGCGCCTGATCCGGCGATGCACCTAGCCAACGTGACGTCGTCCTGCGGTCCGCTCACTTTAAGAGACGCGGGATCTGACACAACGACGCTCGACATAGCCTGTCCCGGGGTCCATGATCGTCGGGTTGAGCATCATCGGTGGTGAACATCATCGGTGACGCGAGGTGGGTGGTGCCGCAGCAGTCGAGGGTGCAGTTGTTTGCCGCGATCCGGGCCGAGGCCCGTTCGGGGATGACAATCCGCGCCATTCAACGCGAGCACCGGGTGGGGTACCGGACAGTGCGACAAGCCCTGGACTCAGCGTGGCCCGCAGAACGAAAATTGCTACCCGCCAGGGGTTCTCGCCTCGACACGTTCAAACCGATCATCGATCAGTGGCTCCGGAACGATCTTGACGCACCCCGGAAGCAGCGGCACACGGTCAAGCGGATCTTCGACCGGTTGTGCGACGAGCACGACGCGGCCAACGCACGAGTCACCTACCCAATGGTCCGCGCATATGTTGCCAGTCGGCGACCGCAGATCCGGGTCGAGGAAGGCCGCGCCGCGGCCGAGGTGTTCATCCCGCAAACCCACGAGCCGGGCGCGGAAGCCGAGGTCGACTTCGGCGACGTCACGGTCAAGCTGGCCGGGCAGCTCACGGTGCTCACGTTGTTCTCGTTTCGCATGTCCTACTCGGGCAAAGCCGTACATCGGATCTTCGCCACCGCCGGACAGGAAGCCTTCCTCGAGGGCCACGTGCACGCGTTGACCGTCCTCGGCGGGGTCCCGACAAGGCATTTGCGCTACGACAACCTGAAGGACGCGGTGGCACAGGTGCTCGGATTCTCCCGACAACGTAACGAGTCCGACCGCTGGGTCGCCTTCCGATCCCACTATGGGCTGGAGGCGTTCTACTGTCAGCCCGGCATCACCGGAGCGCACGAGAAGGGCGGTGTTGAAGGTGATATCGGCCGGTTCCGTCGCAACCATCTGGTGCCGGTGCCCGGGGTTGCCACATTGGCCGAGCTCAACCGGCTCGTCGATGCGGCCGACCGGGACGATGACGACCGGCGGATCACCGGACGAGTCCGCACTGTCGGTGAACACTTCGCGGCCGAGAAACCGATACTCCGACCGTTGCCCGTCGGGGTGTTCGAGAGCGGCCGCTGGTTCACCCAACGCGTCGACCGCTACTCCCAAGTCAGCGTGCGCACCAACAAGTACTCCGTCCCGACACGGTTCATCGGGCACCGTGTCCGGCTCCTGCTTCGCGCCTCCGAGCTGAGCATCTTCGACGGGCAGTCCCTGATCGCGACTCATGAGCGCCTCCCCGGCAAAGCGCAGACACACCTCGAACTTGATCACTACTTGGAGGCGTTCGTGCGCAAACCCGGCGCATTACCCGGCGCGACCGCGCTGGAGCAGGCCCGCGCCGCCGGGAAGTTCACTCCCGTCCACGACGCGTGGTGGGCGGCGGTGTGCAGGGCCTACGGCGATGCCGAAGGCACCCGTGCCCTGATCGCGGTGTTGCTATTGCACCGGCACATGCAGCACGAGCACGTCGTCGCTGGCCTTGCCGCGGCGCTGCGCGTCGGCGCGTTGACCGCGGATGCCGTCGCGCTGGAAGCCCGCATCGTCGCCGACCCAGACCAGCCGCGTGGCCAGCGGTCCCCCGAAGCCGCCGACGCGACGCCACATTCTCCCACCAGCGACATGCCCACACCCACGATTACGTCACTGACCAAACGCCGGATACGCACCGTCGCCCTGCCACCCGACGACAGACCGCTGCCGAACGTCGCCAAGTACGGCGACCTCCTGCCCAGCCGTCGGCAGGCTCATAGACCGCCCACCGCTTAGGAACCCAGAGAAAGGCCGTGATTCGTGATGCCTGGACGACGCCGGGGAGTGACCGAAGAAGCCGCCGACGCGGCGATCGACCAAGCCTGCCGGATGCTGCGGTTACCCACCATCAGGGCCCACTTCGATGATCACGCCGAGACCGCCGCACGCGAGCAACGCTCCTACCGGGCATTCCTGGCCGAGCTGCTGCTCGCCGAGTGCGACGACCGCGCCCGCCGCCGCTCCGAACGAAGGATCAAAGCCGCGTAGTTTCCGCGGACCAAGAGCCTGCGCGACTTCGACTTCGAGGCCAACCCGAATATCGACCCGGCCACCATCAACACCCTCGCGACCAGTGCGTGGGTCAAGAAGGGCGAGCCCCTGTGCCTGATTGGTGACTCCGGAACCGGCAAATCCCACCTACTGATCGCGCCCGGCACCGAGGCCGCGATGGCAGGCCATCGAGTCAAGTACACCCTGGCCACCAAGCTCGCGAACGAGCTGGTCGAAGCCGCGGACGACATGATCCTGTCCAAGACGATCGCCCGCTACGGCACACTCATCGACATTTCCGGTCGCAACTGAACGGAGGTGCTGTCGAATCTCATCGAGAAATGCTGTCGGGACTCACCTACATAGCCATCCGGGTGGGATCGTTTGCTCGGGCACGACCAGCGCGTCGCCGGGGTGGTAGAGGGCACCCTCAGAGGTGTCGATGACGTAGCCGAGGTTGAGGCATGGGGTCCTGCTCGTAGGAGCTGCACTGTTTCGCGGACCACACGGCAGACACCAGGTGCCACCACTGAGTTCGTCCCAGTAGACGTTCCGCGCCCGGAACACCTCCGGCGATTGCGTGTCGCCCGGGGTGGGGAAGCGGATCAAGTGTCCGCGTCCCGCAAGGGTGTGTCGTGACGCTAGGCGAGATCGCGGCCATGAGGCGGTCTTACCGATCTGGGTCTGCGCCTCAACGCGCTGCCGATCGAGTGCGCGATAGACGTTAGAGGTTCAGGATGACGGTCCCAACGACGTGGTGGTCGACGACGTCGACTCGAAGACTGTGCGCGTCTATCGGCGGAACGGGGTCGAAGTTGTAGGTGCATTCGAACTCCGTGCCAGATCCGCCGGCCCGGCCGGCGCGCAGTGCGTAATCTGTGCCGACATCGTCGCGCAGGCGAATGCAACCGAAGAACTCGTCCGCCGGCCAGGCAGGTGGCCGAGGCATCGGCCTGTCGGTCGTGCTCTCCCAGCGTCGATACGTCGCCTGGAACGCCTCCAGGACCTCTTGGTATCTGGACCCGTCCTGAGCGTCGATCACCACGGTCACGTCGCTGCTGATCTCAACCGACGTGAGACGGATTCCGATGCCGCCGACCTCAGCGATGGTGTCGTTGGGAACCTCTAGGCGCCGACGCGGCACTGTTGTGACCGTAACTTGGTAGGTGTGGTCGGGGTCGTCGTAGTCGAGGCGAGCGACGCCCTCGCGCAGAACACGCATCGACGTCCACGGATCACGCCGCCGCCGACGTGCATCTAACAGGTCCCCGAGCACTGAGTCCGTGTCAGTCACAGACAGATCGTAGCTATCCCGCACCTCTCAGTCATGAAGCGCCAGAACCGGGAATCGCGGCGATGGGTGGCGGTGTTTCCGTCGCGCTTAAGGTCGTGCCGGTGATCCGTAAGGCGATCGGCTATCGGGATGAGCTTGATCGCCCAACAGTGCATAGTTGGCGGAGTGCTTCCGACCCCGACCCCGCGGCTGCAGTTCCGTGAGATGACCCACCATGATCTCGACGACATGACGGCGCTGTTGTCCGATCCCGAGGTGATGCGCCACTACCCCGCTCCAATGTCCCGTGACGAAGCCGCGAAATGGATTGCCTGGAATGAGCGAAACTACGCCGAGCACGGCTTCGGGCTGTGGATCGTCGAGCTCGCCGTCGACGGCACGTTCGTCGGGGACTGCGGTCTGACGGTCCAAGACGTCGAGGGCGAGAGGATGGTTGAGGTCGGTTACCACGTGGGTACGGCCTGGCAGGGACGTGGGCTCGCCACCGAAGCGGCCGCCGCAGTGCGAGATGCAGCCAGGAATGCCGGCATACCTCACCTGATCGCAATCATCCGACCAGGCAATCACTCATCTCGGCGAGTTGCCGAAAAGATCGGCCTCCGGCTGGACCGCCAGATCGTCAAGAACGGCGGCGATGCCCTCGTGTTCAGCGTGGATCTCCAGACAGCCCCGTAGGTCGATGGGCCTGCGGACGGTGGCTCAACCACGTCAGAAGGCCCGGCATCAATCCGGCTGCATCCGGCCGATCGGGTATGGCACGGTACGCGAGTGATGTCGTCGATCCGGCCGTGGGCCGAGGAGGTTCTTCAATCGGCCGTTGTCGAGGAAGTACCTCTCACCGGCGGCATGTCGACCGCGTTGAGTGTTGTGACGACGGCATCTTGGCGGCGGGCAGTACTACGGCAGTACCCGAGCCTCACCTGGTCGCCTCGGCGAGCTCGTCGCGCGGCCATTGATGGAGCCGAACATCGACTCGTGGACCAGCAGCGCCACCTTCCTCGGACCGACCGATCTGACCACGGCACAGGTACGCGATAGGTTCAACGCCCTCATCGACATCGCCGCGACGCGCATCCGAGGCAATCTCAAGTAGAGAATCCCTACTGAGACGTCGACCGGGGGCCGCGCTGCGCCCGCGTGAGCGAGGTTTTTGAACGCGGTTGCCGGCGTCATACGCCCAGGAACGGTGCACCGCCTCTTGCGATGCTTGACTTACCGGACCGAGGGCTGCCGTTCAGCACGATCACCTGGCCGGTCAGCTACGTCGCTCCCGTTCAATGGATGGCAGTTCCCAAGCCAAGTATGTGCGCTCAAGCAATCATGGCCGAGCAGCCCGGCCGATGCGCCATCAGCGGAAGAACGTGAACAGCCGACGGTCCGGATCGAGCGGGACGGCCGGGCCGTGGTAGCGCATCACACCGACGGCGGGGCGGGTACGTCGGTCGGACGCGACGTAGGCCTGCTCGGTGAAGCCGGCGTCGGCGAACTCGCGGCGGACGCGGTCGTTGATGTCGTCCAGGTCGCGGCCGCGTGACCAGATCAGGCTCGCCCCAGGCCCGCACATCTGAGGGGTGGTCGCAATGGTCGTCGAGACGTCGTCGTGGGACACGTTGCCCAGCAGTCCGACCAGCAGCACGATGTCGGCCGGAACAGCACCGACGTAGGAGCCGGTGTCAGCCGCGTCGCAGGCGCGCACCTCGATCTGGTCGAGGCCGGCGTCGCGGGCACGCTGCCGGGCGAGGTCGGCAACCTCGGGATGGGCCTCAAGCAGAACCACGGCGACACGATCGGCGTCCGGGCGGGTGTGCAGCACCTCGATGATGTCCCGCCCGTCACCAGCGCAGACACTCACGATGTCTACCGGTCCCGAGCGTGCGTCCAACTCGTCATGCAACCACTGCTGGACCCTGCGGAGCCGCCACGACAGTGGAGAGTCGGGATCGTCGTAGCGACGGAGCCACTGCACGTAGTCGCGAAGGGCCGTCATGGTCGATCAATCTCCCAAAACGTCTGACCTTCCACAAACAGTTTTCAGGAGACTCCGGTCCTGCGAAGGGTCGACACGAAGTCGGCTGCGGCGGTTGTGTCCACGCGACGCGCGCCGTCCCAGTCGTCGACGTGCAGCCAGGAGACCTTGCTGGGTGTTTCCGGCCACCTGGGAACCAGATGGACATGGAGATGGTCCACGCCGTGACCGATCCGGAGCACGTAGACGTGCTCCGCTCCTACGGCCTCCAGCGCCCTGGACCAGCGCGAGATCGCGACCCCGACCGCTTCGGCCTCATCGTCGGTCAAGCCGCTGAATCCTGGGACATGCCGTCGTGGAACGACGAAGAGGTAGCCGGCGTAGACATCGGTGGCGGGCGCGACGATCGGACAGTGGAACACGGCCACCTGGTCGCTGGCTTCAAGCTGGCCGCCTGGCACCGGAATGCCACCGCTGACTTCGTCACACACGAGGCACGACTCGCTCATGCCAGGCAGCTTCGCACAGAGGTGAAGCGTCTCGACAACCGCTCAGGCGGACCGGTTCGCCGACGCCTCGCGGTCGATCTCCACGAGGGCGTCGATCACGCTGTGCACATGCGCCCGGGCGGCGCGGTCCGCGGCTTCCGGGTCGCGCTTCTCGATGGCACGGATGATCGCCAGGTGCTCCTTGATCGACACCTGCGGGCGGCCTGGTCGCATCGACAGTCGGAACTGGTGCCGCACGATCTGCGCGCGCAGCCGGCCGATCAGTTCGGTGGCGACCTCTTGGTCGCCGATTGCCGAAACGGTTTCGTGCAGTTGGGAGTTCAGTCGCGAATAGTTGGCGACATCACCGCCTTGGACTGCCGTGGTCATCTGGTCGCCGAGCGTGACCAGCGCGGCGATCTGCGCATCGGTGGCGCGCGTGGCGGCCCGAGAGGCGAGCAGTCCCTCCAGGACGGCGCGGCACTCCAGGATGGAGATCGCCTCGTCGAGCGACACCCGGCGGACCCGCGCTCCTCGGTTGGGAATGCGCTCGACCAGCCCCTCGGCGGCCAGGTCGTCGATCGCCGAGCGCACGCTGCCGCGGGTCGCCCCGAACGTCTCCATGAGCTCGGATTCCACCAAGCGCTGACCGGGGGACACCTCGCCGGTGAGTATGGCGTCGCGCATTCCCCGGACCACGAGCTGCTTGGCCTCCTGGCCGGAACGAAGCTTCTTGGCGGCGGCCATCGGTGGGTCTCCTCTCCGAGTCGATTACGACTCATGTGCAACTGTGGCCACAGTGTAGACGACCATAATTATCGACTAGTATTATCAACAATCCTGTTTTCATTTCCTGAGGAGTTGCCGTGGGGCGTGCGCAGCGAGTTGCAGTGATCGGCCTGGGTGAGGTCGGCCGGGTGATGGTCGAGGACCTGCGCCGGGCGGGTGACGTCGACTGCACCGCGTGGGATGTCGCTTTCGCCGAGGAGGGGAGCGTGGCGTCCGGTAACGCGCGCGACCTCGGCCTGTCGCCGGCGCCCTCGTGCTCGCAGGCGGTGGAGGCTGCGGACCTGGTGATCTGCGCGGTCACGGCCGCACGGTCGCTGGACGCGGCGCGGGACGCCGCCGACGGCATCGCGGACGGGGCGTGGTTCCTCGATGTCAACTCCGCCTCGCCGGGGCACAAGCAGGAGTCGGCGCAGTCGATCGACCGAGCGGGCGGCCGGTATGTCGAGGCAGGACTGATGTCCCCGATCGAACCGCACCGGATCGCGTCGCCCTTCCTGCTGGGCGGGCCGCACGCCGCGGCCTTCGGCGCCGAAGCCGACCGCTGGGGTTTCACCGGTGCCCGCGTGGTGTCCGACCGGGTCGGGCGGGCGGCCGCCACCAAACTGTGCCGCTCGGTGGTCGTCAAGGGCCTGGAGGCGTTGTTCACCGAGTCGCTCCTGGCAGCCCGGCAGTACGGCGTCGAACGTGACGTCCTGGCCTCGTTGTCCAACATCCTCCCGGACGCCGACTGGGAACAGATCGCCGCCTACTTCGTCTCTCGCTCGGTCCAGCACGGCGTCCGGCGGGCCGAGGAGATGGAGGAGGCGGCGACGACGGTCCGGGACGTGGACGTCGAGCCGTGGATGGCGGGCGCGACCGTGCACCGGCAGCGATGGGCCGCGGCGCACGGGAGCCTGCCGCCGGGCGAACCGGACCTGTTCGCCCTCATCGATGCATTCCAGTTCGCGCCGGCCGAGGAGGAGATCGCCTGATGATCATCGACTGCCACGGTCACTACACGACCGTCCCCGCGCCGCACACGCAGTGGCGCACGGAGCAACTTGCGGCGTTGCAGGCCGGCGCGAGCGCACCGGCATACCCCTCCATCAGCGACGACGAGATCCGCGCCTCCATCGAGGACAACCAGCTGCGGCTGGCGAAGGAGCGCGGGTCGGACCTGACGATCTTCTCCCCGCGTGCGTCCGCGATGGCGCACCACCAGGGTGACCTGAGCGCGAACATCGCCTGGGCACAGGCGTGCAACGACCTGATCGCACGGGTGACCCAGCTGTTCCCGGGCAGTTTTGCGGGTGCCTGCCAGCTGCCGCAGAGTCCGGGCGAACCGCTCGACGCCGCGGTCGCGGAGCTGGACCGGTGCGTCGCGCAAGGGTTCGTCGGTTGCAACCTCAACCCCGACCCCAGCGGCGGCAACTGGACCGCACCACCGCTCACCGACCGCTACTGGTACCCGTTGTTCGAGCGGTTGTGCGAGCTGGACGTCCCCGCGATGGTGCACGTCTCGGCCAGCTGCAACCCGGCGTTCCACGCCACCGGCGGCTACTACTTGGCCGCCGACACGACGGTCTTCATGCAGCTGCTGCAGGGCGACCTGTTCGCGGACTTCCCGTCGCTGCGGCTGATCATCCCGCACGGCGGGGGTGCCGTGCCGTTCCACTGGGGCCGTTACCGCGGGCTGGCCGACATGCTCGGCAAACCCCCACTGGACCAGCACCTGATGGACAACGTCTTCTTCGACACCTGCGTCTATCACCAGCCCGGGATCGACCTGATGTTCGAGGTGCTCGACCCCGCCAACATCCTGTTCGGCTCGGAGATGATCGGCGCCGTGCGCGGGATCGACCCGACCACCGGCCACTACTTCGACGACACGAAACGGTATGTCGACGCGGCGGACATCACCGACACAGTGCGGCAACAGGTGTACGCCGGGAACACGAAACGGGTGTACCCGCGGCTGTTACGGACGGATACGTTTTAGCCAAAACGTATCCGTCCGTATCCACCGACCCGGCGTGCCGGTCCCACGATGGGCTGCGCCGCGCCACGTGCGCATGGAAAACTGCGACACGTGAGCGACGAGCTGGACGACGTCCGCATCGAGCGGGCCACCGCGCAGGACGCCCTGGTGCTGGCCGGTATGACGCTGCGCTGGGATCTGGAGGGCGGCGCGCCGAACCGCAGAGGCTTCCTCGACGAGTTCGCCTCGGCCTGGATCGAGCAGGGTGACGCCCGGCCGGCCTGGATCGCGCGCCAGCCCACCGGGGACCCGGTGGGCTTCGTGCTGGGCATCCTGGCGACCAGCCTGCCCAGTCTGCGCCGGCCCACCGGCGGGTGGTTGCACATCAGCGGGTTCTACGTCGTGCCCGAACTGCGCGGCCACGGTCTCGGCGAGCGGCTGATGCGCGAAGTCGTCGACTGGGCGACGGAGCGCGAGCTCTACCGCGTGCAACTCAACGCCACCGACCAGGCACGGGCCTTCTACCGGCGCGCCGGCTTCGGCAGCCCGCAGGACACGCTGATGCAGCTGGTCCTCACCGACCGCCTGCCGACGTCCTAGGCCGGTTCAATGACGAACACGGGGATGAGCCGGTCGGTCTTGGTCTGGTACTCCGCGTATAGCGGGTAGGCGGCAACGGCGCGCTCCCACCACTCGTCCCGCTCGGCTCCGGTGATCTCGCGCGCGATGCCGTCGTGCTTCGACTCGCCGTCCTGAACCTCAACTTGAGGGTTTGCCTTGATGTTGTGGTACCAGGCGGGGTGCTGGGGTGCGCCACCCTTGGACGCGACCGCGGCATACACACCGTTGTGCTCGACCCGCATCAGCGGCACTCGGCGCAGCTTGCCGGACTTGGCGCCGCGCATGGTGAAGACCACCACCGCCATACCCTTGATGCCCACCGACGCGGTCGTGCCGGTCTCGTCGATGGTGGCGAGTTGATCCTTCACCCAGCCGGTCTTCTCTTCGGCGTATTCACTCTGCAGCGGCATTTCGTCTCCTTGCTGTCTTGGCCTCATTCGCGATAACCACGGGTGGGCCGCCCTTGTTCCGCTGATGCACGGCATACGATCGCCGGTATGCCCCAGCAGATCGAGCCGGAACGCGACTTCGCCCGGGTGCCCGACGGTTTCGAGCGGCTGTGGACACCGCACCGGATGGCCTACATCGAGGCGGACAAGCCCGAGGACGACGACAACGGCGCGTGCCCGTTCTGCGCGGCGCAGGGCAAGACCGACGAGGAAGCGCTCATCGTGCACCGCGGGCGGACCTGTTTCGTCATACTCAACCTCTTCCCGTACAACCCGGGACACCTGCTGATCTGCCCGAACCGGCACATCCCGGCCTACCTCGACCTGACCGAGGAGGAGACGGCCGAGTTCACCGCCCTCACCAAGCAGACGATCCGGGCGCTCAAGGCCGCGTCCGCGCCGCACGGTTTCAACCTCGGTATGAACCAGGGGGAGGTCGCCGGCGCCGGCGTCGCCGCGCACCTGCACCAGCACGTCGTCCCGCGCTGGGCCGGCGACTCCAACTTCCTGCCCATCGTCGGGCAGACCAAGGCGCTGCCGGTGCTGCTGGAGGACACCAGAGCGCGGCTCGCCGAAGCCTGGCCGCAGGACTGACCGACACTCACCGGTAACCTGACAGCACCATGCTCAACCGTTACGCCCGGGCGGCGATCACCAAATTCTTCGCGCCACTGGCCAAACTTCTGTTGCGCCTGGGCATCTCGCCCGACATCGTCACCATTGTCGGCACGCTCGGTGTCTGCGCCGGCGCGCTCGCGTTCTACCCGCGCGGCGAGTTCTTCTGGGGCACGATCGTGATCACCTGCTTCATCTTCTCCGACACGCTCGACGGCAATATGGCGCGGATGTCGGGGCGCTCCAGCGTGTGGGGCGCCTATCTCGACTCCACCCTCGACCGGGTCGCCGACGCGGCGATCTTCGGTGCGCTGGTGCTCTGGTACGCCGGCGCTGGCGACAACCTCGTGATGGCCGGGCTGGCGCTGGCGTGCCTGATCCTCGGCATGGTCGTGTCCTATTCGAAGGCCCGCGCCGAGGGCCTGGGTATGACGGCCAACGTCGGCATCGCCGAACGGTCCGAGCGGCTGGTAGCGGTGTTGGTGTTCACCGGCCTCGTCGGCATCCCGTGGCTGCACCTGCCGACCGCCGTCCTCGGGGTCGTGCTCGCGCTCCTCGCGATCGCCAGCCTGGTGACCGTGCTCCAGCGGATGCTCACCGTGCGTGCCCAGGCACTGGGCGGGGCCGGGGAACTGCCGAAGTGACCCTGCGGGAGCGCGCGGAGGGCTTCGCCTACCGAGCCGCATGGCGGCTGGTGTGTCGTATGCCGGAACGCCTGGCGTACAGCCTCTTCGACCAGGTGGCCCGGGTGATGCACCGGCGCGGCGGGCCATCGGTCGAGCAGATGCGGACCAACTATGCGATGGTGCGGCCGGAGCTTTCCGCCGAGGAGCTGGATGACCTGGTGCGGGAAGGCCTTTCGTCATACCTGCGCTATTGGTGTGACTCGTTCCGGTTGCCCCGGGAGACACCCGACACGCTCGCCGAGCGCATCCGGCTGACCGGGCACGCCGCCGAGGCCCAGGCGGTCCTGGACCGCGGTGAGCCGTTGATCCTCTTCCTCGGGCACCTGGGCAACTGGGACCACTGCGGCGCCTGGGCGACCCACCATTTCGCGCGTGTGACAACCGTCGCCGAGCGGCTCAAACCCGAGTCGGTCTTCGACGCGTTCGTCGAGTTCCGGGAGTCTCTCGGGATGCGGATCCTGCCGTTGACCGGTGGTGACAACACCTATGCGCAGCTGCGACAGGCGATTTCGGACGGTGGCTTCGTGCCGCTGCTGGCCGACCGCGACCTGAGTCGGACCGGCGTGGAGGTCGACCTGTGCGGGCACCGCAGCCGCGCGGCGATCGGGCCGGCGCTGCTGTCGGTGCATACCGGTGCTGCGCTCTTTCCGCTGGCGGTCACCTACGAGCCCGTCCCGGGGCGTGCGGCACAGCGCGTGGTCGCACGGTTCGGGCCGCGGGTGACGCCGTCGGGTGTCGGGTCGGTGCGCGCTCAAGTGGGTGAGATGACCCAGCAGTGCATGGACTCACTGGGAGAGACCATCAGGGAGCGGACGCAGGATTGGCACATGATGCAACGCGTTTTTCTGGGGGACGGTAGGCAGGGGACTCGATGAGGATCGGCATGGTGAGCCCCTACGCGTTCGACGTGCCCGGGGGAGTGCAGTTCCACGTGCGCGACCTGGCCGAGCACCTGATCTCGCAGGGACACGACGTGCGGGTGCTCGCGCCGTCGGACGAGAACGACGAGCTGCCCTCCTACGTGGACTCCGCGGGACGTGCGGTCCCCGTGCCCTACAACGGCTCGGTGGCGCGGCTGCTCTTCGGGCCGGTCACGGCCTCCCGGGTCGGCCGATGGATCGACCGCGGTGGGTTCGACGTGTTGCACGTGCACGAGCCGTTCTCGCCGAGCCTGTCGATGCTGGCGATGATGACCGCGGACGGAGCGGTCGTCGGCACCTTCCATTCCAGCACCATGCGATCGCGGGCGCTGCTCACGATCATGCCGCTGCTGGAGCCGCAGCTGGAGAAGCTCAGCGGCCGGATTGCGGTGTCCCGCGAGGCTTTACGCACGATCCATCGACACGAGGGCGCCGCCGATGCGGTCATCATCCCCAACGGTGTGTATGTCGACCGCTTCGCCTCCGCACCGTTGACACCCCACTGGCGGGGGAGCGCGGAGCGGCCGACGCTCGCGTTCCTGGGCCGGCTGGAGGAGCCGCGCAAAGGACTCGCGGTGCTGCTCGACGCCATGCCGCAATTGCTGGACCGCATCCCCGGGCTCCGGTTGCTCGTCGCGGGACCGGGGGATCCGCAGGACGCCTTGCGCCACACCAGCGAGCAGGTGCGGGCCGCGACCGAATTCCTCGGACTGGTCAGCGAGCACGACAAGGCGTCGTTGCTGCGCTCCGTCGACGCATACGTCGCGCCGAACACGGGCGCCGAGAGCTTCGGCATCATCCTGGTGGAAGCGATGAGCGCCGGTGTGCCGGTGGTGGCGAGCGATCTGCCGTCCTTCGCGGACGTGCTCGGTCAGGGACGTGCGGGGGCGCTCTTCCAGACCGGTGACCCGGCGTCGTTGGCGCAGACGGTGCTCGGACTGCTGGCCGACCCGGGACGCCGTGCCGTGCTGGCGGCCGCGGGCGCCATACGCGCCAGGGATTTTGACTGGTCGCGCGTGTCGGCAGATGTGATGGACGTCTACGAGACCTGTCGGGCAGCGAATCTGACTGCGGTCCAGACAATTTCAGCCGGCCGTGCCAGACGCGTGATGCGTGGACGCAACTGATGGGTCTGCTCGCCTGGATCGCGGTCGTCATCGCAGTTGTGGCGCTGGTGTCCTGGTATCTCTCCTACACCGCCGCCCGGCTCGATCGATTGCACACCAAGGTCGAGGGTTCGGTGTCGTCACTGGACGCGCAGTTGGTCCGGCGGGCCGAGGTGGTGCGCGAGGTTGCCGGGTCCGGCGCGCTCGACCCGGCGAGTGCTGCGCTGCTGGCCGACGCGGCCAGCGCCTCCCTGGAAGCCGCGGACGTTGCAGCACTGGACGGCGGAGTGCAGGGCGACGGTATCGGCGCCGACCGCGCACAGACCGAGTCGACGCTCACCCAGGTGCTGTGCGCGACGCTGACCACCGATGTGGTCGCCGAGCTGCGCGACGAGGGCGAGGGGTGGCCGGAGGTGGTTGAGCGACTGCGCTCGGCCGGCCAGCGTGTCCAGATCGCCCGTCGCTTCCACAACGAGGCGGTCCGGGACGTGCGGCGACTGCGGCATCGTCCGCCGGTGCACCTCCTCGGCCTGGCCGGCCACACTCCGTTGCCGACGACGGTGGAGTTCGACGACCGCCTCCCCGACGGCCTCTGACCCCACCTCTCCACCCCCACCGCCTCCACCCCCACCACCGCCACCCCCACCGCCTCACCGCCGAGCGGACACGAAGAGTACCGAGCGGACACGAAATTGAGCCTGATCTGGCCCGTATTTCGTGTCCGCTCGATCCGTTGTGTGTCCGCTCGGCGAGGAAGGGGGTCGGCGGGGATGACGGGGGTCGGCGGGGGAGCGGTGCCGTCGGTCGCCGAGGTGGGCGATGGAACCCTGGATGGCCGGAGCAGGCCGTGACCGGATGGTGTCAGGTGAGTCAATGTGGCATGAAGCTGCCGTCTGGACGCCGTATTCTGGGTGGTGAGCAACCCCAGACCTCAGCAAGGAGCCCCCGAAGTGACGAACGTGACCGAAACCGGCACCGCCCGTGTCAAGCGCGGTATGGCGGAGATGCTGAAAGGCGGCGTCATCATGGACGTCGTCACGCCGGAGCAGGCGAAGATCGCCGAGGACGCCGGTGCCGTTGCGGTCATGGCGCTGGAGCGGGTGCCCGCCGACATCCGGGCCCAGGGTGGAGTCTCGCGGATGAGCGACCCGGACATGATCGACGGCATCATCGAGACCGTCTCGATCCCGGTGATGGCCAAGGCGCGGATCGGGCACTTCGTGGAGGCGCAGGTGCTGCAGAGCCTCGGCGTCGACTACATCGACGAGTCCGAGGTACTGACGCCGGCCGACTACTCCAACCACATCGACAAGTGGGAGTTCACCGTTCCCTTCGTCTGTGGGGCGACCAACCTGGGCGAGGCGCTGCGCCGCATCACCGAAGGTGCCGCGATGATCCGCTCCAAGGGCGAGGCCGGCACCGGCGACGTCTCCAACGCCACTACCCACATGCGGCAGATCCGCCAGGAGATCCGCCGGCTGCAGAACCTCCCCGAGGACGAGCTGTATGTCGCCGCCAAGGAGTTGCAGGCGCCGTACGAGCTGGTCAAGGAGGTCGCGACCGCCGGCAAGCTCCCGGTCGTGCTCTTCACCGCCGGCGGCATCGCCACTCCCGCGGACGCGGCGATGATGATGCAGTTGGGCGCCGAGGGCGTCTTCGTCGGCTCCGGCATCTTCAAGTCGGGCAACCCGGCACAGCGCGCCGAGGCGATCGTCAAGGCGACGACCTTCTACGACGACCCGGACGTCATCGCCAAGGTCTCACGCGGACTCGGCGAAGCGATGGTCGGCATCAACGTCGAGGAGATCCCGCAGCCGCACCGGCTCGCCGAGCGCGGCTGGTGAACTGACGCCGACAGGCAAACATCTCCACTGAGGGGCATACCAATTTGGTATGCCCCTCAGTGCGTTGGTGGGCCTCTCGGCGACGGGGCTCTCTTCGCGACCAGGCGGATGTGTGGCCTGCACTGTCGACTCTGAAGTCGGCAGTGGCGAACGTGTCATTTTTGCCGTCCACCGTGGACAGTCTCTGGGATCGTGCGTTCCCGCCGTCCGCTGATGACCGTGCGCATGCCATGGAGGAGTGGGCTCTGATCGAGAAGGTCAAGACCAGGGTGGACTCGCTTGTGCGATCCGGCGACGTGTCCGGGGCCGAGGGCTTGCGCCGCGCCGCGGTCGCTTTCCTCAACAAGTACCTTGAGTCCGACGAGGTCGGCGAATGCCTCCGTGCAAAGGCCCGGGGTGATCTGTCGAAGCGCGGCAGGCCGGTCGAGGAATCTGGCTAGGGCGGCAGTGCTGCTCCGCCCATCTGTCGCAGACGGTGCACTCGGCGGCAATTTCGTTATACGATTTCTTCATGGCGACGGAGGAGCAGATCCAGCATTGGGTCGATGAGGCCGAGGCCGGCTACGACGTTGAAGAGTTGAAGCGTCGCGGTCGCGGTCGACCGGGGCGTGGTGCCGAGCCCATGCGGGTTGTGGCCGTGCGTCTCACCGCGGAAGAGCTGGCCGCCGTCGATGCTGTGGCCGAGCGGGAGAGCATCTCCCGCTCAGAGGCGATACGTCGCGCGTTGGCAGGGTTCGCTGCGTGAGGTCCATCCCAGTGCGCTCAAGCACGGGATTCTTCCCGAAGACGTGATGCAGGCGGCGGAGTGGCCGCAATGGATCGAGCCTCTTGGTGATGAGGACCGGCCACGCCGCGAGTTGCGGCTTGGGTTCGACACGCGAGCACGACTGCTTGAGACCGTCGTCGTGGTGTTCGACAGGGGAGATGAGCTTGTGATTCATGCGATGCCGGCACGGAAGCAGTACTGGGATCTGCTGCCCTGACCGGGCGCTCGGGTCCGCCGGGAACGGAACGGGTACAAGTCGGCCGTAGCCGATCGTCGCCAGTGCCTTGGCTACCCGGCCTTCGCCGTTGATCTCGAGGCCGTGCTCGTCGAGACGCGCGACCTGCTCGTCAACCCATAGCCAGGGCTTGTCGTCGGCCTGACCATTGTGGATTACGGAATCAATGTCGAGGACGTGCCGCAGCCGCGCCGGCTCGCCGAGCCCGGCTGGTGAGCTGACGCCGTGAGCACGGGACGGCACGACTGTGATGGATTCAGTGAGACAGCGAATCGACGGGATCGGTGACGTTCAGGCTGAGGTGCCCGGCCACGGTCTTCATCGTCCGGTCGTGCGTCGCCACGGTGACCCGCTCCCCGATGAGGAGCGCCGTGGCCAGGTGCAGGGCGTCGAGCGTCTTGACGTGACGCTCGATGGACTCGGCGACGCTGTGTGTTTCGCGGCTGATCTCCAGCATGCCGACGCGATCGAGAAGTGGTGTGCCATCGGTGAGCGGCCTGTCATCGCGCCGCAGAACTCGGATCACTTCCGTGCGTAGGAGCCGGGACGAGACGATCGTCCCGGCCTCCTGCATCCATGCCTGCAACCGCTCGCGCTCGGGCACGTCCAAGATGGTGCGAAGCGCAACCGAGGAATCGAGGTAGACCAACGGGTCAGGCATCGGTCAGTGATCCCCGCGCATCTCATCGATCAGTGCGTCAACCTCGTCGGCCGTGTATGCGGGCCCGCCGGGCACCGTCGGCCACGGTGCGGGATCCGGTGTCGGTGGGGTGTAACGACCCTCGTGCTCCAGCCGGGCCAGGGCCGTGTCGGATTCCCGGACGACACTGACTCGCCAGCGCGGCTTGCCCCGCTCGGTCACCACCACGTCGTCGACGTCAGTGACCTTGTCCAGTACGGCGGCCGTCTGCTGATTGAGCTCGCGCTTGCTGACCGTGTGCATGCCGCAAGTGTACTACGTATGTCTGACAACTCAGCTCGCGAGCGCGGCTGGTAACAAACCGGGACTCGAATCTCACGAGGGGCCCGCCGGCCTGTTGCTGTCATTCGACGCTCGGGCGTCGCGCAGCACGGCTTCGATGAAGGGTGCCTTGGCCGCACGGTATGCCGGCGTTCCCACGTCGCGGCTACGCGATCAACGGTGCCAGCGTTTCGCCGAGTAGTTGCACTCTGCCCTCGATGTGTCCGTTCGCCGGGGCATTCACGGTGACCCCGTCGATGCCCAACGCGAGAAGATTCGTGTATGCCGTAGCCACTTCGTCCGGCGCGCCCACGATGACCGAGCCCGCGCGTGCTTGCGCTCGCGGGTTGCGCTCGAGGTAGGCGTCCAGTTCGGCCTGCGCCTGCTCGTGCGTCGGCGCGATGCACGCGGTCGTCTGGTAGCTGACGGTGATCTCGGAGCGATCGCGGCCCAGTCGGTCACAGTGACCGGCCAGCGCCTCGAGCTTGCCCGCGACCTCGTCCTTGCCGCAGATGATGTTGGATTCGTCGGCATACTGGGCGACCATCCGTAGGGTCTTGCGCACGCCACCACCGCCGATCATCACCGGGATCCGGCTGAGTGGCGCGGGGGAGTTGATGGCCTGCTTCACCCGGTAGCGCGCGCCCTCCAAGCTCGGCCGCTCGCCTCGCAGCATCGGCACGATGATCTGCAGCGCCTCCTCCAAGCGTTCGAAGCGATCGGTGAATGTACCGAACTCGTAGCCGAGAGAGTCATGTTCGAGCTCGTACCAGCCGGCGCCGATCCCAAGTTGCGCCCGGCCACCGGAGACCACATCCAGGGCAGTGATCTCCTTGGCAAGGAGCGTCGGGTGGCGGTAGGTGTTGCCGGTGACCAACGCGGACAGGCGCACGGTCGACGTGTGCTGGGCGAGGGCGGACAGCAGCACGTAGCACTCGATCATCGGCTCGTCCGGCTCACCGAGGTTGGGCAGTTGATAGAAGTGATCCATCACGAGCACGGTGTCGAAGCCGCTGCCGTCGGCCTCTTTCGCCTGCTGGACCACCGTTGGAAACAGCTGCTCGGCAGGCACATCCGGGTAGGTGAAGTTGGGGATCTGGTAACCCAGTTTCGTCATACTCACCGACGCTACGCGCTACGCGGCAGGATCATCAGGTGGATGGGCAGGTCGGTTTCCGGGTGCCAGGGTGCCTGGGTCGTCCCGATGAGCTGCCAGCCGCGCCGCAGATACAGGTTGAACGGCGTCACATGTGCGGCGACGACGTCGAGCACCGGGTTGCCGGTCACGTATGACGAGGTCCACCAGCGCAATCTAACGCGCCGGGATCCAGCGCTCTCAGCCGGTGAGCGGCGCAACCGGTCGCTGACCCGCACGGGCGCGGCGGACCGGTCGGCCGGGGCCGTTGCGCAGCAACTCGCGCAGCCGCTCCCTGTCGTATGACGAGGGGCGTGTCGTGGCGAGGAACTCCCGGACGATCCGCAGGAACTCCTCCGGATGGTCCCGGTGCGGGAAATGCCCACTGCCCTCGATGATCTCGATCCGTGCGCCAGGGGCCAATGCCTCGACGTTGCGCGCCTGCGAGGCGGGGATGATCGGGTCCTCCGCACCCCAGATCACCGCCAGTGGCATTGCCTCGGTGAGGTAGGCGCGGTCGGTCATCGTGACGATCTGCCCGTGGCGGTCGACGACCGCGCGCAGCACGTGACCTGCCGCGGCACGAGCGCCACGGTCACGGAAACTGTCGTAGATCGAGGCGATCTCGTCGATGTCCCGGGTGCCGGGCAGCCGGGCGGCATGGGCGATCCGCAGGCCGGCGGTGTTGACGTGTCGCACCCCGGGAAGCGTCAGCATTCCCATCACATGCTGGAAACCGGGTGCCGTCGCCAGCCGGATGATCGGGCTGACCTCGGGGCCCAGTCCTCCGGGGGCGACCAGGACGAGCCGCTCGGTCAGCTCCGGGTACTGATAGGCGAACTGCATCGCGACGCCGCCACCGAAGCTGTGACCGACGACGGTCGCCCGCTCGATGTCCAGTATCGACAACAGGTCCCGCATGCCGTTTGCGAACCCACCGAGCGTGTAGTCGGCCCGTGGTTTGGCCGACTGGCCGTGACCGAGCAGGTCCGGTGCGATGACGGTGTAGTCGCGCGAAAGCGGCCGGATGACACGGTCCCAGGTGGTGTGGTCGCACGCGACGCCGTGCAGCAGCAGCAGCGCCGGGCCGTGGCCGACCAGGACGAACGCACGACGGTGGCCGTGCACATCCAGGAACCGAACTCGACGTGAACCCCTCATGAACGGCGATTCAACCACTTGAACGGTCGTCCTGCTACCAACTGGTAACGCCTTTTTGAAATCGTGTCCTACGCTCAACTGCGTGGTCGGGCAGCGCAACGAGGGTGGAACACGCGGCGCGACCCTGTCCCGCGGTCGCATTCTCGAGGTCGCGGGTGACCTCGTGCGCGGTGATGAGCGGTCAAACCTGAGCATGCGCCGCCTGGGGGATCGCCTCGGGGTGACACCGATGGCCATTTACCGCCATTTCGGCAGCCGGGACGAACTCCTCGTGGCGTTGCTGGATGAGGAGTTCGGGCGCGTGACCTGGCCGGATCTGCCGCCGCCGGGCGCGGGGCGAGCCGTCGCGGTGCTGATGTTGTTGCACCGGGAGCTCGCACAACGGCCGTGGGTGATCGACGCGCTCACGCGCGGGGACCTGATGGCGCCGTCGGCGGCGCGGGCGACCGACGACATCCTGGCGTCACTGCGTGCCGCCGGCTGCTCCCCGGAGCAGGCGGCACACCGCTACTCAGCCGCGTGGCGGCTGATCCTGGGTGCGACCCAGTTGGACGCCCGGACCGCG
>Ga0164242_10001800_pt1 | contig 25185 bp, 26 predicted proteins | sample OricomgcompostMG_FD_108783 | JGI IMG/M metagenome (GOLD analysis project Ga0164242, IMG submission 108783) | Miracle-Growth compost microbial communities from Emeryville, California, USA - Original compost - Miracle growth compost (MG) ...
CCCAAGGGCAATACAGACAATGTGCGTATTCATTCATGTTGGATAATTATTACTGATGCTTTGATGCTCTGTTAAATTAAGTCATGTTAACCTCGAAATGGGCACCGAAAAAATAGCGCCGAGATCGCGATTACCTACTCTTGCTATCGGATCAGCCTGGTAAGTAGGAAGCTCGGCCTTGGAAAAGGTTGGAACGATAATGGGACTGGTTGTTTAACGGGAGTGGTGGTGTTAATGGTGCCAATGGTGTGAGAGGTATATAGATGTAGTCTAACGTCAAGAGTTAATACCAGTCTCCAAGTAACTAAACAGAAACATGCAGCGAGGTCGCATATACCGAAATAGACCAACTATGGGGGCAAATGCAGGAGGCGCGTATGAGATGCGTAGGGCTCCGATTGAAGGGCGGATTAAAGGAGACGACGGACAGATAGGTCGATAATTGAAGGGGAGTATTCTTCCACAGCTGCAATGGTAGCGTTGGGCGAAGGACCGGCTTTCTGTAGAAGGTTAAAACCGTGTATGGAAGACGGTGATAGAAGATGGAGATGGATGGTGGCGGAAAATGGTTGGAGGGAGGGAAGAGGGAGGAGTGCCGTATTTATAGAAGCGCTGGTGGGGACAAATCGGAACAGTAATGAGGAGGAACTGCCAAAGTATTCACTGTTGAGTGAATGGATTTAATAGTATCGGATCACTGAGGGGAGGCGGGAGGCCTGACTTCAAGATGGGCGATGTGGGTATGAATACCTATGGAGATGTATCGTGAAGGTGTTCGTCTGGGCAGGTACTATGCGAGTACGATTCTCGATGAGGGAATGGAAATAGGAAGTGGAGTCACCACCACACGAATAGATTCAGTGCCAGTGATATTGTCAGGAAAGAGCAGGATGGGGGGGACGGTAGGAGGGGAATAAGGGATTGGTGGTGAGATTTCCCAGTATGAAAAGGGTGCTTGGTCCAAGAGTGTACTTGACCGGACCAGCGTTCTTGGCCGAGCATCCTCGAACCACGGTGATCAACGTGGACAATACGGGAAAAGTCAACTCACCACTGCACGTGTTAATTCGCGTCGAAGATGTGGCGTGGATCAGGTAGATGGCGGAGGATATCCTGAGAAAGCCACCCGAGACGGTCGAACTTCATACGGTGCTAGTATAAAATATGGTGGATGAAGTCGGGCAGATAGAGGAGAGACGCCAGGTATGACGCCCCGATCTGCCCTGTGAATAGATGGAAAGTAGGATTAAATATTCTGGAACAGGTGGTGTTGAACTGCGGATGGGGTCCCCTTTTTCCAGGACAGCGGGAGATGGTGATGAAGATGGCGGAGAGTGGAAAAGAAAGGCGTGGAGGGGAAGAAGTGAAGAGGCGTCGCGGTAAGGTTCGAGTGACGCGACCAAGTGATGAGTGACCAAAGAAGTAAGTGACCGAGGGTTGAGTGACAGTGATGTCGATATCTTTACGGAAGGAGCGACGGGGTATGAGGATGACCAGTCGCCGCCCTGCGTAATATGCATCCGATTCTAACCGGTGGCCCCGTCGGTGGGTAGGAACGATACCGCGGTGCCTAATATCGATACCAGCTGCATGTAGAAACTTAAGGCATCTCGATGGATGCGGATATGCAAGAGGTGCTTGGTACCTCGGTGGAGGCACCAAGAAAGGGCACACCCGATACCTTCTCCGAGCGTCTTGCGTAAGGGAGTGAAAGAAATTAGATGGTCAGGAGAAGCGTGTTGTGAGGTTCGATTTCTGTGTTGGTAGCAATCCGGATATAGAGTGTCTCGGGAACGCCCCGTTGAAGATCGCCGGGCGCGGGGGCGGCTAGAAGGTCGCAACTTAAAGAGGAGATCTTAGGATCGTAGGGGGGATATAGATGGTGGTAGATTTCGCCCAAGGGCGCAGTTACCAAAGTCAAGTTACGTAGCTATGGAGGTAGTAACCACATCAAACTTGATGGTACGCAGCTCTACTCCCACTCTCTACAACAAGAGTAGGTAGCTTCCGAATAAATGTTAGTTAATTTAGGTAGGTAGGTAGTTCCAGATATCCCACTGAACTTGCCGCTAGCCATGGACAATTAGGAGCTAACCGGGAAAGACTTACACCTCGGACTTTAGGATGCGAGATCTTTTCCCAGAAACACGTGTCTAGCTGGAAGGATTCTTGCAGGAGGATATTTAGCTGAGTACGAGACTCAGGGGGGTCATCCTAGCCTACTCTTGATCTCCAGCCCCTCTTCGAGGGCGACAGCCAGACGAGATATAAATATGTGATCATACTTTTGTGTCAAGGCAGGCAGCGTCCTGCCCGTTCAACGCCCCAGTAGCCGCCTTCTATATGAGGTAGCTGTCTTCGAGAGTATTGGTAGCGTTGTCAAAGCCCGTAAGAGCCTGGTTGCAGTTGTCCCACCAAGGCAGCTTCCAAGGAAATGACCGTAAAGAAAATCTCAACGGGCCGCCCGACCGGAAATAGTGGTGATATTCGGCATGGTAGCGAAGCTGAAATTGTTGCAGAGTAGGGGTTGGCTCCAAGCTGTGATATATCAGTCGTGGAAGCGCCGCAGAAATAAAGCACCAGTATTGAATATCGGTGAGATAACGCAAACTCGGGCAGTTTCCGGGACCCCATCCGTAGGAAATTTCTATTGCCAGTTATATTTACCCTCGATCACCTGCTTTGGTGAGCGTGGTGGTGATACCACATGGCGAAGGAGCGAGAGATGGAACAAGAACCGAGAGAGAGGGGCTTAGGATTGGAGAGCCTAAATCCAAAAGAGTCCAACCAAATAAAATAATTGCCGTGCAAGCAAACAACAGTGCCATCTTCTTGATTGTTCCAATAGGCAGGAAAAAGGGTGAAGTTTGGAGCTTTCGACATCGGTCACATAAAGGGGCAACTGCGCACTTGGTTTAGGAATACCTGCATGACTCACATCTTAGCCTGGGCATCGTCTAGAATGCAATCGAGCAATTATTGTTCGCATCGACCATACCAACACTCGAGACTATTAGTTGGGCCTGATATCTACGGAAGATTTAGGTTGAGGGTTGGTCGCAGAGCCACTCCTTTCTTTACAAAATGGCAAAGATATATTGCTCGGACTGAAGAAGCCATCTCCTGGGTTGCTGCACCTAACTCACCATGTGTAATATCCCCGTTAGAACCACGCAGGTCCCTCCATCACACGTGTTTATCTACACTAGCATGGAAGGACGTCGTTGTGTGCGATGTGGCGGCTCAGCCGGCCGGCCGGATTCGGTAAAGTGCAACCATGGAGCTTGCTATTTTCACAGTGGGATCTATTTCCCGTAACCCGTTCCCGATGGTTTGTTCTCCATCAGAATCCCCTCCGCTAGTTTGGCGGAAGCCAATCATGCTGGGCAACCCCGGATAACTACCGAAAACTTGTGGGACAGGTACTTACTCGCGTGGCGGAGAGGACGTGGTTGAGGAAAGAAGTGCGGTATTTCTACTTGCTTGAGAGTGTAGCGTAGCACTAGAACAGGGCACGCAATGGGTAGATCCGTCGTACCTCGGCTGCTAACTCTACATACCACTCGGCAATCTAACCGGCATGTCCGACTGACTCCCCAGGATTGTGAGCTACCACTGGAGAGTTACCGGCACCTCGGAACCCGTACATCTTGGAAGCCTCATATATCTTATTGTGGTTGAAGCCCAACCTTATACCTTGCAGGTACCTATGGATCTGTAAGATGTGGGGGAAGAACATTCTGCGCTAATATCGGGAATAACTGAGGTACATAAATGTTGCGCGCTAATGCTGTGCGGGGGGACCGGAGAGGGGGTATTTTTGCTAGTGGTCTGTGTGACACCAGAGCCGGGAGCTGGTACGGACATGTACAGTAAGTACAGTCCGTACATTACTTACTCCCCTTCTCCAGGTCCCTCATGCCGAGGTGCCCCCACTCATTGGAGGGACCGAATCCTTCAAGAAGCGTCCAGTGCACAGCCTCGGAGCCGCGAGACATTTGGAGATGCTTTTCGAGTGTTATCTTGCAAATCCAGAGTCTTTTCTTGTAAACCTATAACCTCAGCCGTCCCCTTCACGATGGTCTTTTATCCGCCGCCATGGGTTCCGAAGCTCCCCTTTGGTAAGCGTCTCACTGTGCTGTTCGCTTTGCTCCGTGCTAACCCCGTACCTGGGTTGAAGACCCGCCGGACTCTGTGACCATTGGGGAGTTCATGTTCAACGAGCGGTTTGGCCGATGTCCTCTCTCCAGGAGCCGGAATCCCTTTACGTGCGGTATCACGGGGAAGACGTATTCTAGTGCCGAGGTCTCCCAGAGAACCGATTTCATTGCAAGGGCTCTTGCCAAGGTGACGGGATGGCAGCCGAACGAGGGGACCTGCTGGGAGAAGGTTATCGGCGTCTACTCCTTCAACACTGTAAGTGAAACGACGCGACAAGTGTCTGCCTCTCACGAGCGAGAAGGAGGAGAGGGGAGGGTAACGGGGCCGCATTGGTTGACTAACTACCATTCGGGCTGCACGTAGATCGATTACATAGCCGTGGCACACTCAGTCCATAAGCTAAACGGCATATCGAGCCTCGCAAACGTTGCCTACTCAGCCGCGGAGCTCGAGCACCAGCTCAGGACATCCGGCACCAAGGTCCTGTTCACCTGCGCAGCCGTCCTAGAGACCGCCCTCAAGGCGGCAAAGGCCGTCGGGATCACAGAAGACAAAGTCTTCATTATGGATCTTCCGGGGCAGACCAACCCTGGTTCGTTCAGGACCGTGGACGACCTCGTTGCTCAGGGCCGCAGCCTCCCGGAGATCGAACCACTGAGATGGCCCAAGGGCCAGGGAGAACGCCAAGTTGCGTTTCTGTGCTATTCGAGTGGCACTTCCGGACTTCCCGTGAGTCCCTAATCCGGCTTGTTCAAGAGGCTACCTCCCCCGTTTCCCACTAGAGAAGGCTAATTAGAGAAACCTAGAAAGCCGTGATGATTTCGCATAGAAATCTGATTGCAAACATCATGCAATTCACGCTGCACGAGTCTCATAGTCGGGCAAAGCTCGGCGTAGACACAGAGGTCGAGCTTGGGTTGCTTCCTTTCAGCCATATCTACGGCCTCCTGGTGGTTGCCCACTCTGGAGCCTGGCGTGGCGACGAGATCATCGTGTTGCCCAAGTTCGACTTAACCCAGTACCTTCAGGCCATCGAGAGGTTCAGAATCGAACATGTCTTCGTGGTGAGTCGGGCTTGTTTTCATTTAGTACACTTGGATTAACTAACCTGGGTTTAGGTTCCCCCGATCCTGGTTCGGATGTTGAGCTGCAAGGAGGAATGCAGCAAGTATGATCTGAGCAGCGTCAGGCTCCTCTTTACCGGTGCCGCACCAGCCGGCAAGGAGACTGTCGAAGAGCTTCTCCGTTTGTATCCCAAGTGGCACATCGGTCAAGGCTTCGGTTAGCAAATCCTCTCTCCCCAGCCCCATTCCCATCAATTATGACCGGCAAAAGCTCATTTTCCACCATCAGGTATGACTGAAACCTCGACCGTCGTCCTCTCGACGAGCGAGCATGACATTGTGCAAGGTACCTCTGGCTCGCTTCTCCCAGGAGTGCGAGGAAAGATAGTAGACTCTGAAGGCCGTGAAATTACCGCGGAGAATACTCCAGGGGAGCTGCTGATACAATCTCCCTCGGTTGTATTGGGATACCTGAACAATGAGGCTGCCACCACCGAAGCCTTTGTGTGGGATGAAGACGGGCGGTGGATGCGGACAGGAGACGAAGTCATCATGACAAGGTCGCCGCTGGGCAACGAGCACTTTACGGTCGTGGACCGCCTAAAGGAGCTGATCAAGACCAAAGTAAGTGTCATCCCATAGAACTCCCGTTGATGATCCTCGTGTCGGATAACATCCGACTAACATCGCTCGCCCCCAGGGCCATCAAGTTCCTCCGGCAGAACTGGAAGCCCACTTGCTATCGCACGACGCCGTAGACGACTGTGCAGTCATTGCGGTGCCGCACGACGCGGACGGCGAGGTCCCGAAAGCCTTCGTGGTCAAGTCGCGGCAGGCGGCCTCGAGGAAAGACGAGGATGTGGCGGCGGAAATCGTCAGGCATGTCCGAGATCACAAGGCCCACTACAAGTGGCTCAAGGGCGGCGTGGAGTTCATCGATGTTGTTCCCAAGAGTCCTAGCGGGAAGATCTTGCGGCGGCTGCTCCGTGACAAGGAGAAGGAAGCTAGGCGAACAAGCAGTGCTAAGTTGTAGGCTGTAATTTGCGTTGCTCTTCCGCACACCTTGGTAGGGTGTGTTACCGGCATTTCCTATGAGCACGGGATATCGATATATGCATAGCATATATAGCGAGTAGCGGACGTGTGATTAGCGGTGTATTTACGCGAAGTCTAGCACAATTGATGACATGTTGGACAACCTTCTTTCATATCAGAACTTCCAGAAAATATCTTATCAGATGGGGCTTCGGGAGATCGTCATCGCTCCGTAATTACGACACTCGAAGCTTATGCGAAGTCTTCCTTACACCTCAGCTGGAACGCAGCACGTGGACCTTGGACCCTTGGTCGAAGCTCGCTGCACGTTCATGCAGTACGGCAACCAATGCCGAAATCCCAGCTTTGGATCACCGGTGAGCCTGGCGATCAATCCAGAGATCTCTTTAAACCCGAAGCTTGACAGACACAGTGGCCATCTTCGTAAAATCCTAATTGAAAACGACTTTCGCACTCAGCCCCCTTCCAAGACTGACCCGCCAAGGCGACCCTCCCCATCCTTTTAACTCAAAAATTAGAGCATGTTTGGTAAATGTTTCCTCGTCGTGAGAATATCGTACTACAATCGGCCGTGGGCGCGAAGAAGGGGTCCGCGCCCCCCTGTCTCGAAACAATTGCCAAGACCGAGTGGAGCGAGCCCTGCCGTCGAGCGATGTTTGACCCATTGCCCAAACGTCGCAGACAAGCAGCATTCTGAAGGCCTGAGACTGGTCTCCCCGGCAATTGTTGCAAGAAGGAATCACTTGGCCTTTCTACCTCCCCGGAGAAGCCACCTGGAATGGGTGACGATCCGTGGGGAAGGATGGGCGTTGCAGTGGTGCAGCGGTAGGGTATATCGCGCCCCTTTTCGAGATTTCTCTCTCCTCTTCCTGCTTTTCCCTCTTCACCAGGGCTGGAATTCCCCGGTAAAGAAGTCCTTGCCTTGTCTCTTTTCCTTCCTCTTCCTTTCCTTGTCTCTACTTCACATTCGTCTCTGGCTGGTTCCTGGTTTTGTTGTTTTAGGTTAAAGGCGAAGCAGAATGTTGACCGTTCAGTCGCCCGTTTTCTTCCTTGTGCTGCTCGCCTTGAGCGCCTTCACTGGCATTCAGGCGGCGCCTCAGAGAAACGGAAATGGTGGAGGCAGGACTGGCCAAGGCAGAAACCGTGGTGGAGGAGGCGGCGGGCGCGGTGGAAATGCCGCTGCCCAAACGCCCCAGCAGCAGGCGGCACAGATCGCGCAAGGCATCTCTCAGGCCACCGATGGCTCGACTATCTTAGACACCACGGCGAGGGTGAAGTAAGTCTCGATGCCCCCCAACTCTCCACCATCATGGCGACCGGGACTACGGCTAACCTCCCCCGTCAAGCGGCCTTGACCTCCGCTTCAAGATCAGCGGTCCAGCCGACCAATTCACCGCCGCCTCTGGCGTGCAGGGAGCCACCCAGCGAGCCGGCGCCCAAGGCACCATGGGCCTCAACGTCCTCCTGCACGGCGACGGCGGGCAGAGCTTCTTCGACTTCCCCAACCAGGCCGTGCAAGGCAACCTCATGGGCGTGGTGATCCTCGCGCCCTCGGAGAACCTCCTCTGGGGCCAGACGGCCGGCCCGCCCTCGGGCCTCCGGCGCGACGACGGCGCCGAGCACGCCCTCGCCGTCAACGACCTGATCCAGCAGATCCTACCGCAGGTGGCGGCCTTCAACGCCTCCGACGTCTTCTTCACCGGCGTGTCCGGCGGCTCGCTGACGCTCAGCGGCTTCTTCATGCCCGCCCACATGGCCAACTTCGCCGGTAACGGCGTGCTGCTCATGTGCGGCGCGCTGCCCCCGCAGGTTGACGTCGCCGACGGCGGTGCCTTCCTCACGAACACGAAGGTGCACTTCCAGAGCACCCAGCAGGAGCTGTCGGACCTGCAGGCCGTCATCCCGCAGGCCATCACTGCGTTTGAGCAGCTTGGTGCCGCCAACGGGTTGAACGACGCGGCCCTGGGCGCGCTTCAGACGGTAGATAACACGCCCAATGGCGGCCACTGCGAATTTGACGAGCAGGGTTTCGTGAGCGGTATTCAGCTCATCTCGGATAACTTTGCCAACATCATGCAGGGCGGCAACGGCGCGGTTAAGGGTATAAATGTCCAGACCGTGCTGACGCCCGTGGTGGGGAATGAGAACCTACAGTTTGGGCCTGCCCAGAAACGGGATACGTTGATGATATAGCCGATTTTTAGAAGAGGACGTCGTGGGTAGGATGGGATGAGATGGGATATCCCGGAGGCGGAGAGTTGACGAGGCATGACGATGTTCCTGAAATGCTGCTACCTGGATTATGACTCGAGTCCCGGCACAGCCTGTAAATATGAGTCGACATAGTTCCCAATGGGTACCCATGCTGCCATACAAAATTTGGATTGTTAAGAATGTACCTATGTATGCCAAACGCTCGAACAAAGTACAGCCCCTGATGCAACCTATTGTCCTGTCCTGTCCTGGATCGAGTAGTAGGAAAACCCTAAACTATTGCTTGTCTAGGCATCGCACATACGGCCACTTCCGAAGCTTCGTCATCGTGGCTCTGCAGAACGCTTCCCATGTCTTCTTGCATGTTTGTAATCATCATCCCCAGCATGTTTTTTTGGCTCCGCTCCACTTTGAAAGTCATTCTTTTCACCTCCCACTGATTGACCTTGGCCTTCTGCCCCTGGGGCGAGTCGCTTGTAGGTATGTGCCTACCAGGCAGCTAGATAGTGAACATGACGCGAGTGACGGAATAAAGAAAAAGGAAAAATACGTAGAAAACGCTGCCCCATTCATATCCCTAACCGGACCCCCACCCCCAACTCCAAATTTCGCTAGCACCTAATCCAAGGCTGTAAGGCTGTAATGCGGATTCATACACACGGCTGCGAAAGAAGGATGATCAAGAAACTAATAAAGTGAGACATAAAGGAGACGGATTTGTATAGGAAGTAGTATGAAAGAGTGTCGGTCTGGCGGATGGCCGGTATAAAGATAGCCAGAGTTTTGTTGAAGTTGTGGATGTCGAGGCTGTACGTATGCAGATATCGACCCGACAACAGCAACAAGAAGAAAATAGATCCCATTCGTTTGGGTGTGACTAGACCAAGCTTTCCTACTTATCGATCTATGCTTGGACGTGGTTGCCAGCCGTTGAAATATGCCATCAACCCCATACCGAGGAGTACCACACCGATCATTGAGGCGTACGGGAGGCCTTGTATCAAGGCTTGGTCATTAGTAGCTTTACTGAGCTCCCCCGTCGATGGTTTTATAGTGTTGGCTCGGGATAACGTTGGTGCATCCTCAGGGCCCTCGGCGACATCAGGCGAGTCGCCGCTGTGTCCCGCAGCACTGCCGTTAGGAGTGGTGGCTTCTTTCGGGCCGTCGCGTGAGATGGGGCGTGGAGAATTTTCCCGACCTTTGGAAAGGGAACGCGACCTGCGTTCAGCTGATCGTTTCTCCTCCTCGTCTCGTTTCCGGATCTGCATCACCATCTCGGCTAGGGTCTGCTGGCTTTCGTCCCGCTCAGCCTCTGCCTTCTCAGCGCGCATTTTGTAGGAATCAAGCTGCTCCCTGACCTCCTTCATCTCTAGCACCATCGAGTCTATTTGGGCTTGGAAGATTGCTGCGGCGGCTTCAACTCTGTCAGGTTGCGATAGGGTGTCCTCCGGGCCGGTTTTGTTAGCCCCCGACTCGGCTGTCAGGGGCGTTTCGACAGGTGGGTCAAAGGTTTTGTCGAGCTCCGAATGGCCCTTCGGTAACTCGGCGGAACCGTTAATTTTTGCGCTCTTCGTCTCCTCCATCTTGTGGACCTTGTCCTCAGCCTGCAATCGAGCCTCACGCTCCTTCTGGAACAGCTCCTCCAGCTCGCGCACCCGGGCACTGTGATTATCAATCTCCCTCTTGGCGTTGTTAAGGGCCTCGGTCAGCTGAATGATTTGGCTAAGATCTTGCCGTACGGGAGGGACAGGGTTCGTAGGGTGCGACTTGGGCCGCTCAGTCACGCCTCGCTTCAGCGACGGAACTTCAGAGTTGTGTGGTCTCGCGACGTCGGGTTTCTCTGGCAGCGGCTGCGAAGGTGGGGGTGCCGGGGGGTCGGAGAATCTGGTCTTCCCAGTCTCGGATCGGAACGACAAAGCACTAGTGCCATTAACCGCAGGCGCCTTTGGAGGTTCGGGGACCTCTGGTTTATCCTGGTTCTTGATTTCGTCCTTGGACAAGAGGGCGTTGATGAACTGCCCCGTCCGGTTTAGGTCCTGGCTCTGGAGGCGGGCGTTGCGCATCTCGTTCTGTGGATGGTTGTTAGTGGCGCGAATGATCTGTTGTGTGCAACCGTGAACCTACTTGAAGCCGTTTTACGATATGCTCTGTGGTCACAGGGCTGATCCAGTATTGGCGTTGATGAGCAAGCCCGGCTGCCTGAGCACCCGCCACACCCGCAGCGGGGCCCATACGGGCGTTGATCGAGGCTTGGCTACCGGTCCTCCCCCTGAAAGGCATCCCTCCTAGTTGTGGTATGCCAGTCGAGGAATCCAAGTCTCCAAAATTCATATCCGGGAGGCTGTTGGATGGAGTGGCGAAGCCGGCATGCTCCACCTTGGCAGCGACCTTGTGGTGGACGACGGTCTTCTGGTCCTCGCTCACGATATCTATTCCTAATTCGAGGTGGTCTTGTGTCTGGAGTTCGTGCGGCTCCGATTCTCGGTTCTCTGGGGACAGCCGGGTTCCGTTCACAAAGGTCCCGTTGGAGGACTTGACGTCGCGGATACTGATCTTGCCGCTGCGGTCCGCCCATATTTCAGCGTGCTGCCTCGAGAGTACCTTGCTGTCGAAGAAGCCGTTGACGGGCGTAGGAACCGTCTTCGCGTTGGTTTGGCGACCGATTCGCAAAGTTTCCGGGTAGAAGGGGACTGATATTGTTTTCCGCTCAAACGTCCCGTTAAGGGAAAGTAGATAGAGCACGGGTTGCCCACCAGCGGAGAGCACGTCCGCGCCGGGTCTCGCCATGCCGCCTTGCGACATCATCTGGCCCTGTGAGAGAATCGAGGAAGGTTGGTGCGCGGAGGAGACGCCGTTAACGCCGTTAGCCATTGGCGGGCGCCCAGCTGGCATTCTCACGAAGTCGCCAGGCTGGCCTTCTGGTTTGCCGGCGGGCCATTGGCCTTTTGGCTGGGGTCGCTTTCGAGGGGCAGCGTTCGGCCACCCCCCTGGGTCTCCAGCGGACGGCATGTTGCTCCCGGTCGTTTGTGGTGCCGATGTGACGGTGCCGGTCGACGATGTAGATGAGGAGGAGGCTACCGAGGATGAAGAATTGGTTCTTTGGATAGACTTCCGGGGGGCAAACATGCCCCGAACTTCGTCAGGATTCATCGCGTTGAGTGTTTGCCCACCATTAATCCCCCATGCCGGCCGGTTTAAGTTGGCAAAACTATGGGGGTTTGCTACAGCGGTCATGGGGAAGTCGGGGTTTGTTGGAAGAGGGAAGAAAATGTCGGCGTGGTCGGTGGCGACGGGGCCGCTCGTCACCTTTTCCCGTGTGTCTCAAGGGAATAGGTGATGTTGGCGGGGGGCGGTCGGAATCGCAAACGCGCTCCAAGGACGCGGTCTCCGTTTAAAACCTAGCCGTCTCGAGTCGGGATCGTGGATAGAAGGCCTGTTCGTGATGGGACGTGAAGTCCTTAGTTAGTAGCTGGCTTCTTGGACAAAACAGCAATTGCGAAGGCGTGCGCCCAGGGCGGGCAAAAGCGACGGGACGACACAAAATCTTGCTGAAAACAGCTCGCAAGGTGGAGATGGACGTACTGCGTAATTGATAGAGACGGAAATGACACCTCTGCTGAGGTTCGTCGTGCCAATATTTGGAAGTTTGAGCCAAAAGTAAGCTGAACGTGAGGTCTCGCCCCCGTCTCTCGCTAAGCGCTTAGCGTGACGAGGTTTTGGCGGTTCGAGCGATCGTCCCCGCCTGGCCTGGTCATTGCGACAAGTACCTTCCCCAGATACTTCTTCTTTGTTCACAACTCCATATTTCACAAGTAGGGCATTCATAAAAATGGATTACAGAGCTGCCAGTGTGACAGAAGCTACGGGACTCGTTTTGGGACTCGCTTTGTTCCTTGATTTCATATTGTAAAAGCTTTCTTTACTCCATCTCTTAGTGCCTTGAGACCCTGGACTATGTCACGAGACAAGTCACACCTCTCCTTGCGGGCCATGTGTCCGTGCGTCCTCAGGAGCTCCAGAGCACATGACCTCGATTTGTCAGGGTCGATGGTCGCATGCAAGGCTGATTAACTTGCAGGGAATAAGAGCTATCAACCCAAAGCAACCTCATCGAATTCGGACTCGAGCGAGTGTTTTGCTGTTCTTTAAGCAGCCCAACACAAAGGCCATATCAATCCATTGCTAGCAGAATTCTCTTTGGAAAGAGCCCCCCCCCAACGTCAATCGCCATGCCGCCTATGCCACAGGGCAACCGCGGAGCAGTCGGCCCCTCAAATGTCGACAAGCGTTCGTCGCCTTGCACTCCGAACACACCACACCGTTGGAGCATGTAGCTAACTTGCCGTAGTCAAGATGGGAGCAATGATGGGAGGCAGTATGTTAAATTCTCAGACATCTTCTTGTGGGTGACTGTGCTAATTGGACCGCTTAGCTGTCGGTGTCATCATTGGCTTCATTTACGGTACAGCACTTTCCTAACCTACCCGGGTTTCTACCTGATTGCGATTGCTTACGACCCCCTCTCAGGGACTGTTACCATCTTCAGGTTCGGGGCTGGCCCTAACGGCGTCATGAGAACTATTGGCCAATACATGCTTGGCTCTGGCGCTACTTTCGGGTGCGATAACGTCCTCCAACCCCTCCGAGAAGCGCACTCCCAGCTAACGGCGCGGTTGTACTAGCTTCTTCATGTCTATTGGTAGCGTCATCCGATCCGACTCCTCTCCTATCATACAGGAGGCATATGCCCGTTCTCGGCGGCGGCCCATGATCATGGCCGCCCAGGCATACCGAGCACCACCCCCGAAGCGAACCGAACCTTAAGACCCCGCGTGGGGAAGGCGAGTCCAGTTGTAACACTAGGACAATTCATGTATATACGAATTTCTGTTCAAAAAGAGGACTGTCCTGGCGTTGAAATTGGAGAATACTCGCTTTCCGGATGCCGCACTAGCATTCCCATGTATCAACAGTCGGCCCCCAACATATGGCAACTGCGGCTCTACACCACCGGCAATGGCCAACCCGCAAAGCCTTGGGGGCTCAAATCACCCATATTTAGACTTCAGGTCACGTTTTACTTCCTCTTCGTGTCTTCCCCTCCTTGTCCGTCTTGGCAACCCGCTGGTTAGTCGCAGGTGTCATGAAGCAGAACTCCGCGAGGGCGGGGTTGTGTTTAGGTATCCCTGGGCTTGGGCAGCTCCCACGGTGACTAAGAGAGACAGAAACCCTTGATAAGGTATTGTTTCGGTACCGAGATCATGTCAACACGCATGAGGGAGCTCTGCCATATCGCCCTAGGCGGCCACACTCGAGATTTCAGCAGCCCAGGAAGTGTGGTCAGCCGGCAACCAGCAGATTTCTGGCCGAGTCCTTCGTCAAGCCAGCCCACCAGTGCGCGGGGCCAGGCCCCCCTTGGTGTTGGACGAGCGAAGCCTCAATTTACAGACGAAAAAGAATGAACCCGACGCTGCAGTCAGCCGTTACCAAGATTCTCCAAGGAACGTGGGGCCAAGTACAGTCTGCGCCTGGTTCGGTAATTAATCTATGCAAGGCTCAGATAGTCTGCCCAGAGAGCACGGTCGACCCTTTTATTTTTGGTGTCGAGACACGAACTCGAGAACCTCGAGTCCTACCTATTCCATTCCTGGCGTACAGAGCTTCAGCACGAGTGGCCTGATATCATTCCTCGTGGATCCCCTTCGCCACACATGACGAATCCCGGGCGACTCCATGCCACTGGTTTCTAACCCCTTCGTTCCCGGGAGGGCGGCGTGTTCATCCCAGTGGTCAATAGACCTGTCCCGAACACACAAGTCTTCTGCGCCCCGGGGGTGGGTTGCCGTAATGCGGCTGCTTCTTGATTCTTGGCAACGGTGAATTCCCCCATTCTGTTTGGTGCATTTTCTAGTCGTCAGGTAACTTTCTCAGCTTCTGCCAGGAGCTTGTTTCTCATTGATTCAGAAGAGGGCTGAGCAGCCTCGCATCGACAAGCTAGATGATGCAGTCCCCAATCACAGGATTCCCACCCACTTCGCCTGTCTGCAACGGGTAACTACCAGTGTAACGTCGCCCAGAGCGGTGGGACTGGAAGATGAAGAATTGTCTCCATAATTCCGAAAACTAGAATGGGCATGTCCTGACTGGCTACATCCTATCTTTGCTGATACCGACGGCTACGGTGATGGCTTACTGGCCCAACCTGCCTTTCAACCTGAAAGCGAATCGAGATGCCTTCCATCGGCATTAGGATCACATTTTTGGCATCGATTCTGTCGAATGAAATGCACTGCAGGCCGATACTCGTCGGGGTTAATGACGTTTGTACGCCTCGGGCCAGGAAGGGATGAGCTACCCCTGTCCCTGTACCCTTCTGCCAGGCAAGCCTAGTCTCCGAGACCCCTACCGGAAGGCTATTGCCTCTCAAGCTACCATGTCGGTCCTCGTTTTCTGGCTTGCATGCAGCTTCCTCGCCTCAGCAGCAACCCCAACCCCAAACCCAGCCCTGCTCTTCACCCCATGTCGATCGCCCGGATACGGACCACGATATCTTGGCATTCAACTCTTTCCGTCTGCGTCAACAAAACCCTCACCCGGATACTGTACGGATATACAACAACCGCCCCGTGCATCAAGTCGATGATCTCACGCCGGTGTCTATCTGGCCGCCGTGATAGCTATCGAGTGATGTAGGATACGATGGTGGCCGTAGGAAAGTATCCTGCAAGGCACGGCTTGGCACCGCGGCTGGTGGCCTATCTGCAGCCAACTCGAGTCCTTCCACGCTGCACAACACGGTGCTTCTCTACACTATCTTGGGTTGTCACCGCCTAGGGCCAACCTCCAGTCAATCGCTCGAAGTGCGAATCACGCCGAAGCTAAATTGTGGGTCAAGCATCTATGGAAGTTTCCAAGGACGACAGCGAGGAAGAAACCGCCTTGCATGCCGAGGCATCCATGCTCCGCGGAAGTCGTGCTGTCCTCCCTCATCCTGTTGGCTGTAACCTGGGAAACCTAAAGCCAGAAGTAGCATTAGAGTTCGGACATGGTTATGCCGTGCATCATGGCAACCCGAGTTGCTCTGTTCGCCCGTTCCCGGAGCTGATCAGTCCCTCGGAAGGTTCTATAGCTGCATGATGCACTTACTAGTGTGAAGCTTGTTACTTCAACTATTTAACGAGCTTTCTCTCTCCTCCTCTTCTTCGACCACCCGTCCTCTCAAGCCCTATCGGCAAACCTTGGGTCCTTATACCCAGTCGTCTCTCGCCTCATCTTAGGCTTTCCTTCCTCCTGCATTGTCGAAGCAAGCGATCATCAACATGAATATTCTTGCCAGCCTCCTCGGCCTCGGTGCGAGGGACACGTTTGATACGCTTGACACTGCTTTAGATGCGATCAGTGCAGTGAGCCAGCACATGGCCAACGGGTGAGTGATAGATACGACTTTGGTTTGGGGAGACAGGTGCTAATACAGGGCAGAAACTCAGTCCATGGAACATTTGACGCACCACCCCTGCCATTCTTCCTCAATGATAGCCCCATGCCCAACGGGTTCCCTTGGGGTAACCGAACTGACCGAGGAAACAACGCCTACAATGACTTTCCCAACACCGGCATGATCAGGAGCTATGATTTCACCATTACCCGAGAAATAAAAGCACCAGATGGCTACGAGAGAGATGTCCTACTCGTAAACGGAGCGTTTCCCGGTCCGACGATCGAGGCAAACTGGGGTGACAAGATCGTTGTCACGGTCCATAATCAGATCACCAACCCCGAGGAGGGCACCTCCTTACATTGGCACGGCTTCCTTCAAACAGAAACACCGTGGCAGGATGGCGTACCAGGCATCACACAGTGCCCCATTGCCCCCGGGAAGTCCCACACTTACGAGTTTATCGCTAGTCTTTACGGATCTTCCTGGTATCACGCACATTACTCGGCCCAGTATGCCGATGGTATCCAAGGCCCTATAGTTATCCATGGCCCTTCCGAGCACGAAGATGTTATTGATGTTGGACCAGTAATGCTTAGTGGTGAGTCCAAACCTACACACCCCTCACACGATTCCTGCGGGTATGCTTTTCGCGCGGTTAAGCCTCAACCTTTTGCTGCAGGCCCAAAGCTTCTGCTGCAGGCCCAACAAGAGGGCTGCCCCCAGCTTAGTCAATTAGACGAGTCACGCCGGCGCGATCTGTGGGCAAGTTGATGGGTGCTGCGCCGAGATATCCAAGGGCACATATCTTGTCTGCTGTGTCTCTGGCTATTGAGGTTTAACCAACCGTGTTTCCCATGACGGTTTGGCCGTGTGGCTGAAGCAAATCACCCTTGCGCGTCTTGAAGTTGCATACCGGAACTAACCTCGAGCAGATTGGTATCACGATGATTACCTGACCATCGCGAAACGGATGCTTGCTCCTGGCGGTGACCCCAAAGTCCGGTCGGACAACACCCTGATCAATGGGAAGATGTTCTTCGATTGCGGTACCAAGGCCCCTGACGATAACGCGAGGTGTACCCCGAACGCTGGAATCTCCGTGTTCAGGTTCCAAACCGGGAAGACGCACCGCCTGCGTATCGTTAATACCGGCGCCTCGGGCCAACACCGCTTCTCCATCGACAACCACGTCATGACCGTCATCGCCAACGACTTCATCCCCATCGTTCCCTACGACACGAAAGCACTCGTCCTGGGAGTCGGTCAACGCGCGGATGTCCTCGTCAAGGCCGATGCGGGCAAGGCCAAGTCCGCTTTCTGGATCCGCTCGACGCAGACGGAATGCTCCCTTAGTAGGAACCCCTCCGCTGTCGCCGCCCTCTACTACGACGGCGCGGATACCACGAAGTGGCCCAGGACGATGCCGTGGGATGTCCCGAACAAGGCGGCTTGTTCGGGCGAACTCGCACAGTTCGTGGAGCCTCTGTACCCGATCGAACTGCCCCGTGAGAGCATAACCAAGATTATGGATATGAACACATACGTCAACGCCACCAACGTCACCCTCTGGCAGTTCGACGGGCAGGACTTCCGCGTCAACTACAACTCACCGCCGCTCCTACTCGCAAACCAGGGCGACTTTACGTTCCCGCGCGAGTGGAATGTCAAGAACTTTGGCACGAACACGTCTGTGCGTATCGTCATGTACAACAACAGCCCGGCACCGTAAGTCTTCGCCTTCCAGGCCATACCCCGATCTCTATTCAAGGATTCTAGCTAACTCCGCTACAGTCACCCGATGCACATCCACGGGTACAACTTCTACCTCCTCAAGGAAGGCGACGGCCACTGGGATGGTACCATCCTAAGGCCCAATAACCCGACGAGGAGGGACGTCGCCACCGTCCGCCCCTTTGGACATCTCGTCCTGCAGTTTGATAATAACAACCCAGGCGTATGGCCCTTCCACTGTCACACTGCATGGCACGCTGGAGGAGGTTTCTTCGCGAGCCTCATTGCGCTGCCCGAGAGAGTCATGCAATACAGCATCCCCAACAGTGTCTTGCAAACTTGCCGTGATTGGGGCACGTGGACCAATACCCATGTCCCCGATCAGATCGACAGTGGGCAGTGAGGTTGGGTTTGAGACGGGCTGTGTGCGGCGAGGGCGGGTGACGACGCAAACGTTGAAGAAGTGTTGGGCATCGGTTATAATGGAGCATATGCGCTTCGATGACCTTGGGTATCTCTCCGCGTTTTGGTAATTATCTAACACGAGCGGAAGCGAAGTCATGGCACACAGACGACGTTGCTATCAGGATTTGGAAATATAAGGAACCCAAGCGAGCTGGTACGTGGTACACGAGAAAACTCAACGAACTTAGTTAATCGTAGTATAATTCAGAGGCATGGGATATATAATAATCTACTGGTAGAGCCTGGAATAGAAGATGCTGGATGACTTCTCCTACGCTCGATTTTACACGAGGTTAAGTTTGAACCTAGATTGCATCCACACCACATCTCGCCACCACCCTCCCTGACGCTTTCGCCTTTTCCCTCCTCAACAAACTCTCCTAATGCCCTGGTTCATACATAAAGAAGCGGGCTTTGTTTCCGGCATAAAGCTTAACAGGAAAGAGCGTATAGTTTGCGAATATTGCCCCGTAGCACTGTGGGCCTCGGCGAGCGCATTGGCATCCCACTTAGGCAAGCGAAATATCAATGTTTCTAAGCAGGCGACTCTGAAGAGAGGTTTAATTCGAGCACCCAAGTGAGGAAACAGACAGCGACAGATTTTGTGATGCCTCAGCATCTTCGTAAAGCGCTTTAGAAAACTTGATTTTTATTAGCGCTTGAACGCGCATGAAAGTATCCATGTAGAGGTAAGACTCCAACGCAGGCAGATTCTGCATCTCTCAAACTCCTTATCTAGCTGCTTCCTACGTTAGAAATGGGTATTTTGAAACACCGCTTTTTATCCTAGGCTGAGATATCTCGAAGATGCTCAAGAATCCAAAAGGAAATCAGCCAAAGTTCAGTCAGCCCTGGTACCACAAACTCCTCAGGCCCGTGAGGGCGATAAGCATAGCCTCCTCCGTCCGAATTGTCCTGCTCCCCTGGTTTGGCAAAACATTGACCCAGTGGTCGAACAGCTCCTTCGTGCGGCCGCCGCCGACGCTCAATTCACTCAGGTCGGGGTCGTTCATGGCGGCGTACTCGAGGCCGCGGGGCCCGCCGAAGACGATCAGCAGGTGGGTGAAGTCGGCGGTCTTGGCCTCGGGGAAGGCACGCGAGAGCGGCAGGCCGCGCTCGGAGGTGCCGATGCTCATGTCGTAGCCGTCATCGAAGGCGCTCTCGGTGAAGACCTTGGAGAGCGAGCTGCACTTGCGCACGCTATAGCCCCAGAAGTAGCCGGCTTCCGTCCGGGGCGCGTTGGGGTGCACGGGCTCGGGCTGGCTGGATTCCTCGGGGATGTGGAGGGTTAGGCGCGTCTTGGGCGGGATTGATTCTGATATGGTGACCACATCTCTCATGCCGATATCCACGAGTGTTCTGTTCGTGGTGTTAGCGACCTTGAATTGGCCGTTGGGAACAAGGTGAGATCTGGAACTTACCCCTTTCCTGACTTAGTCTTCCCCTGAACGGTCATACCTTCTCGGTACGGAAGCCATTCGTCCCTGTGGGGGTGGTGAGGCATATCAAGACTGGGCAACAGGCCCTGTGACCTCAGGTTCGGGTGTAGGGGGAACAAGTTCTTGCGCATAAACGGTGGGGTTTCCAGATAGGACAGGATATGCGTCATGAAATGAGCCGGATCCGTGTCGCCGGTGAAGCCATCCATATCAACGTCCGCAGGGCGTGATTCCATGGGGCTGTCGTCGAAGATGACGACCTCGTCAATGGTGAAAACGGCTAGGGCACGTGCGATCCGACCAACATTGGTGGTCCGCTGCTCCCTCGTTGCACAGCTATAGGCATTGTCAGCGAGCGGAAAATGAAATCGATATGGCGTCAGGTTTCTATTACTCTGCAATAACGCTTGTGGGAACTGCGACCGATACCGTCCATTCCCTAGGCTCTGTGGGCCTAAACCTCGCTGACGGCTTGAACGTGTCGACATGTTCCTGTTCGTCCTCGGTGTCCAACCGCCGTTTCTAATCAAATTAGCCACTTTCCTCTCAGAAGATTCAGCTTCAGGGCCCCGTTTAGAGCGGCACTGAAAACCTGTAGATCGTCTGCCCAGTTCGAAGCCCAAGTGCACTTGCACTCTGTCTTGATTGTGCTTTTGCTGTTGTTCCTAGGTATATCATGAGGGTCGAGACTCACTTTCGCCATTGGGGGCCCCATCCTCGACATATTTCCAAAGTCAACCTGAAACAGGGAAAGAATGAGCTGCTTGAGGTGAGCTTGTCGTAAGATAATGTGAGTCGTGATACTTGCTTTGGACGACAGCAATGAGGAAACTACGCCGCCAAAAAGTTTCTAGAGGCGGCATTGAAAATTCCGGCAGAATACCCCTCGTCGATAGCTGACCGCCTTCCCTTTTTAGAGTACACCCCCGAATCCCGCGCAATTCCTTCGAAAGCCCATTTAGACAGCTTTATTAAGCCGAGAGTCAAGAGGCCACCTCAAGCTGCTGACCAACAGCCAACTTCGCCAACTCGACGCTTTATCCTTCGCACACGAAGCCTAGCGAACACCAGCGCCCCGATTGAACTACAGCATACGATCGAAACAAGATGAGCGCAACCGTTAACATCGGCTCCTCGGCAGAATGGAGCAAGGTGCTGAGCTCGTCAAGCGTGGTTATCGTTGATTGTACGTTAGCTGCTCTTGCGCGGACTTGCGATCCTATCCTCCCCCCCCCATGCGCGCTCTACGTACTGATACAAGTGCACGCCCGACCTACAGTCTACGCCGACTGGTGCGGACCATGCAAAACAATCGCGCCAGCCTTCGAGTCCCTCTCAACGAAGTACTCCAAACCCAAGAAGATCACGTTCTGCAAGGTCAACGTCGACAACCAGCGCGAAGTAGCGCAGAAGTACAGTGTGCGCGCCATGCCGACCTTCCTTATCCTCCACAACGGCTCCGTCGTCAACACCATCCAGGGTGCCAACCCACCTGCTCTCGCCGCCGCCGTGGAGAAGGCCATCAAGCTGGCCGGGCCGGGCGCTGGCCAGACCTTCGGTACACAGGGCCAGCGACTAGGCGGCACCGGAATAGGGGGACCGAGCAGGCCGTCCACTGTACAGTCTATGCAGTGGGACTTTGGCTCGTTCTTCCAGGGACTCGTTACATTCTTCGGCCTGTACTTCGTGTCGCTGTTCTCTGTAAGTGGGCTGTCACTCGACAAGCTAACGTCCGATGCGCTGATTTATCTCGGTCGCTAACCGAATACCATAGTTGGACCCATACAAAGCCGCTGAGAAGTCGCAGTATAATAAGAGTAACCCCGTACAACAGGGCCCAGCAGGTACCGGCCGACCCGGAGCGGCGAAACGACCGGCGTTCGGGACGATGGCAGATGTTAGGTAGGGGGCTTGTAATGGGGTGAGGGCATTTTTTATTCCGGAGTTAATGGCGTTTGAAACCGAATGGAGAGATGTATCGTACCTACCTATTAGCTTCTCTCGAGCCTTTATGTTAATCACCACGACGTTGCATATCAATCACTTGCGAATACAATGAAGCCAAAGCCAGCTATATCGAGCGCAACCTAACTCAAGGGGTTTAGTGGGTTCGGCCCCGATGTTTTAGTGGATACGTACCGGTAGGTACCTACCTGTCCCGGGCAGTTGATTGGCCGCACGGAGCCAATTAGAGGTCACGGATTGGCATGCAACTTTCATCATGGCGTATCACCACATGTCTTGCCCCTTGTAAAATATTTCGAGCTTCGATGTGCTGCCTTCAGAAAGTATCGCCAGGTTCCGTCGAGCGAGCAATTCGCCATGCTTTCCGCTAGAAGGTTTCCGACCGCGTGCCCGCAGTGCCGGTCGCAGATACTAAGGTTCTACGAGTCTGGATTTACCAACCTGCTGCCAGCCGCGAGACCCCAACGGCCTATCCGCGGCTCTGTCGCAAACTCGACGCTCCCGCGTCTTGGAGCGCGACGCAGCTTTGCGCGGCCATTCTCGTCGACGAGATCTGTCCTCCAAGACACCGAAACCACAAATAGTGTACCAAGGCCAGAAGATGTCATCGAAACGACCGTCCGACAAGCGCGGCAAACTTTCGGCAGCACGTTACCGCTAGACTTCCTCTCCGAGGACGAATACAAGCTCTATGAGCGTTTATACGGGCCCCCGCTGAGGGAAACCCGGGCTGAAGACGTGGGGATACCGTTCCAGGGTGGGAGTGGCCAACCTTTCGACAGCGAGCTTCCTAAGAATACGCTACTGAAGGAGACCGAGTCTGGGGAACTAGAAGCCGTAGAGTACTCACTCGAGACCGCAACTGACCCGGACGCTGTCCAAGAAGTATCTGAAGCTGGGGCCATTGGTACCTTTGCGTTGAGCGAAGCCCAGATTGGGTATCTCCACGTCAAGGCGAACAGCCAGCGCGAGTTTGACGTGCTCGTGAAGCTCCAGCTTGAGTATGAAGCTGCTAAGCTGAGGCCCATTGAAGAGGAGGAAGATGTTCAGGAAGAACCAGAGGAAGAGCAGGAAGAGGAGGAGGATGAGGGAGAGCCAGATGCGACATTTGGAGAATGGAAGCTCGAGCGCGAGACCCCTAACCAACGCATGCACGAGTTCACCCTTTCCGGACAATTCAAGACAAATCCTAGTACACTGCACTTGCCCAAGGCCGAGTTCGTCGAACCAATTTCGGAACTATTAGGGAGGGTCAACAGCACACACCTTCGCGAGGCTGCCGAAAGGATATTTGGAGGGGCGGGGCTGCCGTACTCGCCCGCCACGCCAGAGTCTAAGAAGAACCTTCCCCAGAAGCCGATCCCAGTGCTGGCGGGGCATCATCGCATGGCCGATATCGACGCAGACGCCTATATCGCGACGGTCCTACCGGGAGTGTATGCATCGATCATGAGCACCTTGGTGGAAGTACGTAAGCGACTCGGCACTAGCTGGATGAGGGACCTCATCGGGAGGGACGAAGGAAAAGGCCCTCGCGTTCTTGATGTAGGGGGCGGAGGAGCCGGCCTCGCTGCCTGGCAAGAGATCCTGCAAGCCGAGTGGGACTCTATGAAGGAGAGGGGAGAGGTGACCGGCCGAGAACCTCCCGGGAAGAGGACTGCCGTTATAGGGTCGGATAACTTACGACACAGGATCTCACGTTTCCTACACAACACTACATTCCTCCCGCGTCTTCCAGATTACATCCACTCGGTCGAAAACGCCCACAAACTACTTGATGCTCCCGTCACGCCACAGCCTAGAAAAACCTACGACGTGATCATCGTCAGCCACGCACTGATGCCCCTGGACAAGCAGTTTAAGCGCAGGGAGCTCCTAGATAACCTCTGGGCGCTGCTCTCCCCGGAGGGCGGCGTGCTAATCGTCCTGGAGAAGGGGCATCCTCGCGGCTTTGAAGCCGTGGCGGACGTGCGCCAGAGGCTTCTCGACGAGTTCATTATCCCCCCGGTACCACACGCGACGCCCGAGATCCAGGCCGAAGGGGACCGCGTGCGGGAACCGGGGATGATCATTGCGCCGTGTACGAATCACGCCAAGTGCCCTATGTATCACACGGCCGGCCTAAGTCCGGGCCGCAAGGACTTTTGTCACTTCAGCCAGCGGTACATCCGACCGCCGTTCCTTCAGCGCATCCTCGGTGCCTCGCACCGCAACCACGAAGACATCAATTTCAGCTTCTTGGCAATGCAGCGTGGCTCGCTACCTCCCACTCCCGCCCCACCTACCTCCGCCTTCGACTCCATGACGGCACCCGGCCAAGCCCCGACTCCCATCGGGCCGCTCACTCAGGGGGCCGAGGCAGCCGACCTGGCATTCGCCGGCTTCGGCACCCCAGAGCCGTCCAAGAAGGCGAGCTCGCCTCCGCCCGCCGCTCCCGCCACGGCGCCGCACCCACTCTCGCTCCCGCGAAACATCCTCCCGCCGCTCAAGCGCCGCGGCCACGTGACGCTGGACGTGTGCACGCCGGCCGGCGTCCTTGAGCGCTGGACGGTGCCGCGCTCCTTCGACAAGCAGGCGTACCATGACGCGCGCAAGGCTCAGTGGGGCGACCTCTGGGCGCTCGGGGCCAAGACCCGCGTGCGCAGGGAGCCGCGGCTGGGCAGGAACCGCGGCGGCACCGAAGATGCCGTCGTCGACAAGGGCGACGGGGGCGTGAGGGCGCGCGAGGCGAGGCGGGGCGCTAAGCGGAGCAAGCCGGCGGTGGTGGAGCTGAACATGGATCCCCGGAAAGGGTTCGTGGGCGCGCAGGAGAAGTACCCTGGCGGGAGGGTGCCGGTGGAGAGGAGGACGAAGGGGGGTAGGAAGGTGAAGATTGCGGATCTGCTGCAGGGGATGGAGGGGGTTGAGGAGGATGATGATATCGATGAGGATATCAGGGAGTTGCAGCGGAAGGGGTGAGGCCTGGAAAGGGGGCCTGTACTAAGCCGAGACTGTAAAGCAGGTTGTATGATTGTGTGTGTGTGTATGTACTGAAAATCAGGGGGTGCTAAAAGTTAGTGTACTATACCTCAACTATAGCCGGTGAACTATCGATTTGATAATAGGGGGTCGCAACCCCGGCTAGGCATTGGGAACCGCCTATTCTTTTATGTAATAACTACTCTTACCATCCTACCCCCTAAATGAGAACCCTTGGCATCGCCAAACACTAGCTTCATAGTTTGGAGATCATGAGCCCTGGAACTGCCACACAACTGCTATTACAATGCTAACGCAAACAGGGAGCTGGTGTGTATTGGTGCTGGGAGGTGGCAAATTAGAAGAGATCCGCTTACGTCTTGCTTTAAGAAAGAGACAGAGAGAGGGTATTGTTATCCGAGTAAGTCTATAGGCTTATCACCGTCTAGTACGGTCAGTAATTACACAGCGACCCATCCAAGATATCGCAACCCTAACCTCAGCCCGAACTGCATGTCCTGCGCAAAGCGACACACGACGAACGAGCCATTAAACGCAACCACTCGGATGAAATCCGTTAATAAGCACACTGGTCTCCCACGAATTCGACCTGTCAACTCCCAAGAGATTGCTCTCTTGCAGGAAGGAGAAAAAGTCCGCATGTGGGGTTTCCCGGGGGGGGGGGGGGGGGGGG
>Ga0164242_10001801_pt1 | contig 25182 bp, 26 predicted proteins | sample OricomgcompostMG_FD_108783 | JGI IMG/M metagenome (GOLD analysis project Ga0164242, IMG submission 108783) | Miracle-Growth compost microbial communities from Emeryville, California, USA - Original compost - Miracle growth compost (MG) ...
CCCCCCATATGATCGTCGAGCGAAATGCGTTTTCACTCATTTCCCGGAAATCATTCATACTTCAACACGGGAACGCCGCGCTACAGCTTCCGCTGACTTTGAGCATCGCCATTCAGCGACCAGTGATCAGTGGAAGCTTTGACTACCCAACACTGAATATGGCAGCCGTGGCAACTTCCCTACCACCATCAAGCCAACCTACGCGCGCGGTGCCCTTAAGGCGAGCTGACGATGTATCAAACCATAGCCCGAACCTGCCGCTAAACCTGTCGATATGGTTGTTGGCAGGCTTAGCATCCATGTTCCTGGGCCTGAGGGTATGGTGCAAATTCCTCCGGCGCAGACATTTATGGTGGGATGACTATTTACTTATAGCATCTTGGGTGAGTGACGGACTTTCTTATTGGCGTCAGCTTTGCGAAATGATTAATTACCGGGTGGATGTTAACATTGCCGCGCTGGGCAGGTCTGCTTGTTCGTAGGGTGTCTATTACAATCCGCCGACATCCGCACCGGCTTCGGTGTCGATATCAACTCTCTCTCGAAGAGTGAACAAATATCCAGCAGGATAGTGTCGCAAACCTCTGGTTTCCTCCTTATCCTATGTACCGTGTGGAGCAAAACGTCGTTCGGGTTGACTTTACTGCGCATCTCCAACGGCTGGATCAAAGCAACCGTATGGTTTGCAATCATCTCTATCAACCTAGCTATTGGTGGGAGTGTGGCGATCCAGTGGTTTTGGTGTTGGCCATCATCTCGCATCTTTGACCATGACGCTCCCGGAGAATGCCTTCCTAGAGAGGTCGTAAACGGGTACAACATGGCCGTGGCTGGTATGTAGCGACAACCCTCCGCGATACTAGATCTTGCAAATGACAAATAATTAACACATTTGAAATGGCAGGTTACTCAGGGGCGATTGATATTCTCTTGGCAATGCTGCCGTGGAGGATTGTGTGGACCCTTACCATGAACAGGAAAGAAAAGTTTGGTGTTGCTATTGCAATGAGCATGGGAGTCTTTGCCGGAATAACATCCTTATTGAAGATTCCTGCAATTCTTGACATCGATAAACCCGGTATAAGTGAGTTCCACAAATCACCCTTGGTTCCTCTCAGTAACTAACTTTTTGATAGTCCACGTCATCAACTTGATGATATTTGGAACTGCTGAGGGCGCTATTACAATCATAGCAGCATCCATCCCAATTTTGCGGACTCTGCTTAAGGACAGCCCTAGACCCCCTCCAGATGCATCTCTGGAGACGATAAAAACCGATACGGACGTAGTGACGAATTTTTCGCTGCCCACAAGACAGAGATACAGGAGCCAAGGTGGTATAGGTAGCCGTACTTTGTGAAGGTGGACGATATTTCAATACATGAATTGGTTTGGTTTGTTCCCTTACAGCCAATCGTGTCTGGATAAACCACCTGCAGATGTTACCATAACCATGGCTCATGCTACGACAGCAAGACGCTCCGTGACTAAGTAAACTGCGAGAAGAAATCCCAGGTATTCTTCGGAGCAAAGGGTGTCGATGAGCCACTATCTGTCTGAGATGGGTTGTGGTCTCCGTTGTGTATGACCCACGTTACCGGATAGCCTTCCTTGCAACCTGAATACACGGTCTTGACAGAGTTTGCCCCCTGAGGCTGTGGCTCCGAAGCCGCTGCGGTACATCCATTGTTCTTGACGAACCTGTCACGCATCGAACGGCCACCCGCAACGGGCAGGACCGAGTCCGAAGTGCCGTGCTGTCCGTAGTATGCAACAGGGTCATTCCCAGCAGAGCAGCCGCTAAGTAGCCCTCCTGATAGAACGGCGACCGCTCGGATATCCTTAGATCGATCACATGCTAGCGCAAACGACATAGCGCCGCCGTAGCTAAAGCCAGTAGAGAAACGGAGGTTGGTGTCGACGCAGAGATCGGCTTCGATGGCCTCGACCATGCTGTCGAAGAAAGCTAAGTCCTCACCTCCCTGGTTGGCCCAACCAGCGTTGAGGCCGTTTGGAACCACGAAGATGGCGCTGTTGTTTGCCAGTGGCGGGAGACCGTAGTAGGGGATCACACCGCCGCGATTTGGGTCCTCGCCGTTGACGATTTTGGTGGCGCTACCCCCAAGTTGGTGCCAGGTGAATACCAAGCGGTATGGGTGGTCTTTGTCGTATCCGTCCGGGAGCTTCATGATATACTCCCGCTGCTTGCCGTTTACGGCCACAGTGTACGTCTTGCTAGTAATCGACGGGTCTTTGCCACACCCAGCCGATTTCTCGGCTGAGACGCTGCCTAGCAACGCCACGGCAACAACTACCGAGGCCACGAGAGAGTTGAAGCGTCTCAGCATTGTGTAAGACGGTTAGGAAGAAAGGTTCTCAGGTTTGCAGTGTTGCATGTAGAAATAGGATAAGAGATACGGAGTATTTAAATATCCTCACCCAACTTGAGACATGGATTCAGGCTTCAAATAACCATATTATCCAATATCATCTGAAGTCCATCGCGGAGCTGCATTTTCGTCTCGCAGCAGGTAGTTTAGCCTCCGTAGCTAGCCAAGATAGATATGGTACGGACTTGTAATTCCTAACTTCCTACATGGTATAGTTGGGTCCAGGTTTATTAAGGCAGCGGGGTATATTATCCATCCCTATTGGTGCGCCTACCGGCTCCGACGTCGTAGTCATCCCTCTCAAGACTTGGAACTGCAGACGACAACCACTTCGAAGTATCCAGATGCCGAATTAATTGCCGCTCGGCTTATCCTTACTCTCGCGTTCAAATCATCATGTCCAGGCTGTGACTAGCGGTAGAATCCTTTGTCTTTCAAAATAGGCAACATGGATGTGACCTTGTGTTGACAAGTCAATAAGCCGCTGCAGGAACCCCGACCATTCTCAGGATATTCATGAGAAAAGGTGTGGGCCATCGGGGAGTTCCATTTTGGTCCGGTACGGCATGGAGAGGTGTGTGTAGCTTACCCTCTCCTGCGTGCCGTATATGGTGGATGTAGGTTTGTGTCCCATTATTGTCGCAGACAGACGGATCAACCTCGTCCACTGCCAAAGAAAAAGGAAGAAGAATGAATTATCCAAAAATTATCCAATAAATCAAATACAAGCCTAGTTGTATATTATCAAACGTTGAAGTCCTCGCCACAGATCCCTGCTCGTCTTGCAGCGCGACTATGAAAATAGAAGCATTACACCCACCGCCTATTTAAGCCTTTGCATTACATATCTCGAATTTGTGCACTGCCAACTCTAGTTCCCCATCCTGAATCCGTTGATCCACTCTCCCACTACCTAGTTCTCAAGAATTTCGGTAAGGTTCACAACCGTGGCGGTGAAGGGAGTGTGTAATCCCAAGCCCATATTATCAAACGTCTCCCCGCCAAAGATCATAAGATTTTCGGGGTGGCCACCTATAACATGAATTGCCCTGCTGTATGTAGCCCCGGCGGGGGTGTCATGCTCCTCCCATTTATCAACATCGCCCCCGAAACGATTGGTGTAAACAGCACTGCGGTCGGCATCTGACACTATGATCGTGCCGTTCTCTCCGCCACTTGGGCTCCAAGTGACATAAGGGCTAGCATTGGGTGCCGTTTCGTTGTTAATTACAATTGGTAGCCCTTCAGACAGGCGGAAGTCGAGGGGGGAATCTGCAAGACGATAATAAACTGGGTAGCTTGAACCGTGGGAGCTGGAGTTTCCACGAGGGAATTCGTGAACGAGGATCCACTTCTCAATAGGCGGGATATAGACGACGACTGTCATGCCAGGTCGAGCAATGTATTCTTCATATGCCACGTCATCGACGGGAGGGTCCCATTCTAGTAAGTCTTTTGACGTCTGATGCGAAAGCTTCTGGCCATGCTCAGGATCACGCTGGTCTGAGTAGTAGCAGACGAGGGAATGATCATAGACCCTAATATTGACATCTACTGTCAGTTTGAATTATTGAAGAAAGGGGCTGGTAATAGGCAAACCGACATCAGATATGGTTCCCAAATCGGCGTGGCACCGTTCGTTGTGTTTGGTGCCCCACCCTCGGCGACACGGCTTACGAACTCCCATGTTCTTGCTTGATCAGTACTTGCGTAAATATCGATGCGAGTGCCCTCGCCGCTCCAGCTATTCCCCGAGGCTAGGATGGTACCGGCTTCGTACGACCCTAGGGGCTCTGTCAACTCGGCAAGGGCGGGCTGCGCCGAAAGACCCCATCCGTTGACGGTGTCTGTGACATTTGAAATCCATTCCCAGCTGGCGCCGCCGTCCTTACTCTCAAAGATTGGGAAGAAGCCCGGGCTATGGCCCGAAAGCGAGGTTGTTGCAAGGAGTGTGCCGTCTTCAAGCTCCGTGAAGCGAGGGTACGTAACACTTTCTCTATCCGATGGCTGGTATATTGTATTGTTTACAAAAAAGCCGAAGGGCTCGGGGTAGGGTGCTCTGGCGGCAGTTCCGGGTTGGAAGGGGCCCGGAGCGCCAATAACACCCCGGACAAGAACCAAGGCGGCGAAGGATAGCCCAAGCATCGTGAGGGTATGGGTTAGATTTTGGTACAAGAGGCGGCGTAACTCTGCCCCGGATAATACGCGATGTCGAGGACAAAGACCTGGGTCTGGATATCAAGGGGCGAATTACTCTGGAAATGTCGACTCACATGCTACGGGTTACGCCATTTATACTGGTTGAATCTACCGAAGGCTCTACCGATGGCCCTGGGGCATATTGTTCTAGACAGCTGCGTAGCCCAGCATCGGTGAGAATTCGGTGATCAACTCATATACGGATATCGCCCTGCTTATTGCCCTACAAGCGCACCAGTCGAGGGGCCAACATGTTTGGTGGAGCGTGATGCATCCAAACTCTTTAAGTGAAGAGCTAGCATTAATACAACCGTTAATACCTCCGCATGGCAGACCCGGCAGTTCCCTCGGGGGTAGGCTGTTAGTCCAGATGGCGGCTTTTTGCATTCGTGTGCGTAATCAAAGCTTCGTCGGCCGGTCCTGGATGGCACGTTGTTGCTCGTGTCCCAAAGATCAGAGGCTGCGGGGACAAAGCAATTAACATTACAGGAATGCCGTCGGGGCGGGTCGTTGGGGAAACGGGCCGTCCTTGGCGTTACGAATCGGGATGTCCTCGGAGTGCGAATCGGGAATGCATAGTAAATGCATCTACAGTATAGGTAGGCAGTATCGGGAGAATCGGCACCAGCCCCGCTAGCGTACCAGCCACCAGGACCGCCGAGTGAGTTTCCCCTACGTTAATTGCCCCTGCATATCTCAATAAGGAGGTCGGATATGCGCACCACTTAGGCTTCAGGAGACGCTCTTGTAGCTCCACGAGCAAAGGCGGGAACCATATTAAGGCAAGATACACCGAAGATCTCCAACTGCGACGGCGTCTTCATGTAATTGGTAAACGGAATGCATCATTTTTCTGCAAATCAGCCTCGCATACGGGCATGTAGGAGAGCCCCGTTCCTTCGGCGCACTACAGCGGAGCTTGGAGCGACCGTCACTCATTCACCCGTCTAATTCGGCCCTGCGGCATCATGTGCAAAGTAAAAGTGTGTTCTTTCACTAGCTGGCGAGGTCATCTAGCTGTTCATACTATTTCGTGGGAATCCAATTATAGCCATGAAAGCAAAGGGTAGCCCCGATATCTAACCCGCCTCAATCTGGTGTCTGCAGGCAGGGTGCCATCAACGCGTACCTATCCCTCGGGTGTGAAAGACGGCAGTTTATGTATTCCGTACGGACACTACGTAGTATGGAGTTTACGACAACATGCCTCCTCGCTTCCGTTTCGTATAGTAATTACCATTCACACTAAGTTGAATGTGGGCTTACTCGAAGTCACCCGGCGGGGGCCGGCCAGGTGCGCCGAACAGTTGCTACGGTTCAGCCTACTAAGTCTGCCTATCCTTCGTCATCTTACATTCTATGATCATGTGGAATAGCGCGGTTATGGGCTTGGCTACGAACGTTCGCCGTTGGCTTCTCGGCTAAGCTTACTCACCCGGTGGCGCTCGTTCCAAAATTAATGCTCCCACTGGAATGGGCGGCGGCACTTAGACTCGGCAACTCTCTTTCGCATTTCCCGGGAACAAACGTAGGTATCATCCAATACCAAAATATTCTATATACTGGTTAATTCGACAGCTGCTACTGTTGCTCCTAGCCGTCAATTTAATGGGAATGCCCTTCCGATTCCGAATGCAGCTACACCTCCTCGGGCAGGGACATAAATATCAGCGCACGCCGCCATGAGCATACACGTCGTTTAGATACGCGATGCAGTAACTTAATCCTCAAAATATTTGCTTCATAACCTAAACGCTGCCCAGCATGCTCCGCTCACTATTCGCTTTGGTTACGTCCGCAGGGCTGGCTTTGGGTGCATCTCTCCAACAAGTCACGAATTTCGGCGAGAATCCAACTGGTCTCCAGATGTACCTCTACGTTCCCGACAAGGTGGCTGAAAAGCCAGCTATAATTGTAGCGGTTCGTAATAAGTCAAAGCGATTCCTCCAGATATATATTAATCCTAGCCGCAGTTACACCCGTGCGGCGGCACCGCGCCGGCCTGGTATTCTGGAACCAAGTTACCCTCATACGCGGATCAGAATGGTTTCATTCTCATCTACGCTGGAACTACCCATATGAGCAACGTATGCATCCACCTCTTGTACCTGTTCAAGGACTTAACGCTAACCATAAACTTTAGTGCTGGGATGTCCAGAACCCAGCCAGCCTAACCCACGGCGGCGGTGGTGACGCCGGTGGTATTATCAGCATGGTTAACTACACGCTCGACAAGTATAGCGGTGATGCCTCTAAGGTGTATGTTATGGGTGGCTCGTCTGGGGCCATGATGACCAACGTCATGGCAGGCTCTTACCCAGACGTCTTTGAGGCTGGTGCTGCTTTCTCCGGGGTGGCCCACGCATGCTTCGCTGGTGCTGCAGGTGCTACGCCTATGTCGCCCAACCAGACATGCGCACAGGGCCAGATCAACCATACCCCAGAAGAATGGGGAAACTTCGTTCGCAACTCGTACCCGGGTTATACCGGCAAGCGAACGCGCTTGCAAATCTTCCACGGCCTGGCTGATGGACTTGTGCGGCCTGAATGCGCTCGCCAGGCTCTTGCGCAGTGGGCAAACGTACTTGGCCTGGAGCTCACTGACTCTGTCTCGGGCGTACCATCAGCCCAATACACCCAAGAGATTTATGGTGACGGAACACAATTGCAGGGCTTCTTCGGCCAGGGAGTCGGGCATATTGCTCCAGTTAATGAGCCGGTGATGCTCAAATTCTTCGGGCTTATCGAATAGGCCCGAGTGCCGGGTTGAATTGGTAACTTTCTGGCATGGTTGTAAATAGTAGTACATCCTTATTCAAATAGCTTTTCTCTGCTTCTTCATGGAGACGGAGAGTCCTGGGACAGACATTCTCAACTGCTGCCTTCTACGCTGACAGCCATTATGTGCGCATCGTCAGCCTTACTGTCCTTGAGGTCCTTAGCCGCCTCGGCATCCTAGTCCGCTTCCACTGTTATTTGCCTGAGACGCGTTCGGGTTCCCTGCCCCTGCGTTTGATGATGCAGAAGGTTCACATCGATAGTTATGTGGGGCTTGATGGTGCGGTGAAGTTTACTGATGAGGCAGATACAGCGGATGCGGTTGTCGTAGTGCAGAGGGGGAACAAGGTTACGTATGTGAATCGACAGGAGGATGGAGATGAGGCGCGGGGGCAGCGGCGGCGGCGCTGGCGCGCGAGAGGAGGCAGCTACTGAAAGAGGAGGGACGTAAGGCGGTTAAAGAAGATTTGGAGGTTCTTTGGCACGTAGAGACCGGCTACTAATTGCCTCGACATCGAACGGGGGAAATGAAGGTATGCTGATGAGATCAACCGCTTCGCTTCCGAGTATTCATCGGGTACCACTGACATAATACAATAATGTACCCCTTCTTCCCCGTCTCCTAATTAAGGCTGAGAGCGGTCCGAAGCTTCTGCCCTTTTGCATGCTCTCCGAAGTCGGTGATTGTCACTTAAGCCCTGCCTCGACAAGCTAGAGCCGCTGGCGCTTCCCGGTATCGTTGGACTGAGCAGTCGTGACGTTGGCTCTGTCAATCCAGTGCTGTCTGTGCTTAATTCCAATGTTGCGCTTGTTTAGGTACAGTCGTGGTACCGCTACTGGGAAGCACAGAGAATAGAAATGTGCCAGACCCAGCCCCATGTTCGTCCCCTTGCTCAAGGGGCGCCTAGCTCCCCAAGAAGGCCCCTGAAACAACCGCTGCAGAGGCCCCGTTAACCCCCTTCTTAAGACCTCTGTTCTAGGGACGTCCGTCTTTTTCTGGAGTTTATTAAGCACTATTCCAAGAAGGATTCCACCCTCAGAGATGTTGATGGGGCGATATATGGGAGAGGCCGTTGATGTAGGACTTGGAACACTAGACTGTTTCCGGGATTTCGAGTTTGACATCTTCGATTTGATTCTCGAAAGAATCCCTATTCTTCGCCATCTTCGAGATTTCGGGCTTCGTCGCCTTTGTTTTGTATTCGTAGAATCCGCGGCTGGCATCTCCGATGGAGAGGCGCTGCGGCCGACCGTGCGAATACGCATTGAAAGGACTCGGGAGAGATTTTCAAGTAAAGGTCGTTGACGACTCGCCATGCTTGTTTATTTGCCTCCGGCTTGGAACCACGGTTCTTCACAATCCTCTCAAGCTCTGACCCAGGTACAGCAAGCAAGTCTCGATCTGGCGGTACCGGCTCATTCCAGAAACATTTGTAGCATCTAGAACGATGTGTGCCATCAAGCCCTTCCTCCAGCCCTGTGGGTTCTAAGAGGTGGCCAAAGCCTCTCCCGAACAGAGTTGGGGCGTGTATGGCCTGCGTCAAGCCAACCCAGCCCTCTGCGTCCGCGCAAAAAGTGGTTGCTCTCGGATATATAAGGCCCGCTTCCATGGAAATATCCTTGAAGTCGAATCCTTCCATCTGTAACAACGGCGATCTCCGGATGCGGTACCCAACACTGCTCTCCCTCATATCCGCCTGATGATCCACAATCTGCTCGATCATGTGCATGATGAACTTGATCGTATCAACCAGGTATTTGTATTTCTCGACATTTGGCTTGTCGAGCTTCCGGCGAACTCGCTTTCCAAGGTTAGTAGGGTCTATAAGCGCGGCGAGTGCACCCTTGAGTCCGACGGCGCGTAGGTCTTGGGGTTGGAGGAGTGACGGCACTACCTCTTCAGTATTCGCGTAGTGCAGATTTGCGCGGACGAGGTGAAGCAAGACGCTGAGGCCATCTGTGAGCCATGCGGTCCGAGTCTCGACATCGTGAAGAACGATGAATTGTCGTCCCATATCGTTCAATCGGTCTTCGTACCCGTTTGAGATATCCCTAATTGGCCTTTCTCTCTTGCCACGAGCCCAAGTAGTACTGGCTGTGATATATTGCCCGCCTGATATCGTAACCTTTTCCAAGGCGAACCCAGGTGACGGCTCCTTCAGTCTCAAGACATCGATTCCCACGTAATCGGCATCGGCAGCTCCTAAAACCGCACCACCGTCAGCAATCCCGTATCGCTTTGGGGAAGAAAAGAGGCCCTCGATAGGGCATAACGGAACCCTTGGGCAGCCGAACTCCTAACAATACGCTCTCAAAAGAGGATATGGATGGGATCAATTAGAGCCCAGAAATAGGCCCCCAATAAAGTGGGTTGGATCGGGCGAAAATCAAACCCCTCAAATGGGCTTACCGATGTTGTGTTTCACCCTCGGTGCCCACCCCACAATATGCCGAACATTATAAACAGCCTCAGGCCGTAATTGACTTAATGCCGTCTCTGATGCACATGCTTCAGTTTGGGAGGACAGGGGAATCCGTTCGTCAGCAAAGGAGATGCGAGAACCGTCTTTGTGGCAGATCAAATGCCAGAAGATAGAGTCGTCCTCGAGAGACGTGGGGAACAGCAGTGTCGAGAAACCTTTAACCACAAGGTTATTCCCAAACGGAGTAATTCTCTCAGCACCTGCCAAAGCCGCCATCATATCGAACGGTATATCCAAGCCGGGCTTCTGAGGCGATCTCGAAGCGATCGGGTAGCCGCTGACAATAACGCAATCGCAGAAAAGATCATGCCAGCAACTGTTCTTGGGGAAGTCTTCTGAAGTAAGGCTATTGCATTCATATGTGATGTAGCAGTCTGCCGTGCCAATGTGCTGAACTGGTAGTCCTTCCGGTTTGGAGGGCGGTCGAAAGTTGCAGTCGGCTGTGAAAATCCAGGCGTTGGTATTTGCCATGTTGAGTGACACAGTACTACGGTGATCCGGAGCTTGAGGCCGAAGTGCCATTGAAACCCAGGCAAATTGCTCTATCAAGTCAGCCAAGCCGTACTTCGTCCCAGTTGCTGTAAGGAAAACAGATTCTCCGTTCTGGTCGACAACGATTTCGGTTCCGTCGGGCAGAGTTCTGACTATGGACCCACCTTGTTGAAGCACCAAGTCATCCAGAAGTTTGACAAACGCCGGACCAGTTGAAGACCATACTTGCTCCGTATATTCTTTGCAAGGTAAGGCTTGGACAAATTGGCCATCACCAGCGAGAGTTATTGTCTTGCTGACGGCTGAAGAGAGGTCATTTTCATGATATTCTTGCCACCGAATGAAGCCCTTGAGATCCCAGTTTGTTTTCAGACGAATCGTATAAACTGGTGGCTTTCTGCGCCGACTTATCTTCAGCATCTTAGGCGCGTTTCTTTCGAGGATATCGATGAGCCGCTCCCGATGTTTGTTCATCTGAGAGGGTTGTGTCTCCATCAGTTTTGATTGGTTCTGAATTGATGCGACAAGCCATTTATAAGCTTCTGAGTTTCGTAGAGCGTCGTGACCAAGGCTTAACTTGTCTCCCCAAGGGTCGGGTTGAAGAGGAGCGTTGTCTGGAGCGTTGCTAGCGTTCTTCAAGTTCCACTCTGCGACGTTCCCTTTGTCCTTGTAAAAGGGCGGATCATCAAATAAGTTTTGAGAGCTGCGTACGCCTGAAGCGTTCTTTTCACTTTCAACACTCTCTTCGTCCGATATGTCCAATCTGTAGTCCAATGACTTCAAGTCTGGATAAAAAGTGTCCTTTGCAATTTGTCTGCGGACATATTTCAGGAGAAGAACTGGAGCCGATGTGATTGTGGAAACTTACTCGTGATATTTGTGAGCAACGTACATCATGCTTTGGTGATCTCGAGTGTGCCCTTGATGGCCAATCCTGATAGCAAACTCTTTCAGACGTCGAGCAAGCAGGGGCTCGAGGCTGTCAGTAGGATCCAGGTCTTTGAGATCTTGTATAAGTTCGTTGCGAAGAAGGTTTGCAATGGTGGGCTCAAATTCGGCGATACTCCCAGCGGCAGAGTAACTGTCGTCCATATGTACCGTGGTTTCTCCAGCCGGGGTATGAAGGTTACTATCAGTGTGGACGGTGTCTCCTATAACGGGAACATCTGTGGGGTTGCATAAGTGGGCCATATAATGACTTGTTTAGGGGTGGCCTAGAGGGCTTACTAGAGCGCCCGCCGTCCTCTACAGCCTCAATATATGGGGGTAACATGGCCAACCTGTTCACCGTAGTTGTTGGAGCTGTGGAGGAAATCGGGGCTTCTGAGCTGTAACGAAACCCTGATGCCTTCCACCGCATAGAAGCCGTGTCTGAAGTCTGTTCACTCATGGGTTCTCTGACGATTGCTTCTTTAAGCTCCCGTGACTTTGGGAGGCAGATCCAGGGCTCACCGCGCGCCCTTCCCTCGAGCGTTGTCAAATGGTGAATAGGTTCACCGCATTTCAATCTATCCTTGGCATCAGGACATAGAAGTCCACCCTCAATGACGTCTAAGAGTAGAGTGAGCATCTCACTGCAAGAGGCGTCACTTCGAAGCATCTGAATCCACTACCATCCTTTAAGTTAACATCAATACGTCTGCCTTTGTAATTTCAACTTTGCATAACCCCTAGGATTACTCACGCCCTTGACAGAACCCTTGACCTCAGTGGCGTATTTGTTATTCGTCTTTCGTGGAATGAGATTGTAGAATTTGTCTCCAGGTATTGAACCTAGAGTGTGAAGATCGTCGCTCAATCTCTCTACAGAGAAGACCTCATAGGTTTCCTCATGGCCGACCATAAACCAACTGACAAGCTCGAGGTACACGCAGCCGAGTCCCCACATGTCCGATGGTTGGCCGATGACCTCCTCCAGATCAAATTCCGGAGCTCGATATGTGAACGTGCTTGGGAACTCAAGAATTCTCCCAGTCTGCAGATGAAACTGACGCAAGCCAAAGTCCGAGAAGACGAGGTTGTGCAAGGAACCACCATCCTCCGACTGGAAGCAGAGGATATTTTACGGCGTTATGTTACCATGCCTGCCATAAAGCTTGTTGGCCTTCTCAAAGTCTTCGAAGTTGTGTATTTTGTGAAGAGCGCTGGCGAGCCCATAGCATTGCCGGACCAGCCATTGCGATGTCCATACAGACCGGTCAGGTTTCGGGTTCGACGCCCAAAATTCTCTCAGGTTTACATCAGCCCATGGGAATACAATATAGTTTTTGTTCCGGTGATTGAACATCAAAAGAAGTCGTATTAGGTGCGTGTGGCCTTGGCCAGAGCTCGATCCTCTCAGAACACTCGATTCTAGTCGAAAACCGGTTTCATCGGTCAACTCTCTTACGGCGACGAACGTCTGTGATTTGGCCAAAAGCTATCCAGAAGCAATTAATAGCCGTACGACTTTATGAAGACAAACAAACTAGAGAGCCCGCATACCTGTAATGGCGGTGAAGAGTGGGCTGGATGTATTTGTGCTCTCCACACGCTTCCTCCCCCGGGGCGGTTTGAATGGTTTTCATATCTGATGAAGGGGAGGACTACTGTGCTGTCAAGCTTGTAGGAAGTGATCCGCGTGGCCCGCAAATCGAAGTAGGGAGCCAAGACCGTAGGCTGACGTCTGGAGAAACTGTCGAGTTCCGATTCCGTCCACGATTCAGGAACGGTAAGACGAATCTCAGAGGCGCTTCCTGTGAGCGAAGCGCCTTGTGCTTTATAGAATGTTGTGGCGTACGTTTTGGGTGCAAGTTTGAGGGGCAGATCGGAATCTCTGACGTTGCCGTCGACGAAATCAGTGATGGCATGTGCCTTGTCGATCAGAATCAGGATGGTGAATATGCGTCGCATGCCAGGATCCTCGACCCCATATATGCCGCATATCCGAAGGGCCAGGGCCTCTTGATGGTCTTTAATCCGGCTTGGAAAAATATTTTGAACAAGTTCGCGGATAACAGCAAATGTCATGATACTTTCGAGTTTGTCAATAGGCAGAAAATGCTCTTGGCTCGCCTGTGACAGTTCCAAGGCCTCCAGCAGCCGGGCGCGGACCTCATGGACCGCGCGCAGCCCATTCAGGTAGTTCTCAAGCGGTTCCACTTGGTCATTAGCGCTTTCTAAGTTCGACCATTGGGCGCCGATTCCGTCTAGTATCCTCAGCGTTCTCTCCTCATCCACACCGCCAGAAGCAACGGACTAGGGACGGTGATCTGGCCATTTTTCGCCTCCCTGCCGCCTGCTCCGTCCCAGGTAATCCACCGTTTCGTATTCATCATCAAATGTAATCGATCCTTGGCGTGCTACTAAGTCCGCGTCCTCAAAAATCAGCCGCGGCAGTGGTCCCTCATCCGGAGGTTGTATAAATATATTTGGGAGTAAGTCATCCGAGGGCGCCGTCCTCACACCACTAATTGGCACTTCGAAGTCGTTGTCGAGGGCAGAAGGTTGGGACAGCCGTGGGCTAGTGTTTCGTAGGGGTGGTGAGATATTGCCGGCAGCCTGATAGGACACTACCTGGGGCCTATCATACGCGCCAGAGGCCGTCTGGCCCCAGTTCCTGGCGTCTGTGTATGCCATCGGGATCCTTCAAGGCTTTACTGAAAGCCCATGGTGTCGGGAGAGGAGGAAGGCGACGATACTGCCAACTTGGGTGGAATAGTTAAGAGGAGAAGATGAACAGATGAGGTCCAAGTTGTTCTGGCAGCGAGAGATGCGGCTGAGCGGTTATTGCGGGGGCAGTGCCTAGCACCGGTGGCTCCCAGACTGAGAGCCCAGGCACAACCGCCACGCAATAATCCCTGCTAACAAGATCATCGCCGTGTGGTGCGGCTAGAAATGGGCTGGTGGGTGGGTAGGTACCAATGGAACGGCTTGTACTCTTGTCAGACAAGCAGGTGGTAGCGGCCAGCTGTCAACAGCCGGCCGGAAAGGGCTGGGACGTGGTGGTAAAAAGAACTTTAACGGACATTAGCTAGAGGTATTAGGTCTAGTTAGCTAAATAGATCAACTCCTATTATTCTTGAGCAAGTATACCTATCTACGTAGGTGTATAACCACTTTTGGATTCTCTATGAGGTCACTTTTGTTGGGTACGCATGCGCTGGAAAGCTCGTACTTCCTAGTTCACAGATTCTCATGCTCACTTCGCCTTCCCTTGCCAGTACTTGCTAGTAGGCATCTTGCGATCTGTAGCAACTACATTTAGGCCCGGCTTCTGCCAGGTGCTGAAAGCCTTTATGTTCTTCATGTTATCCTCGGAATCCCACTCGTGCGCGTCGTCAGCGTTGCTAAGGTCGAAGTTCCAGACCATGCGTGCTATCGTCAGTCGCTGCTCGACATATGAAAGGCTACATTAATTCAGCAGTTAGCTACACAAAAAAGTCCAGATCCAGAGGCGCCTGAGATAAAGTTATTTGGTAGGGCCACTCACTCCTTTCCGATACAGCCTCGCGGCCCAAGAGAGAATGGTCGACTGGCGAGTTTATTGTCTGTCTTGTATTCATCGTCCAGCCACCGCTCTGGTATAAACTCGTCCGGGTTTTTGAAATTATCGGCGCTGTGACTTGCACACCATGTGCTTACGGAGACCGCAGTCTGGAAGATGGGAAACCCAGTCAGCTTAATCACGCTAAAGAGAATTTCAACCACTCACTCCACCAGGAAGATGGTACCCGTCAATTATATCACCTTGCTTCTGGATTGACCTCAGGAATCCGATCGGTGCAGGAGGGAACATGCGTAACCCTTCTTCGAGGCAGGCGTTCATGTACGGCAGGTCATCCATTGCCGAGAGGGTAATTTCCTCCTCGGACGCGAATCTGCCCCTGATTTCGTCCTTGAGCTTGCTGTAACACCTCGGGTTTCTCAATAGAAAGTTGGTGAGGGCTGCTAATGAGCTTGCCGTGGTTTCACTACCAGCAACGCTACAATCGGGTTAATACCGTGAGGGATAATAGACTGCTTCGGGCATAAATGCACTTACATGAACAGAGCTGCGTTCACAATAACCTCGTCTTGCGATAAATCGTAATGTTCACCCTGTTTCAAGATGTAATGGATAAAATCCTTCCGGTCATTCTTGGAGTCTTGCAATCGTCTTATCCATAGAAGTCAGCGGGTGCCCCTGAACGAACTTCTCATCCGGACACTCTCTCTCACCTCATAACCTTTTCCCGGCTATACGATAGGTGATCTGCCCTCTGCTTCCGCAGCGTACCCTGGAAAGTCTTCTGCACCTTCTTCTGCAGCCATGTCCCCGGCTCTGCGAACCTGCGACTAGCCTGTTCGATGGCTCCGGCCTTGACAGCATCGAAAATCACCTTTATCCAGAAGTGGAAGTCCCCGTTGTCAAGGCAGCCAAACGACTCGCCGAAACTAAGGTCGCCGATGATATCAAAAGTGAGGAAGTTATACCACTTAACGATGTCGAAGACTTCGCCGGTCTGCGCGTACTCGTGCACACGGTTTATGAACATGTCTACAAATCCTTGCACAATGCCTTCTTGCTCCCAGAGGGCTCTCTTGGAGAAGCCGTGAGAGAGAGCCTTGCGTTGGCGGGCGTGCGTCGTGCGATCGGCCATGGAGATGGTGGACACTCCTGGGACCGGATCAACGGATCCGACATGGATGGGGTCCTTTTCCAGGTCCAGTCGTCCCGCCCTATGGCCGTAAATGTCCTGGAAAGCCTGAGGGGTATTGAAGGCGAGCTCGTTGGGTGAGAGCCGCACCACGGACCCGTACTTGTCGTGTAATTTTCGTGTCTCCATAGGCATACGCCCCCGAAGCGTCCAAACGACGCCAGGTAACTGTGAAGGTTAGCTCATGATCAACCTTAGAAAGATAGGGCCGAGGGTGAAGATGCCCTTACCCATGATACTGCGTTGATTTTGGGGCCTGGAAACCTAGCCAGAGGGTGGAAGAACAAGCGGTAAATTGAAACGACGATTAGATAGGCCACGGAAATCAACAGGATAGCGCCGGCCGCCAAGACAAGTCTGTTCCCAGTGCTATTTTCCATGATGTCAAGCAACTTCTAAATAAATCAACGGACAGTCTGCCACAATATTCTGAAACACCACTTATGATCCTTAGCCCATCGAGACCGCCGTTTATATAACCGGCAGTGAGATTGGATAAAACTAGTGTTAAATGCGCGGGTATGTGATCCCTTTCGTCCTGACATTCTCCGCATCCTAACAGTTGTGGGTCTATAAACCCCAAAGTCCCAAGTTGGAAAACGATAGCCGTCAAGTATGTTGTGATCCGAGCCACAGAAATCTGCCCTCCACATTATATATTGAGCTTGTCGATATTCCAGTTCTCCATTAGCTAAGTGGTGAGGGTAATTGCCGCACTTAGTTACGAGTCTTGGTGGGCATGACATTGCTGCTTAATCTCCTCATACCTGTCCGGAGTTTCCGGCTAGCTTTTCCCGCCTAGTTTTTGGTTGTTTCCAGACTCAAGGAGATTGAACTGAGATATCTTTTTAAAGACTACAGTACCTACCTAGGTAGGTAGTCGCATATCGTGGAACTAGAACTTCGCGGCCCTTCCCCCGTCCGTGTCCTCCGGAATTGCTCTAGCTAACACTGATAACCCATTGGCTCCCAATTTCATTGCAGCCATGCCCGTTTCCAATGCCACCAGCCCCCATTCTTACTCTTCCGCCATTGCCTCTCCACCACCACCATAACCAAACTCGGCGGCATTTGCGAGCATCTCGGAACAATAGCCGGCCTACTCTTCAGCCTGGGCCGCTAGGCGCAAGTTCATCTCCACCGAGTATGAAATCTTTGCGTCGGGCGGCTATTGTTGCCCCTTGGGCATTTTGCGGAGGTAGACAGTACTCATATAGAGGACGTTATTGGAGTCGAAGAGCTTGTGTGCCCGGTATTACTTCAAAGGGGCGCGAGTACGTGTCGAGTCCACGTTACCGAGAAAGGCGCTTCGAGGGGTGAGCATCAGGTTAGAATTAATGTACAACAAGCCCTCTCTTTTAGGAGCAGTTGGGTGGCGTGGGAAGGAGGGGTTGGGTAGGTGTAGGTAGGTACTGTAGCATCAAGGGATTGGCCGTACGTCTCCGGAATGGTCACCCTGCACTTCGCGAGTGCCTATATGTCCTCCTCGTTCCCCATCGGCGCCGTCCGCACCGTCATAACGGGTCCGGCAAACTGCTCGCCGGCGGCCGCAGGTAGAGCAAAGTCGGCGATGATTTGCCTGAGGGGTGGCTGGGTGATTTCCCGTTCCATGACAACATTCTTCACGGCTACCTCGAGGAGAAGATCAGCGTCCGACGGCAGTATTGTAATGCCAAGGTGTTTGAATAGCTTTCGGGCCAGCGAGTCTCGGGCAAGTGTGCTCTGAGATGAGGATATGCACCTGCTTGGGTGCGCCGCTTCGAGAGAGCAATTGCGAAGGCGACGAGGGTTCGATCCGCAACAGTCCAGTCAGACTTGCCGCGCATGATATTGCTGTCTATGGGGAGAATAACGAGTAATCGTAAAAGTGTTGTACAGAGTCATCATGAGCACCGAGCCAATGTCATAATAGAGTGGTCTGCGAGTGTCCGCCTCGGTGTCCTACCCCAGCGACACGCTGTTGATCGCAAGGGTGATCCCTTGTGTGTCCATATCCTCCCTCAGATGTCTTCATTCCTAACACTCCAAGGTGTCACGGACTCGAGATTTGATCTCAGTATATGCTCCCTTTACAGTCCGTCGTGGGTACCTAACACCAACCAGGTCGACGGGGCCGAAAAGAAGGGCCGGTAGGGGGGTAAACCAGTCCGGATGCACGAGCAGCCGAAATGGACAGGTTGGAAACATTTGAACGCGACCGGCCTGCCTCAGTCGGAATAATGAGGCTTTGCACAGAAGAAATTTTGATAATAGGATGGATACTGTACAAGATCAGTGTGTAATTCTGATGGAATGAGCAAGGAGTGAGAGAAGAGAATGGGGAAGAGGAAAGAGGGGCGGAGCTTACAAGGCGAAGGTTAACTCGGTTTGAGTATCCAAATACTGTACTGTGGGAAGTTTCACGAAGAAGGGGACCCCCCCGGTGTGATGGAGGATATAGAACCCAGCGGGAACAGTGTCTCCTACTGTCGAAGCCAGCACCTTCCCCTGTATTTGCAAGTTAAAAGTTTGGATTCTATTCTTCTTGCAGAGTGGAACCCCCGCGGAGTACTCTCGCAAAAGTTGCTCAATGCGGTCCTGGGCATCTGGAATATTCCACTGCTCACGAGAAAAGGTCTCTTCGGGGTTCCAAAATTGGCGCACTTGGTCGTAGGGGTGCGGGTACCTCTCGTGCGCAAGCTTCAAGGTCTCGTCCTCCATAATAAGAAAATGAGCCCAAATCGATGGCTCACTCGGTAGAGCCCGATGTGATGATAATGAAGCCGGGAGGTGAAGGAATTGATACCTTGTGAAGAGGATGACGACGAGAGAAGGGTAAAGTGCAAGCGAAATCGGAGGAAGATGCGAATGAGGTAGTGGAGGCTAAGGGAGTCGGTGAACGAAGATCTCAGGATTCTGGTATAAATAATACGGCCAACGGAAGAATCGAATCACCAGGACTCACAAAGGTCGGGGGCATCGTAGCTTTGAGAAATCATCGACTTTGATTGAGTACTCAGGGGCCTGTGCCCACTCATCGATCTACCCACAACTATAAGTTAGGGAACATGGAATCATCCGGCAATCATACATCAGCACCTCATTACCACCAAGCCACCTTCTTCCGTAGGAAAGGTAGGTAGGTAGGTGGTAGGTGGTAGTCGTCTCCTGGGTGTTTAACCATCCGCATCCCACCCTTACCCTTTCCATCCCTTCCCCTTTACATTCTATCTCAGCTGACGCACTCCCGTCATTTCTCAGCCAAGCACAGCCGAAATGCCCGACAACTCAACCCGATCCTCCCTCTCAAGCTCACCCAGCAGCGGCAATTGTCCCCATCGGCGACCCACCTCGTCCGCATCGTCGTGCCTGTCCATCCACCTCAGCAGCTGCTCCAGATACCCCGACCAGCGCAACCGCATGCTATCGTCGGTCGCCTCGATGGCCCTCGTGGCGACGAGGTGTGCCTCCTCCAGTCGACCCGAGCGGTACAGGAATTCTAGCAGCCGGAGGTGGCACCGCTGGTACACGAGGAGGTCCTGGGCAGCCCAGTGCATAAACGGTAACGCCTCACCGACGCCCCCTCCGTCCCCGTTCTCGCGAACTGCGTATTTTCGGAGCAAGTTGGCGATGGCCTTGCGCGACCGCGTCACAAAGTCGTCTTCGTAAGCGTCGAAGCGCCATTGCAGGTGGAGGATCTGGTCTTCGAGGAAGAGGCATGTCGGGTCGGCTGCATCATGGAAAGTTTCCGCTTCGCGGAGGAGGAGGCCGAAGTCCGAGATCAGCTGCGACGCCGCGGTAGCGTCACTCGAGTTGACACTGCCGCCACTACCGGTATCGCCACTACCGCTGCTGCTGTCGCCCGTCTCGTCCCTGGCCACTTGAACTAGATATCGCGAGCTCAGAACGTGTATGTCGATAGGCCCGCGCAGTTGGCTGAGGTCGTCTACCCACACGCGAGAGAGGGTGCTGAGGCAGAGCGGAAGGGACGCGGGGAAGGAGTGACTGAGGTCCTTGAGCATTCCGACAATAGCCGTCAGCGGGTGGTGCTTGGGGAGCCTTAAGCTGCCTAGATCTGCGAGATAGGTGAGATATATCCTGAGGATGTCGAGACGGCGGTGCCGGAGAATGTAATCAGGCATCTGGATGCAAAGCCCGAAAAATGTCTGCAGGCACATGCCATCGAGTGACTTCCCGATATCACGGAAGATGTGCCTCAGGAGTCTTCCGCCGACATGGCACTCCTCGCCGCGGAGTTTGTTGAGGGCGAGATCCATAAGGCAGACGAGGTGCCAGGAGTCACAGCCAATAGTGAACTCCTTCACTTTGGTAGGCCCCGTTTGGGATCCACCGTGGGAAACCTTGAGATACTCCCGGACGGACAGCAAGGATCCGCATCTGAGGCTCGTCAGGTCGTCAGGCCTAGGCGAGTAGCGTGAGAGGCTCGGTATATGCGGCGTCGCCGTCCGACGGCTTATTGCTGAGGAATTAGGACTCAAGCACCTTACGTCCGGGCCATCCGAACGTGGGGATGGGCTTCGTTTGGAAGCCCGTAGTCTTTTACAGGACTTGTCCGATGCTCCTCGAAATGCCTGCCCGGTCGGTGGAGTGCCACAGGAACTCTGGATGTTGTACTTCGTCCACTTCCACTTTGCGAATTGTCTTTTGTACATGCGACTCCTGGAAGGGAACTGCGGTTTCAGCTAACAGATCACGGGGCTTGGTTAAACGATCGTACTAACGTCGCTTTAAATTGATACTCCTCTGCCATGATGTCCATGACATCTTGGAGCCTCTTGTTTTGTCGGAGGTAGAGATCCTCAATTGCCTTCCGATGCAGTTCCCAATGCTCCGAGGTCCGAGGTACAAGGGCGCCACCGGTCTGTTGGTTCCCCGAAGTCTCGACGACGGCAACGTTGACAAGGGGGATGAGCTGCCCGTCGAACCCGCCTCGGTCGTCTCCCGGCGACCCCGGCGCGTCGTCGCGCGCCATCATCCAACCCTTACAGCTGTAAAGCACCGCCCGGACGACCTCATTTCCAGTGAGAGCATCTTCCACCAACCCACCGCGATGGACCATGGGCGGTGCTTTGTACCGGCTTACTAGAGACGCCACGGTGAAAACAGTGTGGGTTTGTCGAAACTGTTGCGGGTTCGTAAACCCCGATGGTCTCCAATGGCTAGCGCTGACGGTGGAACACTGGCTGCAGGAGCAGATTCCGCGGGAACAGTCCCGGAAGAAGAAGCATTTCACGGCCGCACAGGCAACAAAGAAAATAAAAACCAAACAAGGGTCTTAATGATCGCAGCCCGAGGCCGCGACTGCCTCAAATGAGAGAGTGATTTCAATTCCGGGGGGGAAGCGTTTGCGTTTTCGACGGCGAGCGGAGCGCACGAATGGTTCGAGAAATGGAACGAGGAGAAACTGGGTGGTCAGCCTAGAATTATGCCCTCCCTCGTGCCTCCGTGGGATTTAACCATGCTCGTCCTCGAACGGCTGCTGGGCCGCACTACTGCATGTTCCATGGTGCCAGAGAAGCAGCTCCGCCCAATGAGCCCGCGCCTTAATGCTGGTCCCATATTGACAGCCCCGGGATCTGATTTGTCTCCCTTGCCGACCACAGCGATTCACCCGCCCATCGAGTATGCATGGCTGATCTGGCGCATAGGATTGTTCAATCCGAGCCTAGTTGGCTAGCGACTAGTCCGAGCTTGGTCGGAGACTCGCAAGACTTGCTTCTTCTCTGCCGCTGCGACCAGGATCACGAACCATTCCACCGTCGCGGCCCCATGCGACCCGCTGTGGCGATGCATCACGCCAACGGCTAACCGCCCACCCAGCAATATATTCTCCGCAATGCTACGATCCTGCAGATGTGTGTGTCTATCTGCTTACCCATATTGGCAGATTGGGGGTAAGAGTGCATTGTTTATTGATGTCAGATCAGATAATCTGAACAAACACTTGCTCATTCGCGCTATTCGCGCCGAGTTCATTTTTATCTTGGCGCTGGCATTTCCAGGTCCAGGCGCTACGACCAGAGAGGGAATGGTTGCATTAAGCTGCTGCCTAGTGCCTGTGCTCCAGATTACAGTCCGAACATTAGCCCACAATCCTACCCTGTTACCATTGCCAAGCACCTGGTTTTGGCGCTATCTGTTCCGGACCGGGCCGCAAGGGAGCATGTAAAGGATCAGTCGTTGATAATTTACCTATCAAAGGGGAGATTTGACATTGCCCATATTCTATGCCCCCACTCGTCCCAAGAAGGACACACACTCGATTCCCGACGCCACCAGCAAACACCCCGCCCCCTTATTCCTTGACGCACTCAATCACAGCCACATCTGTCCCGGCAGACTGGTAGATCTTCTGGATCTTTAGCTGAGCCTTGCTTGTGATCTTCTGAAACGCCTCCTGCGATCGCTCCTTCCCACCAATGGTAGCCATGATGAAGTCCGCCATGGCCCCGAAGCGGGATGCCGGTGAGCCTAGGACCATCTCGACGATGAGGAGCCTGCTATCTGGCGCCATAGCCTCGGCCAGCTTCTGAAGCATCAACACGCACTCGTCGTCGTCATAGTCGTGCAGGCAGCGACGGATGTAATAGACCAGGGCTCCTGAGCAACCGGGAAAACAGCTTTGTTAGCAAAAGTCCTTAGCAACGCGAAAGAAGAATTCAGAACACGTACCCTTGACCGGTTGCTCAGCATGGAAATCCATGCCAACCAAGCTCACGCCCTTTAGTTCCGGATCATTGGCCGCCCGAACCGCCTCTACAACGACCGGAAGATCCTCCAACACGCACCTCCCGATCTCCAAGCCCTCGGTCCTGGCACAGATCGCCTTGAGTGCGTGGCCCTTGCCGCCGCCAACATCCACCACTGTGGCCCTCGTGGCGTCACCTTTCGCGGCTGCCCCGACCACCCAGCTGAAGTCGTAGCCAGCCGTGATGGGATACGCCTCCTCGAATCCGGCCATTGCGTGCATAAAATTAACCATGCGGGCGGGGTGGCGGTTCATGATCTCCCAGACCGTATCGTCGGGGCACCCTGCCGCGTGGGCGACGATGGTGCCTCGGCGACCTTTAGGTTCGCGGAGCCCATGCTTTTCGAAGTACTCGGGCATGGCAAGGAAGGAGGGGAGATGCTCGTCGAAGCTGGGGGAGGGGCGCCGTACTTTTAGCATCTCTTCTTTCTAAGAGCAAAGTATGGGCATCATGCTTGGGGGTGGGTTGAGTGACCACACTTACACGATCTGGCTCATAGCGCGAGCGGTGTCGGTGGTAGCTAGTTGCCTAGATACCGGCGTGTGGGAGATCTGGGCGGTTCCGATTTGGTTTAGAACCCCTGCTGCAACAAGGACGGAACTGACGCGGACTGTTTGTAGTTTACCAAACATTAGTCCGCCTACTATTTGCCCTAGTCATGGTGAGTGACGTACCTATAAGAGCTACATCGGCGTCAAGTTTCGCCGCGATCTCCTGGAAGCCGATCGATCCTTCGGCGGGGATCAGCTCGAACACCTTCCATTTGGTGAAGAGACGAGTGGCAGTGATCTCGCAAATGGTGGACGTTTGGTCGACGAACGAGTCAAGCTGCTGTTTTACCGAGTCGATAATGGACGTTGCCGTCTCAATGAGCCTGGCCCGCTGCAACACATCGGATTGGAAGCCGAGCGAGGGATCGTCGCGAATCTCCTGGGCAATATTGTTGAGCCTCTCGATTAGAGCATTGGCCTTGTCTGAAGCCATGTTTATGGTCAGGGTAGAAAGGGAGGTCGCGATTCTGACGTTCTAAGTTGAGAGGGGTGATATATGTGGAATTTGGTTGCTTGGGTATGTTGACTGAGAAAGTTACGGTTACAAAGGGCAGCTGAGGACCGTCTTATATAGAGAGCTCAGAAGTTAATACGTCATCGGCATCTTTGTCTTGTCCGACCCCCCCGGACCGCAAAACCATCAATTTGGTGGTCTTATCCCGCCTCGGTGCTAGTACCGCGTCAGGGGCCGATCGGCCCCGGCCGGTCCACAATTTTAAATCCGATCCGATGCCCGAGACCGTCAAAACTCCGACAGTATCCGGCCCGACGAGCGGGGGCCGCAAATGTCTTAGTCAGGGACCCGACGTCTACACAGGAGAGTACTAGAGTTAGAAGCTGTCTGTTTATGTGCTCAGGCAATTGCTGGAGCTAGGCAGTAGACACGATACTAGAAATAGGGTACTCACAGAAGAGAGGCACAACGAATATCCGTGATGGTTTCAGGAAAAGAAGCTCAGTCTGCGATTCATAGAAATAACGAGAAGAATATGGAGAGAATCGAAATAGGCGATAGCGACAGATAACACAAAGTCAAGGCAGCAACAACAGAATAGCATCTCGAACATGAAAGCCCATCAAATCAGCGATCCCTTCCAGTACTAATAACCAATCTCCTTCTCACTTACGATCCTTCTTCCCCTTGCACTGCTTGTTCTTGATATGCTTCCCCAAATTATCCTTCCGGGTGAAATCCTGACCACACCCATTACAGACGGCTTCCTGTTTCGGGATATTGTTCTGCTTAGCGTACGGCTTGTGGGATGTCCACAGGTGGCGGTACATATCACGCGGCTCTGCCTTCTTAGTGGTGCAGGTTTCGTCAGCTGGGCATTTGATGGGGCGTATATGTTGCTTCTCGTGTTTTCTGGAGCTCACAATGGTTGGTTAGTTATCTTGGTTACCTTAGTGGGCTAAAGGCCCCGTAGGCTGATGGAGAGATCGCACCGTTTCAAGTATGCTTGGGGGAATGTTTTTGAACATGTTCCGCAACGATGTTCTCCAGAGCTCTGTGCTTGCTCACTGCTTGATTGGGTAGTTGGCTGCTCTACCGGGCTCTGAGGCGACATGGCATCGATCAAGTCGCCCGGGTTGGAAAGAGGGGAGGGGTTGAAAGTGTTGTTCTCGTTATAGTCGTCGAACGGCAACATATTTGGGTCAAAGGAAACGGCGTGACTTGGCAAATCCGTAGGCTGATGGGTGTTGACAGGTGTCTCCAAAGCCAACAGCTGTTGATCGGGACACTATGAGCCCAAACTCGGATTCGCCTGGAAGGGATAAGCTGGGTAGCTGCTGTAGCCTAGGAAAGGGGGAGCAACCTCCAAACTGGCGGAGGTTTGGAAGTGTTGGCTAGAACCAGCTAC